>Ga0101945_1002405_pt1 | contig 13237 bp, 13 predicted proteins | sample DewCreD2012metaG_2_FD_75246 | JGI IMG/M metagenome (GOLD analysis project Ga0101945, IMG submission 75246) | Hot spring sediment bacterial and archeal communities from British Columbia, Canada, to study Microbial Dark Matter (Phase II) - Dewar... ... | reverse complement strand
TTATTTTTGAACTGGACCTCTCTGAGGAAGTTCATAGTTACCGAGTGACTGAGGTAACCAAAGGAACCAGTTCACCACAAGCCAGAAATGATCGCCATAAGTGATCAAAACTATGAATAACTAGGGAGGTAGATGCGCTATGATGCGCTCAATGTTTAGTGCTGTTGCAGGTTTAAGAAACCATCAGGTCCGCATGGATGTAATTGGTAATAATATTGCCAACGTCAACACGGTTGGTTTCAAGGCAAGCCGTGTAACGTTTCAAGACATGATATACGAACTAATCCGGGGAGCAAGCTCGCCAACAGAGAGTATGGGTGGCAATAACCCACAGCAAGCTGGCCTTGGTATGACAGTTCGCTCAATCGATACCCTGATGTCCCAGGGGTCTCTTGAATCAACTGGTAAATCAACCGATCTTGCCATTCAGGGAGAGGGATTTTTTGTTCTAGACACCGGAGAAGGCCAGGCATTCACCAGGGTTGGTGCGTTTGATATCAATCTTCAAAAATATTTGGTTGACCCATCAACCGGATATTATGTTATGGGTTGGATGGTCAATAATAATGCGTTAAAGCCGGGGCAGATCGATACCAGTATGACTCCAACTCATATCAGCATACCGATAGGCCAGATGATGATTGCAAAAGCGACTGCAAACATGATTTTTACCGGTAACCTCGATGCTGATGTGCCAAACAGCACCGTCGCCACCACCGACTCTACAGTATACGATACACAGGGCACGGCACACCATTTAACCTTCTCCTTCACCAAGTCCGCTGCTAATACATGGGACTATTCGATAGCAGCCGCAGGTGGAGAAACCCTTGCTGGCAATACCGGAACTCTTGTGTTTAAGCCCGATGGTTCAATTGATCTAGCGAGTTCCACCATAAATACGCTAACGGTTACGCCAACGGGTGGTGCGGCAGCGTTTAATATTACGCTGGATTTCTCCAAGGCGATACAGTTTGCATCCGATAAATCCGACATCCAGGTAACTTACCAAGACGGATTTCCAATGGGCGTTCTTGATAATTTCTCAGTAAATGTTGATGGAACAATTATTGGAACGTTTACAAATGGAATGAATAAGCAGTTAGGTAGAATTGCACTAGGCATATTTGGGAATCCTGGAGGCCTTTTAAAGGCAGGCTCTAACCTATTTAAGCAATCAAATAACTCTGGCGAGCTGCATTACAGCGCTCCGGCAACCGGGGCGGTTGGTTCGCTTGTGTCTGGTTCGCTTGAAATGGCAAACGTAGACCTCTCGCGTGAGTTTACAAATATGATTATCACGCAGCGCGGCTTTCAAGCCAACTCGCGAGTTATCACTGCGTCGGATGAGATGCTTCAGGAATTAGTTAATCTCAAGAGATAATCGGCAGTTATCTCCTTGAATCTTGGGGATGCCAAAATGGCATCCCCTGCATTTTTTACTAAGGTAGAGGGCGCTTCTTGCCGATAAAAATAACCGAAGCTCAATTAATATTTCAAATCAGTTTTTGTTTTAGCAAGGAGAAGGCTGTGATAAAGCTAACCCGCCTTGACGGCAGCGAATTTGTTGTGAATGCAAATTTAATTGAGGTTGTCGAGGCAAATCCAGATACAGTCGTTAGTCTTATTACGAGCAAAAAGTTTTTGGTCAAAGAAACACCCGAGCAAATTACTGAGCAAGTTATCAAGCACTATAAGAAAACTGGTGGTCCTAGACTTGTAGTTTACATCGATCACTCTCATCAATCAGAAGAGCATCCAGCACCAACACCCTTCGCAGCAAACTTCAAGTAAGAATCTAATAGTAAAACATATCACAAAGAGCATTTGAAAAGTGCAAACCATAAAACGTCAGCAGTTACTAGTGGCATTTTTACACATAAGGAGTTGTTCGAATGGCTGAAGTGCAAGCTGTAAATGAAGCCGCAAAGGCTCCTGTTAAGCAGGAAGAATCGCCAAAAAAGAAGAGCAAAGGGCTGATCTCTAGATTAGGCGTATTTAAAATCCCAATTCTCTTTATGTTGGTAAGCGTTCTTGCTGTAACTACTGCATTAGCGATTACAAGAGTAACCCAGACCGACGCTGCAACAAAAGGCGAGAGCCATACGAAGGAGACAAAGAAAAAAGAGCTTGGAAAGTTTGTGCCATTGGATTCTTTTACGGTCAACCTTGCAGGTGGCCAGAACTATCTCCAAACCACCATTGTTTTTGAGATCGACAGTCATAATGCTGAGTTAGAGAATGAGTTAAAAGAAAGAAAGCCGCAAATTAGCGATGTTGTAATAGCCAAGCTTACCTCAAAGTCAATCGAAGATATTTCTGATAATGCTGGAAGAGAACGGCTTAAAGCTGAAATCAAAAAGGCGGTAGACTCTTTGCTAGGCTATGGTAAAATTGAACGTGTCTACTTCACAACATTTATCATGCAATAACACTCTTAATTTAACTATTGATACAGCAGGAGTCGGATTATGGCCGGGACACTATCGCAGGATGAAATAAACGCACTATTATCTTCAGTATCGGCTGGGAAACAGATAGATGTTGAGGAGCCTGCAATTGAGCCATCAGGCCCAAAGCATGTCCGAATCTACAATTTCCGCCATCCAGATAAGTTTTCAAAAAGTCATTTAAGCACCATGGAGCTGATTTACGAAGGCTTTTCACGCCAGCTTAAAACAGCTCTTTTTGTTTATGTCCGCCAGAGTATAAATTTTAGTCTTGCATCTGTTGAGCAGCAATCATTTGAAGAATATGTTGAAGCACTTCCAACCCTAACTTCTCTTATAACTTTTAAGATGAAGAATTTGCCTGGAAGCGCAGTTCTAGAAATAAGTCCTGATTTAACCTTCCTTATTCTAGACAAGCTTCTTGGGGGTGCTGGCGATCATATAACGAAAGTACGGGACCTAACTGAAATTGAACAGGTTATAATAAGAAAGGTTGCAGACCGGATTTTAATGGCTTTTAGGGCGGCGTGGGAAGAAATCCATGATATTGGACCGATGATAGAGTCGCTAGAAACAAATCCCCAGTTATTGCAAATTGTTCCTCCCAATGAGATAGTTGCTGTTGCAACGCTTGAGGTGAGGATAGGAGAATCGACAGGGGCAATGAGCATTTGTCTTCCATATCTAACGCTAGAGCCAATTATGCCAAAACTCACTAGACAGACCTGGTTTTCAGCTAAATTTGAACATAAGGACGGCGACAAGACAGAGAGCATAAACATAAGAGAAAATATCAATCAGGTTAAGCTGCCGGTTTCAATTGAGCTTGGGAGGACAAAGGTTACTATTCGGGATTTGCTTCAGCTAAAGCCTGGTGATTCAATAAGAGTGGATACTCCTTCAAACCATGATATTAAGGTTTTAATTAATGGTAAGGTTAAGTTTTATGCTCAACCAGGTGTTGTTGGAAAAAGATTAGCAGTTAAGACTACAGGTGTAGCTAATTAAGGAGTCGCTTTATGAAGGATGAAAAGTTGGAAGCTGCAGGGCTTACCGAAATAGAAAAAAGCGCAATTGGTGAGATTTGTGATTTAATAACGGCGTCTCTAGCAAAAACTTTTAGCGAGAGTATTGACTCAGATGTTTCTCTAGAGCCTTCCCAAGTAGATGTAATGGCTTTTGAAAAGATCGGGAGCTTAATTGACACCCCGGTTTTACTTATGCATTTTAATTGTGCAGCAGCATTAGAAGGGCAATTTTTCTTTGCTGTTTATGGTGATGGATTGCCTGAAGTATTTGACCTTGCCATACCTGATAATGTTAAGGAAACCGAAGCAGATGATGATAAAATTCTTGAGGGCTTAAAAGTGATTGTTAATCAATCATTTTCAAAAGCTTTTGAGAATCTTGCTGAAAGTATGGGTCAAGAAATTGATTGCTCTGTAGTAGATGCAATTGTATTGCAGGACGAGTCTGGCTTTGAAAGCATTGGTTTTTTATATCCCGAGGGTGAACTTTTAAATGTATCAACAGGGCTTGTTTTGCCAAGTAGCATAGTAAGCATAAGCTACCTGCTGCCATTAAGTGTAAGCAAGCAAATGATCGAACTGCTCCTAAAAGAGCAGCAAATAACCGGGCCAGCAGAAGGAGAGGTTGCTGGTATGGCGGAAGTGATTGATTTGGAAGCAAGTCAACAAACACAATTCAAAGGTCAAGCAGAGGAGAAATTAAAAGGTGAGGAGGTACCGAAGGTTGTAGATATGCAACCTGCCAAATTCAACGTGTTAAGCGAGGAGCCAGCAACTGTAGATGGCAATAATATATCGCTTCTGCTTGATGTAGCTCTTGAGGCTTCAATTGAACTGGGCAAAACACAGATGACGATCGAAGAAATTTTGAAACTGACAAGAGGCTCTGTAATAGAGCTTGATAAGCTTGCCTCTGAACCGGTTGAGTTTTTGGTAAATGGCAAGGTTATAGCGCGTGGAGAGGTTGTAGTAATAGATGATAACTTCGGCATAAGAATTACTGAAATTTTAAGTCCTAGAGCTAGGCTTGAAAGTATTTAGGAATCCCCGGCCTGTTAGTAGATTCTAAAAATCACAAGAAAATTATATAGCTTTTTGAAGGAGATGCCGATATCTAAAGATGAGGAAGGGCTCAAACTCTCATCTCAAAAGCTCTCCTTCAGGGTTTCCGGTTTGTCCTGCTGCCGAGCTCTTCCTCCCCGCTTATTTTACTTTTTGCTTCTAAAAACATTCCCAAATTAGCTATTAAGGCGTGTTCTCCACTAAACCTTGTGAACTTGTAATAATTTATTGACTTTTGCTTGGTTGTCTTTTAAAATAGCAATCAATAATTGCACAAGTTCACAAGGTGGTATCTTCTTCGAAGCTTTATGGAGATTAAAATGATTCAGAAATTTAGGACCCTAGCAATTGTTATATCTATTGCCGTCTTACTGATCTTAATCTCAATACTAATAGTCATAGTTGAGCAGGGGCCTAAACTCAAGCTTAGCCAGTCGGCCAATCAAACTACCTCTTTATCAGCTAATGTATAGTTAAATTATCTACAAACCCACAGGTGCTGGTAATAATTACCAGTTTATGCTATGCTATGTTTGTGCATGATAATATTAACACCTATGCGGCTGGTGGCCTATTGTGAACGTTTATAGATTAAGCGACAAAAGAAAGAACTCCTGTTCGGATTTACGTAAGTGCCCGGCTAGCTACTACCATAACTGCTCTGCTTTTAAAAAGGGGTTAAACTGCTGGGAAGAGGAAAATGTGCCATGCTGCAGAAGGAATGATAAAACTCGTTGTCGGGCATGCACGCTCTATTGCGCAAGTCTTGTAGGCGGCTCGTCACAGATTTATCCCCGCACAATTAACACCTCCCAAAGGTAAATCATGTATTATTAATAATTGATTATTAATAATCAATTAATAATTCCGGAGGCAAACCCTGGAGACAACCACTATTTTCCTGACAGCTTTAATTGTGGCTTTATCTGGTGCAATGATACCTGGACCTTTGCTTGCTATAACAATAGGCGAAACAACCAGGAAGGGCGCATGGATTGCTTTTTTACTAATACTTGGACACTCACTATTGGAATTAGTTTTAATAATTGGTCTTGCATTTGGTCTTAGCGCTTTTCTTAATAATACAGCGGTTATTAGATTAATTAGCGTTCTTGGGGGAGGCTTTCTCATTTGGATGGGATATGGCATGGTAGCCGATGCTTGTCGTGGGCGAGCTTCTCTTGGCTCGGCTGCTTATAAAGATGTATCTGGCATGTGGCCTGTTGTTCAGGGGGTTGCAACAAGTGTGTCTAATCCTTATTGGACAATATGGTGGGCTACAATTGGCTTAAATTTCATGCTAGCCTCGCTAAAGCACGGCTTGCTTGGGTTGGCCTCATTTTATTTTGGTCATATTTTAGGCGATTTTTTATGGTATATGGCAGTGGCTTACGTTATCTCAACTGGCAAAAGATTTATTACTGAGCGTTTTTATCGCGGAATTCTCTTCTTCTTTGGGCTGTTTTTGTTATTCCTTGCGGCCGCTTTTATTCTTAACATTCCGCTTTTCTAGCTTGGAAATTTAAAGCCCCGTTTAATTTTTTTCTTAAAAAGGAATTTTATTATTAGCGGGCTATAAGAGAATAATAAGTGAGAGCTCAAGAGCTTGGCAAATTGGGTCAAAACAGCTATACTGAGGTTAGCGATAGACCCACAAGGGTCATTTTTTATTCTGGCTAAGGTGATTCTCTTGGCCGAGGTTTGGTTTTTTGATCAAGTTTTAACCACTATTCAAAAATACCGAATGATTAGTAAAGGCGACAGAGTTCTGGTTGCTGTTTCAGGCGGACCGGACTCAGTTGCTTTGCTGCACTTTTTAAAGCAGATTGAGCCATTGTACAATTTATACCTGCATGTTTTCCATCTCAATCATAAGATAAGAGGTGAAGAGGCAGATGAGGATGCGGAATTTGTGCAAGAGTACTCGTCTAAACTCGGGATACCATCAACGCTTATGAGTTACGATGTGCCATCCCTAATGAAAGAAGAGAAGCTGTCGCTTGAAGAAGCTGCACGCGAGGCAAGATACAGGCTCCTAGAGCGGCTAGTTGCAGAAATCAAAGCTAATAAGGTTGCACTGGGTCACCATGCGGATGATCAGATAGAAACTTTCTTAATGCGGCTTATACGAGGGGCTGGACTTGAGGGTCTTGGTTCAATATTGCCAGTGAGGGGTCACTATATCAGACCTTTTATTGAAGTTACAAAGCAAGATATAATGCAATATATTGAAAACAATGGTCTTAAGTTTAGGATTGACGCTTCAAATGAGGATCTATCGATCTTAAGAAACAGGATAAGACATGAACTTATACCCTTGCTAGTTAGCTATAATCCTCAGTTTAAGGAGTCTATCCTTAAGACCATAGAAATTATTAGAGAAGATCAAGCTCATTTAGACGAGCTTATGGGTGAGGTTTTCGACACTCTAGCTGATTTTGGCGAAGGATTTGTTCGCTTGCCAATTCAAGCTTTGATAGCTCAATCTGTATCGGTTCAAAGACGCCTCGTGCGTAAATGTATTAAATGGGCAAAATCTGACCTGCGCGGTATCGAATTTAAGCATATCGAATTAGTGCTCGATAGCTTAAAGGCAATTCCACCAAAGATTGAAATGGAATTGCCTGGCAATATCGTGGTTTTTACTGAATATGATTGGTTTGCAATTGGTAGAAAACAGCTTTTTGCCTCGCCAATATTGGAGCATGTTAAACTAGCCGTGCCAGGGATAACCAAGATTGATGCGCTGGGGGTTGAAATTGAAGCACGCTTAGTCGGTATAGGCGATCTTGAGTTTAGGAAAGATGGCATGGTTGCACATCTTGACGCCGATAAAATCTCTGGCGAACTTTGGGTTCGAACACGTAGGACGGGTGATTCTTTTAGACCGTTTGGTATGCTGGGAGAGAAAAAGCTGCAGGATTTTTTTGTTGATGAAAAGGTTCCAAAGCGTGAACGAGATCGGGTCCCCATTGTAACGCAAAATGAAGACATTGTTTGGGTGGCAGGATTTCGCATTGATGACCGCTATAAAGTGACAGAAGAAACCAAACGGGTATTAGTTTTGGCGCTACATAGGAAAACCTAATCAAATTTAATGCTAATCAGATACACTACAGGGGTTTGCCACACTAGCAGATTTTTGCCATATTGGTAGGTTGTATGGAAGGAGTAGGGAAGGCAGATATGCAAAATCAGATGTTAGCAGAGGATATTGAGGAAGTTTTGATAACACCTGAGCAAATTAAACAAAAAGTAAAAGAACTTGGTGAACAAATTAGTAGAGACTACAAGGATAAGGACCTTATATTGGTTGGCATTTTAAGGGGAGCGTTCATTTTTCTTGCTGATTTAGTAAGAGAAATGAGCATTCCTGTTAAGACTGATTTTATTGCTATATCAAGCTATGGGTCTTCCTCAACCACCTCTGGAGTTGTAAGGATTCTAAAAGACCTTGATGATGATATTGAGGGAAGGCATGTGCTGATTGTTGAAGACATTCTTGACACCGGCCTTACATTAAATTATCTTGTGAAGAATTTAAGCTCAAGACATCCAGCAAGTCTGGAAATCTGCTCTTTTGTTACAAAAGAAGGCAAGCAGAAAGTACCAATAGACCTGAAATACTGTGGTTTTAGAATTCCCAACATTTTTGTTGTCGGCTATGGTCTTGATTATGCACAGGAATATAGAAATCTTCCTTTTATTGGCACACTAAAGCGTTCAATTTATGAGGATGAGGGGCATTATAGATTAACTTGATAGTAGAATTGTTCGATTACTTCTCTAGTAGAGCTTTGGCAAAACATCTGACAGAGGGAGTGGGCTGGCAAAGCGGTGGTGAATTGTGTGAATTCACTAATTGTGGTAGCATTTTTATGGACGAAAAAGACAAGGAGGGGCTTATTTGAAGAAGCTTTTTAGAAGCGCTGGCTTCTGGTTTCTAGTTCTCCTTGTAGTAGTTTTGTTTGCTACTCAAGCTTTAAGGCCTGCGGCAAAACCAGAGCAGCTCAAATACACTGATTTTATTCGGCATGTCAACCAGGGACATGTTGAAAAAGTCGTTATATTTGACAAGGATCATCGAATTGATGGCGAATACAAGGCGACATATAATAATGGTGGTAGGTTTACCTTATACGTCCCTTCCCAGGATGAACAGCTTATCCCTAAGCTTCAGGAGCACAATGTTCAGATAAGCGTTGATCCGCAAAAAGAAGCTGTTTGGCTGTCAATTGCCCTTAATTTTTTGCCGTTTATTTTAATTCTTGCCATCTGGATGTTTATGTTGCAGCAAATGCAAGGTGGCGGGAACAGAGTCATGTCTTTTGGAAAGAGTAGAGCTAAGCGGCTTACAAAAGATCAACCTCGGGTTACATTCAAAGATGTCGCCGGAGTTGACGAGGCAGTCGAAGAACTTCAAGAGATAAAAGAGTTCTTAGCTAATCCAGCCAAATTCCAGTCACTTGGCGCAAAGATACCAAAAGGCGTGCTTCTCTACGGGCCTCCTGGTTCAGGCAAGACTCTATTGGCAAGGGCTGTAGCTGGCGAGGCCGGTGTGCCATTCTTCTCAATAAGCGGATCGGATTTTGTAGAGATGTTTGTTGGCGTTGGTGCTTCCAGAGTCCGCGATTTGTTTGAGCAGGCTAAGGCAAATGCCCCGTGCATTGTTTTCGTGGACGAAATTGACGCGGTAGGCAGGCAAAGAGGGGCTGGTCTTGGGGGTGGCCATGATGAGCGAGAGCAAACTCTTAACCAGTTGCTAGTGGAAATGGATGGTTTTGACATAAAGGATAATGTGATACTGATCGCTGCAACAAACAGACCTGATATTTTAGATCCTGCGCTTCTAAGACCTGGCAGGTTTGACAGGCAGATTGTTGTTGATAGGCCAGACCTTAAAGGAAGGCTTGGGATACTTAAGGTTCATACAAGAGGCAAGCCACTTGCCAAGGATGTTGATATTGATGTCCTTGCTCGAAGAACACCAGGCTTTACTGGTGCTGACCTCGCGAATCTTGTAAATGAGGCGGCTCTTCTTACTGCAAGACATGGCAAAAAAGAGATTGACATGGTTGAACTGGAAGAAGCCATTGACAGAGTTATTGCAGGTCCGGAGAGAAAAACTCGTTTAATAAGCGATCGCGAGAAAGAAATTATCGCGTATCATGAGGGAGGGCATGCGCTTGTTGCAGCTACACTCCCGAATACTGACCCAGTTCATAAGATATCGATTATCCCAAGGGGTAGAGCCCTTGGCTATACTTTGACGCTGCCAACTGAGGATAAATTCCTGGTCTCAAAATCTGAGCTTACCGATGGGCTTGCTGTTTTTCTTGGAGGGCATGCTGCAGAGGAAATGGTCTTTGGCGATGTCACGACTGGTGCTCATGACGACCTTAGCAAGGCAACAAAAACAGCACGCCAGATGGTTTGCGAGTACGGTATGAGCGAGAAAATAGGGCCATTGACGCTTGGTCAGAAGCAAGACCAGGTATTTCTTGGGCGAGATTTTGCATCTCACCCTGACTATAGCCCTGAGATAGCGTATGAAATTGATAAAGAAATAAGGCGTATTGTTGACGAGGCGTTTAAGAAAGCCAAGCAGATTCTTACAGAAAAGAGAAATATTCTCGACAACATCGCCAAAGCGCTTATACTAAAGGAAACACTTGAAAGAGATGAACTTAGACGAATTCTTGCAGGAGAAGACATCTGCGCTGAGGAGCAGGTTCAAGAATCGGGGAGCAACGAAGTTGGCAAGGTTGCAATAGAAGAAAAGCCTGCCACAAAAGATAAGGACATCGTTGATATGCCAGGAAAATTAAGGCCGGCAGAGGGTTAGCAATGGAACAATAGAACAGTTATTCGATCTAATTTCTTGGAGATAATGATGAATTAAGAGGCCGAGTCTCAACGGCCTCTTTTTAACTTCACATATTCGCAAAAATTTTCAGTTGTGACATAATTAGATAGTTAACTTACAGATGCTTTTTGAGTATACAGCCATGCTAAAGCTAACGCTGTGGTACCAGCAGAAGGATGAAAAATTAAAGTTGTTTTCAGGACAAAGTTTGACTTGAAAGGGGTTTCGTTGGATAAGGAAAAAATTGCACAAGGGGTACGGCTCATATTAGAAGGGATAGGCGAGAATCTTAATAGAGAGGGTCTTCGAGATACTCCCAGGCGTGTTGCTGAGATGTACGAGGAAATATTAAGCGGTATGAGTCAGGACCCAATCGAAGTGCTGGGAGTAACCTTTGGGGAAGACCACGATGAGATGATTATGGTCAAAGACATCCCTCTCTATTCGGTATGCGAGCATCATCTTATGCCTTTTATAGGTAAGGCGCATGTTGCTTACATTCCAAATGAAGACGGTAGGATTTGCGGGATAAGTAAACTTGCCAGAGTGGTTGATGTATATACAAAGCGGCTGCAAGTACAGGAAAGGCTGACTATGCAGATTGCTGATGCTCTTGTTGAGGCTTTAAACCCACTTGGAGTAATGGTTGTTGTTGAGGCCGAGCATCTTTGTATGAGTATGCGGGGTGTAAAAAAACCTGGGACTATAACTGTCACCTCAGCGGTTAGGGGCCAATTTAGGAAACGGACAGCTGCCCGCATGGAAGCCCTTTCTCTTATTAAGGGATATAGATAAATTAAGGGATATAGATAAATGAATTTTTTAGCATGCGAGGTCTGAAACCAAAAATGAAAAAAGAGCGCAGACGAGTTATGCCTAAAGTTTTATGTATAAAAAATATAGAGATTGCAAAGGAGCAGCTAAAAAAATTAAAAGTCTCAACGCGTGGCATTGATATTATGTCTCCTAAGGCAATTCATCGCATTATAAAGGTCTCCGGGATAGATTCGCGTGCTGCAAACATCATTAAGCAAGAGATGCTATCGAGGGGCGGTGAGGCAGCTGCTCCGTGGGAGCTTTATAAAATGGACCTTAAGAAAGTAGACATGATATTAATGGGCACGCTGCGTCAATATGAGGAGCTGTGCGTAAAACTTGAATTGCAGCCGTTTGGTTTACCCCTATTGGCTCAAGATATTAGAGAAGCTCTTCATAATTATGATAAGAAACCCTCTGTTATAAGAGCAGGACGCTTTGAGTTAGACCTGCCGTCTAAAACTCATGTCATGGGCATATTAAATGTAACGCCTGACTCTTTCTCTGATGGTGGAAAGTTTTTTGATTATACTTTAGCTGCTGAACAAGGGCGTCGAATGGCCTTAGAAGGCGCTGATATTATTGATATTGGTGGAGAATCAACCCGGCCGGGCGCAGATCCGGTATCGGTGGATGAGGAACTAAAGCGAGTTATTCCAGTAATCGAGAAACTATCTACGGAGCTTGATGTCCCTGTCTCCATAGACACATACAAACCTCAGGTTGCAAAAGAAGCCCTTGAGGCTGGGGCTAGCATTGTAAACGATATAAGCGGCCTCCGTGACGATAAGATGATTGAGCTTGTTGCGGAGAAAAATGTTCCGGTTGTAATCATGCACATGAAGGGAACACCAAGAGATATGCAGATAAATCCATCCTATGATGATGTCGTTTCCGAAGTTGCAGATTGGCTTGATAGCCAAGCAAGAAAGGCTATCTCAGCTGGCATTTCAAGAGATAATTTGTTAATAGATCCCGGTATTGGTTTTGGAAAAACTCTTGAGCATAATGTTGAGATAATTAGATGTCTATCAGCGTTTAAGAGTCTTGGATATCCAATAGTCCTTGGGACATCAAGAAAGTCGTTTATTGGAGCCATACTTGATCTGCCAGTCGAAGAGCGGCTTGAGGGAACGTTGGCAACACTTGCTTATGGCATTATTCAGGGTGCAAATATCGTTCGTGTGCATGATGTTAGGGAGGCAGTTAGAGTTTCTAGGGTAATTGATGCAATTAAGGAAGAGCATGCGTAGGTGGATATTGTGGCCAAAGTTTTTCTAAGTCTAGGTTCAAATCTAGGCGATCGCCTTAGGTTTCTAAGAGATGCCATGCAACTAATTGAGAACCAAGACAGCATTAAAGTTTTAAAGCTGTCTTCTATCTATGAAACCGAGCCAATCGGAAATGTGCTCCAGTCTGATTTTTATAACATGGTAGTTGAAATTGAAACAAAGCTATCTCCAAGAGAGCTGCTAAGGGTAGCCAAAAAGATCGAGGAAGCACTTCGAAGAACCAGGGGTGTACACTGGGGGCCAAGAACCATGGATATTGACATACTGCTATATGATCAAAAAATTATCAACGAAGAAGACCTAATAATTCCTCATCCTGAGATGTGTAGACGAGCTTTTGTTTTAGTACCCTTGATTGAGATTGAGCCGGAACTCAAACTTCCAGAAGGCGATCTAGTAAGCCACTTTGCATCTCGGGTTACTAATCAGAGGATTAAAAAGATCGGCACTCTGTTTTAATGACCACTCTCAACCCTTCTATATCCCTGGAAAACATTGCGGCAAGGTAATAGAATATTAATCATATTCATTTAACGGGGTGTTGGCGGTTTGAAGTGTGATGACAGGATAGTAAACGAGATTCTTGAACTCAAGAAAAGACGAAATGCCGTGATTCTTGCCCACAATTATCAAATACCTGAAATTCAGGACCTCGCGGATCACGTCGGGGATTCCCTCGGGCTTTCGATCGAGGCCGCCAAAACTTCAGCCGACATCATTGTG
>Ga0101945_1001570_pt1 | contig 13293 bp, 12 predicted proteins | sample DewCreD2012metaG_2_FD_75246 | JGI IMG/M metagenome (GOLD analysis project Ga0101945, IMG submission 75246) | Hot spring sediment bacterial and archeal communities from British Columbia, Canada, to study Microbial Dark Matter (Phase II) - Dewar... ... | reverse complement strand
CTCACATCCACCACAAGCGTGCGTCCGATTTGCCGATCCCGCACGAACATGTTGGACGCGTGGTTGTTGTCATTGGGGATCAAGTTGGTTGCTGCCGACCCAAATGCCACAAAGCGACCGTCCGCAGAAATCGCTGGCGGGAAGGAAAAATCGTCGGCGTTGCCGCCGCGCATGTTCACGCTCACGCGCTCGATTGTCCGTTGCTGACGGTCGAACACGAACACATCGACCACGCCATTGCGGTCGTCGGCGACCAAGTTATTGGCAAGCGATTTGAAGGCAACGAAGCGGCCATCCGCACTAATCGCCGGCAAGATGCTATCGCCATTTCCCTGAGTTCCGTTGCTCGCCACACTCACCCGCTCGATGGCTCCACTCGTGCGATCGCACACGAAAATATCCACAAAGCCGTTCGTATCGCCGCTCACCAAATTCGTAGCTGCGGAAGCAAAGGCCACTATGGAACCATCTTCACTGATCGCGGGGTGAGAACTCGGACCGTTCGGCTGAACATTGCACAGGCGTTCCGTCGTACCCGCAGCCAAATCACGAACAAAGATGTCCGCAACTCGGTTGGTGTCCCCGTCAACCAAATTGGAAGCCTCGGACTGGAAGGCCACCCAACGGCCGTCGCGGCTCACTGCCGGATACAAACTATCGCCATTCCCTTGGCTTCCGTTGGTGGCCACGCTTACGCGCTCCGTCGTGCCGAGGTCCCGCCTCCGAACAAACACGTCAAGCCGGTTGTTCGTATCTCCAGGAACAAGATTCGACGCGGCCGAGTAAAACACCACTAGGTTGCCGTCGTGACTCACGGCCACGTTTCCGCCTTGCGCATGGCTCGGGCCGTTTGCTTGCGTTCCCGCGGAACTTACGCTCGCCCGCTCGACCCGGCCGCTCCGAACATCACGCACGAATACATCTCGAGCTTGGTTCGTATCGAGTACCACCAAGTTGGTGGCATCAGAGTAAAAAGCGACAACGTTCCCTTCGCGATCCATTCCCACGCCCCCAGCTGCTCCGTTGGATGCCTGGCCCGAAGGGTTGGCACTGATCAACCGTAACGGCTCTCCGACTTGAGCCCAGCACGGCAGCGATCCAAGCCACATCATCGCGATCGCTCCGATGCCAAACGTTACGAAAGTTGCCCTGCAGCCCCTGTCTCGGTTCGAGCGGCTAATCGAATAACAGCGACTTTCCACCGCCATGCTCTCCTCCTTGCGAATCACCCCACCACTCCAGATGCCCCCTTTCGCGGCTCGCACGCTTGGCCGAGAACCACGTTATGCCATCCCAAACTTGTCACCTTCGATTGTTCCCCCACTCACCCGAGCGGAGATTCAGCGGTGGCAAAGTGCCATTCTCAGGCCAGGAAGTCAACCGGAGTTTTGCTAACTGCCGAATCAAGCAGCGTGTTCCGCGCCGTGTCCCCACGGTTCTTTGGCGTGGAACGTCGCTCCAGCACGGTCGCCCTGCTGGCTCGAGCCACTCGAGCACACCCGGAACAGTCGCCACACTACACCGTAGGCGTCGTTCGTGCGAACAACTGCCCCGCTAGTCCAAGGGATGCAGCCGTGGTATCCGGCGGAGACAAGGTCCATCTCACCCCGGAGGCCAAAATGAGCAGCAAGCACGAAGACATCGTCCGGCAATTTTGCGCAGCGTGGAGTCGCCGCAATGTCGAGGAGTTACTGGCGTTCTTCTCCCCCGATGCCGTCTACCACAACATGCCCCTCCCGCCGCTCCAGGGGATTGATGCGATTCGAGCTACCCTGGAGACGTTCGTGACACCAGCAGAGTGGATCGAGTTCGAAATCCTCAACATCGCAAGCCGTGGCAACACGGTCTTCACGGAACGAGTGGATCGATTCCGCTTCGCTGGGAAAGAAGTAAGCCTACCGGTAGCGGGCGTGTTCGAACTGGAAAACGGGAAGATCAGGGCATGGCGAGACTACTTCGACATGCAAACCTGGCTCCAGCAAACCACGCCTGCGTAAGCCACTAGAGACCTATCTCGGTTTCCGAGCTCGGCGCCACAATCAAAACTGCCGCTGTGTTGCTCGGCCGATCCGGATGTTTTCGCTGATCCAGCGCCGCCGGCCTGGGAAAAAGAATCCCACCGCAAGCCTCTTCATGGCGAACAACGTTGGCTTCGCGCTTCGTTTCTGGCTCGCGGGCACCTCGGCACGGCATTTGCCCTCCTTGCCAGCTATGGCTGCATTCCACTCGAGCCATGCTCTCGAATTCGGCAAGCCGCCATCAAAGGTGTGATCGGGAACCCGAACCAGGTAGCGCGACATTCCCATTGCGCGGGAACGTGCGGGCCAACGACCAGCTTCGACTCAGAGGGGACTTCATCCTCACGCCGGTTCCGTTCGACGAGTCGCTAGTTTCGACCAGTGACCTCTGTGTCCTCCTGCCTAACGGCCGCGAACAGACCATTCTGTAGGCCCTGCATCCTACATATTCCATGGTCAACCGGATGAAGGTCGGCTGAATCCGACTGCAGGGAACCGCGACGTCCTGGATTCGAGTTGGGCGGTATCATCCTGCAATCACTGAGGTAGATAAGAGCCCGATTTCCATGGGCCGCGACGCCATCGCGGGGTCTGTACGCCCAGCGGAAGCCTTGGCTGCGTTTGTCGGCGAAACCTCGGGTGGCGAGTGGGTTCTTACCGTGGCCGACCACGCACCGCGTGATACTGGGGCTCTGGTGTCCTGGTGTCTGGAGTTGGAATGAACGCGCGTGGCTACTCGCTTACCACTTGGCGTACTGCCACTCGGCGTACCCAAGCTGGCGCTCCAGACGAACGGTCGTTCCGTCGCGGGCGACGAGCTGGCCCGTGTACCTCCCGATCAGTTGGTAGAAGTTGAGGCCCATGAACCCCAGGCGCAGGCGCTCGCGATGGCACGCCTCTGGTTCGAAGCGGAGCTGGCAATCGCCACTTCCGGAACGCATCGACCAGGATCGCATGAGATCGGTCCGTTCGTACTCGAACGCAACCAGATCGACCGGTTCCCGAGTGCCGTCGAGCCAAAAACAGTTTTCCGTGAAGCTGGTTTCGTTCACCCCGCACGAGATGTTCAGACCGACGACCCGGCCGTCGCTGGAGCGACCGGCTAAACAGCCCCAATTCCAAAACGTTTCCCGCCGCATGTAGCCCGCGCTCCAATCGCGGTGGCCCAATGCTCCAGCCTTGTCCAAATCTACGCTACCCATCGCAGTACGAAGCGTACCCTGTACTCGCTGACCAGCAGTCTTGCGCGCAAACACCCAACCTGCAGCTCCGGCACGGGTGCAAATTCGGAGCGCCTGGGTGGGCGGATCGGTCTCATCCCACTCCGCATCGATGAAGAGGCTGCCCTTGACCTCCGCCGACAAGTGGCGCCGCCCGGAAGGTTCCCCAGGGCCGATGCGGAGCTCTACTCCCCGGGCTGAAAACACGCTGTGCCCGTCTTCCGGTCTTAAGTCCATCCGCAGTTTGCGTGCGAACAGGCTGCGGAACGTCCACTCCTCCATTGCGCCCGTCTCTGGCCAATACACGTAGACGAAGGCTGTGCCCGCGTAACGGGTGTTTACCAGTGCGCATCCGAATACAGCCGCTTCACTGAGGCCACCCAAAAACTCGAACTGCTTAAAGCCGAAGTGGCGGCGCCAGGGTCGGGCAGGGCGATCGTACTCGTCAATCAGCCGGCAGCGTCCGGGATCGATCTCTTCCACCGGCTCTTCGAAGAGGCCAAAGCGCACCTCTCCGCGCTCATCGCAAAGGGAACGCATGCCCTGTTTACCGGATGTGCGGCCACACCTCGCGCTCGAACAATCGCAGACTTTCCCAAGCAAAGTCTGGCGATAGGCCGCCCATCAGCGGGTGCAAGACCACTCGGCCGTGTTCGCGAGCCAGAGCAATGCACTGCTCGGGGGTCACCACCGCGTACACTCCTGAGCGACGTACGTCCTCGGCGCTTGCCCCCTCGACGTGCACTTGGGAGCGTTGGTCGGGGGTTTGCCACGAGGCGTACGTGGTCGCGTCGTACACCGCGTGCGGAGCGATCCGCTGCCAGGCACCCTCTGGGTCGAGCGTGACGTGCACGAAGCCCGGTCCACCGGGCATCAGAGCGAAGCCCGTGTGGAAGCCGACGCGTCGGCATTCTTCTTCGTACACCTGCACGAGCCGCGGATCGCCAATGGCTGGGAGGAACGCAGCGCGCAAGCGCGCCGCGCGTCGCGCGGCCGTTTCCGTAGAACCACCGAGGAAAATCGTGATCGGGTGCGCGGGGCGTGGAGTGACCCGAACGCGGCGCCCACGGTAGGTAAACGGCTCCCCTGTCCAGGCTTGCCGCAACACGTCGACCGCCTCCTCCAGCAATCGACCACGTTGTTTGCGGTCGATCCCTGCCATCTCGAACTCTTCGGCACGATAGCCCAAGCCTGCGACGATGCTGACGCGACCGCCGCTGGCCAGGTCCAAAACCGCGAGTTGCTCGGCAATCCGCACCGGGTCGTGCAAGGGCAGCAGCAGAGCCGCGATATTGATGGGAAGCCGCTTGGTCGCCCCCGCGATTGCCGCCGCTAGCGTCAGCGGCGCGGGCAAGTACCCATCGTCTACGCCATGGTGCTCCGACAGCACGCACATGTCGATCCCGAGCTCGTCGGCCCAGCGGCACATTTCCAAGCAAGCGCGGTATTGATCCGCGTGCGTCGTGGAGGCAAACGGAGGCACCCGCAAGTCGAATCGAATCACGACAATCGCCATGGCTGTTCCTCCCGTGTTCCGCGCCCCGGCTCTCGAACCGGACGTGCACTCTCCTCGCGTTCGTCGCCTTGGGGGTCTCTAACGATCGAGCAAATCGAGCTTCTCCTGCGCTGCAAACTCCCGACGCACCTCTTCGTAGTCCTCTCGGGTAAACGGCCGGAATGTTGTGTCGCCACGGCGTCGCCAATAAATCCGCGCATCGGGGATTCGATTCAAGTCGAAGTGCACCTTCTTGTAGTTGCGCACCAAGACCTTCTGCGTTTGCGTGTACTCGAAGTCGTCGACGATCCGCACGAAGTCGGGGAACCATTTCCGGTCCATGCTGCCGTGCGTGACCTGATGCTCACACCAGTCGAAAAACCCCTGCGGGTCGAACTCCGCTCCATCGCGCAATTTTAACGCTGCCATCACCAGTTCGTCGGAAATGGCGCACGGCACGCCGTACGCAACCGCCAATTGCACATCGGGATGCTCCGTCAGGAGCCGCCCTACTTGCGCGGCGGAAAAATTCTCGCCGTCTTTGCGGATCCAGTCGTCCGTGCGTCCGTCGAAATACAAGTAGCGACGACCGTCGACGATGAGGATGTGACCCAAGTCGCCCGAGTGGTAAACCCCGTTGCGGTACTTTTCCTGGTTCGCCTGCGGGTTATCGTAGTACCCTTGAAACAAGGCAGTATCGGGAGCGACCCGGCAAATTTCGCCGACCGCGCGATCGTAGTTCAGCAGCTTGCCGTCTGGCCCAAGCTGCGCCGGCTCGCACTCCGACCCATCCGGCGCCAAAATCTTCACTGCTGGATCGGTAATTTCCCCGACACACCCGCGCGGGTCTCCTTTGCGGCGGAACGTACTGATGGCAGCTTCGGTGGAACCGTACAATTCGAACATGTCCTCGAGCCCGAGCCACTTCATGAACTTGTCGATGTCGGGCGGCGAAGCCCCGTTCCCCACCGCGTAACGCAGTTTGTTGCGGGGGTTGTTCGTGACCTCTCGGGCGATGCGTTCTTCGTCGCCACCAAAGCGCTTTTCGATCGCGGCGAGAACGTAGTGAACCGGCTCGCCCACGTAATTCCAGAACGTCGATCCGTAGGTAAAGATGTCGTCGAGAAATTGGCTGGCGCTGAACCGCTCGCGCAACCCCATGCTCCCGCCCACCCAAAATGCCGGCATGAAGCCAACGAACATGGCGTTCGAATGGAACAAGGGCATGCAACCGTACCCCACGTCCTCGTAGGTCAGGCCGAGGTTGGAGGACACTCCGAATCCCACAGCACACAGCTTCATGTGGTTGTTCAAAATGCCTTTTGGCAGCCCGGTCGTCCCAGAGGTGTAAATGACCATGAGGTTGGTTTCGGGAGTGACCGCCACGTCCGGTGCCGGGAGTTCGCGCTCGGCAGGTCCGACTTCCCGATCCAGGCATGCAACGTAATCCCGCTCCGGGGGGATCGCACCGCCTTGGGTGCGGAGAACCAAAATGTTTTCCTCTCCAAGCGTGCGCAGTTGTCCGCGAATGCGCTCGACCTCGGGAAGAAACTTTTCATCGACCACCAGCACACGCGCGCGTGCGTGATTGAGCACTCCTGCCAGTACTTCCCCTCGCAGTCCGGTGTTGACCCCGAACAACGTAAGGCCCGCAAACGCACACCCTCCGTACAGCGACAACAATTCCAGGTGGTTTTCGAGCAACATGGCGACATGACCCGGATGGTCGCTGTCGATCTTGCCAATCCGCTGCAACAGAAAGTGCGCCGTGCGCACGCTTTCGTTGCGGAACTGCCGATACGTCCAGCTCCGGTCGCGGTGCATGAGCACCACCTTGTCTCGCGTGACGGGATGACGCGCCCGGGCCTCGATGTGGGCGCCCACAGTGAAGCTCGGTGCGTCGAAGACGAGTGGTTCAGCCATTCGCAATCTTGCCTCCAATTCCAACGAAATGAGTGAACCGGGTTCTTAAAGGCCGGGACCAACTAGAGTCAATGCAGCCCCACATCGTTTTGCCCCGGCGCCTCGCTCTGTGGTGGCAACGGAACAACGCGAAGTCGCGGCCCACCAGCAACGCGCACGCTGTTCGCACGGATGAGCGCCGAGCTGGCGCCATCAGCTCCGCGCCCCGGGCCGTCCGCTCCCTTTAGGCAAGCGCCTGCAAGTGGCGCTGGAGGTTCTCCGCGCGTTCGCGCAAGGCCCCGGCCTTTTCTTTCTCTTTTGAGACGATCTCCTGCGGAGCTCGGGCTACGAAGTCCGCACGGGCCAGTTTGCCCTCCACTTGTTCAAGATCCTTGCGCACCTTGAGGAGCTCGCGCTCGAGCCGATCACGCACCTCGGCGGTATCTACCAGCCCACGCACCGGAACGAAGATCTCGCCAATGCCATCGACAACCACGGAGGGCTCGCCCACCGGGTGCTCCAGCGGAGCGAGAACCTCGACTGTTCCCACTCGCGCCAACAGACCGAGATACTGCTCCAGGAGGACGCGTGTTTGCGGCGGCACACTCGAGGGGAGCCGAACCGTGATCCGCGCGGAAGGAGCAATTCCTAAATCCGCACGCAAGTTGCGCACGCCGCGAATCGCGGCAATGAGTTGGCCTGCCAAGGCTTCTGCTTCCGGGTCGAGCCAGCGGTCGTCGGGACGAGGGAAGGGCGCCACCATGATGCTCGGCGCCACACGCTCGATAGGCAAGTGCTGCCAGATTTCTTCGGTCACGAACGGCATGATCGGGTGCAAGAGGCGTAACGCCCGTTCGAGTACACCGACCAAAACACTTCGAGTTACGCGCGCTTGCGGAGAGGTAAGCTCTGCCAAAGCCAGTTTGCTCATTTCGATGTACCAATCGCAGTACTCATGCCAGAGAAACTGGTACAGGCCCAAGGCGACCTCGTTGAAACGAAACTGTTCCAGCGCAGCCCGAGCCTCGCGGCTCACTCGCTCCAAGCGCGAGAGGATCCAGCGATCCGCCAGCCCAAAATCGTCGCTGCGGAGCGCCTGTAGCGATTCCACGCGAGTGTCCGCAGGTACCTGTCGCAACACGAACCGTGCAGCGTTCCAAATCTTGTTGGCAAAGTGCCGGCCAAGGTCGGTTTTTTCTTTCGCGTAGCGCACATCCTCGCCCGGTGGCGCCAAGGCAACGATCGTAAAGCGTAGTGCATCGGCTCCGTACTCTTGGATGACCTCTAGCGGATCGGGCGAGTTGCCCAGCGACTTCGACATCTTGCGCCCCTGCAAATCGCGCACGATGCTGTTGAAGTACACGGAGCGAAAAGGCACGTCGCCCACGAACTCGTAACCCGCCATCACCATGCGGGCGACCCAAAAGAAAATGATATCCGCGCCGGTAACGAGTACGTCCGTGGGATAGAAGCGCTCTAAGGTACGTGTGCGCTCCGGCCAGCCCATCGTCGAGAATGGCCACAGCCACGAGCTGAACCAGGTATCCAACACGTCGGGGTCCTGCTCGATGGCGCCCGAACCGCAATGCGCACAGGCGGTCGGGTCGACGCGGGCCACCGTCTCCTTCCCGCAGTCGCGACAGTACCAAACGGGAATGCGATGCCCCCACCAGAGTTGGCGGCTGATGCACCAGTCGCGAATGTTCTCGAGCCAGTGCAAGTACACACCCACCCATCGCTCTGGGGTGAGCTTGAGCGCGCCCGTTTTTACGGCGGCGATGGCCGGACCCGCAAGCGGCTTCATCCGCACGAACCACTGCGTCGAAAGGTACGGCTCGATGATGGTTTGGCAGCGCTCGCAACGGCGCACCGGAACCCGGTACGGTTCCACTTTCACCAGCAGTCCTTGCGCTTCCAGGTCCGCCACGATTTTTTTCCGCGCTGCAAATCGGTCGAGCCCCTGATACGGCCCCCCATTTTCGTTGATCCGGCCTTCGGTATCCATCACCACCAACGCAGGGAGTCCGTGGCGCTGCGCGATGTCGAAATCCGCCGCATCGTGCGCCGGCGTGACCTTCACCGCGCCTGTACCAAATTTCGGATCGACCGATTCGTCCGCCACGACTGGAATCGGGCGGCCCAGCAAGGGCAGCACAACCTGCTTGCCAATGAGCGACCGGTAACGCTCGTCCGCAGGATGCACCGCTACGCCCGTGTCGCCCAACATGGTCTCGGGGCGAGTGGTCGCGACGACGACTCCCGGGCCGCCATCCTCTGCCGGGTAGCGAATGTGCCACAGCGAGCCCGCCTCGCCGCCTTCCACGGTGATCGCTTCCTCATCCGACAGTGCGGTATGGCAACGAACACACCAGTGGATGATCCGCTGACCGCGATACAGAAGCCCCTTTTCGTACAGCCGCACGAACACTTCGCGCACCGCACGCGACAAACCGGGGTCCATCGTGAAGCGCTCGCGCCGCCAGTCGCACGAGGCCCCAAGCTTGCGCAACTGCAGCAAAATTGTGCGGCCGTATTTTTCTTTCCATTCCCAAACCCGCTGCAAGAACGCCTCGCGCCCAAGACGGTGGCGGTCGAGCCCCTCCTTCGCGAGCTGCTTTTCCACTGCATTTTGCGTCGCAATGCCCGCGTGGTCGGTGCCCGGAATCCAAACAGTTACATGGCCGTCCATGCGTTTGAAGCGCACCAAGATGTCTTGGAGAGTATTGTTCAGTACGTGCCCCATGGTGAGCACGCCGGTGACGTTCGGCGGGGGAATCACGACGCTAAAGCGCGGCCCGGGCTGATCCTCGTCACCGTAAAAGTACCCTTCTCGCTCCCAAATCGCGTACCACTTGTCCTCCACCTGCGAGGGATCGTAAGTCTTCGGCAACTCATTCATAGGACAGCACCGTCGATGCTGTGCACCGGCGCACAACGAACCGGCTTGGCTAACGTAAAGGCCTCGGACCCGCAACAGCGAGAACCGCAACTCACCACACGAACCCTACGCGGTGGCTTTTCGCACACTTAGCACCCCTCGGGGCACGTAAACCCCCGGGGGTGCCTGCATGCATACCGCTCAGGGCACAAGTTCGAAGCGGTACTCGATGGTGCCCTCGATGCCCCGTCCGGCACTCGTCGGAGGCACGCGGAAGCGGCTGCGACGCGCGGCCTCCACCGCCTCTCGATCCAACACGTCGTAACCCGAGGAGCGCTCGACACGCGCGGTTTGAACCGTCCCGTCAGCCCTCAGCTCGAGTCGAACAGCAACGACACCGCTCCAGTTTCGCTGGCGCGCGACTGGCGGATACGCCGGAGCTGGGCACCGAATGCAGTATGCGCGGGCATCTCCGAGGCCGGCCCCATTGGTGCCCCCACTCCCCGAGGCACCGTGGCCGGCACCGCCGCCGCTACCTTCTCCAACGCCACGTCCAGTAGCTTCCAACGGAAGTGTCGCATTCGACTCGTTTGCCCCGGGCATTTCCGCGTCTGCGTGGTCGCTCGGCGCCGGCAACGGTCCAGCCGCTGGCGGCGCTTCGCGCTTCGGACGCGTCGCAACGCGAGGCGGGCGCTTGGGCTTCGGCGACTTCCGGTTCATGTCGCCAACCTTTGGCGGCTCGGGCACCACAGGCGGTGCCGCGCGCGGCTCCTCTAAAGGGGGACCAATCGGACGAGCGCCACTGGGCTCGCCCGCGGAGCCGGGAAGCACAGAAGCAATGATCACGCGCAGCGGAGGCACATCCGCGGCCTGCACGGGTCCACGCCAACGGCTGCACATCCAGAGCAGTGCGGCGTGAAGCACCAAAGCCACGCCTATCCATGGTAGGTACCCGCGCCAACGTGGAGCCGGTGAAACGAACAACACTTGCCCGCGGTCCGCAGGAACAGTCATTGGCAAACGCGGGTTGGGTAACGGGCACGAAGGGCCCGGGTCAAGCCCACGCGCTACCGCGCAGTTGGCACCTGGTTGTTTTGTGCTGGACGCTCGACCCTCCGCGAGGGTTTACAACACGGCCGGTCACCTCGCGTGCTTCGATGGCCGCGACCCAGCCGTTTCGCCTGCACCTTAGAGCTGCTGCCTCTGGATGAAGACGCTCTTGTCCACTTTTGAAAAGAACTGGCGATAAAATTCCGCATCCGACACGCTGCGCGCGTCCATCACCTCCCCACGATTGTCGAGCGTTTTCACCTGGAAGTTCACGCGCACTTTGGTCTCGTCGCCAAATTCGGTCACGTTCGCCGAGCATTCGACAATCGCAACTTTTCGCCACCGCGCCTCGTTTCCCCCGAACAGTCCCATCAAGAGCGCAAAGTTGGGATTTTCCACGTTCGTTTCCTTGGTGGCGGAGATCAATCCCAGCTCGGTATTGGCGTGTTTGACGATGAAGCCCTCGTCTTGCAGGGCGTTGATCAGTGCCTTCATGACCAGCTTGGAGTCTCTTACCGGGTACGTACGCGTTTGAAACTCGCGGATTTGGAGTTGGGTGGAGGCCGGCTCCACCGCCACGCAGCCAAACAGAGGTGTGAGCACAAGCCACCAGATCGTCCGAACAAAGCTGCGGCACGCCACGATCCGCCTCAAAACTTACTCGCGTGGTACGAAAACGATTCGACCCGCTGCTGGTCGTCGAACTTGATCACGACCGTCAACGTCCGCTGGCTCGACCGAGCCGCACCGGCAGCCTGCCCCGCCCCAAGAATCAGAATCGTGCCGTATAACTGACTCGTCGAGTAGGATGCCTCGGTCGCCACTTTGTCATAAACCCACGTCTCCTTGCCGGCCGCGTCGCGAGTGACGATGTTCGGGGAACCAAGACGTTCGACCACTTCTGCTTGCGACAAGCCCACGCGGATTTCTTTTTGCACAACGCCTAGCGTCATCTCACGCTCAGCCGCCGAACGCACCCGTTGTTCGTGCCAACCGCCGCCACAACTTGCTGCGCACACCAACGTACCGGCCAAACTGAAAACAAGCGCACGTTGCCCTGCGGCGATCATCCTGCCCTCTTCTGCAAACCGTTCTCGCTAGCCCCTGCCCTATTGAACCAGCCCGGCATCGGTTGCCACTTTGCCCGCAAGACACTTCGCTGGTCAAGCCTGTTCTGCAACCGCCCCGCATGCAAGGCCGACGTGGCCGATCCGATCCGGAAGTGGCAACTGCCTGTCGCTTGCGGACGCATCCGTGATAACCTTGCTGGCCATGAATCGCCGCATCGGCACCCAAGTCCTTGTGAGCTCAGTGGTGGGCGTGTTGTTTTTGCTGCTCGCGTTCCGCAACGTTTCCTTCGGCGAGTTGGCGACTGTGCTCGCAGGTTTTCACTGGCCTTGGCTCCTTGCCGCTGTGTGCGTGAGTTTTCTTCTCATGATCCTGCGCGCCTGGCGGTGGCAGCTCGAACTGTTGCCGCTCGAACACGTTCCGATGGGCCGACTCTGGGCGGTCACGGCCGCTGCGTACACGGCAATCAACTTGATTCCAGCACGGCTCGGCGAAGCCGTGCGGCCTTGGCTGTTGTCGAAATTTTCCGGGGTTCGATTGTCCCAAGCGGTGGGGACGCTCGTGGTGGAAAAGCTCATGGACTCGTTTTGCATCGTCACCTACATGGTGGTGGCGCTGCTGTTCACCGAGCAACTCCCCGTTTGGGCCCGTCGCGGAGCCTTGTTTCCGGCTGTTTTCACCGCGTTGTTCGCCACCGTCGTCGCACTTGCCTACTGGCGCGGCGAGCAGTTTGTCGAACGCCGAGTGGCCGTGCTGCTGCCAGAACGATTTGGAGCTGGCCTGTTGCGTATCGTCCGTGCGGTGATCGAGGGCATGAAAGTGTTGCCCGATGGGCGGCTGCTAGCAAAAGTGTTTCTCGTCTCGCTGCTTCTCTGGTCGCTGCCAATTTGCTCGAGCTGGATCGTCATGAAGGGATTTGGATTTCCAGTGCCGTTTTCGGCGGCGCTGCTCGTGTTCTTGTTTGTGGGGATTGCCACGGCGCTGCCTAACCCGCCGGCAATGGTGGGACCCTTCCAATACGCCTGCATCCTTGCTCTTGGCATTTACGGCGTCGGCCAAGATGCCGCCCTCGCCTTCGGCCTCCTTTTAAACGCCCTTCAAGTGCTCACGATCGTGGCGCAGGGAGTTGTAGGTGCCTTGGCGCTGGGGCTTGGTTGGTCTGACGTGCAAGCGGCAGGTCGTCTGGTACGCGGCGAGGAACCGACGCCAGCAACTCAAGCGGGCGAACCCTGACTTGCACGAGGGCGCACGAACCAAGGGAGCCAGAGTGGCGCGGTCGAGTAAAGCGGCACGAGCGCGTAGACCACCCACAATGCCCACTTGGGGAGCCACCACACCTGCAACGTGCAGTTGACCACCAGAACTCCAACAAGCACGTAGTTGGCGACACCGCCCCAGTGACCGACGCGATCGGGAAACGCCACCCGACGAGGTGAAGTCGCGTTCCGCGAGCGGACCACATATGCAGTGAAGGCAAACAACACGCTTGCTGGCACCCACCAGGGAGCAAGGCCCACAGCCGTGTACACACTGAACGCAGGTACGATGAAGCCGATGTCTGCACCGTGGTCGAACCATCGCGCCCAAGCCCTGTCGCTACCGGAACGGCGTGCCCACCGCCCGTCGAGGATGTCGCTCAGCGCTGCAAAGGCAAAGGCCACC
>Ga0101945_1002390_pt1 | contig 13326 bp, 12 predicted proteins | sample DewCreD2012metaG_2_FD_75246 | JGI IMG/M metagenome (GOLD analysis project Ga0101945, IMG submission 75246) | Hot spring sediment bacterial and archeal communities from British Columbia, Canada, to study Microbial Dark Matter (Phase II) - Dewar... ... | reverse complement strand
AACCGAGCGGGGGCACAGGTTCCTCCGCTTCGCGAGGGGAACCGAGCGGGGGCACAGGTTCCTCCGCTTCGCGAGGGGAACCGAGCGGGGGCACAGGTTCCTCCGCTTCGCGAGGGGAACCGAGCGGGGGCACAGGTTCCTCCGCTTCGCGAGGGGAACCGAGCGGGGGCACAGGTTCCTCCGCTTCGCGAGGGGAACCGAGCGGGGGCACAGGTTCCTCCGCTTCGCGAGGGGAACCATGCAGGGGGTTCGGTTCCCCCTGCTTGCAGGGGGAACCTTAAGGAGGGGGTTCAGTCTATCCCTGCTGACTCGGTTCCCCCTGCGGACACGCATCTCCAGGAGGGGAACTCTTCACTCATCACCGCCTACTGCGACTACGGGGTGCGCTTTGCCTGCGCCGTTGGGGTGGGCAACCTCTATGCCGTGCAGTTCCACCCCGAAAAAAGCAGCGACACAGGCTTGCAAATCCTGCGCAACTTCCTCGCCGTTGTTGGAGCTGCCTCATGTTGCCCGTAGACCTCAACCGCATCGAGCGACTGCTGATTCTGAAGGTCTCCTCGATGGGGGACTTGGTGCATGCGTCGCCTGTGGCGGCGGCGTTGAAACGGGCGTTCCCGCACCTGCGCATCGGCTGGATTGCGGAAGACCGCCACGCAGGAGTGCTTGCCGATTCGCCGCGCATCGATCGGCTGCACATCATCCCGCATCGCGTGCTTCGGGAGCGCCCGTTCGGGCGCGCGGCGTGGCAGACTGTGCTTCGCCTGACGCGGGAGTTGCGTGCGGAGCGGTATCAGGTCGCGCTGGACTTGCAGGGGTTGCTGAAAAGCGCGATATGGGGCGTGCTGGGGGGCGTGTCCATCCGCTACGGGGCGCACCGCATGCGCGAACTGACCCCGCTGCTGCTGCGACGCATCCCCATCCCTGACCGCCCCGACCGCCATGTGGTGCAGCAGTATCTGGACGCGGCGCGGTGGCTGGGCGCGCCCTGCGAGTTCCCCGACCTCTACGCCACGCCCGATGACGCCTCCGCGCCCGAACCGCCCGTGGAGTTCCCACTGTATGTGCCCGACGCGGCGCGTCAGCAAGTTGCCTGCAAACTCGCGCAACTCGGCGTGGAGGACCAGCCACTGATTAGCATGAACCCCTCCGCGGGCAGACCGTGGAAGCGCTGGCGCATCGAACACTTCGCCGAGTTGTCCGACCGAATTGAGGCGGAGTGGGGCGTCCCTGTGGTGTTCGTCGGGGGACCGGGCGATAATCCGCTGGAGGAGCAACTCGCGCGTCTCAAGCGGCGTCCGCTGCGCAGCCTGATTGGGCGCACGAGCCTGAAAGAGGCGATGGCGGTCGTGCAGCGGTCGGCAGTGCATGTGTGCGGCGACACGGGCACAGCGCACATCGCGGCGGCGTTCCGCGTGCCTGTCGTGTCGCTGTACGGACCGACCAGCCCCGACCGCACGGGACCCTACGGACAGCGCGCCCGCGCCCTCTACAAGCGCCCCCTCTGCACCGCCTGCCCGCCTAACCGCTGCATCCGCAAGGAGTGCCTGCAGTGGATTACCGTCGATGAGGTGCTGGCGGCGGTTGGGGCGGTGGTTTAGCAGATCGGGTGTGTCCCCTGTAGCGACGCCCGCCAGCAGGTACAATCCCTGCCGATGGAGTGGGACGCGCACACGCTGCAGGTGCTGGAGTTGGACTATGTGCGTCAGGAGTGGGCGAAGCGCGCGGACACCCCGTTCGGGCGCGAGCATGCGCTGACACGCGACCTCAGCCGCGACGAGACGCTGGTCGCGCTGCGCCTGCAGGAGACGGACGACGCCGTGCGCCTGTTGCAACGCGAGCCGCCGCCCCCCGTGCGCGGGTTCGAGCCGCGCCTCGCGCTGCAGAAAGCCACGAAAGGCGGCGCGCTTAGCCCCGACGACCTGCTGAGCGTCCAACGCCTGCTGCAAACCGCACGCCTCTACAAAAGCCACCTGCTGCCCCGCGCCGAGCGATACCCGCACCTCGCCCGCTACGCCGAACGCCTGCACACCCTACACACGCTGGAGAAGCACATCGCGCAGTGCATCGCGCCGTCGGGCGAGGTGCTGGACACCGCCAGCGAGCGACTGGCGCAACTGCGCCGCGACCAGCAACGCCTGCACAAGCGCATCACCGAAGAGTTGCAACGCCTGATTCATACGCTGCGCGACGCGCTGCAGGAGCCGCACTACACGATTCGGGGCGGACGCTACTGCCTGCCCGTGCGCAGCGACTCGCGCGGGCGCGTCAAGGGCATCGTCCACGACGCCAGCGCAAGCGGCGCAACGCTGTTTATCGAACCCGAACCGCTGATTGAACTCGGCAACCGCCTGCGCGAACTGCACGCCGCCGAACAGGAAGAGATCGACGCCATCTTGTACGGTCTCTCGCGAGCGGTGGAGGCGGAATCGGACGCGCTGCATGAGACGCTGGACGCGCTGACCTTGATTGACGCTGCGCTGGCAGCGGGCAGACTCGCGCTCGACTGGGACTGCACGATGCCCGCGCTGAACACGCAGGGCGAGTGGAAACTGCGCAAGGCGCGCCACCCGATGATCCCGCGCGAGCGCGCCCAACCGATTGACCTCGAACTGGGGCGCGAGTGGCTGGGCGTGCTGATCACGGGTCCCAACACGGGCGGCAAGACGGTTAGCCTCAAGACGCTGGGGCTGCTGACGCTGATGACCCTGCTGGGGCTACACATCCCTGCGCTGGAGGGGTCGCGCATCGCCATCCCGAACGGTATCTATGCCGACATCGGCGACGAGCAGAGCCTGCAGCAGTCGCTGTCCACCTTTTCAGGGCACATGCGACACATCATCCGCTACTTGGCGCAGGCGGGGCGCTATAGCCTCGTGCTGCTGGATGAACTCGGCGCGGGCACTGACCCGACGGAGGGCGCGGCGCTGGCGCGCGCCATCCTGCAGACGCTGCTGGAGCGCGAGGCGCGCGTGGTCGCCACCACCCACTACGGTGAACTGAAGGCGTTTGCGCACCGCCACCCCCAACTCATCAACGCCGCGATGGAGTTCGATCTTGAGACGCTGCAGCCGACCTACCGCCTGCTGATGGGCGCGCCAGGCGCGAGCCACGCTATCGAAATCGCGCGGCGGCTGGGATTGCCCCCGCGCGTAGCGCAACTGGCGACCGAATCGCTGGGCGTGCAAGAGGCGACGCTGACCGAGATGATTCAAGACCTCGAACGCGCCCGCCGACACGCCGAGCAAGCCGAAGCCGAGTGGCGCGCGAAACTGCAGGAACTTGCCGAGCGCGAGGCGCGCCTGAACGCCGACCGCGCCGCGCTGGAACACGACAAGCAAACCTACAAGCAACGCCTGCAGCAGGAGATGGAGCAAGTGCTGGAGCAGGCGCGCGCCGAAGCCGAGCAAATCCTGCGCCAGCTGCGCCAAGCGCCGCGCGAGAGCAAGCAGACCGCCCAACTGCGCGAGCAGATGCACCAGTTGGTGGAGGGCGTGCGCGCCCCGCGCGAGCGCGCATCTGCGACCCCGCCCGACCAGCCTGCCGAGTGGCGCGCAGGCATGCGCGTGCGCATCCGCAGCCTGAGCAAGGAGGGCACACTCGCCGAGCCGCCCAGCGACGGCAAAGCGCAAGTGTTCGTCGGCAAACTGCGCATGGCGTTTCCGCTGAGCGACCTTGAGCCGCTACCCGACCCGCAGCAGAAGCCCGCGCCCACCCGCTACTCCAAGCCGCGCCCGCCCCAACCCGTGCCGCTGGAGTTAGACCTGCACGGCAGGCGCGTCGAAGAGGCGCTGCCCCTGCTGGAGAAGTACCTCGACGACGCGATTCTGGCAGGGCTGGGCAGCGTGCGCATCAATCACGGCAGGGGCACGGGGACGCTGCGGTCGGTCGTGCATCAGTATCTCAAGAGCCACCCCCAGGTGCGCGGGTTCCACCTTGCGCCCCAGCATGAAGGCGGCGACGGCGTGACGATTGTGCTGTTCCGCGGACGGTAAGGAACGCCCTGCGCGACGCCGATAATTAAGGAACGGAACCTCGCCGCGCGTAGCCGCGCCTAATGCGCCAGATAGGGTACAATATCGGTACTATACCGCGCGGAGGACAATCGATGAGGAAGATTCTGGTTGTAGACGACGAACGGCACATCGTGCGCCTGATTCAGGTCAACCTGGAGCGGCAGGGCTACAATGTCGTCACGGCGCACGACGGCAAAGAGGCGCTGGAGAAGGTCGCTTCTGAAAAGCCCGACTTGGTGGTGCTGGATGTGATGATGCCCTATATGGACGGCTTCGAGGTGCTGCGCAACCTGCGTCGCGACCCAGCGACGGCGGAGCTGCCCGTGATTATGCTGACCGCGAAGGCGCAAGACCAAGATGTGTTTCGCGGCTGGCAGGAGGGCGTCGATATGTACCTGACCAAGCCGTTCAACCCGCAGGAGCTGATCACCTTCGTCAAGCGCATCTTCCGTTCGCGTGAGACTGGCGAAGATGGTGACGGACGCTATGAACTCTAACAGCGCGCCCCGCTGCTCGTATGGATGGCTGATCGGCGCGGCAGTGATTACCGCCGCTGTGACCGCAATCGCAGTCATCCGCCGATTGCAGGAGAAGCAGGCGCAGCCAGAGTACCGCGCCGAGCGCGCCTACCAACGCGGCATCAAGCAGGTGCAGGCGGTGGAAGAGCGCATCCCGCGCTGGCTGGCGGAGCATAACTGAACCTACGGAACTCAGGGCGACGCACACCCAACGGGCGCGCCGCCCTGACCGCGTTCCACGCTGGAGGCAAAATGTCGGTTTCGGTCGTCGTCGGCGCCCAGTGGGGCGACGAAGCGAAAGGGAAAGTCGTCGATCTGCTTGCCAAAGATGCACGCTATGTCGTCCGCTACGCAGGCGGCAGCAACGCGGGACATACGGTCTGTGTCAACGGCGCGACCTACAAGTTCCACCTCATCCCGTCGGGCATCCTGCACCCGCAGGCGACCGCCGTGATCGCCGACGGGGTGGTGATGGACCTGCGGGCGTTCGTGGCGGAGGCGGACGCGCTGCAGGCGCAGGGTGTTGACCTCTCGCGCCTGCGCATCGGGCTGGGCGTCCACCTGACGATGCCCTACCACCGCCTGCTCGACGAACTCGAAGAGTCGCAACTGGAAGGGCGCATCGGCACGACCAAGCGCGGGATCGGACCCACCTACGCCGACAAGGCGTGGCGCATCGGCGTGCGCGTCGCCGACTTGTTGGATCGCGACCGCTTCGCGCAGCGCGTCTGGCGCGTGCTGCAACGGCGCAACCCGACCATCCAGCGCGTCTACAACGCCACACCCATCAACGCCGACGCGCTGATTGCCGAGTTCGAACCCTACGCCGAGCGCGTGCGCCCCTACGCTTGCGATGTGCCCCACCTGCTGATGGACGCTGCCGAGCGCGGCGAACCAATCCTGCTGGAAGGCGCGCAGGGCACGCTGCTGGACCTGGACTACGGCACCTACCCGTATGTGACCTCGTCGCACCCTGTGGCGGCGGGCGCATGCTTGGGCACGGGGATTGCGCCGAACCGCCTGCGCGAGATCTGGGGCGTGGCGAAAGCCTACACGACGCGCGTGGGCGAGGGACCGTTCCCGACCGAGTTGACCGACGAGACGGGCGACCGCATCCGCAATCGCGGGCGCGAGTACGGCACGACCACAGGCAGGGCGCGGCGCGTCGGCTGGCTGGACTTGGTCGCGCTGCGCTACGCCGCCCGCGTCAACGGCTTCACCGCCTTGGCGGTCACCCTGCTCGATGTGCTGTCAGGGTTCGATGCGCTGAAGGTGTGCGTCGCCTATCGGCTGGACGGCAAGATGACGCGCGCGTTTGTCGCCGACGCGCCGACTTTGGCGCGTTGCGAGCCTGTGTACGAGACGCTGTCGGGCTGGCGCGAGGAAATCAGCGACTGCCGCACGCTGGACGAGTTGCCCCCCAACGCCCGCGCCTATCTGCAGTTCATCGAGCAGTATGTGGGCGCGCCCATACGCCTTGTATCGGTCGGCGCAGGGCGCGAGCAGACGATTTGGGTGTAAGCCTACTCTTCCCAGCGTTCGGGTCGGCGCAGGCTGTCCAGCGTCATCGGCTTGATGTGCCCGTCGACGAACGCTACATTGGCAAACCCGCCGACAATCTGCCCGTCGCGAATTTGGCTGAAGTGGCGCGGGAAGACATGCCCGTAGCTCAGCGGGCGCAGCGGCGGCGCGCCCTGCCACAAGCGCGGCGGGTAGACCATTGCGTAGCCGATACGGTCGTAGCCCGTGCAGGTCAGCCCCTGCGAGCGCGTCTCCAGCGTGATGCTTTCCACGAACATCACAATCTCACTGGCGCGTTGTACCCGCGCCAGCGGCGCGCCGCGATAGGGCGCCTCCGTCGGGTTGAACTCGTCCAGCGACGGCGACAGAAAAATCTGGTTCAGCCCCCACGCAGGGAACCGCCCGAACACATACCCGAAGTACGGGTGGTCTAACTCGCGGCAGTTGCTCTTCGGCTCGGTGGGGCACCAGAACACCTCGAACGAGTTGGTGTACGGGCGCAGCAGCCACGGCCAGAAGTAATACCCGTAGTTGTTCGGCTGGGTGCGCCCCCCATCCCCGATGTAGTAGGCAGGGAAAAAGATCTCGTCGTAGTCCTGCAGGTACATCTGCGTCGCCAGCACAATCTGGCGCAGGTTGGAGGCGCAGGTGGTTTGCCGCGCCTTCTCGCGCGCCTGCGCAAACACAGGAAACAGAATCGCCCCCAATATCGCAATAATCGCGATGACCACCAGCAGCTCAATCAGTGTGAACGCTCTTGCTCGCATCGGTTTTGCCTCCTGTTAGGATTTGCCCCCCTCCTTTAGGTTCCCCCCGCTTCGCGAGGGGAACCGAGCGTAGCGCGTGGGGTTGCCCCGCTTCGCGAGGGGAACCGCGTTCGGTTCCCCCTGCCAGCAGGGGGAACCTAAAGGAGGGGGTCGCGAAAACACATCTCAGCACCCATTCCCGAAGTTGAACAGCACTGTTAGCAGGTCGGCGTCGTCGATGATGCCGTCGCCGTTCAGGTCAGCGGGGAGGTTCGCGCCCGTCTCGCCGAAGGCGAACAGCGCGCTCAGCAGGTCGGCGTCGTCGGTGCAGCCGTCGCCGTTCACATCGCCCGCGACGCGATAGACCACCTGCAGCACGGGTCCGCGCCCGCCGCCGTCGTTGCGCGAGTAGAAGCGGTAGAAGCGCGTCCCGCCCTGACCCGCAGGGTCCAGACGCGACACAAACCCGATGCCCAGTTCGCCGCCGTTCTGGTTGACCGCCGCGTTGAAGTACGGCTCGAACGCCTCCGCGTTCAGCGGGATGGGAATCGCGAACGGCGCGTCGGTGCGGTAGTTGGTCATCAGGCTCTCACCGAAGATCGTCGCGCCAGGGGAGGTGGTGTTTGTGTTGTAGCTCCAAGTCGCCTCTACGAAGCTGGTATCGCTCAGGTCGCGCGCCTCCAGCGGGAACTGCTCGCCTTCTGCGCGGGTGTAGCCAGGTGGTTGCGTCTGCACGACGGTAATCTGCGCCTGCAGCACCTGATACTGCCTGCCTGCGGGGATGCCCTGCAGACGCCACTTCGCCAGCGCGTAGGAGAACTCCGAACGCGGACGCGCGGGGTTAATCGGATCCACGGCGTCTTGCCCGTTGCCCCACACGCGCAGAATCGCCGTGAATCCCGCGTTGAAGGCGTTGTCGTAGAGCCACACATCGTCAGTGGGCTGCGCTTGATACACCTGCTGCGCCCACGCGCCTAAACATAGGCTCAAACCCAGTAGCAACGCTTGTCTTCGCATAGCATGGGAATTGTAGGCAATCGGGCGGGGGGAATGCTACCCCTGAAGCGACAACTTTTTGCGCAGGGGCGACATGAAGGAAAAGCCCCTCCGCAGATGGAGGGGCTTAGGTCAGGGGGAGAGGAGGGGAAGGATAGCGTCTTAGCGTGTGCGGCGGCGCAGGCGCAGCAGCCCGACCAGACCCGTGCCCAGCGCCAGCAGGCTCGCAGGCTCAGGCACGACCTCGAACTGAATCTCTTGGAAGCCGCTGCCGAGGTTCGCCGTACCTGCGTAGCTGTCGTGGTAGCCGTCCCAGCGGATGACATAGTCCACGCGCACGGTCACGATGTCGCCGACATTGTAGGTGGAGAGGTCAAGCAGGTAGCTGTTGCCGACCGCGCCAATGCCTTTGGTCGCTGCGCCCTCGTTCACGACGAAGGTGGTCAGCCCGCTGTTGCCCGACTGCACGGTGGATGCGTTGATTTTGAAGTCCGCCAGCAGGTAGGCGTCGTCGCGGAAGGGCGAGTTAATCGCGCCGAAGTACGCGCCGCCCGCCACCTGCCCGCGAAACACCTGCGCGCCGACCACATTCCAGTTGATGGTGATGGTCGGGTTGAAGAACTTGTTGACTTGGATGCCGGGATTAACCGTATCGTCGTCGGGGATGCCCAGAATGTTGATGCTGGGCGACGCGCTCAGGCTCACGGCGGCGGCGTTGTTCGCCTGCGCGCGGGTGCGTGTGGTCAAGTCGCCGCCGAAGGCAGGCTTGTTCGAAAGCTGCTCCGTGCGGAAGAAGTGCCCCGACCCCACCCAAGTGGTGAAGGTCGCAACGCCAGTGGGGTTGTTGCCCGTCACGCCGCCGAAACGGTTCACGGGCAAGCGCCAGTAGCTGCCTGCCGCCGTGCTGCCGTCGCCCGAAAAGCGCATCACGAGCCGCCCGAACGGGTCGCCGCTGCTGAACGCCGACACATCGCGCCGCCATGTCCAGCCGTTGCCTGTGCCCAACGTCGATGTATCCGTCAATTGCCACTCGGCGTTGGTGAACACGCCGCCGGTGGGACCAGAGTTCGTCTGGCTCACGCTGAAGTCCACATTATTGGGACCGACGTTGTTGAACACCAGAAATTGCTGTCCGAGCGCAACAGAAATCGTGAGCGCGCTGCCCACGGTCATACCAACCCATCGATTCATTCGCATGATTCACCTCTCGTTTCAGAGTGCGGAGCGCGTGTGCGCATCCAATCAATATAGACTCCGCGCTGCGCCGAAAGCGGACAGTTAACCGACGGGGCAGGCGAAAACTTAACGGAAACTTAATGGGGGCGTGCCACACGATGTATAGAGTGCAGAAGCACTGCCGTTTAGACTTCCGCTGCCCCACTCCGAAGGCGGTGGGTATAATTTGGGGTCTATGATACGCCAGCAGTTAGCGGAGTGGGTTGTGCAGGCGGCGGATGCCGCGCAGGAGGCGGGCGAGTTGGCATTTGATGTGCTGCCAGCGTTCGAGATCGAGACGCCGCGCAACCCGCAGTTCGGCGACTACGCGGCGAACTTGGCGATGCTGTTAGCCAAGCAAGCGCGGCGCAACCCGCGCGAGGTCGCCGAAGCGATTCGCCGACGCCTGCCCCAAGACGCCTTCGCGTGGGTCGAGCGCGTGGAGATTGCAGGCGCGGGCTTCCTGAACTTCTACCTGAAACCCGACTGGGCGGGCGCGGTCGTGCGCCACATCCTGCAGCGCGGCATGCAGTACGGCGACCTGGCACTGGGCGCGGGCAAGCGCGTGCAAATCGAGTTCGTCAGCGCGAACCCGACAGGACCCCTCACGCTGGGGCACGGGCGCAACGCCGCCGTCGGCGACACGCTCGCGCGCCTGTACGCAGCGGCAGGCTACGCCGTCGAACGCGAGTTCTACATCAACGACGGCGAGAACTCCACGCAGATTCGCAACTTCGCGCTGTCGGTGCTGACGCAGTACCGCCAACTGCTGGGCGAACCCGCCGAGATGCCCGAAGACGGCTACCACGGCGAGTATGTGAAGGAGATTGCGCAGGGCATCCGCGACCAGTATGGCGATTCGTTCGCGCAGGGCGACCCCGAAACCGTGCTGAAACGGTTCGAGCAAATCGCCAAGCAGCAGATGCTGGAGGAGCAGGCGCGCGACTTGGCGGACTTCGGCGTGCGCTTCGACCGCTGGTTCTCGGAGCAGAGCCTGTACGATTCGGGCGCAGTGCAGGCGACGCTGGAGATGCTTCGGGCGCGTGGCTACGCCTACGAACACGAGGGCGCACTGTGGCTCAAGTCCACCGCGTTCGGCGACGAGAAAGACCGCGTGCTGGTGCGGGCGAATGGGATGCCGACCTACCTCGCCGCCGATGTCGCCTACCATCGCGACAAGTTCGAGCGCGGCTACGACCTGATGATTGACCTGTGGGGCGCGGATCACCACGGCTATGTCGCCCGCATGAAGGCGGCGATGGCGGCGCTGGGCTACGACGCGAACCGCCTGCACATCCTGATTTACCAACTGGTGAACCTGTTTCGCGGGGCGGAGCCTGTGCGCATGTCCAAGCGGGCGGGCGAGTTCATCACCCTGCGCGAGGTGATGGACGAAATCGGCACAGACGCGCTGCGCTTTTTCTACCTGCTGCGCTCGCACGACAGCACGCTGGACATCGATATCGAACTGGCGCAGGAGCAGTCGGAGAAAAACCCCGTCTACTATGTGCAGTACGCGCACGCGCGGATCTGCAGCATTGAGCGCACGGCGGCAGAGCGGGGCGTCGCGCTACCCGACCCTGAAACGACCGACCTGAGCGTGCTGACGCACCCTGCGGAAATCGCGCTGGTCAAGCGGCTGGCTGACCTGCCCGACGAGATTGCGCTCGCCGTGCGGCACGATGCGCCCCACCGCCTGACAACATATGCGCTGGAGGTCGCACGGGCGTTTCACGGCTTCTACACCGAGTGTCGCGTGCTGGGCGCGGAGCCTGCGCTTCAAGCGGCGCGCCTGCTGCTGACGCAAGCAACGCGGATTACACTCGCTCGCACGCTGGGGCTGCTGGGCGTCTCCGCGCCTGAACGGATGGAACGCGCTGAGGAGTCACAACCGCTCTAACGCCTGCGCCAAGTCCGCGATCAAGTCGTCGGGATGCTCGATGCCGACTGACAGGCGCACGAGGTTGTCCGTGATGCCGCGCTCCAGACGCTCCGCTTCGGTCAGCCCTTCGTGCGACATCGTGGCGGGGTAGCCAACCAGCGACTCCACTCCGCCGAGACTGCTGGCGAGGCTAAACAGCCGCAGGCTCTGGCAGAAGCGGTCTACCCCCGCGCGGTCGGTCTTGAGGAAGACGGCAATCATCCCGCCGAAGCCGCGCATCTGCCGCTTCGCCAACTCGTGCTGCGGGTGGTCGGGCAGACCGGGGTACAGCACGCGCGCCACCTTCGGATGCTCGGCGAGGAAGCGGGCGACTCGGAGCGCGTTCTCGCAGTGGGCGCGCATGCGCACTGCGAGCGTCTTCATCCCGCGCAGCAGCAGCCAACTCTCAAACGGCGACAGCACCGCGCCGCCAATCGCCTGCTGGTCCCATAGTGGCTCGTACAAATCATCGCGATTGAACGCCAGCGCGCCGCCCAGAATGTCGCTGTGCCCGCCCAGATACTTCGTGACGCTATGCACCACCACATCGACGCCCATCTCCAGCGGGTTCTGCAGGTACGGCGTGGCGAAGGTGTTGTCGATGACCACCAGCAGGTTATGCTGACGCCCCAGTTCGGCAAGCGCGGGGATGTCCAACACATAGGTCAGCGGGTTGGTTGGCGATTCGAGCCACAGCATGCGCGTGTTCGGCTGGATGGCGGCGGCGGCAGCGTCCAGGTCGAGCATGTTCGCATACGAGACGCTGATGCCCCGCTGCGGCGCGAGGTGCTTCCACATCGAGATTGTGCCGCCGTACACATCGCGCGTGCAGACCACATGGTCACCTGGGCGCAGCAGCCCCAGCAGCGCGACCTCCGCCGCCATGCCCGACGCGAACAGCAACCCGTAGCGGGCGTTCTCCAGCGCGGCGAGGCACTGCTCCGCCGCTGCGCGTGTCGGGTTCGACACCCGCGAGTACGAGTAGCCCTCCTGGTGGTCAATCGAGTGTCGCCGGAAGTTGCTGGTGGCGTAGATCGGCGGGATAATCGCGCCTGTAGCAGGGTCTGGCTCCTGTCCTACCCGAATGGCTCGTGTTTCGAAATGCATGCCTGCTTGCTCCCTACGGAACTATTGACGGCAGTTAATTGTAACCCCCTCCTTAAGGTTCCCCCTGCCCGCAGGGGGAACCGTACCCCTGCGCGGTTCCCCTCGCGAAGCGGGGAAACCTGTGCCCACACTTGGTTCCCCTCGCGAAGCGGGGGGAACCTGCAGGAGGGGGGCAAATCCGCCTCACTGTCCGCAGCGGAGAGTATACCTCAGGTTGGAGTTCCCTCCCCCGCGCTCCGTTGCGCAGGGGGAAGCGAGGCGCGAGTTAGCAGCCCGCGCCGAAGTTGAACAGCACCGTCAGTAGGTCGGCGTCGTCGACTGTGCCGTCGCCGTTGGCGTCTTCGGGCAGGTTCTCGCCCGTGTTGCCGAAGGCGAACAGCACCGCCAGCAGGTCGGCGTCGTCGACGCAGCCGTCGGTGTTGATGTCGCCGCAGGCAAGGATGATGGTCTGCCCGCGCGACGGAGTGTTCAGAGTCATGGTCGCGGGCACAAACGGGCGTCCGCGCAGGCTGAAGCGGAACTTGTAGGCGCCCTGGTGCGAGTAGCCCGTCGGCAGCAGGTTCGGGACGCCAATCAGCCCTGTGTAGTCGTCCTCGCCGTCCACGAAGTTGTAGAAGGGGTCTTTCTTGGGTAGGCGTCGCTCCAGCGTGGCAAGCAGATTGTCGTTCGCGTCGTAGATTTCGGTAGTCACCCCTCCGAGTAATGATTCGTGGTATAATAATGATTCGTGGTATAATCAAGGCAGGAGGTAAACAGGATGGCACGAAAACCTTGTTCAGACAATCCCCCATGCCCCCGATGCGGCGCCACCCACATCGTCAAAAACGGCAGCAAAAACGGGCGACAACGCTGGGTCTGCCGCACCTGCAACCGCTCCTTCGGCGCCACCTTCGGCACACCGATGTACCGCTTGCACAACACCCCCACCGAAGTCGCCCGCACCCTGCTGGTGGTGATGCGCCGCGGGAGCCTGAGCGCCGCCGAAGAGATTACAGGGCACAAGCACGAGACCATCGGACGGTGGCTGCGGGCGGCTGCCAACCACGCGCAACAGATTACTGAGGTATTGGTGCGCGAGCTGCACTTGACGGTCGTGGAGGTGGACGCCTTTTGGTCGTTTGTCAAAAAAAATCTGCCCCGTTCGGCGACGCCTCTGCAGCGACAGGATCGCGTTGGGGATGCCTAAGTGTGGATCGTGCCACGCGCTTTGTGGTGGCTTGGGCGTTTGCGGGTTCGGAGGATGCGGCGGCGCCGTGTGTGGTGGCGCAGACGCGGCGACGGACGGCGGG
>Ga0101945_1002389_pt1 | contig 13326 bp, 13 predicted proteins | sample DewCreD2012metaG_2_FD_75246 | JGI IMG/M metagenome (GOLD analysis project Ga0101945, IMG submission 75246) | Hot spring sediment bacterial and archeal communities from British Columbia, Canada, to study Microbial Dark Matter (Phase II) - Dewar... ... | reverse complement strand
CACAGCTTCCTCAACAGCCGGTGCGGAATGTGCGCGTTGTAGAAGCCGCGGGCCCGTTGTACGGCCCGCGCCGCTTCCACCCGCCGGCGCATGTCGGCCGAACAGCTCCCGTCGGCCGGGGCGCGCAACTCCTTATACGCCACCGCCGGCACCTCGATGTGCAAATCGATCCGATCGAGCAACGGCCCGCTGATCTTGGCCAGATAGCGTTGAATGGTCGCCCCCGTGCACCGGCACTCGTGCGCCTGATCCCCGAAGTAGCCGCACGGACAGGGATTCATCGCCGCCACGAGCATGAAGCTGGACGGGAACTTGAGTGTCATGTTCGAGCGGGCGATGGTCACCGAGCCGTCTTCGAGCGGCTGGCGCAGCAGCTCCAGCACGTTGCGCGGAAACTCCGGCAGCTCGTCCAGAAAGAGCACCCCGTTGTGCGCCAGGCTCACCTCGCCCGGCCGCGGCGTCCCCGTTCCCCCGCCGATCAGCCCCGCGTCGGAGACGGTGTGATGCGGCGCCCGGAAAGGCCGCTCCCGCACCAGGCCCGCGCCCTTGGGTAATTGCCCGGCCACGCTGAGAATTTTCGTGGTCTCGAGCGCCTCCTCGAAGGTCAAAGACGGCAGAATGCCCGGCAGGCGTTTTGCCAGCATCGTCTTGCCCGAGCCCGGCGGGCCGACCATCAGGACGTTGTGCGCCCCCGCCGCCGCCACTTCGAGCGCCCGCTTGGCGGTCGCCTGGCCGCGGACATCGGCGAAATCGGGCGCGAAAGCTTCGCAAGCGGCCTCCGCGGAGGCGCTGCGCTCGACCGGCCGGAACTTCTCCGGCTCAGCCAGAAGCGAGACCACCTCGGCCAGGTGGGCCAGCCCGTACACGCGGATTCCTTCCACCACGGACGCCTCGGCGGCGTTATCGCGCGGCACCACCAGATTCGGCGACCCTTGCGCCCGCGCACAAATCGCGATGGGAAGCACGCCGCGAACCGGCCGGATCGAGCCGTCGAGCGACAGCTCGCCCACCAAGACGTGGTCATCGCAACGCTTGACCAACCCCATCGCTCCGAGAATCCCCAGCGCCATCGGCAGATCGAAACCCGCCCCCTCCTTCCGCACGTTGGCCGGCGCCAGGTTGATCGTCACCGACTTGTTCGGATAGCCGAAGCCGGAGTTGATGAGGGCGGACTTGATCCGCTCGCGGCTCTCGCGGACCGCCGTGTCGGGCATGCCCACGGTGATGAAGTCTCGCGCCGAGCCCGAGGCGTACATGTCCACTTCGACGTCGATCGGATGGGCGTCGATCCCGTAGACGGCCGCGCTGCGCGTGCGAAACAGCACCATCGATACAGTGCCCCGGCGCCCGAGGATCTCTCAGCGATCGCTGCGGCGGGGAGGCCGCCCGCCGTCAGTCGACGTGAAAGGCTTGCCGAGTCTGGTAGGTCTGCTCGCCGAGGTGATCCCGGACCGTGAGCAGGATCGTGTAGGTGCCTTTGGCCAGGTCCCGCGTCAGACTCAGGCTCAGGCTGCCCTGCGTATAGCGCTCCGGGTAATACGACTCTCGTTCGTCGGCGGCCGCCACCTCTTGCGTATAGAGCACCCGCCCGCTCTCGCTGAGGACCGCAAGCCCGTAGTCGATCGAGAAGCGGTTGTTGGGACCCAGCTTGTAGCCGGTGATGTCAAATCGCGCCCAGAGCGTGTCGCCGGGCCGGTAGGCGGGCACCTCGAGCGGCCGCGTATCCACCTCGCTGCGGTAAAACCGAAAGTTGCGCACCACGAGCGTGTCGCTTGGCTCGACGTAGCGCCCCCGCACCCGGAAGGTCACGTCCCGCCGGGCCTCGGCGCCGCTATGTAGGTCCTTCACCGCCACCGCCAGTCGGTATTCGCCCGGAGGCGCCGCCGGGGGCACCAGGACGCTGTATTCAACCAGCGGCAGCCACTTGGCCTTCTTGTCCTCCGGGCGCACCACCGCCGAAAGCTTTCCCGCCACCTTCTCTCTGAGAGGAACACCTTGCGGGTCGAGGGCGTCGATGTCGTAGCTGAGCGACAGGGATTCCTCGTTGGCTTTCTCGACCAGCTCGAAGCCGCTCACTTTGAAGGTGAGGAAGAGCGTGTCGCCGGGGAAGAACTCCACCGCGCCGGTTAGTGCGGGTCCCCCTTCGTACTGGTGGAGCGTGGGCTGAACGATCTCCAGACGGGCTGCGGCCGCCAAAGGGCCGAGCAAGCCCAAGGCCAGGGCGATTCGCATGTTCTGGTCTTATTCTAGCCCCGGTGGCTTTCCAGTGGGCAGCGGCAGCGCCGAGGGAGCAATCGTGAAGGGAATCCCGACCAGCGCCGTGCTCTCCGTTTCCAGATCGCCGCCCGAGACCACGCGGAGCCGGTAGTCCGCCGGCGGCACGTCGAAGACGATCGTTCCGCGCAGGGTCGCGCCGGGCTGGATCAGCCGAAGCAGTCCGAGCCAGCTTGCCACGCCGCGCACCTCGGTCACCTCCCGGTGGCTGCGGCCGGCCTGCTCCTCTAGCACGAGCAGGGGCACGGCGGCGGAGCTCTCCCGGGACTCGTTGGTAATCGAGAGCCGGATCAGCAGGAAGCGATGCTGCGGCACGCGCTGCTCGAGGCCTTCGCCCATCTCGGTTTGCCACTCGGTCTCGAGCACCGTGTAGGTGAGCTTGCCCACCGTTACGGGCTCGCCCATCCGGTAGACCGTTTCGGGGCGCCGGTTCCCGGAGCATCCGCCGAGAAGCGCCACCGCCAAGAGGAGAGCCATCCGCCGACGCATAAGAGCCAAGCCTCATTGTACGCCTTCACCCTGCGCCGACTTGCTAGACTGGGAGCCAATGGGGCTGGGCAAGGGATCGCTATCGCCATCGGAGCATTCCTCGTTTCGGGATCGGGCTACCGGTGCGCTGGTCCACCAGATGACGGCGCACCCTTCGATCCACCACGCCACATATTTCCTGCACAGCTCCTTTCTGCCCGACGCGAGCGGCCTGATTTTCATCTCCTACCGCACCGGCCGGGCGCAGCTTTACGAAGTGGCGCCCTTGCCGGACGGCGAGATCCGCCAGCTCACCGGCAGCGCGGCGATTCATCCCTTTTCGCCCGCCATCCACCCTGATGGGGAACGCATCTTTTTTGTGCGCGGCGGCGCCGTCTGCCTCCTCGACCGGCGAAGCCTGGCGGAGCGGATCATCGTCGAATTCACCGGCGCGCAACTCGGCGAGGTCTCCCCGGATCCGAAGGGCGAATGGTTGACGGCGGCGGCCAAGATCGGCCGCACGAGCGGCCTGGTGGTCGGACGCGCCGACGGCTCCGGCTGGCGCTTCATCGCCTTCCCCCGCACGGTGATCCATCCGCAGTTCCACCCGCTCGAGCCCGATTGGATCGAGTTCGCCGCCGACCCCGCCCCGCGCATGCACCGCGTGCGGCGCAACGGGACCGGCCTGGAATGCCTCTACCGGCACGACAACGATGAGTTCGTGGTGCACGAGACCTTCCTCGGCTCGACGGGCGACATCGTCTACACGGAGTGGCCGCGGGCGCTCTGGCGCTTTGACTGGCATACTCGCGAGCGGAGGCTGATTGCCGAGTTCAACGCCTGGCATATCACCCCCAACCGCGCCGGATCCGAGGTGCTCTGTGACACCAACCACCCGGACGAAGGCCTCTTCCTCATCGATGTGGCAAGCGGAGCCCGCCGCCGGATCTGCCTGTCGGAATCGAGCAATCAGGGCTCCCAGTGGAGCAAGTCCCGCTACGCGCTCGCCGAGGATTTCGCCGCCGCCCGCAGCGCCGACACGGGTGCGCTGAGCTGGATGGAGGTGTCCACCGACACCGTCTACGGGCCACAGTGGACCCACCCCCACCCGTCGTTTTCCCCGGACGAGCGCAAAGTCGTCTTCACGAGCGACCGCACCGGCCATCCGCAGGTCTACGTTGTCGAGCTCGACTGAGGCCGCCGGCAAGCAGCGGCGCTAAAAGCTGAAGCCCACGAGCAGCTCCGCCTGGTTGCGCGCAGCGCGGAACGCCGGTTCGATGTCCGAGCCGCTCCAGCGCGTGTAGCGCAGCTCGGGCGCAAGGCGTAGTGCGAGCGCCCGGAGGGTGAAGCCCGCGGCCGCGGTGAAGCCGTTGGAGCCGGAGCCCGGCCGCAACAGATCACTGAGCTTGCGATAGCTCCATCCGGCGCCGACATAGGGCCGGAGCGCCCCCTCTCCGAAGCGGTATTTGGCAATCACCGGGAAGTCCCAGAAGCCTTCCTTCACCTGACTGGTCGCGGGCGGAGTTCCGAGCGGCACCCGAGCCGGGTACTCGTAGCCAGCGCGGCGATAGAGCGCGTCCACCTCGATCCCCAAACCAAGCGGCAGCTCGACGTCCACCATCAAGCCGAGCGTCCAGCGCGGCGGCAGATTCTTGAAGTTCGGCGCCGTGATCGTCTCCGTCAGATCCGCGAGCGGAACCCCTCCTTTGAGTCCCACATGGAGCTGGGCTCCGAGCAAGCCCGCCATCAGCAGCAAACCGGCGACCAGGCGCATGCTACCACTCTACAGGCTTGCAGGCGTCTCATGAGTCAGGCCCGGCCGGATGACGATGCCGCGCAGAAATTGCAGATCGCGCCAGTCCCAGACCCTCTGCTGGTGGTGGTCGACGTCGACCGGATCGATGTTCCAGCGGTGGGTTTCCACGGACAGCGCGCCGCGGGCGTGGACGAACACGCTGAACAGAATGGCCGCGCCGAAGAGGCCAAGCGTCCGGCGCGGCGCGAAACCCGCCCGGCTCCAGTCGGCAAGCAGCGGGATCAGAAGAAAGACAAGCAGCGGCGCAAGGTCGCTCGTAAGCCGCGGGCCGTAGCAATGTCCGCCCGTCCAGAAATCGTAATAGCGCGCCACAACCGCCGTCTGAAGCGCGGCCAGCGCGGCGAGATAAGCCGGCAGGGGCGCCAGCCACCGCGTTCGGAAGGCCCGCCACAGTCCCGCCAGGCTGAACAGGAATACGGGCGTAAAAATCAGCAGGCCGCGGTTGGGGCTCCCCAGTTGCGCCGCCAGCGAGTGGAGAATCCAGGCCAGGGCCTGCCAGGAATCCAGCGGCGGGGGCGTCTGCGAGTAGTAAGAGGGCAGGGCCCTGCCGTAAATAGAGAAGTTATAAGTCAGAAAGCAGGCGAGCACCGCAGCCGAGCCGGCGGCATAGGCAAGGAAGAAGCGCCGGTGACGGTGGACAACGAACAGAGCGATCACCACCAGGAGCAGCAGGTTCGTCGGGCGCACAGCGTAGCCGAGGGCGGCCGCGGCGCCTGCCCCGACAAAGTGAATCGCCCGCCGGTCCTCCCGCGCCAGCAGCCAGATGGCGATCGTGGCGACCAGCATCGACGGGCCGTGCTGGTAGAGCGCCCGGCTCCCCGTCGACCAGGCGGGCGTGGCGAAGGCGAACACGAGCGCCAGCCCGACGGCCCGGCGCACGGCGAGAAAGCGACCCGCAGTGAGCGCCATCAAGGCCGCGGCGAGCGCGATGAAGAACGAAGCGACGAGCATCTCGACGAGCGCCCGGCTCCCGATGAGATCGGCCCGCAGAAATGCGTCGATGATGGGATGGATGCCGAACAAAGCTGGGCGCGCCAGCCACGGCTCGGCCAGATCGAGCGAGACGCGGATGGCGAAGACGACCGGCGCCGCCAGGACAGGTACGCCGATCGGATACCGGTTGTAGATGTGGCCTCCGGCGCAGTCGCCCATTGCCGGACCCGCTACGGCATCCGGCGGCCGGACGCATTCGGCGGCGTAATAGCCGTTTTCCCGGATCAGGTCCAGGTACTCGTCCAGGTTCGTGTCGCCGCGCTCGAGCAGGCTCAGGGCGACGGGAACCGTCCAGCGCGAATCTCCGGAAGTGAGCGCCGGCGAGAGGGCGTGAACGAAAAAGACGAAGCCGAAGACAGCCGCCGCGGCGCGAAGCACCTCACATGCTAACACGCCAAGTGCTATCTTGACTGCCAGGAGGCTATGCCGGCGAATCTCACGCCCGAGTATCTGGCCGCCGAGGAGGAGTATAAGCAGGCGCAGACCTACTCGGAAAAGCTTGCCGCCTTGGAGCGGATGCTGGCGACGATTCCCAAGCATAAGGGAACGGAGAAGCTCCAGGCCGACATCAAACGGCGGCTGTCACAGCTCCGCAAGGAATCGCAGAAAAAGGCGGGCGCGCACTCGACGCCGTTCTGGCTCGTCAAGCGGGAGGGCGCCGGGCAAGTGGCGCTGATCGGACCGCCCAACGCGGGCAAGTCACTTCTGGTGGCCCGGCTGACGCATGCGCGGCCGGAGGTGGCCGACTATCCCTACACCACGCGGGCCCCGGTTCCGGGGATGATGGACTGCGAGGACGTGCAGATCCAGCTTGTCGATCTTCCGCCGGTTGCTCCGGAGTTCACCGAGCGGTGGCTACCCCAGGTGATTCGCGGCGCCAACCTGGGCGTTCTGGTCGTGGGCCTCTCGGATCCGGCCGTGCTCGAGGAGATCGAATTCATCCTGGAGATGCTCGTCCAGCACCGGCTTGCCGTGCCGCGCCTGATGGTGGCCAACAAGATCGACCTCGACGGCGCCCGCGACGTTCTGGGCACTCTCCAGGATCTGTACGGGGACCGGTTCCGTTACATCCCCGTTTCGGCGCTCACCGGCGAGAACTTGGACGAGTTTCGCTGGGCGGTGTTTGACGCCCTCGGCGTCGTGCGCATGTATTCGAAGCCGCCCGGCAAGCCGCCGGACTTGAGCAAACCCTACATCCTCCGCCGCGGCCAGACGGTGATCGAGGCGGCCGGCCTGGTGCACCGCGATTTCGCCGAGAAGTTGAAGTTCGCCCGATTGTACCGGCTTTCGGGCGAGCCGAGCGGGTTGATGGTGGACCGCAGCCACGTCGTCGAAGACAAGGATATCCTCGAGTTCCACATCTGAATCGGAGAACGCCGCGCGCCTCAGGCCGGGGCGCGGCCGTAATCGCGGATCTTCATCGGCTCACCGCCGCGCAAAGCTGACTGGTGCGCCACGATGCCGGGAAGCGTATACGCGATCGCCTCCCAGATGTCCACCGCCGGATGCCGCTCTTCAATGATGGCCCGGACGAACTCATGCGTCAGGAAGGTATGGGAGTTGCCGTGGCCGGTCTTCACCCGCATCGGCTCGGGCAGCCGCTCGAAATGGTCCGGCTGCCGGAAGGCTTCGATTTCGACCTCGCCCACCGGGTAGCCGGCCGAATCGAGTCCCATGCGCCCCTGCTTGCCGATGCGGATCACCGTGTTTGGGCTCCCCTCGGGCCGCGCCATCAGATACGACATGCGGTCGCCGTAGAACTGCGCGCGCTCGATGCCCCCGGCGGCCACGTGCCAGAAGACCGAGATCCGGCTGGCGTGGCCGCCGGAGGTCTGGAAAAACGCGGTGGTGTTCCAGAACGGGTTCTGGTAAGCGTTCGTAGCCAGCACCTCGTGGCCGTCGCCCCAGCCGATCGCCTGCACCTCGACCAGGCGCTCGCCGGTCACCGGCACCACCATGCCCGTGCAGTGCGTCGGATAGAGCATCGGCGGAAAGCCGTGCCGCCAGGTGGGCAGTCCCCGCTCGTCGAACATCAGCGCGATCAGACCCTCGTGGTGATACTCGGCCTCGGAGTAGAAGATCGTCCCGAAGCGCCCCTCGCGGGCCCATTCGCGGCAGGTGATGATCTCCGGCATGTAGTAGCTGGTCTCGGCCATCATGTAGCGGAGGCCGGTCTGCTTGACGGTTTCAAGCTGCCGCTCGAGCTCCTCGACCGTCAAGCCGGCCGGCACGGCCGAGATGACGTGCTTGCCCGCCTTCATCGCCTCGATCGTCATCCAGGCATGCAACGGCGCCGGCGTGAACACCCCCACGGCGTTCAGCCCCGGATGGCGGAGCATCTCCCGGTAGTTCTTGTAGGCGTTCGGGCAGCGGTAGACCTCCTGGAGCCGCCGGAGCCGTTGCGGATCGATGTCGCAGACCGCCGCCACCACGCAGTCCGGATCCAGATGCCACTGGAAGGTGGCTCCGAATCGGCCGCCCACAATACCGATGCGAACGTTTTGCTCCGCCGCCCGTGCCGGCCGGACTGCGGCGGCCGAAGCCAGGGCGATCCCTTCGACCAGTTCCCGTCGGGTCATGTTGCGCTCCGCCTCTCGCCGAGGAGCCATTATCCGCCGCAACAGGGATGCCGAGCAAGCCGCTCGCCGGCCCTACCGCAGCTTGAACTTCTTCATCTTGTAGCGGAGCGTGTCGCGGGTGATCTTAAGCAGTCTGGCGGCCTGAGTCTGGTTGCCGTTGGTCTTCTCGAGAGCTCGCAGAATGAGCTGCTTCTCGTTCTCCTCCAGCGACAGGCCGGCTTCGGGGGCGGCCACGGGGAACGGGATCGGAGCCGACGCGGGGGACGTGGCCGCCGCAGCCGCGGTCGCGCGGCCCACCCCCATCGGCAGGCTCGCCGGCGTGATCAACGAAGAGTCCTCGAGAATCATCGCCCGCTCGATGGCGTTGCGAAGCTCGCGCACGTTGCCGGGCCAGTCATGGGCCAGCAGCAGATGGCGCGACTCGGGGGAGAACCCACGGATCTGGCGCTTGAATTTGCGGTTGTAATGGTCGATGAAGAACTCGGCCAGCGGCAGGATATCCTCCTTGCGCTCCCGCAGCGGCGGAATCGTGATGTGGATCACGTTCAGGCGGAAGTACAGATCCTGGCGGAAGGCGCCCTCGCGCACCGCTTCGCGAAGATTCTTGTTCGTGGCGGCCACTACGCGCAGGTCAAGCTGAATGTCCTTGAGCCCGCCCAGACGGCGGAAGCTTTGCTCCTCGAGCACGCGCAGGAGCTTGGCTTGAAGCATCAGCGGGATCTCGCCGATCTCGTCCAAAAACAGTGTCCCCCGGTCGGCGAGCTCGAAAATGCCCCGTTTCTGCGCCCGCGCGTCGGTAAAGGCCCCCTTTTCGTAGCCGAACAGCTCGCTTTCGAGCAGCGTTTCCGGAATCGCCGCGCAGTTGATGGCGATGAACGGCTCGGCCTGGCGCAGGCTTTGATAGTGGATGGTCTTGGCGATCAGATCCTTGCCCGTCCCGTTTTCACCCTCGATGAGGATGGTGGTGGCCTCGCTCGCCGCCACGCGCCGGACGAAGTTCATCACCTCGCGCATCGACGGGCTCTCGGCGATGATCTCGCGCTTATGCGGCTCGCTCTCCTCGGTGACGTCCTTGACCGTGACGACCACGCTTTCCAGTTCGCCGTCCGGACCGGCGATCGGCGAGGCGCTGATCACCGCCAAGCGCTCCAGGCCGTTGGAAGTGAGCAGGCGGATGGTTCCGTTCGAGGAACCCTCCAGGTGGTGAAGTCCGAGCTCGATGCCGCAGCCGGACTCGCAGGCGGCGCACCGAAACACTTCCCCGCACTCGCGTCCGACCATCTCGGCGGCGGGCATCCCGAAGAGCTTTTCCGCGGCGCGGTTGACTCCGGTGATCACCCGGCGGCGGTTGTAAATGACGAGGGCCTCCGGAAGCTGATCGAAGACGGCTTCAAGCAGGTTGCCCTGCCGCAACTCCGGAGCCAGCTTGGACATGAACGATAAGCCCCTCGCTCGGCTATGGCTGTCCGACTGCTGTGTGATCAACTTTCATTATAGCCGCGCCGGGCCGGCTTCTTGCGGATTCTTGCGCAATTTCCCCCAGCGGGGATGGGGCAAGTTCGCATCGGCTGCGGAGCTCGCCCTGGGAAGCCAGGGCCGCAACGGCGGCAAAGGCTGGTTTCCCGACAGTTACCGCCTGCCGGGCGCTTGCCGGAACTGGCCCGAGAATTGCTCCGTCCATGGGCCGGGCCGCACGTGGACGCGGTTGCGGCGAAGACGGTGGCGCATCGGTCCGGATCGCAGGGACAGCATGAGAGGTATCCAGCTTGCCCTCTCTGACACGGCGTGGCGGGACGTGTTGCGCGAGCAGCTCGTTCGCGCCGGTTCCGGGCCGGTGAGCTGCGTCGATCGTCCGGATCCGGCCGGCGATGACGTGCTGGTGGTGGACGCCGAACATCTGGCCAGCCTGCCACAGCCCATCGCCAAGCCCGAACGGGTGGTTCTGGTGGCCACACGGCAAGGTTGCGAGTTTTCTCAAGCCTGGGAGGCCGGCGTGCGCTGCGTGGTCTACCGCACCGATCCCATCGGGGTGACGGTCCTGGCGATCCTGTCGGCCAGGCTGGAGGCCGCCCAGGGGCGGCAACCCCGGCAATGACCCGGCAGGCTCCGCCATGGGCGCGCGGCTTTCGGCCGCCGGATGGGCCGCCTCCCAAGCAGCTTCGTGATATGTTGTTGTCTCGGATGGCCCCGGCGGAACGGGGCGCCTGCCTGCGCCTGCCGGCCGCCGCCGAGCACAGGTAAGGAGGAAGCGAATGAACTATCTGCCGTACATCATCGTCTGGGCCCTGCTCGTCATCGCGATCATCATCCTGGTGCTCGTTCGAAGATCGATCGCCCTCCAGGAGGACGATACGCTGCATGTGCTTGACTCCGATCAGGACAAAGTGCAGGAGCAGATCAAGGTCGCCCAGAAACTCGAGGTCGTGGATCGGTGGGGCAAGATTGTCACTATCGTGGCGGTCATTTACACTCTGGTCCTGATCGGCGCGTTCGCGTATTTGAAGTTTGTCGAGTCTTCGCGGATGCCGGTCACCTAAAAGCCGGTCGTGCTGTGTTGCCGGCCGTGTCGCAACCGGTCTCCCCGCCCGATGCGCCACAATGAGGACAGCCGTTAAAGCAGGACTTACCGCAATGGCAATGACAAGACTGTGGACCCTTCCACTGCTGGCGGCACTGGCCGCGATCGGCTCCGGCGCCGACAAGCGAATTATCTACCCTCCGGAGTTCCGCCCCGATCTGCCGTTCAGCCCCGGCGTGCTGGTCGGCGATACCCTCTACTGCGCCGGCCAGACGGGCGCCGACCTGAAGACCAACGAGTATCCGGAAAACTTCGAGGACGAGGTTCACCAGACATTCAAACGGATCGGGATTATCCTCAAGGCGGCAAACTTTGATTTCTCTCACGTTGTCGAGGCGAGAGTCTATTTGACCGACATGTCCCTGTTCCCGCGCATGAACGCGGTGTATACGCAGTATTTCAAGAAAGACCGGCCCGCGAGAACCACCGTGGGCGTGGCCAGCCTGGGGGGCAAGGCCCACATCGAGATCACCGTCGTCGCGCGAAAATAGAATAGAGAAGTGTAAGGGAGGGCGAGGTTCCCGCGGGGCGGCGAGTCGTCGCCGCCCCGTTTCGTCCTCGAGCGCTTAGTGCATGTCGCCGGGCATTCGCACCGCGGTGCTCCTGCTTGTGCATGTCGGGCTGACGACCGCCCGTTTGTCCGCCCAGTGGGACAAGTACGAAGAGATCCCCTTCGTCGCCACGCCGCCGTGGGTGATCGATGAAATGCTCAAGATGGCCGGGGTGACTTCCAAAGATGTCGTCTACGACCTCGGAAGCGGCGAGGGCGACATCGTCATCCGGGCCGCCCAGCGCTTCGGCGCGCAGGCCGTGGGAATCGAACTGCGCCCGGAGTTGATCGAGAAGGCACGGCAGAGGGCCCACGAGGCCAAAGTCGCCGGCAGAGTGCGCTTCCTCCGCGCCGACTTTTTCTACACGGATATCCGCGAGGCGACGGTGGTGACGCTGTTCCTGCTGCCGGAGATCAACCGCGCCCTGCGGCCCAAGTTGCTCACCGAACTCCGGCCCGGCTCGCGCATCGTCGCGCACGCCTTCCCCATCCCGGACTGGAAGCCGCAGAAGTTCCTCGAAAAGGACGGGCGGAAGATCTTCCTCTGGGTCGTGCCGGGTCCGTGACGATTCTTAGCGGCAACCAGTGCAGCCGCCCTCTCCCCTCGGGCTGGCTGAGCCGCCGGTCCTGGGGCTCTCCATCTCTGCCGCCGCGGGGGCGCTGCCTGTGCCTGCCTGCGGCGCCGGCGCCGGGGCCGACGGGGCGCTGCGGCCGCTCACCGTCACATAGCCCAGATCGGGGTTGTAGCGCTCCATGCCGCCACCGCCCCAGCCGCTCGGCACGGGCTGCGGCGGGTAGATGTAGTAGTAAACCCGGCTCGGGCTCCAGAACGAGTAACCGAACGGACTGTGAAACAGGCCGCTGGAGGGAACGAAGGTGAACATGCCGAAGTACGGATTCCAGTACCAGCCGCTCGAGCGCCACGGCACACCCCAATCGAGCAGGCTCTTGGCGGCCGAGAGGTTGGCCAGCGCCAGATAGCCGGACCGGCGCGCACTCCAGCGATAGAGCGCGTCGGTCTCCTCGGTGTCGAAGCGTTGCGCCGCCAGAGTCTCGGCGCCGAGAGCAAGCCTTCGGCCTTTCTTCACCTCCAATTTCTGATCACCGGCTCTGAGGGTGGCCTTGCCCTTATAAACGCGGAGTTCGCCCGTCTCCGCGGCAATCCGGTACAGGCCCTTCTCCAATATCAAAATCTCGGATCCCTCTAACAGTACCGTGACGGAATTGTCCGGCAGGATCTCCATCGCCTCGATGAGCGCCGTGCCGGCGACCAGCTCGAGCTTCGTGTCGGTCAGCCGGGTGGAGAGCATGCGCAAGGCGCCCTCCTCGCCCAGCCGGACAATCACCCCGGGCGTCAGCAGCAGTTCGGCCCGGCCGAGCTCGGTGCGCAGGAGGCTGCCTTCGGCAAGGTTGGGAAATTCCCCGAACTTCTTCTCGATCGGTTCGTCGTCCACCAAAACCCGGCCTTCGATGTGGTGGATGGCGCCGGCGCGGGCGCTGACGATCGACTGGCCCCACGCGGCCGCGACCAGGGTCCCCGCCGCCAGAGCGGGCAGCCACCGCGAAACGTGTTTCGCCAGCATGTGCAGACCCTTTCTAGCCACATAGTGGCCTGAGAGTAGGACGCCTGTCAAGGAAAACCGGTTACCGGCAGCGAAAACCCTCAGCCGGCGCCTGGGATAGAATTCGGGTAAGGAGTCATGAAAAAGGTGAGCAGGCGGGAGGCGTTGCTGGCCGGCGCGGCCATAAACCAGCTTTTCGGCTCCGAACGGCTTCCTTTGGTGCCGTTCGGTCCCCATCGGATCTCCCGGTTGATTGTGGGCGGCAATCCCATCAGCGGAAACTCGCATATTTCGCCCGAGGTGAGCCGCCAGATGCGCGACTATTTCACCGCGGCGCGGGTGCTCGAGCTGCTCCGCCGCGCGGAGCAGGCCGGCATCAACACTTGGCAGGCGCGCGGCGATCGCCACATCCTGCGGCTGCTCAACGAGCACCGCCTCGAGGGCGGCCGGATGCACTTCATCGCCCAGACCGCCTCCGAGCTGGCCGACATCCCCGCCCACATCCG
>Ga0101945_1002371_pt1 | contig 13422 bp, 9 predicted proteins | sample DewCreD2012metaG_2_FD_75246 | JGI IMG/M metagenome (GOLD analysis project Ga0101945, IMG submission 75246) | Hot spring sediment bacterial and archeal communities from British Columbia, Canada, to study Microbial Dark Matter (Phase II) - Dewar... ... | reverse complement strand
TCTGAGGGAGACGACGGATCATGGCCGGCACCGGCGGCTGGGGGTGCAGCGAGGCCACCAGCACCTCCACCTCCCTCTTCGACCTGCCGCTCGCCGCCTGCAGCAGCTCCCGTTGGTTTGCAGAGGTCAGGTGCGGGGCGAGGAGGGTCACCGCGGTCAGGGTCAAAGCCCCACTGGCCAGCAGCTCCAGGATCACCGGGAAGCGGCGCACCGCCCGGGCCGCCTGGATGCGGTGGTAGGCGGCGTGCTCCGACAGATGCAGCGCCCCGGTGCAGTAGGAGAACAGCGAGGCGTACCCGACGGCCAGGTGGAGCCCCCGCGCATCCAGCTCGGCCAGGTGGGCGACCAGGGCCACGGTGGCCTCCCGTTCGCGGGCGGCCAGGGCCGTAACCCGGGTCAGCAGGTCGTCGTCGGAGAGCCGCGCCGCGGCATCGAGCAGGGTCGTGGAGTCCGTGGCGGCCCTCAGTGTGAGGTCCCTGGCGACCCTCAGTGTGGCGTCCCTCGTAGCCGGCGGTGTGGGACCCGTGGTGGCCTGCACTCTGGTGCTCATGGCATGGAGAGGATAACACGAGGTTGCAGAGGCCCTCAGGAAGGCCGCCAGGAGGGGTCCGGTCGCTTTGACCTTTCCCGAAGACTCGCCGGCCCCAGGAACGGCGCCTGGGCCGTCTGCGAGGCGTCTGGGGTCATCGTGGCGATGCGGCCTGCAGGTGCGCAGGTGCGCAGAAAAACTTGGTCAAGTCGCCAACTCGAGGGACTGAAAAATTCGAAGCGGCACTACGACGAACTCGGCCCGGGCCGAGTTCGCGGATCGAGCTGAGCTGTGGAGCCGCTGGTTCGACTGGCGACAGACGAGGTGCGCATCGTACTCCCCCCAGCTAGCCGGCCCGCTCCGCCGCGGCGCGCAGACGGGCCACCACGCGCGGCCGGCCCAGCAGCTCCATCAGCTCAAACAGCCCCGGCCCCGCCGTCTTGCCGGTGAGGGCCACCCGCGCCGGGTGGATCACCTCCCGGCTGTGGATGCCCCGTTCCGCCGCCAGGGCGCGTACCGCCGCCTCGGCGGCCGCATGGCTGAGGGCTCCGTCCTGCTCCAGACGGTCGGCCAGCGCCCGCAGCAGCTCCCGCGCCTGTGGCCGGCGCAGGTACTGCTGCTCCGCGGCTGGGTCGAAGGTGACCTCACGGAAGAAGAAGTCCCCGTAGGTCAGGATGTCCTCGCCCACCTTCAGCCGGTCCCCCAGCAGACGCACCACCTTCTCCACGTAGGCCCGCTGCTCAGGGGTCACCGGCTCCGCCACCAGCCCCTCCGCCAGCAGCACCCCCAGGCAGACCTGGGCCACCCGCCCCGGATCAGCCTCAAGGGCGCGGCGCATGTAGACTCCGTTCATCCAGGTGAGCTTGGCCGGGTCGAAGACGGGTGAGGCCTTGCCGAGGTCCTCGATGCGGAACCTAGCCACCAGCTCCTCCAGGGAGTAGATCTCCCGGTCCTCCTCCGGGTACCAGCCCATCAGGGCGAAGAAGTTGAGCAGCGCCTCGGGCAGGTATCCCCGCCGCCGGTAGTCGCGTACGGCCGTATCCCCAAGTCGCTTGGAGAGCTTCTTCCGGTCGGTCCCCAGGATCACCGGGAGGTGGGCGAACTGCGGGGGCGTCCAGCCCAGCGCCTCGTAGATCGCCAGCTGCTTGGGAGTGTTGGAGAGGTGCTCCGCCCCCCGGATAACATGGCTGATGGCCATCAGGTGGTCGTCCACCACGTTGGCGAAGTTGTACAGGGGCGAGCCGTCGGAGCGGATGATGATGTAGTCGTCCAGGTGCTGCGGGGAGAACTCCACCCGACCCCGGATCAGGTCGTCGACGACGATGGTCCGGCCGAAGTCTGCCAGCCGCAGGCGGATGGCCGGCCGCCGTCCCTGGGCCAGGAACGCGGACCGCTGCGCAGCGGAGAGGTGCCGGCAGCGACCCGAGTAGCGTTGCGGGAGCTGCCGAGCCCGAGCCCGCTGGCGCTCCGCCTCCAGCTCCTCGGGGGTGCAGTAGCACTCGTAGGCCGCGCCGCCCTCCAGCAGGTCACGGGCGTAGCGAGCGTAGAGCGCAAACCGCTCGGTCTGCCGGTACGGGCCGTACGGCCCACCGACGTCCGGCCCCTCGTCCCACTCCAGCCCCAGCCAGCGCAGGTCTTCCAGGATCGCCCTCTCCGACTCCTCGGTGGATCTGGTGCGGTCGGTGTCCTCCACGCGGATGACGAAAGCGCCGCCGTGGTGGCGGGCGAAGAGCCAATTGAAGAAGGCCGCCCAGGCCCCTCCTACGTGCAGTAGGCCGGTGGGGCTACCGGCGTAGCGTGTGCGCACGGTCACGGCGTCCACCTCTGACTCCGAACCGGTCTTAGTGTACACTGGCGGCGTGCCGCCGTGGCGCGGCACGGAGGGAGCTCACGGCTATGGAACTAGGCCTTTCCACCAGCATGCTGGGGCGCTACGCGCTCCCCGAGCAGCTGGCCATCCTTGGAGCGGAGGGGATCCCCTGGGTCGAGATTCACGGGTACGCCCGGGAGGAGTTCGACTACTTCGACCGGGATCTGGTGCGGGCCACGGCCGCCGCCCTGCAGCGGTGGGACCTGCGGCTTTGGGCCTGTCACAGTCCCGCCGGCGGCACCCTGGATGTGGCCGCGGAGGAAAAGGAGGTACGGCAGCACTCCGTGGAGGTCCTGCGCCAGACCATCCGCGTTGCCGCCGACCTGGGGGCGCGGGTGGTCGTCTGCGACGCATCTCGCGAGGTCCCCCGCGACTGGCGCCGGCGCCGCCGCCAGGCCCTCCTCGCCGACAGCCTGCAGCGGCTCCTGGAAGAGGCCGACCGGGCGCGGGTGCGCCTGGTGATCGAGAACCACCAGTGGTGGGCGCTCTTCGAGACGCCCGAGGACTTCCACGAGCTGGTGGCGGCGTATACGCTCCCGGGGCTGGGGGCCTGCTGGGACACCGGTCACGGGTGGCTGGCCGGTCACCCTCCCGAGAGCGCCTGCCGCCTGGGCGCGCACCTGCTCACCGTCCACCTACACGACAACGACGGGCGGCGGGACCTGCACCTCCTGCCCACGGAGGGCAGCATGGCGTGGGAGGCGCTGGTGGCGGGGCTGCGGGAGGTAGGCTACGCCGGGCCATTCATGATGGAACTGGCTCCGCCCAACCACCCCACGGACGAGGCGATATCGGATCTGGTGCGCAGGGCGCACGACGTCTACCGGAGGCTGGTGGCGGCCGGGCCCGCTCCTCTCAGGTGAAGAGGATGCTCACGGACTGGTTCATGTGGATGCGGCGGATGGCCTCGGCCAGCAGGGGGGCGGCGGAGAGCACCGTGAGCTTGTCCAGCCGCCGCTCCGGGGGCAGGGGAATGGTGTTGGTGACGATGACCTCGCGGATCTCGGGGCGGGCCAGCCGCTCCAGCGCGGGCCCGGCCATCACCGGGTGAGTTGCGCACACGTAGACCTCGGGCCGCGCGCCGTTGCGGATCAGCGTGTCCACGGCATTGCTCACCGTGCCGGCGGTGTCGACGATGTCCTCGATCATGATGGGCACCCGTCCGTCCACCTCGCCCACAACCTGCATGGGCTCCTTGATGTCCTTCCCCACCCGCCGCTGGAAGATGATGGCCAGCGGCAGGTCCAGACGGTCCGCCAGCTGCTTGCTCCGCCTCACTGCGCCGTCATCCGCCGCCACCACCACCCCGTCCCTCAGGCCCTTCTCCCGCAGGTAGTCGGCGAACAGCGGCAGCGCCCGCAGGTGGTCCACGGGGACGTTGAAGAACCCTTCGATCTGCCCCGCGTGCAGGTCCACGGTGAGGATGCGGTCGGCCCCCGCGGTGACCAGCAGGTCCGCCACCAGGCGGCCGGTGATCGGCTCACGCGGCGCGTCCTTCTTGTCCTTGCGCGCATAGCCGTAGTAGGGGATCACCGCTGTGATCCGCCCCGCAGATGCGCGCCGCAGGGCGTCCATCATGATCAGCAGCTCCATCAGGTGCTCGTTGACCGGCGGACAGGTGGGCTGGATGACGAAGGTGTCCTCGCCGCGGGCGTTCTCCTCGTAGCGCACGTAAATCTCCCCGTCGGCGAAGCGGGTGATGGTGCGCTTCCCCGGGGGAATGCCCAGGTAGGAGGCGATCTCCTCACCCAACTTTGGGTTGGCCGTCCCGCAGAAGAGCTTCAGGCGCCCCGCCAGGCGTTCGTCCATCGACGCATCCCCATTATCGCACACCGAAGGAAAAAGGGGCGCCCTGCGGCGCCCCGGCCCCCTGCGGCCCGCAGCCCCTCTACCGCTTCTCCACCAAGAACTTGATGGCTGTGCGTTCTTCCCCCTCGATCTCCACCTTGGTGAACGCCGGGATGGCTACCAGGTCGATGCCGTTTGGGGCGACGAACCCGCGGGTGATGGCGATAGCCTTCACCGCCTGGTTCACCGCCCCGGCGCCCACCGCCTGAATCTCCACCGAGCCTCGCTCGCGCAGGACGGCCGCCAGCGCACCGGCAACCGCTTTGGGCTTGGAATCCGCCGACACCTTGAGCACCTCCGGCATGGAAAAGGCGCCTCCTCGAACGCTGCGATTGAGGTCCGGTAAGGGGGAAATATTCCGGCTGCGGGGGGAGAAATCCTCTCACGCCGTGGCGTAAAGACGCGCCGCCGCCTCTGCCGCCACCTCCGCCCGGGCCCGCAAGCGCGCGGCGGCGGCCAGCAGGGCCGGCCGGAGCGCCTCCGCTCCCTCCCAGGCCCGGTCGATGGCCGCGGACACGGTTCCGGCGTCGGCGTCCAGGGGCAAGGACCCCTCCACTGCCAGGTCGCTGTACAGCGCGGCGACCTTAGGGTCGTAGGCCAGCCCCACCGGCGGCACACCGGCGGAGGCGGCAAACATCAGCGCGTGCAATCTCAGCCCCACCACCACCCGCAGGCGGGCAATCAGGGCCAGCGCCTGCGGCGGCTGGAACTGCCGGGTGACCAGCGTCCCTCCGCAGGCCTCCACCACCGACTGCGAAACAGCTAGGTCCAGGCGGTGGTGAAACGGCAGCACCACCGCCCGCGCACCGCGGCGTCGGCAGAAGTCGGCCAGGGCTTCCCCCAGCGGTCCTACGAATGAGTTGCTCCCCCAGGGCCGGACGGCGACGCCAAGAGCCCCCGGGCCGGCAACGGAAGCCACATCTGCGGGGACCTCCGCGGGGTGCAGCAGGAAAGCCGGATCGGCCGTCAGGACCGGCGGCCGCCGCACCCCCAACGCCCCGACCAGGGCCGCGGAGTCCGCGTCCCGGACCGTCACTGCGTCCGTCCGCTCCAGGACGCGGCGCGCCAGGGCGCGGACGGCCGGGCGGCGAAGCGGACCCAGGCCCGCGGCGTACACCATGGTCCGCAACCCCAGGGCCTGGGCCATCCGCAGCAGCCCCAGGTAGTAGAGCGCGCTGCGGGCGCTGGTCGCGTCCTGCAGCAGAGACCCTCCGCCGGAGAGGAAGAGGCGGCAGCGCCGCATGGCCCGCAGGAGGGCCGGGAGGTCACCCCGGGGAAGCGCCTCCACACCGTGGGCGGCGGACGTAGCCGCAGGGTCAGCGGAGAGCACGAACAGGGGCACAGCGCCCAGGCGAGCCCGCAGCGCCTGTACCATGCCCGCCAGCACGGCTTCGTCGCCGAGGTTGCCGAAGCCGTAGTACCCGCAGATGAGAACCCCCGGGCCCCCGGCGCGCACCTCAGTCGTCTGCCACGGGAGCAGCCGGTTGGACTGCTGCGGCGGGGACCACTCGGCGGACGACGCGCCCCAGGACCACAAGCGCCGCGGTCCCCAGGGCCGAGCCTATCAGCAGCGCGTAGAGTGTCCGCAGTACCACCAGGACCAGCGGCGTGTGGATGTGGGAGAAGGAGTTGATCAACCCGGCCTGGCCGACGACACCGACCATCGCCAGCGGGACCACCCAGGCGCGCAGGCGCAGCGCCGCCGCCCCCGCGGCCAGCACCAGGGCGGGGTGACCGATCAGGAACTCCTTCGTCCGCGGCCGCGCCACCAGCAGGTCCTCCAGCGCCTGGCGCAGCCGCACCTCCGGCCCGAAGACCGGCAGGCCGAAGTTCCCGCTGCGGAAGAGCAGCATCACGGCGGCGATGGCCACCAGCACCGTCACCACCGCGTACTGGAGGCGCAGCGGCCGGTCCAGCCACTGCCAGATGCGGCGCGCCGTGGAGCGGGCATCGCCGGCCTCCCCGCCGAAGGCCAGCAGGAACCCGACCAAGAGCGGCGGGAGGACGTGCGCCGCCTTGACGCCGACAAAGGTGTGCACCGCCAGCATGAACGACCACCCGCTGAGCAGGCCGGCCACCAGCACGCCGGCGGCGGCGGAGATGCCCGAGGCCAGCCACAAAACGGCCAGCCCGCGGCGCAGCGGCCCTCCCCCACCCCGGTCGAGGGGCACGTAGACCGCCAGCGTCGCGCCGGCCACCGCCGCACCCAGCGCCAGGAGGCGCCGCCAGAGCAGGAAGAACCCATCCCCGGGGAGCGCCGCGGCGGTCGTGAGCACCACCCCGGCGGCCACCAGCAGCCAGAGGGAGGCCGGGCGCAGCGGCACGCCCGCCACCCGGGCGATCTCCCCCAGCGCGATCGCCCCCAGGGCCAGGGCACCGGCAGCCGCCAGGACCAGCGGGAGGAGGCCGGGCTGCAGGTCGGGTAGCGGTCGGGGCCGGCCTAGGGAAAAGCCGAGCCCCCGTACGCTCCCCGCGATCCGCACCACCAGGTCGAGGTTGGCCGCGACGGCATCCACGCCTGCCGGCGTGTTCGTCAGAGGCCGCAGGTACAGCAGGCGGATGTTGCGCTCCAGCGGCGCGCGGCGGAACTTCTCCACGATGGCCGGAGGGGAAAGGGTGGCCATCTCCTCGGGGGTCACGCTGAAGAGCCGCAGCACTGCCGGGCGCATGCGGGCGGTCAGCGCGTCCTCGCCGCGCTGCTTGCGCCTGACCGTGAAGACCTCGATGCGGGCCATGCGGTAGCCGCCCGCCCGCAGCCCACGGGCGGCCTCAACGACGAGCCGTTCGTACCCCAGCACGTCCGCACCATCGAAGACGAGGGTGGACCCCGGACCCAGCCGCTGCATGGCGGCCAGCTTCCAGGCCAGCCCCGACGCGGTCAGGCCGCGGTAGTTCCTCGGCCGCAGCACCACGGAAAGCCCCGCGCGCCGCGCCGCCGCCAGGTCAGCGGGAAGGAACCCCAACCCCAGGTCCTCCAGGTCGTCGCGGCTGCCCACCACCTCCACCACCCCTCCGCGCAGGCGGGCGCGGGCCGGGCCGAGGATGCCGCGGAACGCCTCCAGCAGCCAGGGGCGCAGGGCCTGGTCGGCGACGATGTAGACGGCTTCAGGCCTGACCGCCCCCGCCGCCACCATTTCCCGGAGCTGCGGGGCCAGCACCTCCGCCCTCGCCAAGGCCAGCAGGTCGCCCCCACCGAAGTATGCCAGCCGCCCCTGCCGTTGCAGGTTCCGCAGCGTACGCTCGTACACCGCGACGGAGGTGGCGCCGCGGGCGCGCAGGGCGGCGAAGAGAGCGGCGGGGCTCCCACCCTCGCGCACCGCCAGTTCCTGCCAGGCCGGGCCATCCAGGATCACCTCCACCGTGCGATCCTGCCGCTCCACTTGCCAGCGTCCGGCCAGCAGGACGAGCGCCGCAGTAACGCCCAGCGCCACCACCCCGGCCAGCGCCCCGTAACGGCGCATCAGGACCGCTCCCCGACCCCCACGTGCAAGCGCACCTGGCCTCCTTCCACCGCTACCGACTGTATCCACAGCGGCAGCGGCAGGCCGTCCAGAGATATCAGTGGGTTGAGGCGGGAGACGAGGACGCTGCCGATCTCCCGGGGAAGCTCCACCCCGCTCACGGTTAGGGTCTGCACGTACAGGTCGACGGTAGTGGGCGAGGCTGGCACCAGCCGCCCCTCCACGCGCATCCGCAGATCCACCGCCCCCACCCGCACGTCGCCCTCCACGGTGACGGCGTTGCTGTCGAGCCGCAGGGCTGCACGCTGCACGCCTCTAGTGCTGGCCAGGAAGAGCTGCAGGTCCTCCTGGGTAAGGACTACCTCCCCCTCTCCCCGCCCTACCCGCAACAGCGGCGATCCCTGCACTCTCCACAGCCGCGCGGGATCCACGCGTACCTCTTGCAGGCGCAGGGTGAGCCGATCCACCGGCAGCTCGCCGGCCATCGTACGCCGCGCCTCCAGCGTCACCGCATCCAACCGGCCGGTGACGATGCTCCAGGGCTGCGCGTCCACGCGGACGGTGACCCCAGCCGAGCCGGCCAGGCTGCGGGTCGCCCCCACCCGCAGCCGCCAAGCCAGCGCAGCGGGGGCCAAGGCCACGGCCAGGATGAGGACGACGGCAAACGCGGTGAACAGCCAGACGGCCAGGCGGGCGCGGGCGTCCATCTACACGCCCGCCGCACTAGCCTGGCGCAGGTAGGCGTCGATGAAGGGGTCGAGGTCGCCGTCCAGCACACCCAGGGCGTTGCCCACCTCGACGCCGGTGCGGTGGTCCTTGACCAACTGGTAAGGGTGGAGGACGTAGGAGCGGATCTGGTTGCCCCATGCCGCCTCCTTGTGCTGGCCACGCAGGGCGGAGAGCTGCTCCCGCTGCTTCTGCTGCTCCAGCTCCAGGAGGCGGGCGCGGAGGATGCGCAGGGCGGTGAGCTTGTTGGCATGCTGCGATCGCTCGTTCTGGCACTGGACGACGATCCCGCTGGGCAGGTGGGTGATGCGCACGGCCGTCTCCACCTTATTCACGTTCTGCCCGCCTGCTCCTCCGGCACGGAAGGTGTCGATGCGCAGGTCCTCGTCCCTGATCTCGACCTCCACCTCCCCGGCCTCCGGGATGACGTCCACCAGAGCGAAGGAGGTGTGCCGCCGCCGTGAGGCGTCGAAGGGCGAGATGCGCACCAGCCGGTGCACGCCGCGCTCTCCCCGGAGGTAGCCGTAGGCGTTGGGTCCCTGGACGATGACGGTGACGCTCTTGATCCCTGCTTCCTCCCCGGGAGAGAGGTCGGCGATCTCGGTGGTGTAGCCGCGGGCCTCCGCCCAGCGCAGGTACATGCGCAGGAGCATCTCCGCCCAGTCCGCCGCCTCGGTGCCTCCCGCCCCGGCGTGCACCGAGAGGATGGCGTTGGCCGCGTCGTGCGGCTCCCGAAGCAAGGTGCTGCGCTCCAGGCGCTCCACTTCGCCCTGGACGGCGCGGACCTCGGCGGCCAGCTCCGCCGCGGAGATGCCGCCGGGCTGCTCCTCAGCCAGGGTCAGGAGGACGGCCAGGTCCTCGACCCGGCCCGCCAAGCGGTCCACTTCCGCCAGCTGGGCCTGCAGCGTGCTCAGTTCGCGGCCGAGGCGACGTGCTTCCTCGGGGTTGTCCCACAGGGTGGGCCGCCCCATCGCCTGCTCCAGCTCGGCGATGCGGCGGCGCTTGGCGTCCAGGTCAAAGGTGACCCCGGACGGCAGCCAGCTTGCGCTGGCTCTGATCGAGGGCGGACTTCACGTCATCAAGGGTCATAGTTGGCGCTCCTGGCAGAATGCGCACTGTCCAGTCCAAGCCATTATACCGCGGTCGCCGCGACGTGGCTCAGCGCAGCACCGAGAGCATGCCCAACAGAGCCAATCCGGCCGCCCGGGGAAGCGCCAGCCCCAGAGCGTCACCGGTTCCCAGGCGGATGAAACCGAATGCCCCGCCCACCAGGAAAGACCAGATGAGGACCTCGGGAGGACGGGCCGGGAGCACCAGCAGCGGAGGGAGCGTGGAGGCTACCAGGGCGGCCGCCGTTCCCCGCCAGGCCCATGCGGCGGTGAAAACCGCTCCCCTTAGCCACCCCTCCCAGGCCAGCGCTCCCAGTAGCAGCGGGACACCTCCCACCAGCCACCCTCCCGGAGGAGGGGCCGGCTGGAGGAGGAAGCCGTAGCGCCCATAGGCCGAGATCATAACGGTCCCGAGGCCCCCCACCACAGCCAGCCCCAGGAGCGCCGAGAGCGGGGCGCGGCGTGGGCGGAAAGCCAGTCCCTCTCCTCCGACAACGGCACGGGCAACCAGCAGGATGGCCACGGGCAGGACCCACGCGCCCGCCGGGACCACAAGCCTCTCCATCGGGCGCTGCAAAGCCACCAGCATCCCCGGGCCCGCCAAAGCCAAGGCGAGGCGGCGAAAGGCCGGCTCCTGCCACGCGGTCCGCACAGCGCGGCCCGCTGACGGTAGGAGCATAAGGGCCACCAGTGTCGTGACGGCGGGCGCGAACATCCACCCTCCGGCCACGTACAGCGTGGGGATTGATGCGGGGACATGAGCGACCAGCCACCCTTCCCGGTCCAGAGGCAGATGTCCCCGCACCTGACCCAGGGGGTCGACAATCAGCGAGATGCCGGTGTTGGCGGCCCGCGTCACGGGTCGTCCCGTCTCCACTGCCCGGACCGCGGCGTAGGCGGCGTGCTGTGCGGGACCCGCCGAGGTGCCGAACCACCCGTCGTTGGTCACCACCACCAGCGGCCCTGCACCCGGCCGCGTCCCCGTCCGGGCGATCTCAGCAAAAGCCGACTCGTAGCAGATGGCGATGCTGAGGAACCCGACCCGGGTGGGGACGGGATCTCCGCGGTCGCCCGGCGTCACCCCCGCCTCGCCGAAGGGCACCAGGCGGCGCTTGGCGTACGTCCCCCTCACCTGGCCGTCCTGAAGGACGACGGCGCTGTTGCGGACAGCGTCGCTGCCGGTCTCGAAGCTGGTGGCCACCACCACCCGGTCGGGCGCCCAGGCCGCCACCTCCGGGAGAGCCCCCGCCTGGCCGAAGAGGTTCAGCGGGACCGCAGTCTCCGGGAAGACAATCAGGTCCGCTCCGCGCGCCCGCGCCTCCCGCACCAGGCGGGCCATCGTCGCCATCTGCGTCCGTTGCGTGGCGGCATCCCCCTTGCGCAGCGGCGGGATATTGGGCTGCAGCACGGCCACACGCATGACGTCCAATAGCGGCTGCCTCAGGCGCGCAGAGCCGTAGGCCGTTCCGCCCCCAAGGGCCACCGCCAGCGCAAGAGCCGCCCCCGCAGCCGCCCTTCGGCCCGGCCGTGCGGCCAACAGCGCCGTCGCCGCGTTGACCAAGGCGATGGCAAACGAGACGAGGGGGACACCTCCAAGCGCAGCTAGCTGCAGCAACGGCAGGGTGCGGTGCTGGGAGACTCCCAGCAACGCCCAGGGGAAGGCCAGGGGGCCACTCGAGCGGATCGTCTCCACCGCCGTCCAGAGGAGAGGGACGAGCAGGAGGTCGCGCAGCGACGGGCGCGGGCTCATCCACCGCAGGAGCGCGGCAAACCCGCCGGTGTAGAGGGCGAGGAGGGCGGCCAGCAGCGCCCAGGGCACGAACCCGAAGAGGGTGATCCAGGAGAGGGTGAGGGCAAACCAGACGGCGCCGCTGAGGTAGCCCAGGCGGAAGGCCTCACGCGGGGTCGCCTTGCGCAGCGACCAGAGGAGGGGAACCAGCGCCACCCAGGCCAGGGCGCCCCGGTCCAGCGGGGGGAAAGCGGCCCACAGCAGCAGGCCCGATGCCACGGCCGCCAGCAGCCGGGCGTCTAGACGTCCCGGCCGTGGCACTTCTTGTACTTCTTGCCGCTCCCGCACCAGCAGGGGTCGTTGCGCCCGATCTTCCGCGTCTCGCGTGCGCCGGTGGAGCGGGGACTTCCGCCGCCGCGCGCTCCAAGGGCCACGGGGTGGCGCGGGCGGGGTGCTGCCACAGGCTGGGGACCCACCTGCACGCGCAGGAGGAACTTCACCGTCTCCTCCTGGATGTCGTGCAGCATCTCCTGAAAGAGGTCGTAGCCTTCCCGCTGGTACTCGATCAGGGGGCTGACCTGCGCGTAGGCGCGCAGGCCGATCCCCTCCCGCAGCGCCTCCATGTTCTGCAGGTGGTCGATCCACTTGCGGTCGATGACCTGCAGCAGGACCAGCCGTTCGATCTCACGGAAGGACTCCGGCCCCACCTCCTGCTCCTTGGCCTCGTACGCCTCCAGAGCCCGAGCCACCAGCAGCTCGCGGATCTCGGCGGCCGAGCCGCGCAGCTCCTCGGCGCGAACGGTGCCCAGCTGGGGCGCCAGCGCCGCCGCCGCCTCCTGCAGCCCCCGCAGGTCCCACTCCTCCCGCGGCACGCCGGAGGGGCAGTACAGGTCCACGATCTCCCCCAGCAGCCGCTCGATCATGTCCACGATGTTCTGGCGCAGGTTCTCCCCGCGCAGCACCTTGCGCCGCTCCTCGTAGATCACCCGGCGCTGGACGTTCATCACGTCGTCGTACTCCAGGACGTGCTTACGCACGTCGAAGTGGTACTGCTCCACCTTCTTCTGCGCGCTTTCGATCTGGCGGGAGACCAGGCCGGCCTCGATGGGCGTGTCCTCGTCGATGCGCAGCCGGTCCATCCAGGCGGCCACGCGCTCGCCGCCGAAGATGCGCATCAGCTCGTCGTCCAGACCGACGTAGAAGCGGCTGCTCCCGGGGTCGCCCTGGCGACCGGCGCGGCCACGCAGCTGGTTGTCGATCCGCCGCGCCTCGTGCCGCTCGGTGCCGATGACGTGCAGGCCCCCCAGCGCCCGCACCCGCTCCGCCTCCACCGGGTCCGGGGGATTGCCGCCCAGGATGATGTCCACGCCGCGCCCGGCCATGTTGGTGGCCACGGTGACAGCCCCCAGCCGTCCGGCCTGGGCGATGATCTCAGCCTCCTTCTCGTGGTTCTTGGCGTTGAGCACCTGGTGGGGGATGCCGCGGCGGCGCAGCATCTCCGAGAGCAGCTCGTTCTTCTCGATGGAGCGCGTCCCCACCAGGACGGGGCGGCCCTGGCGGTGCCACTCCTCGATCTCCGCCACCACCGCCTTCCACTTGGCCCTCTCGTTCTTGAAGACCACGTCGGGGTAGTCGATACGGATCATGGGCTTGTGGGTGGGGATGACGACCACGGGGAGGTTGTAGATCTTCTGCAGCTCCTCCTCCTCCGTCTTGGCCGTGCCCGTCATCCCCGCCAGCTTCTCGTACATGCGGAAGAAGTTCTGGAAGGTGATGGTGGCCAGCGTCTGGCTCTCCCGCTCCACGCGCACGCCTTCCTTGGCCTCGATGGCCTGATGCAGGCCGTCGGAGTAGCGTCGGCCGAACATCAGACGGCCGGTGAACTCGTCGACGATGATCACCTGGCCGTCCTTGACCACGTAGTCCACATCCTTGCGGTAGCAGGCGTGGGCGCGCAGGGCCTGGTGGATGTGGTGCATCAGGTCCACATGCTCCGGGTCGGAGAGGTTGTCGATGCCCAGGAGGCGCTCAACCTTGCTCACCCCCTCGTCGGTGAGGGTGGCGTTCTTGATCTTCTCCTCCACGGTGTAGTCCACACCGGGGGTCAGGCGGCGGACGATCTGGGCGAACTGGCGGTAGCGCTCCGTGGG
>Ga0101945_1002365_pt1 | contig 13460 bp, 17 predicted proteins | sample DewCreD2012metaG_2_FD_75246 | JGI IMG/M metagenome (GOLD analysis project Ga0101945, IMG submission 75246) | Hot spring sediment bacterial and archeal communities from British Columbia, Canada, to study Microbial Dark Matter (Phase II) - Dewar... ... | reverse complement strand
CCCTGTGCCCGCGACCACCCGATTTACTCACCACATTTATTGTACCACCTTAACCACCAGGAAGCAATCGCGGCACCCCGGAACGGTATCCCGGCCCGCCCTACCCGGTGAGATAGTCGAACGGCTCCTGGTGACAGCGAGAGACGAGGAACTCCACGCTCATCCCGCCTTCCCGGCATCGTTTTTCCAGGTAATCGCGCAAAGGCTCCAGTATTACACGTTCCGTCGCGTAGTGCCCCGCATCAATGAAGTTCAGGCCGGCGGCCAGCATGTCGCGCGCGAAATGGTATTTTATGTCCCCGGTAACAAAAACGTCGGCCCCTGCCGCCCGCGCCTGCGGCCAAAACTCGGCACCCGCGCCGCCACAAACGGCTACCCGCTTGATTTCCCGCTTCTTGTCCCCGCCGGCGCGGATTCCTACCACCCCGAGGGCATCCTTGACCTGCGCCACGAAGTCGGCAAACCGGACGGGCCGTTGTAGGTCGCCTGCCCGGCCGTAGGCCTGTTCGGCGCTAAGTCGCTCAACATTTTCCAGACCGAGCAGCCGGGCCAGAACGTCACTCACGCCTCCCCAAGCGGCATCCAGGTTGGTGTGCGCCGCAAAGACGTTGAGCCGCTCCCGGATAAGGCGCATCAGCAGCCCACCCTGGGGCGTGTCGGCCCGTATACTCCGCAGGGGTTTCATAATGAGGGGGTGGTGGGCCAGGATCATTTCCGCTCCCACGTGCAGGGCCTCATCTACTACCCTGTCGTCCACGTCCAAGGCCAAGAGCACCCGCGTTACCCTCGCCCCAGGGTCCCCCACCTGCAACCCCACATTGTCCCAATCTGCCACCAGTTCCTGCGGCGCGAACTCCATTACCAGGTTACCGACCATCGCACACGTCACCGTCATTCTTTGGTCGCCTCCAATCCAGTCAGGCCGATGACCGGGATCCCAGCTTTACCCGGCCTTTACGGAGTTGGCGCTATCGTCAACGTTTGTTACAGGTTGAACAGCAGGGGCCAAACAGCACTTGCTCTTTGATATTTGCTCCGCGACGGTAAAAGCCGTATCCCGTACCAACTCGCTGATCTGCTGGTAACTGGTCAGCAGTTCCAGGTGAAGGTTGCTGGTGGCTTCTGTCTCCTTGATCCCTTCCACCAGGCGGTGAATGTGCGCCTGACGCAGATCCCTTACAAAAGCAGCTATCTTGGGCTGTTCGAGAATGGCCTGCTCTGCCAGGCAAAAATCGCTTTGCACAAGCGCCTTGTGCGTGGTCCGCATCAGGCTCATCATCTTTTCACCCAGAGCCTGCAGTTCCAGGCGCCCCCGCGAGGAGAATTCGACGCCATGGGTGTGCTTGGTTTCGATCAGGAACTTAATATTGCGTTCCACGATATCTGTGATTTTTTCCAGATTATTTATCACGTGGATGAGGCCCATGGTGTACTCGAATTCGTCGCGGCCCAGCGGCTGGCGGAGAACGCGTGTAAGATAGGCCACCGCCTTCTGGCACAACACGTCCACAACGGTTTCCTTATGGCTTATTCTGTCCAACAGATGTATGTCACCCGTGTGCAAGGCGCGGTCGGCATCGCGAAACATCCGCAAGGTTTCCGCAGAGAGGCGGTTCACCTCTTTGTGCGCCAGGCCCAGGGCCACCGAGGGCGTGGTAATGAGGGCTTCGTTGAGATATTTCGGTTCAAACTCGGGTATCTTTTTGTCAGGCAAGATGAACTCCAGTATTCTGGCCCCATAGTTGTAAAAAGGCAAGAATATGGCAGCCAGACCGATGTTGAAAAAGGTATGGGCATTTGCCACCTGGAACCCCGGAGACGGCGTAAGATAGGTTAGAAAGGCAGCAAACCAGGGAACAAACGGGAACAAGAGCGCGCTGCCACCCAATTTGGAGAAAAAGTGGGCGAGAGCAACCCGTTGGGCCTCCCGGCGCGAACCGATGCTGGCCAGGAGGGCGGTAAACGAGGTCCCGACATTGGCCCCCAGCAGAAGGTAAATGGCTGAGGGAAGATCAATCAGCCTCTGCGTGGTTAAGACCATAATAATACCGACTACGGCAGCGCTGCTGTGAATCAGAAAGGTAAAAATGGCGGCGACAACCAGAGCCAGCACGGGGTTATCGCTCACCATCAGCAGAGCATCCTTGAAGGCAGGAAAGTCACGCAAGGGATGCATGCTTTCGCCAAGAATCTTGAGGCCCAGAAAGAGAAGCCCGAAACCCGTAATGGCCTGCCCGACACGCTTGTGCCGGTCGCGCTTGGCAAAAAAGACGATAGGGGCGCCCACGCCGACGATAATCAGGGAGATCTCCGTAAATTTTAGCGCGATGAGCTGTGCCGTAACGGTGGTGCCGATATCAGCTCCCAGAATTACCGGCAGACACTGCCGTAGAGTCATCACGGCCGCACTGGTCAAGCCGACCAGGATGACGGTCGTCGCGGTACTGCTTTGAAACAGCACGGTTATGGCCGCCCCCACGACTACCCCCAGAAGCGGGCGTCGCGTCACCGATTCCAGGGTTTGACGCAACTGGCGGCCCAGGATTTTTTGTAAGCCTTCGCCCATGACCTGGATGCCGTAGAGGAGCAGACCAATGCCACCAAGCAAACCAAAGACCATTATGACCCAGGAAATTTCCGGCACGGGCGATTTCACCTACCTTGCACTTACCTTACCACCAGTACAGGACACGGCGCCGTACAGAGCACCTTGTAACTAACGCTGCCCAAGAACACCCCTTTAACCGGATTAAGGCCCCGGCTGCCGACGACGATTATGTCGTACCCCTCTTTCGCGGCGTACTCGACGATGGCGCGAGCCGGATCGCCGATCTCGACCACCGTGTCGATCTTCAGTTCCGTGTCCTGGGCTACCGCCTCCGCCATCAGACGCACTTCATCCAGCATGCCCTCGGCCTTTTTTGCCGTCGCTTCCGCCGCCGCCTTTTCCATTTCAAAAGCCTCGCTTAAAACCGTGCCGGGTCCGCGGTACCAGTCAAGGGCTGCCATCACCGGGGGTACCACGTGGATAAGCGTCAGGGTTGCCCCCTTGTTCTGGGCGATAAGTTTCGCGGCAAAGCGCGCCGCACGCAGAGAGTTTTCCGACCCGTCGACTGCTGCAAGAACCTTCTTTACCATCCACCACCCCCGGCCCCGCCCCGTGCGCAACTCACGGCGAAGCCGGGTTCCCCTCCTTTCCCTTGTGCTGGCATTCACAAGCTGCGTTCTTTGCGAATCGCTTGCTACCGTCTGCTACAAGGGGTTAAGCGTAGAAGTGGCGACAAGTTTGGAGTAGCATAGTGATTTTATTCGCTCGTCGTTTGATTGGTATGAGTTTACCACATAAGTCTTTTCAGTTCAACTTACTCAAGCGCCTTAGTTCACAATCAGGCGCCGACTTAAATTTGCCTCCTGACCGGTTCCTCGATACAATGCACCATGAGGATTCAGGGATACATTTTGCCGGAAGGGGGTGTGATCGGGTTGAGAATCGACGGTTACCGGTTTGGCCAGGTAACGATTGATGGCAGAAAATATACCTCTGACGTAATTGTCTTTTCTGATAAAATCGTTTCGTGGTGGCGGCAGGCGGGCCACGTCGTTGCCGTGGCAGACATTAAGGAGATAGCGGCTGCTCGCCCGGAAGTCCTGATTATCGGTACGGGTGCCTACGGCGCCGTGCGCGTTCTGCCCGAGGTGGAAAATCTCCTGTCTTCGGAAGGAATAAAGCTGATCGCCTTGCCAACGCGAGAGGCGTGCGAGAAGTACAACCGGTTACGGGACAAGCATCGCGTTGTAGCGGCTCTGCACCTCACCTGCTAGGAACTCCCAGAATTTTCCCTGCCACGACGCCAAGGGTGCCCTTAAGTTTCCAGGCCCCATCTTTTAGCAAAACATCTGCCCCGTCCGGGTTTGCTGTGCCCGGAAAGTGCTCCCCCAGGATAGGTCAGATTTGTTTCGACCGTTTTGGATCATTTTATCATCGGCCGCAATACACAAAACGCACATATTAAAAGAATTATTCGGAGAAAGCTATTAGAGAAAAAACACAAGAGAGGGGTACTTATGCTAAGCATCTTCAAAGCAATGGCCGCTAACAAACCTCAATTACGAGAATTTGACCCTGCGACAATCCAGAGAATTAAAGAAGGAGCTTACCTTGTCAAAATAATTTCAGAAACCCAAGTTGCTGCCCGAAAATGCGATTTTTATGCCGGTAACGCGGTTGACAGAGAAGTTAAGGACGCCTTCGAAGAGGAAGCCAGATTATTACGGCAAAGTGCCTACGCGTTGCAGAAATATTATGAATCCATGACTATGGAGTGAACAAATAATGAAGTTCACAGATATGGATATGCTTCAAGATTATGAAAAGGATGCCAGAATGGCCGCATTAGCCTATGCCATTATAGAAACAGAAATTGTCGACCGAAATTTGCGCAAACTTATTAGCAAGGCTGCTGCCAATGCTGCCCAATCACAACAAAAATTTGCAGATTTAATATTAAGAAAGGGAGACAGACCTTAGGTGAACAATTTTCACCGCAACTCTCGACGAGGAGACCTCCTTATTACTCCTTTTTCTTTACAAACTGTTCCTCCGATGTGCGCGACAGCCCGGCCAACGGGTAGCGCCTCCTGGCAGCAAGGCCCCTTGGAAAAGATGTCATGGCGCCGACACCAGAAGTCTTCCTGCACCTCTCCGGACGGTTCTTTTGAGGTCTTTCTTTGATTGCCCACGTTAATATCCAGATTACTGTAGTAGACCTGCATACTTATATAGCTGCCTAACTCCCGCTCGGCCACAAACGCGGCGACGAGTTCACGCCGGTCCTTCAAAGACGCGTTTTTGTCCGGCACCTTCTCTGCCCCCCGTTTTTTGGCTTTCCGAGAAGGTTCCGCAGGTTGCTCAATCGAATTCTAGGCATACCTTCCCAATGTGAGGTGAGGGCTCTGTCCGGCCAATCCAAACACTCCGGGAAACCCGTAATCTACACCCTGGGCACCAGCACGCGGGCGCTCCGGGAGTTCCTGGAAATATTGGAGCGTTACGGCATCGCCCTCGTTGCCGACGTGCGGCGCTTCCCGGCGAGTAAACGCTACCCCCACTTCAACCGCCCCGGCCTGTCCGCGCAACTTTCCGCAAACGGCATCGCCTACCACTACCTCGGAGACAAGCTAGGCGGCTACCGACCGGGGGGCTACGAGGCCTACATCAGAACTGAAACCTTCCGCGAGGGCGTTGAAGAGCTGGCATCCCTGGCCAAAAGTGCCCCGACCGCCATTCTCTGCAGCGAGCGTTTCCCCTGGAAGTGCCACCGCCGCTTCATCGCCGCGCGCCTGGCCGCGGAAGGCTGGAGGGTGGTCCACATCATCGATGCGGAAAGAGTCTACATCCCGCCGGACCCTGGGTGCAACGGTTCTCCGGCGGCGCACGGGTCTCCTGCAAACAAATCCGAGAAATAACCCCCCTGACCCTGGGGTCGGTGCAGCTTGCTTCAGGTCCGTAGGCCGCTCCGAAGTCCCGGGCGAACCGCTCCGAGGTTTTCAGGTTCCGGGAAAGCCTCTCCTGGTCTCCGGGCGCGAGACCCAGATCGGAGGACAACAAATCTATTCCCGGAAGAACTTCCGCCACTCCTCCTTGCCCAAAAAGCTGTCCTCGGCGTTGGCTTCCATTTCCCGAAACATCGCGAAGGGTACGGCAAAGGTCATTACGTCCCTTGGTTACCGAACCCTCACCCGGTGCCGCCACCGAGGCAGCCGAAAGTCTGGCGGTCCGCAACGGCGGTTTTCCCCCGGGCCGCACTGGCAAAGAGCCACATTATGCAGCCCCACGCATCCTCCTTAAACCGCACGGCTCCGGTAGGTTTTTCGTCAGCCCACAGCATTGCAACGGGGTTCAATCTCAGGCTGATCAAGGCGGCGATTTTGCTTTCCACCCTTGTTGCCTCCCCACAGGCGATTTGGAAAAGAATTATAGCCCATTATACCACGTTTGCTCCAGCACAGACATCCTCCCGATCGCGTCAACCCACTGCCGGATAATACCGAGTCCCCACCATCCGCAGAAAACGAGCGATTAGATGAGCGGTAAATCCCGGCTGATTCCCGGGACACCACAGGCGGGGTTCACTCCGGGCATCGGAAGGAATAAAGCTCAAAACCACGAAATCGTTAACGGGAGAAGATTAGGAATGCCCGAATTAGACGGCCGGCGCCGCAAACGGGTTATTGTCAAGGCCAGTTGTATATAGCCTTAAACACCCGTAAGTGAAAACGTTCGGAGGTGCGCGAATTGAGATTCGTTATCAGCGAAGAGGTGTTCCGGGTCCTGCCCACGGTATGCTTCGGAGTAGTTGTGGCAAAGGGCATCGATAATCACGGCCCCCGGACCGAAATAAACGAGCTGCTCGACCGAATCGTCGAAACCGTCAAAGACAAATTCAGACAGACCAGGTTGAAAGAGCACCCTGATGTTCTGTGCTACCGCGAAGCCTTTCAAAGGCTGGGTATAAACCCGAACAAATTCCCCTGCTCGGTGGAAGCGCTTACCGCCCGGGTATTGAAGGGCGGCACCCTGCCTGACATCAACCCCGCCGTGAACCTGGTCAATGCTATCTCCTTAAAATACACCCTGCCCATGGGAGCGCACGACCTGGACACCGTTCAAGGGGATATGCACGTCCGTTTCAGCCGGGCCGGTGATGTTTTTGTGCCTTTCGGCCAGAGTGAGCCCGAAGTATTGGAAGAGGGCGAACTCGTATATGCCGACGGCCGGGAAGTAAGAACCAGAAGATGGATTTGGCGGCAAAGTGATAGGGGCAAGGTCACCAACGAAAGCACGAACATCTTCTTCCCTATTGACGGATTCGCCGACCGGAACCGTCAAGCCGTTCTGGCCGCCAGGGAGGAACTGGCGGACTGTCTGCAGCGGTACTTTAATTGTAGAATTGAACGGTTTTATCTCGATGCTGCTAACCGGATCGCGGTGTTTTGATCTTGTGGACAATTCCCCAGTTCTGCCGCTAGAGCTACCTGCCCGTCCGTTCCTCGTTGATCGAGCTTGCTCGGAACTCGCCTGTTACTTTCAGTCCCCTTGTCTTCGGGGCATTGGTTGCAACAATATGAACAGGAAAGAGAGGGAAAGGTGGTTCTTTTCTTTCAGTCCCCTTGTGTGTTCGCTAATATAAAAGTTGACCAGTTTAGCCCCTGACGCTAACGGCCCTGTTGCCAAACTCCTTAAGCCTGAAGGATTCTTGCGGATCATGTAGAATTCTCCTCCATAAAAGACAGAACATGGAGTGATGCACCACCGTCCCGGCAACTTACCTTGCTGCGCCTGCCGGCCCATAGCGCAGCGGGCCGAAAGGCCGCCCGAAGAAGCATTTGCCCTGCGGCGCGTTCTCGAGCTTCTTGATCATTTCCTCAGCTCTGTCCTGTGGGATCCTGTCCTCCTCCGCCTGCCGGATGGCCTGGATCCTGGCTTCGACAACCTTCTGGCGGAGTTGCTCCCCGGTCAGGCCCTTTTCTCTGGCGATGTCGGAGATCTTCTTGCCCTGCTCCAGTTCGGCCTTTAGTTCATCGGCGGTCATGCCCAGGGCCTGGGCCAGCGCGTCCAGCCGGAAGCCGCCCATCTTCGCACCGTGGCGCGCGAAGGGGCAGGGGAAGAACCGGCCTTGGTCTATCTTACTCTTAATCCTGTCGGCCTGTTCGGGCGTCATCCTCCCCTGCTGGACGGCTTCGTCGACCACCTGCTTGCCGGCCTCTTTGGCGGCGGCGACGACCTTGTCCTTGTCGACGCCCAGTATGGACGCGAACTTCTCCAGGAACGACTGGAAGTACGCGGGCGCCTTCGCGTCAGGGCGCTTCGGCGTGGTCGCGTCCTGCGCGAGGGCGGCCCCCGCGAAGACTCCCACCAGAGCCAGGGCAACCAGCATCAGCAAAACTTTCTTCACGCTCATTCCATCCCTCCTCAGTGGGAATGCGCTGCTTTTGCCTGAAGTTGGTGCCTCCGGTCACCGGACGCCGCTACCGACCACCTCCCCTAAAGGGCTTTTCTAGCGTGAAAGTATAGCAGGGGTCAAATAGGTATGACAGGTGTCTCCGGCAAAAAATGCGGAAGAACAAGAAATTGGCGGGAATGCTACCTTCGGACCACTAGGGTCACGGGCCGATCCCTTGTGCCGGCCGTGCTTCCACCACACGCTGCTCTTCCGGAAAACCCTCCTGAGGCGCGACACGGGTATCACTACCCGAAAAGACTTTTCCGCGGCACGCGCGGCCGCTTTCCGGGAATGTATTTCTGCGCTCTGCCCGTATTTCCTGTCGGAAAGACCGCGCGACCGCCGGTCGTCCCCCAGGTTTTCGGGAACACGTTGTACGCTTTCCCTGTATTTCCTTTCGGAACGGTCGCCTGATTACGATGGAAAAAGCAGGTTGGGAAATTAGGGGTTATCTCAGGAGACACGAACTGGAAAAAAGCGCCCGGCGACACGCCGAGACGTGGTGGTACGGAAATCTCTCCTTTTTTGGAGAACAACGGGAAAAATGTCCGCCGCCGAACTCCCGGGGAAGGCCAAGCCCTCGGGGCGAAGCTGCAAACCCTACTCCACCGGCATCTTTGCAATCCGCTCAAACTCTTCCCTTAGTTTCCTGTAAGCATCTTCCACCTCAGCAGCCTTGTTGTGGGCGTTTCTGAGATGGGTGCTGTAGAACGTCTGCCATGCCCTGTCAACCCTGTCGAACGCACGGCTCAGTTTCTGGAGATCCTGCTGCACCTTTCGGGCTTCCTCGGAGAGCTTCTTCGCGTGAACTCCGGCTTTGATAAGCTCGATCCTCTGCGAAAACGTAAGCGGCGAAACGACCTGAACGCCTCTTTTCGCGTAACTGCGAAGCAGATCAAATGCCTCAGAAACAAGGAAGTGGTAGACGCTCTCCGAAGGGAGGTACGCGAAGGCAAAATCCGCGGACCCTTCGCCCGGTCGCACGTAGTCGTTCGCTATTTTCTCCAGATGCCCCTGAACATCTTTGAGAAACTGCTTCTTGTATGCCTCCCTTTCCCTGAGATCCTCTGCGGCCGCCATTTTTGCAAAGTTGTCCAGTGGAAACTTGGCGTCAATGCAGATTATTCCGACCGTGGACCTCACCCAGGCATCCGGTCTCTTGCCGTCGAAGACCTCGCTTCTGATCCCGTACATGTCCCCCGGCAACTGGTCTTCCAAGATGACTTCCAGCGCTATTTCACCCAAGGCGGCCCTCTCCTTGGGGACGCGGAGCATCTGCTCGAACGACCTGTAGCTGTCCCTGATCTCCTTCGCATAGCCTTCCAGGGCGGTAATCTTGTCGCCCAGTCCCAACTTGACCCAGGTACCCGATACGGCGGCCTCAATGTCTCCCGCTTCCACAACCCTGCCTTTTAGCACCAGGTAAACAAGGTAGGTCAGCACGACCAATAGAACCAATATAATTGCCAGCAAGACGTGGGTCATCAAAACCATTAAAACTCTTACCCCCCGTGAGAAACCCTACGCTTCTCCTGCCGGTCGAGGTCGCGCAAAACGCGCTGCCTGCCAACACAAGCAACTTACACACGGAGCCATTCCGGTTACCCTGGCCCGTTCCCGGCAAAGGGCCACCTGGCGAGGATCTCCCTGAGCAAACGGGCGTTCTGCACCGCCTGGCCGCGCGGGTGGTTGTTGAAGGCGACAAAGACCCTGTCCGCCCCGTCGGCCAGGCTCTTCAGCTGGGGCGCCCACTCGACAAGCTCTTCCTTCGAGTAAAGGTAGTCGTACCGCTCCCACGCCTCCGCGTGATGCCACCATTTGGCCGCGTTGCGCCCGTGAAAACGGACGTAGCCAAAGCCCGCCGTTCGCACCGCAACCGGCCCCACGAGTCCCCTGAGCCGCGGCTCGTCCACGCAGACGTACGCCAGGTCAAGGGCGCGCAGGAACTCCCATATCGCTCCCTCCACCCAGCTCGCGTGCCGGAACTCCACGGCGGCGGGGACGCCGGCGAAGGCGTCCCTGAGGCGGGCAAGGTAGGCCCGGTTCTCCCCGTTGTTGCGGAAGGAATAGGGAAACTGGAACAGAACGGCGCCGAGCTTCTCCGCGTCCCGCAGCGGCTGGAGCGCCACCCGGAACTTCAGGGCGCTTCCTTTCACCGCCTCGCCCCGCTCGTGCGTGAGGGAACCGTGGGCTTTGACGGTGAACACGAACTCGGCAGGGGTGGCCGTCGCCAGCCGCTCGAACATCCGCGGGCCTGGAATCCGGTAGAAGGTGGCGTTCACCTCGGTGAAGGAGAACTCGCGCGCGTAGTAGGCCAGCATGTCCCCTCCCGCGAGGTCGTGAGGGTAAAAGACGCCGCGCCAGTCGTCATAGCTGTAACCGGAAGTCCCAACAAGAACGGTCTCTGCCAAGCTCTGGCCTCGCTTTCTGCCGGCTCTGCCGGAGAATTTCGCCGGCGACCCCGCCTCACCTGCCGCCGCGTATTGAGCTTCCTAACCTACCGCCAAGGTCTCCGCCCTGGCCGGGAACAACACCCGGCATCTCCCCTCAAACCGGCGGAAAAATTCCCGGTTCTCGGTGTGTACGGGGATCAGAATTTCCGGCCTGACCGTCTCCACCATTTCCTCTATCCCCGGGCCGTGGATGTGGCCGCTCGCGTGGAAGCCGGACTTCTCCCGGTCGCGCCCCAGCGCGCCGTAGAGCCGGAATCCGAAGAAGTCTATCCAGTTCCGCACCCGGTGGTGGTCTATCAGCGTTTCTTCGTCAAAGGCTTCGCTGGATGAGTAAATGTACGTCCCGCCGGCCGGCTCTATGTCCAGGAAGGCGTGGAAGTCGTAGTAGGAGAAGCACAGAATGAACCCGCCCTGGTCGGCTTTGACTCTCGCCGCGTCCACCAGCCTTTCCGGGGCGCGCTCCCCGAACCTGGTTAGAAGTGCCTCTTCCCACTTCTGGCGCACGGCCTTGGCCCGGACGTACAGGGCGATCCGGCCGTCCGCGTAGGGGTCGGGGACGCCCGGCTCGCCCGCAGCGCGCAGGGCATCCAGCAGGTACACGTCCTTCGGGGTGAGCACCAGCACGCGGTCCGTCTCCCCGGCTATCTCCAGGAACGACAGCAGCCTTTCCACGTTCCGAGGGCCGAAGTCGGCCACGACCAAACCCCGCGTTTCCTTCACCGCCTCGAAGCAGTTGGCGGCCACTTCTTCTTCGGTCACGGGCTTTTCCACTTCGGGGTGCGTGCCTTCGCATATCAGAACGGCAGGTTTGAGCCTCGCTATTTCGTCGATGAATCTCCTGGTCAGAGAGGCGCGCTTCCCGTGCAGCCGGAGGTCGCCGGTGTAGACTACCCACCCGGCTGAGGCTTTCACGCCAAACGCACCAGCGCCGGGCACGGAGTGGTCCACCGGCCAGAAGCGGACGGTAAGACCACCGATTTCGGCTTCGGCCCCGCAACTCGCTAAGGGCACGCAGTTCAAACCCCGGGACGCGTCGCACCGTTCCCAGAAAGACGACATTTCCGAGGGAATGCTGTCGCAGCCGAAAACCCGGAAGCAACGCTGTTCGGCCTGCCCTTAGCGCGGAGTCCGGATGAGGCCGTCCCTGATTTCGCGCGGTACCACGTAACAGACTTCCCCGCTCGCCGTGTCCTGCAGGGCCTTGCACACCGCCGCGCTCGTCAGGCTGGTGTACACGGGGACGTCCCGCCGCAGGTAGGCGAGGTGGCCGCAGTGGTCGTAGTGGGCGTGGGAGAGCAAGATTCCCTGAACTTCGACCGGGCGGCAAAGCGGGTGTCCCGCGTACCTCTCCCAGACACCCGGGTACTCCAGGTCGGGCCGGTACAGGCCCTTCAGCGGCGGCAGGACGTTGAGGGCCAGCAGGTCTGAAAAGCCGAACGTGCTCCGGGGCTGGAGGAACTCGTCGAAGTACATCCCCTCGGCCTTGAAGTTGGTACCGAAGTCGAGGAGGAGGGCCGTGCCGCCGTCCTCCAGGAGTACCTTGTTGCCTCCGATGCAGTCGGCGCCGTCGAAGAAGGTGAGCGACACAGACATCGTAAACAACCCCCGCTTACTTTTCACCCCGCTAGCCCCCGGCGGGAGTAACTTCCTTGCCGGCAACCCTGCGTACGCGGTTAACTTCCTCCTCCATTTCCGGGGGCAGCGGTACCGGTTCCAAAGATATGCCGGGGGCAAGGCGCCCCTCCAGCCGGCGTTCCATGATCCCGTAAAACTCCCCGCGAGGCAAGGACTAGAAGCCGTACCTCTGCCGGGACGAGGGTAAGGTAGTACAACTCGGCCTCCGCGTTCTTAATCTTGCCGGACGGAATCCGCGCGCTCGCCGTCCGCCCTCCCGCCGCCTTTATCGCGGGTACGATGCTAAGGTCGTCGGATACAGCGTCGAACTCGTGCGCGCCGCCGGTCAAGAGTTTTACGGCACGCGGTCGGAAGGTTATGCCGAATTTCCGGGACAGCTAATCCCTTACGCAGTCCTCTACCTGCCGGCGAAGGTAGGATGTGTCGGCCACTGCCACACCTTTTAGGATGAGTTGCTGGGAACCTATAGAAGGGACGGATAGCTCTGCGAAACCGGTTTCTCATGGATCACTTCTGCGTTTCCAGTCAAAATCCTTTTTCTGGGATATTTCTGGAGTTTGGCAACGGATGCGTCAACAAAATCCAGAGACCGGTGAAGAAAAAGCCTGGAAGACGCGGCATCACCCCTCTTTCGCGGAAGAGCACTCCGTAATGGGCAGGCGGTCAGAGAAAGAAATGCCGACGGGCCATAAGTGGACGATTAGCCCCGTAACCACGACCAGGGCGGGCAGCAGCACGACGGCCGGCTTATTTCCTCCACATTCTGGGGAATTCATGCTCCTCCACCGGCCGAAGGGAGGCCGAAAGAAAACCCGACGCGAAGCTGGTCGGCCGCAAATGTCCCCGAAGAGGCAAGGTTTGCCCAGAACCCACGGATTTTCGTTCCCCTTCCCTGTTTACACATGAGCGTTTACTCACAGTTAAGGAATGCAGCAAACGGCAGAACCTGTCAAGCCCGTGGGCTTCCGGGAGTGAGTCAAGAGGTTCCGGGTGTTTCCGTACCCCCGCTCGAGCGCCGGGAAATGTCCGCGCCTGATACCGTTTGCCGCTGCCTGGGCCGCGCTCTTGACCGACCGTCCGGCCCCCGCCGGAAGCTCCTCCTTTTCCGGTGCTGCGGCTTCTTCCCGCCACGCCCCGGAGGAAAGCAGCCGACCCTCGAAAAGGGCTGCCGGGCAATTGCCAAGACCCTTGAGCCCCCCGTTTTCCCAAAATTTCTTGCGAATCCTTAACCATATAACGCAGGCCGTTCAGTCCGGCGACATTTACGATCTCGTGCGGGTCGGCGACAACCGCCGTGACCCCGCGGGGAAGATAGGCCGCCGCGAAGCGGGCCGGCGTCAGCATGGAGCTTTCGATATGGATGTGACCG
>Ga0101945_1002345_pt1 | contig 13604 bp, 7 predicted proteins | sample DewCreD2012metaG_2_FD_75246 | JGI IMG/M metagenome (GOLD analysis project Ga0101945, IMG submission 75246) | Hot spring sediment bacterial and archeal communities from British Columbia, Canada, to study Microbial Dark Matter (Phase II) - Dewar... ... | reverse complement strand
CCCGCAGCCGGCGGCGTTGACGACGACGTAGTCCACCCCGGCGCGCTCAAAGGCCTCGATGTTCCGCCGGGCCAACCGGGCCGCCACCTCGGGCATGCCCAGGTGGGCGTGCACGGCGCCGCAGCAGCCCCCGCCCACCAGGATGCGCACGGGGTACCCCAGGGCCGCAAGCACCCGGGCAGCGGCGCGATTCACCGGGGAGAAGAACAGCTCCTGGACACAGCCGGCAAACAAAGCCACCCCGGCAGCTCCATTCCCGCGCGAGCGCGCCTGTGCCCAAAGCTGCCAGGGCAGCCGGGCAGCAGGCAGCGCCAGCACCGTTTCGGCCACCGCAGCGGCCCGCTGCCGCCAGAGGGAGCGGGAGGCGGCCACCCCCACCCATCCCGCCAGCCGGGGCGCCAGGCCTGTGCGCTGGGCCACCCACCAGGCCCACGCCAGAGCCCGCAGCCGCCCAGGCGAGGCCACGGCCCGGCCCATGGCCGCCCGCAGCAGCCGCTCCGGCAGCGCTGTGACGGCCAGCCGGCGGGCCGCCGCCCGGGCCCCCTCCAGCAGCTGGCCGTACGGCACACCCACAGGACAGACCGCCTCGCAGGCCCGGCATCCCAGGCACCGCTCCAGGTGGGGAACGGCCTGGCCCAGGGGCAGCCGGCCCTCGGCCGCCGCCCGCACCACGTGCCCGATCCGATTCTCCGGCATGTGCAACTCGAGCTGCCACTGTTCTTCCAAATCTGCTATTCGCATCAGCACCTGGCCGCGCTGCACCGGCCGATTGATGAGCCGTTTTTCCACGTCCCAGGTGACGACCTGGCCGTCGATCGGGCTGCGCACCAGTAGTTCGCTTTTCTTGTTGCTCAGCACGCCGATTTCGGCTTCCAGGCTGGTGAGTCGAGCGCGGTTTTCGGCCAGCTCGCCGGCGATGCGGTCGCGGTCTTCGCTGCTGCGGTCGCCGGAATCGACCAGCACGTGCTCCAGCCATTCGATACGCTTGAGAGTCTCGGCGCGCAATCCTTCCTTTTCGATCAAGGCCATCTCCAGTTCTGGGTCGCGCAGTTGCACCAGTACGTCGCCGCGGGCGACCATATCGCCGTGCTTGACCTTTATCTGCTCTACCACACCCTTGACCGTGGCAAACACGTCGCGGGCGACGACCGGTTCGAGCGTCCCCTGCGACTCGACCCGAAACTCCTTGGGAAACAGGCTCAAGAACAGCACTGCCACAAGCAACAGGGCCGATATCGAAACGGTCCAGGGCAGGTTGCGCGCCTGTACTACCACGCGCGACTTGCCCAGCAGCTTCCACACGGGCATCAAGAACAGGCTGTGATGTTCCAGGGCGTTGCCCAGCGCCGCCGCGCTGTGACGGCAGACCACCTCTACCCGCTGCAACATGCTGGGCGGCACGCGGCGGTCCTCGATCTGCTCGACGACCAACACGCCCACCGGCGGTTCCGGGGGGATGGATTTATCCGGCTCTTCCTGGTCGCTGGGGCGCGGCCGTTTCAGCGGCAGGACGGCCACCGTCTTCGAGTGCGCTTCGTCCACGTAGTCTTGCAGCGCTGCTTCGACCTGCGGTGCCATGTCCTGCGTATCGCCGGTGTACCACACATCGTCGCCCGCGGCGGCCACCACGGCGGCCAGATTCTCTAGCAACCGCACCGCGTTGGAGCGACGGTCGAAGATGTCCTGCCCGCTGATGGCCTCCACCCGATACCTGCTGCCTTTGCGCACGGCCACGGTAAGCCGGTCGCATTCGATCAGGCGGCGGCCTTCGTTGGCGATGGTGTAGGCGGTGTCGCGCGGATCGAGGCTGCGATACACCGCCCGCAGAAAATCCTCCAACCGCGACCACAGCGTTTGCCGATGCGAGAGGTGCCGCAACTGGTGGCTTTTGAGAAACTCGCAAGCCAGTTCGCACATCTGCACCAGAAAGCGAAGATAGCCTTTCTGCGTGGCCAGCCCCGCTTCGCTTCGCTGGAAGATCTCGACCAGGCCGACTGTTTCCAGATCGGTCTTCAGCAGACCGATTACCAGCAGGTACTCGGTGGGGTTGCCCGCTTCAGACTCGTCGCCGAAACCGCTTTGCGGCGGTACCAATGTGGCCTGGCCGTCGGCAAGCACTTTGTACAGCAACCTGGTGTGGCGGCGCTGCTCTTGTTCCGATTTTTCGGCCAGCCGGGTCTCCGGCAGATTCACCTGATACTGCAAGGCCAGACGACCTTCTTCATTGGTCGTCCACACCGCCCCTCCCACGGCTGCCAGGGCAGTAACCACGCGGGGAAGGAACTCGGAGTAAAACTGCTCCGGAGATATTTCCGCTTTCGCCAGTTGCGCAATCTCTGCCACCAGCGAGCGTATTTGCTGCTTGGTCTGCTCGATTAGCGTGGGATCGACCGATTGCGACTGGCCGTAGCTCATACCTATTCTTATTACCGCCTTCTGGCCCTCTTCACAAGATTAGCTCACAACAAATCTTACGGCCGGACGAGCGGCTGAACGTCCTCAGCCCAGTTGATCCAGGCGTTCCCAGCGGCGTATGATGTTCTACTGGTCGGGCATGGTGCTAATACGACAGCGCTAAGTTACCAGAAAACCACCAATATCTTGGGGGTAAAAACGCCAACGGCACGACAACGGGTCGTTGCGAAATGGCAACTTAGCGCTGTCGTACAAAGCGCCCGCCATGCACTTCTCTTGAACGGCAGCAGCGATTTGGCAGTACACTTTCAAATAGAAAGCCGATTCGACAAGCTTCTGCCAAGCGACGGCCCGACTCGCAAATAAGCTACAGCCATCGCCGCCAGAGGCACGTTCGAGGACCGAGTGTATGAAAAAGAGTTTATCGAAGGATTCGCAGCGCTTGTACTTGGGCGTCGATATCGGCGGCACCAAAATGCAGGCCTGCCTGGTGGAAGAGTGCGGCACTGTGCTCGAGCGGAAGAAAGCCTCTACGCCGCGCACAGGCAGCGCCGACGAAGTACTGGCCACGCTCGACCAGGTCATCGCCGATGTGCTCGAAGTGATCAAGAACAAGAAAAACGCTCGCCGGCGACTGGCGGCCATGGGAGTCGCCGTGCCAGGCGTGGTCGAGCCTGACAGCGGCCGGGTGATCGTCACGCCCAACATGAATCTGACCGGGATTGCCTTGGGCGACCACCTGGAGCAGCAATTCGCTCTGCCGGTAGCCATCGGCAACGACTGCAACCTGGGGGCGTTGGGCGAAAAATGGCTCGGCTCGGCCCGCAAAGCTCGCAGCGTGGTGGCCATCCTCGTAGGCACCGGAATAGGCGGCGGTTTCGTCCGCAAAGGGAAGCTGTGGCGCGGGGCGCGCGAAGCGGCTTGCGAATTGGGACACATGGTGATGCAGATCGGCGGTCCGCCGTGCGGCTGCGGCAACAACGGTTGCCTGGAGGCGCTGGCCAGCCGGTCGGCCATCGAGCGGCAAATTCGCGAGGCGGCGGCCGCTGGCCGGCAGACTATGCTGACCGACCTGTGCCAGGGCGATCTGAGCGTCATCCGCAGCAGCCTGCTGCGCAGCGCGGTGGAGGCCGGCGACGCCCTGGCGACCGAAGTGCTCCGCAAGGCCGCCGAGGTACTCGGATATGCGTGCCTCACCGTCCGTCATTTGATCGATCCCGAGGTAATCGTCCTCGGCGGCGGCGTAATGGAAGCCTGCGGCGACTTCATCTTTCCCATCGTCGAACAGATCGTGGCATCCGACCGGCTGCCCGGCGCCCGCGAAGGCGGCCGGGTGCTGCTTTCCGCACTGGGCGACGACGCGGTGGTGCTCGGCGCGGTGGCTATGGCCCGCCGCATCGTGGGCCGCAACCCCTTCAAAAGACATCTGGCGGTGCTGCCGCAGTATCCGAAGCTCCAGTACAAGAAGTTCGGGCAGATCGCCGCAGGCGGAAAACGATACCAATGCGACATTCATGTGCTCGTTGACGGAAAGGTCAAGGGCCGCGACAAGCAACTTGCCAAGAGTCTCCACGGAAGCAGCCACATCGTCGGCCCCAAGGAGCTGGAAGAATTGTGCCGCGGAGGGCCTGAAGTGCTGTTCGTCGGCGCCGGCGCAGAAGGCAAGCTCGAATTGACCGAGGAGGCCAGAAAGTTTCTCGACCGCCGGGCGATCGAACTGACGGTGCTGCCCACCGCCGAAGCCGTCGAAGCGTTCAATCGCTCGCCGACGCGAAAGACCGCCCTGATCCATGTCACCTGCTGATTGCCGGTCTGGCGCATTGGCGACATAATTCGGCAGCGCCAACTTACGACAAAACCACACTGTGTTGCGGCGAAAGCGCCAACAGCACCACGACGGGTAGTTGCGAAGTGGCAACTTAGCGCTGGGGTAGTAATTCGACCTGTGCGACGATTGTGTTCGGCTGTCTTGCGTATCTTGTCGGTCGTTGTGGAGCAACGGCATGACTGAAACGCACGGTTCGCCTGATGCAGGCGATCTGGGCTATGCCAGCGTCAGGAATTACCTGCTATATGGTTTGTCGCTACCGGAGCGCGCATTGCGCAGTGCTGCCGGGGTGATTTCCGGCGCGGTGCGCGAGTCGGCCGCACTGCTGGTGCCGCAGGCATTTCAGAACGCCGCCACATACCAGATGCTCATCCGCCGGACTCTGGATTTCCTGGCCGAAGACGTCGGCGGCGTGGCTCCAAGGCAAGACCCGAACAGCCCGGCCAAGATCGAAAACTTTGTTGCTCGCAAGGCGGTGGGGAACTTTTTGGAACTGGCCGGTCTGGCTACGTTGCATCTGTCGCCTGCGCTGGTTCTGGCGGTAGTCGGCGATCTGGCGTACGGTTCGAAGGTTTATCTGCGGCAACTGGCCGAGGAACTGAAGCAGCAAGGCGTAATTGCCCAGGACTCGACGATCAACAACATCGACGACCTGCTTGGGGCGCTGGGCGAGTTGGCCAGCACGGCAGCCACGACGCTGGACACGCCGCCGCTGTCGCTGGACGGGCTGAAGGATACAGTCCAGCAGACGCGAAAGGCCGTCGAATCGGTCGATGTTACAAAGGTCATTCCCCAGGCCGAGTTGAACCGTATGTGGGAGGAAATACACCGAATAGCCGCCAGTCAAGAGGTGGATCCGTTGGGCGTATCCAGCGCGATGACCTTGTTTGTGCTGGACAAGATCGGCACGGCGGTGCACGGCGCACTTTCCTCGGTTCGTGCCGCCGGGACCATTCTGGACCGATGCGTGTTCGACCACTATCGCACCGCGCTTGGGGCCATCGAGCAAAAGGGCATCTTCGCGGTGCTTGCACAAACGGCACAACCTTATGTCGAAGCCGTTTGGCTCAACTTCGCCAGTAGCAGACCTACGCTCACCGAAGAGTTGCTTTCCGGCAGGATGCTGGGCCGAGGGGTCAGCGCACTGAGGAGATGGTTGCTTGGCGGCTAAGATGCGCGGCCCCGTCGGGTGTTGTAGCGCTTGGACGTGCATGGAGCCAGAAAGTTGATCTCTGTTTGGCAACGCCGACCGGTGCGATGAATACTTCTATACATAAGTTATACAGTAGCTTATCATTTTGTGGACAATAGTTTGGGTAAGCGACAGCGTGCCCCACACTTCAACAGGATTGACTACAACGAATCAAAGCAGATATTATGTTATGTAACTACGTCAGTATAATTATGATAGGCAGGTTAGGCCGATACACCTTTACAGCTACTTTTTGGGCAGGAGAGTGAACATGCCGCATGGGAGAACATACGCCAACATAGTCGAAACGACCTTCAACACCCCGCTGGTCAAACTCAACCGCGTAGTACCGGCCGACTGCGCCACGGTGCTGCTGAAGCTGGAGTTCTTCAATCCCCTTAGCAGCGTGAAAGACCGCATTGGCCGGTCGATGATCGAGGCCGCCGAGCGCGATGGTATTCTGACTCCGGAGACCGAAATCATCGAACCGACCAGCGGCAATACTGGCATAGCTTTGGCTTTCGTCGCCGCTGCCCGAGGCTACAAGCTTACGCTGACCATGCCCGAGTCGATGAGTCTGGAGCGTCGTGCACTGCTGCGTGCTTTGGGAGCCAAGCTGGTGCTTACGCCGGCCAAAGAGGGCATGCCCGGCGCTATCGCCAAGGCCAAAGAACTGGCCGCTTCGACCCCCAACAGTTGGATTCCCCAGCAATTCGACAACCCGGCCAATCCGGAAGTCCACGAGCGCACCACCGGCCGCGAGATTTGGGAGGACACCGATGGTCGGGTGGACATGATCGTCACCGGGGTGGGCACCGGGGGCACGATAACCGGAGTCACCCGATACATCCGCCCCCGCAAGCCCAGCTTTCAGGCCATCGCCGTCGAACCGGCCGACTCGCCGGTGATCTCCGGCGGCAAACCGGGACCGCACAAGATTCAAGGCATCGGGGCTGGGTTCATTCCTTCGGTGCTGGACACCAGCTTGCTCAACGGCGTGGAAACGGTCGGCAACGAAGATGCGTTCGCCTGGGCAAGGCGGCTGGCCGTGGAGGAAGGCCTGCTGGTGGGAATCAGCACCGGGGCCAACGTCTGCGCGGCCATTCGAGTGGGCATGCGCCGCGAAAACCGGAACAAGGTTATCGTCACCATAGCGCCCAGTTCCGGCGAAAGATACCTCTCCACCCCGCTGTTCGAAAACATCGCTGGCTGACAGGCTCGGGCGGCGATTCGACCGGCGGCAGCACGCCGTTATTGCCCGCAGGCCGATGGCAGCACGCGGTCTTGGCCGCAGGCGGGTGGGAGCGCGCCGTCTTGGTCCCGCGACAACCGCAGCGCTGGCCGATCTGCCCCTGGCAGCGCCGTCCGATTTTCCGCCCGCACTGCCAGGCGATTTGCCCTTTGCAGGCTGCGCCCGTACAGCTCACAGCGAGCTTAGCTTGGAGAAATTCAGCGTGGCGCTGAGCGGCAGCACGCCGTAAATGCCGCGAGTGAATACCATTTCGATGAACTCGTCGGCTTTGAGTATCGGGCTTTTCGGCACGATGACCACATCGGAGTCGGACAGCCAGATTTCTCCCGGCGGACAGGGTTGCCGTCCGTGCAAAGCGGCGTCGAGATTTACCATGGTGGCCATCAGCCGCCAGTCGTCGCCGCGGCGGAAAACGACGATCTGCCGCAGATGCGCCCCGACTTTCCAACTGCCAGCCATGCTGATGGCTTGAAGAATGGTGGTCGGGCCGGTCATTTCGTAGCGGCCAGGATTGTACACCTCTCCCAGCACGTAAACGTAGCGCGGCGCCCGCTTGACCAGTATAGGGATGACCTCCACACCCTCGACCTGCGCCCGGTAGCGCTGGTTAAGCTCTTCCTGAAGCTCTGGCAGGGTCAATCCCTGAACCATGACCGAGCCGATTACTGGCAAGGCGATCGTGCCTTCGGGCGTGACGCGCACCGCTTGCGTTTGCCCGCCGAGGCCAGACCGGCGATCCACTGCCGCCATCAGGTCTTCCAACTTCATGTTCACCCGCAACGGGGTGACAGTGATGGCCGGCACCTTGTAATACTTTTTGTAAGCCTCTTCCAGTTCGTCGCGGAGCTGCGGGACGGTTCTGCCGGCGGCACGCACCTGGCCGAGCAAGCGAAGGGTTATATTGCCGTCGGGCTGAACAATAAGGTTGCGGTTCAGCTCGGCATCGGCGAACGACTCCACGCGAATCTCATCGCCCACGGCGAGCCGGTAGGGGGCCGACATTTCCTGGCGGGTAAGACGGTAGATCACGTCCAACTCGTCGTCTACCCGCAGCCTGTACTCCGGCACATGAGCACTGCGCGCATGTCCCACGTATTCGCCTTGGGCGAAAGCCTGCCAGGCGATCGCGCGGGCATTTTCCGAACCGCGGCGTTTCAGATTGCTACAATTGGCGCAATCGACGGCGCAGATATTGCAAGGTGCAGCCGGGCCAAGCGCCTGACACAGCAGTATCTGGCCATCCTCGGCGGATGCAATTCCGCCCGCCAGCATTGCCGTGTGCAAGCGCCGCACGTCGTTGCGCCACCGAATCGCGGCATCCCCCCCCAGCGAGACATCCGGCGCAAGGGTTTGCAAATCTGGTTGCCAGCCGCAAGGCGCTTCCGAATCAGTGCCCGCTGGGGGCAACTGGGCCAGGGCAATGTCGTCTTGATCGTCTCGGGTCAACGGCGCCGGCCGGCACAGCCCGATCAGGATCGCGCTGCATAAGACAACCGATGTCGTTCGCACAATCAGCCATCTGCCGGCGCGGGTCGTTCCCCGTGCTCCAGCGCTAACAGCTTGCGCGGTGCTTGAAACGGAATGCATAACAGATGTTTTGGCCAATGTCGGGTGCATATCGATGCCCGTTTTTTGCTACCCCGTGCTAATGAAACAGGCCGGTCAGTGCTGCCGTGCTGATCGCTGCTGCCTGGCGACTGCTGCGGTGTTGGCGATTGGTTGCGTTATTGTCGTGACGGTACAGACCTGGGTGTGTGCTCCTCGTTGCGCCGCGCCACACTCGGCCCCAGCAGGTTCGACAGCGGCGCCGGCAACTCTGGCAACGCCGGCCTGCTCGGCTTTCCGGCCGAAGTCGGCGGCGGTGCTTGTCCCCGCGGGCCGCCCGGCGGAGTGGCAGGGGCCGGAGTTGCGGCAGGGACGTCGCGGGCGGTTTGTGCGAATGTGGCAGGGTCAACCCATTGAACTACTCCTCCGGATGGCAATCGGGTTGACTGAAGGGCAAGTTGCCTGCGGCTGATGTTCTCTGCCTGTCTGGCGGCCTGGGCGGCCAAGTCGGCATGGCCCAACTGACGGTACACCACCGCCAGGTTGCGCCATCCGGGTGCATGTTGATGTATCCTCACACTGTGTTCCAGCGCCGCGCGTGCGGCTGCGTAATTGCCATTCCGAGCATATAGCACCCCTAGCTCGTTAGCGGCCATGAAGTTGCCCGGATAAACCAGCAAAGCGGCCTGATAGAAGGTCACCGCCTTTGGTTCCGCCGCTCGGGCAGCCGGATTGCGTTGCATCGCCAGCGTGCCGTACACCTTTCCCAGCGCGCACAGGGCCATCGATCCGGCGATCTCGCGTCCTGCTGCTGCGGCCAACTGCTCTTGAGCGAAACTCAAGTAGCACTGCACGCAAAGCATCGGCGCCAGTTCGGTCTTGTTTGCGTTCTTCAATACCGGCGTTACGTGGCTGCCAATGATGCTGGGCAGGTCCAGGTGCGCTTCCAGCCGGGAATTGTCGGGAACGAAGTCCCCGGCTTCTTCCACGGCTGCCAGCCCTGCGGCCAGAGCGCGACTGTGGTTGCTGGTGCGGTACTCGGCGTCAAGCCCCTGCGCCACCAGACGCAACGCCGTGATGAACTCGGCCCGAGCGGCAAACAACGCGCCGCGATCGGCCAGCTCGAATCCGTGCCGGGTGTGGCGGTCGGCCTGGCGGGCGATCTGCTCGAGCTGCTCCGAACGACCCTCCCAGCGCACCGAAGGTTCTAGGGGCGAAGCTTCGGGCTGCGGCAACGCAGAAGATGGCAAATCGCTTTCCGACGCCCCTGAAGTCCGCCCGGCTGCGCTTGCCGCTGGTTGTCTTTCCACGGCAGCCTCTGGCTGCCGATTCTCGGGATTGGCAATGGTATCGCTTGGTTTAGCGTGGCTTGGTTCTGCCCGCTCTGACGTGCTCGGCAGATGCACGGCGGTTGGCTCGGGAAACAGCGGCCGCGCCTGCTCGTCGGGCAACGACCTCAGCGGCACATAGCGCATCTGATTTCTTCCGCCCACAGGCGAGGGTGATGTTTCTTCGGCTGGCGCAGCTAGCACTTCTTGAGGCGCCGGAACCTGTGCCGCAGCCTCCGGTTTCTTGAACTGCCACTGCTGTGCGGGGCCGGTCGCAGCGGTGTCAGGCTCCTTCGGCAATGCGACTTCTTCCGCTAATGCGGGACCAGCTTTGCCGGGCAGCAACTCTGTGGCTGCCGCAAAAGCTACGCCTGTCCCTGCCGGTCGTCCGACTGTGGGAGTCAGATCGCTCGACGGCGCTGCCCGGGCGGTGATATTGAGCCACTGTTCAGCGCAGCGCGACAAGGCGGATGGCGACAGAGCCGGTTGGTGCGACTGGGCCGACGGCCGGAGGCCAAAGGCGTTCGGCCCCTCGTGCAAAGGCGCCCCTGTACTCTTCGCCCAGAACTTCCCGCACCGCTTCAGGCTGCCGCCGACGGTGCTGTCATCCGCGCGATGTGCGGTGGTAGTGAATGCCGATGGCTTGTTTCCGCCTGTGCCCGGATTGTACTCCTTGGGCAACAACAACCACGCCGTGGCGACGAGCGCCAGCCATGCCACTGGGCGGCCCAAACGCGACATGCGGCCTGAACGCGACATGGCGACGGGTTGGCGGCTGACCCGGGCAGTGCGATCCTCAGTTCGTCCGTGAATTGCTTCCATTCTCGTGCCTGCACAGGGGATTGGCCGGATGGATGATGGGTGATCCTTTTTGACCGATCGGTCGGCCGGCTGCGCAGCGCTGAGCAAAACAAGGCTGCACTGCTGTTGCCCGCCGAAACACGATCTGCCAGCCGGTAAACCTGCTAAGCTCCCCGCGACATATCCGGTGCGACCGGCCTACCCGGAGCAACCGGGAAAAAGCGCTTGGCCCTTAAAACCGGTGCGTAGTTGGTTCTTGCCGGGCAAGTTCGGGCGGCGATCTTGCCAGCGATTGGCCGGATGGCTGCACCACGCGGCTGGCGCAAAAACCGGTAAGTTTTGCAACGCCGATACAGGCAGCAGCCGCTGTTACAAACCGGAGAAGCCCCGATCAGGCCGCTTGCACCCGGCGGCGATTGCCATTACCGTTTATGCCATGCTGCTGTTCAAGAAGAAGTTTCTGGCGGCCATCCGCTCGGGCCACAAGACGCAGACCATCCGGTTGTGGAAGTACCGGCGCATGCGCCCCGGGCAGCGCAGCTACATCCCCGGCGCAGGCTATATCCGCATCACTGCTGTGGACGAGGTGCGACTGGACGAGCTGACCGACGCCGACGCCTTGCCCGATGGCTTCCAAACCGCCGCACAGTTGCGGGCAGAAATCGAGCGGTTATACGCCGGGCAACTTGCCGAGGGATACCGGGCATATCGGGTCGTCTTCCGGCTTGCACCGGAGGAGTCGAAACACCGGCCCAAACGGCAAGCGGAACAGCTCTAGCAAAAGCCGATTACCGTGCGCCGCCGGGAAACGATCGAGCGGCAGAGTTGATCAGCTCCAGCAGCGATTGGGCAACCGTTTGCGGGTCCCTGGCGATTACTATCACCAGCGCCGAAATCAGCAGCAGCCCGGCCGTAATAAGACTGATCGCCCGCGGATTGCGCGACACTTCCACGCGGGCCAGGGCGGCATCCAGCGCTTGCTCCAGCCGTCGCCAGCCGAGGTAGTCCTGGTTCGGCCCCAGCGCGATCAACGAGACGTTGCGAAAAGCGGCAAATCCGCACACGTGCAATTGCACTCCCAGGTTGGGAAGCCACAGACTATCGCCTGCCCAACGGGCGCTGCCGTCCAACTGCTCGATCACGTCGGCCAGCACAGCGCGAAGTTGATCGCTGGTGATGTTATAAATCACCAAGCGCGGGCGCAACAGCAACAGCACCAGCATCAGCACGCACACGTACAATCCGGTCATCAATAGCCATGTGCCAGCCCCCCAGTACAGCAAGGCAGCTTCGGGAATCAGCAACTCCAGCGGCCCGACCAGCGCGAAACCCGAAATGGCCAGTCCCAAAGCCGCTGCATCGCGCGTGCCGCTGACCAGCAGCGGGCGGCGAGAGAGGTTGATCGCCCCCAGTAGCAACAAGTAAATCGCCGCTGGTCCAAGTGCCAGGCACAGGCGCAACGGGTCCATAGAGTGTCGCTCCGCCGGCAGCCGCCGGACGATGCTACACAGCAAAATCCCGACACCGGCTGCAATCAAAGTGGTGATTATACCAGGCGTGGGCATTTCGGGCCACCGCCTGCCGCGGCCATCTGAATTGGCGGCCATTGACAACAAAGAAGTGGGCCGCAACGGGCGGAGTCGGCAACGGCGCCCGCGGGCATTTTCTGCGCCGCGGCAAACATTTCCCACCGCCGGCAAGTTATCGGCACAACCAATATCGGATTGTAGAATGTTTATGGTGTCGGAGTGGGATAGCACTACTGTTTTCACCGCTTGAAGACAGTTTCGTGAAAACACTGGCACGGTGTGTGCCCGGCCATGATGGCCAGCCGATGTGCGGTCGCAAAGCGGCTTTTGTCAAGTTCACGCCAGGTAGCCATGGAACAGCCCCACGAGCAATTACGCGCGATTTACGACAGTATTGTCGATGCCCTACTGGTAGCCGATGTCGAAACCCGGCGGCTGGTGCAAGTCAATCGGGCGGCCTGCCGGATGTTCGGCTACGAGGAAAGCGAGCTGGTAGGCAGCAGCATCGCGGTCCTGCACCCGGCCGACGAGCTGGAGCAGGTCTATCGTTTTTTTGAAGCGATGGCCAACGGACGAGTCGGCAGTGCACAGGACCTGCGCTGCCGCCGCAAAGACGGCAGCGAGTTTCTGGCCGAGATTTTGGCCAATCGTTTGACGCTCGACGGGCGGGCATGCCTGCTGGGGGTTTTCCGCGACGTGACCCAAGCCCGCGCTGCCGCCGACCTGTTGCGCATTCAGCGTGATCTGGCTGTCTGGCTGGCTGCCGCCGCCGATTTGCACTATGCCTGCGACTACATCGTGAGGACCCTGCGGCGTGTTCCCGGCGTAGATCAAGCGGCTATATACCAGGTCGATCAAGCCAGCGGCGGGCTGAAGCTGATGTGCATCGACGGGCTGGCCGAGCCAGTGGTGGAGGAAGTCCGCTATTTCGGGCCTGAAACAAAGTTCGTCCAGGTCGTCAAACAGGGGATGCCGGTGTATGGGCGGCCGGCGGACTTCAGCCAACGTGCAGTTGCCATGTCCGGCCGCACGAAAGTCACTGCGCTGGGAATTATCCCTATCAAGCAAGAGCACCGGACGATCGCCGTGCTGGGGGTGGGATCGTGCGGGGAAGAGGAGATTCCCATCAACTCCCGGCACGCGCTGGAGACCATAGCCTCGCATTTGGGCGGCGTAATAGCGCGGCTGGAGGCTGAGCAGGCGGTTTGCGACGCCGAGCATAAGTTCGCAAACCTGGTAGAACACGCGGCCGCCGGTTACGCCGAACTTGATCCGCAAGGCCGTATTCTCTACGCCAACAAGAAGGCCCTGGAGATTTTCGGCTACACCCTCGAAGAAGCACGCCAGCAGACTTTCGAGTCGATCGTCGATCCGTCCGACCGCCAGCGCGCCAGAGAGAACTGGCAGCGAACACTGCGGGCGGCGCACTCCGAACCGCGGGAGTACAAGGCGCTCGCCAGCGACGGCAGCTTGCGCGAGATTCTGCTGGCAGCGGCGCCCCTGTTCATCAGGGGTCAGCTTGTGGGCGTACAGGCTTCGTTTCTGGACATCACCGCTCGCCGTCAGGCAGAACGCGCCTTGAGCGAGCAGGAGAGTCGGCTAAGTCTGCTTTTGACCAACCTGTTGGACCTGGTGTTGATCGTCCAGGAGGACGGCACAATCACTTACGCCAACCACGGCGGCAGTAACACTATCAAGGAGCAACTGCTGGGAG
>Ga0101945_1002342_pt1 | contig 13618 bp, 11 predicted proteins | sample DewCreD2012metaG_2_FD_75246 | JGI IMG/M metagenome (GOLD analysis project Ga0101945, IMG submission 75246) | Hot spring sediment bacterial and archeal communities from British Columbia, Canada, to study Microbial Dark Matter (Phase II) - Dewar... ... | reverse complement strand
ACTGGGCGAGTATCGCATCATCGCAACTTTGAGCGGGGCGCGGGACGAGGGACGCGGGACGGGACAAATTGGGACGCAGGGCGAGGGACGAAGGACGGGGCAGAATTTGGGAGAAAACTCGCAAACGGGTGGAGGGATGGAAAATGACGCAAAGTCAGCGGGACAGGGTGGAAGGGTTGGAAGTGCTGGACAAAATCATCGCCAAGTTTTCCCGCATGATTCAAACGCTGAAAGCCCGCAATCGTTGAGGTTCATCGCCGTTAATGACCCGTCCCGCGCCCTGCGTCCCTCGTCCCGTCCGTTGGCAGTGGCGGAGAAGACAGTTCGTTTGGAACGCTATGTGTTGCCGAAGTTCAAAGTCACTGTGGAAACGGAAAAGCGGTTTTACCTGCCTGCCGAGACGCTCCGAGGGACGGTCAGCGCCGCTTACTTCTTCGGCAAACCCCTCGCTAACGGCGAAGTTATCGTGCGATTGAGCACCTTCGCCGCTGGCTGGCACGATATCGCTGAACTGAAAGGGACGCTGGACGAAAAGGGCGTTTGGCAGTTTGAAACGAAGTTGCCCGAAAAGTTTGTCGGGTTGCCGCTGGAAGGCGGCAACGCACTTTTGCGCCTTGAAGCGACTGTCACCGACAAAGCCGAACACAGCGAACGAACCAGCATCACTTTGCCCGTCAGCAGCGAACCCATCAAAATCGCCGTCGTGCCCGAAAGCGTCACGCTCAAACCCAACCTACCGATGCGCCTGTTCGTCGTGACAACTTACCCCGATGGGACGCCAGCAAAATGCAAGTTCAAAGTCACGGGACGCGGGACGGGAGACGAGGGACGGGTTTGGACGGCGAGCGGGGAGACGGATGCGATGGGCATCGGAGAAGTGACAGTCAACTTGAAAGCGACGGCGATGCCGAAAGGCGGAAAGCGAGCAATCGGGTTTGGTGCGCCAAAACCTTTTGTGCGTCGCCGCCCCATCGGCATCGCCCCCGAATTCGCCCCGACTGACGAGCCAAGTTTGCCTATCACCGTGACAGTGACGGCGACCGACGAAAAAGGCAACCGAGCAGAAGTTCAACGACCATTGGCGCTTTCGGCGTCGGAGGAAGCCGTTTTGTTGCGCGTTGACAAAGCCATCGCCAAAGTCGGCGACACTTTACGCCTTGACATCCTCACTGCGTCCCCCGTCCCTCGCCCCTCGTCCCCCATCTTCCTTGACGCCATTGTCAACCGCCAAACGGTCTTGACGAAAACTGTTGACCCGCATAACGGTCGCGGCTCGCTCACTTTGCCACTGACGCCCGAACTTGCTGGCACGCTCGTTTTGCACGCCTACCGCATCACCGCTGGCGGCGACATCGTTCGGGACACGAAAGTCGTTTTTGTTGAACCCGCTAACGAATTGCGCATCAAAGTCGCCAGCGATAAGGAAACTTACCGACCCGGCGAAACGGCGCAAATTCGGTTTACGGTCACCGACCGAGATAGCAAACCCAAAGTTGCAGCGTTGGGCGTCACCGTCGTTGATGAAAGCGTTTTCGCCCTCGCCGAGATGCAACCGGGCTTAGAGCGACTTTACTTTGCCCTTGAGCAAGAGTTGCTCACGCCCCGCTACGAAGTTCACGGTTGGGAACTGCGACCAGTTTTGTTGAGGCGGGACGAGGGACGCGGGACGAGGGACGAGTCAAGGGTGCAGAGGATTGCGCAAATTTTGTTGGCAGCGGCGACGCCACCCTCTTTGCATACTTTGCGCGTGAGCACTTACGAGCAAAAGGCTCAAAAGGTGCAAGAACGCTGGAAGGAATTTGTGCAAAACGCTGCGGTCAAAATCCGAAAAGCCCTTGAGGCTTACAGGCACGCCAAAGGCACTTACCCGCAACCCGAAGAAGCCCTTCGGGAACTGGTGGCGGCGAGGTTGCTGACGGGACAAGACATCCGCGACCCGTTGGGTAACCCGCTGCGGTTGCAAGCGTTGGAAAATTTCCGCTACGGCTTCCGCCTTGAATGTGCAGGCTTGGACGGCAAGTTTGACACCGACGACGACATCATTGCCCTGGCGACAGGCGAAGGTCGCCAACGCGAAATCCGCATCGTTGCCAAAAACGAACTGATTTTTACCGATGGCATTGTTCTGAGGCAGGGCATGCGAATGCCTGCTGCCGCAGTGCTCGCAGAAGCCGCTCCAGCACTCGCCCCCCGTCCTGCGTCCCCCGTCCCTGAGGAAGTTCGTGTCCGCCAATTCTTCCCCGAAACGCTTTTTGTCAACCCGCAAATCGTCACCAACGAACGAGGCGAGGCGGAGTTGAAACTTTCGCTCGCCGACAGCATCACGACTTGGCGCTTGACCGTTTTGGGCAACTCGGCAAATGGACGACTCGGCTCAACGACTTTGCCCATCCGAGTGTTCCAAGACTTCTTCGTGGACATTAACTTGCCCGTCGCTTTCACGCAAGGCGATGAAGTTGCCGTCCCCGTCGCTGTCTACAACTACCTTGCGAGAGCCCAATCGGTGCGGTTGCGTTTGGAAGCCGACGGCTTTGAAGTTTTGAGCGAACGAGAAAGACACATCACGCTCCAACCCAACGAAGTCACCTCCGTCCGCTTCCGATTGAAAGCAACGAAACTCGGAACGCACTCAATCACCGTTTACGCCTACGGCGATGCGATGAGTGATGCCATCAAACGCACCGTCACTGTGCTGCCCGATGGCAAAGAAGTTTGGCAGACAATTAGCGACCAACTAACGGGGCGCTGGGTGAGGGACGAGGGACGCGAAAAGGAGCGAGGGGAACGGGACATGGGACATGGGAAACGAACGGTGTCGGTGAAAATTCCGAGGGAGGCGATGGATGGAGCGAGCAACTTGTTTGTCAAGGTCTATGCGGGAGCGTTCACGCAAGTGCTTGACGGGTTGGAGAACCTGCTGCGGATGCCTTTCGGCTGCTTTGAGCAAACCTCCAGCATCACCTATCCCAATGTGCTGGTGCTGCAGTATCTCAAACGAACGGGCAAGGCACAACCCGAGACGGAAATGAAGGCTCGTCACTTCATCACGATTGGCTACCAACGATTGCTCACCTTTGAGGTGCAAGGTGGTGGCTTCAGTTGGTTTGGCGACCCGCCTGCCCACAAGGTGTTGACGGCTTACGGCTTGTTGGAATTTACCGACATGAGCCAAGTCCACGATGTTGACCCGAACTTGATTGCCCGCACCATCAACTGGCTCATCAGCAAACAAAATCCCGATGGCTCTTGGACGCCCGACCAGTTCGGCATCCACGAGGGCGCAACGACGCGGCAAACCGATACCTTGCGAACAACCGCCTACATCGCTTGGGCAATCGGTGAAGCGGGGCAGGGGACAGGGGACAGGGGACAAGCGGCGATGGTTTTGAAGAAGGCAATCGGATACTTGAGCGAGCATGCTCATGAAGCCGACGACGCTTACGCCCTCGCTTTGATGCTTAACGCCTGCCTAAGTGCAACGGACTGGGACAAGGGACGGGGGACGAGGGACGGGGAAACAAAAGTTGGCGCGTCCCGTGTTTTGATTGACCCAATTGCCCGCCGACTTGCGAGCATGGCGAAAGAGAGCGAAGAAATCGCTTACTGGGAAAGCAAAGAGCCGACGCCTTTCTTTGGGCGCGGGCGAAGTGGCGATTTGGAGACGACAGCATTGGCGACCTACGCCCTCATCCGTCACGGCGGTTACCCGATGCTCGTCAACAAAGCGCTCACTTACTTAGTGCGCAACAAAGATGAGTTCGGAACTTGGCAGACGACGCAAGCGACGATTTGGTCGCTAAAAGCCTTCATCGCAGCGATGGAGAAGGGTGTAAGCGAAATCAACGGCACGCTTGTCGTGCGCGTGAACGGCGAGAAAGTTGCCGAATGGCGCATCACGCCCGAAAACGCCGACATCGTTCGGATGGCGGATGCCTCAAAGTTTGCCCGCAAAGGCAACAACGAAGTTGTGCTTGAATTTGACGGAGCGGGTTCGCTGCTCTATCAAATCAGCACCCGCTTCTACCTGCCTTGGGAACTCACCCCACCTGCTCCTGAAGAGCCGTTGCAAGTTAAAGTCAGTTACGACCGAACCGAACTTCAAACGAACGAAACCGTGACTTGTCAAGTTCGGGTGACGAACCGACGACCGATGGCGGCGCAAATGGTCATCGTGGACATTGGCATCCCGCCGGGCTTTGAGGTGCTGACGGATGACTTGACAACTTTGGTGGAGCGGAAAGTGCTGCAAAAGTTTGACCTGACACCTCGCCAAATCATCTGCTACCTTGAGCGGATTGGTGGCGGTGCGACTTTGGAATGGCAGTTCCGCTTGCGGGCAAAAATGCCCGTGAAAGCAAAAACGGGTCGGACGACGGCTTACGAATACTACGCACCGCAGGAACGCAGCATCGCCAAACCAATCATTTTGACAGCACGATGACATAAGGACGGGAAAAGTCAAGGCGCAAGGAGGGGATAGCCATGCGCCTGTTTGCCCTTGCTGCGCTGTCGGTTTTGTCCTCAACTTTTGTGATGGCGCAAGTTCCGAAGGAGAAAGGCATCTCTCTGCCCATCATCCGCGCCATCGTCTTCAAAGACGGATTTGCCTAAACCTTCCGCGAGGGTTCCGCCACGCCCCAAAACAGCGAGGTGCTTTTGAGCGTCGTCCCGCAAGCGCGGGAGGGCACCCTCTACGCTTACTTACCCGATGGCAAAGGGACGGTGAAGCGATTGGAGTTGCGACAGGTTATCGTCGGCGAACGAAAGGAACGGACGGAACGGATGTTCAACGACCTTTACGAGTTGCTCCGCCAAAACGAAGGTAAAAAAGTCCGCATCATCCCAAAGGACGGAGAGAGGTTAGAAGGCATCCTGCGCGTCGTCACACCCTTGCACGAAGACCCATCCACCCCCCGTGACCCGCAAAAGTCACCGACCCGCATCGCCTACATCGCTTTGGAAGGAGAGACGACAGCGTTGGTGCGCACCGACCAAATTGAGCGACTGCAATTCCTTGAACCAACCATCCTGAAGGAAGTGAAGGAAACATCCATGCCCTTAATGATGCAGAGGTTGGCGGTGCTCTTGGACGGAGTAGAGGACGGAAAACCTATTCGCTTAGGCATTGCGGCATTAGAGGCAGGACTACGATGGGATGCGACCTACCGAGTCGTCATCAACGAACGCCCTGCTAAAACAGCACGGCTGGAATTAGTGGCGACCATTGAGAACCAGTTAGCACCGCTGAAAGAGACGACCCTTTTGCTCGCCATCGGTGTCCCCAACTTCCCTTACCGCTTCCAGTTGGCGAGTTTGATTGCGCCACCAGCCTTTGCCTTCCGGCGAGAGGCTTCCGTCCCTGAAATGGGATTTTGGGGAACATCACCTCAATTGCGTGGACCTACTGCAATGCCAGGCACCGGCTTTCAAGCGAGTCCACGCCTCCCTGCCGAAGAGGAATTGCCATCGTTGGAAGCGGCACAACTTGTCTTCTACGAGACGCCTCCTTTGGATTTGAAAGTCAGTGAGCGTGCCAGTTTGGTTTTGTTCTCCCAAACGCTTCCTTGCCGCGAGGTATTTGAGTGGACGATTGACGAAACTCCCATCCCGCCACCAAGACCCGTAGGTAGTGAGGGAAGGATGCCTGTCCGACCACTGGCAACAGGCTTTTGGTATGCCTTGGCGCTCCGCAACACTTTGAAAGTGCCCTTAACGACAGGCATAGCGACAGCATATCAAGAGTGGCGCCCCATCGGACAAGGGTTGCTGACCTTCACTGCTGTCGGCGAGGAAGCCATCCTTCGGTTGAGCCCTGCGACAGAGGTCGTCGGCGAACACGAAGAACAAGAAGTGACCCGCACCCCCGTGATGGAAAAGCGGCGCACCGACAAGGGTGAGGAAACAGTGCAAATCGGTTGGACGGTCACGATAGAAGGGACAGTCAAAATCCGAAACACCCGCCAAGAACCCGTCACTGTCGTCGTTCGGCGGACGGTGACAGGGGAAGTGTTGACAGTCAGCGACAAGGGCGAAGTCAAAATCACACCGCCCTTGCGAGCTGCCGACCGCAACCCAACGAGCCAAATCCGCTGGCAACTGACCCTGCCACCGGGAGCAAAAACCCTCACCTATCGCTACCGCAAGTTCGTGGCAGTGAAGGAACAGGTTCAGGGATAGTTTCGCCTCAGCACTCGTATTCCCAAATCAACGAATTGACCACCAACGGTTTGCCTGCAATGGACGGCAATGGTGTTTTCGCCCTCACGGAACAAAGCAGTCTGTTCGGGAGTTAGGCGGACTGTCTTGTAGCGGGTCAGGTAGCCACTTTCGCGCCAGAGTAACTTGCCGTTGACATAAATTTCGCAATCTTCGTCGTGATGGACTTCAAGCCAAACGATGTCATCAGGCGAGAGTTTGGGCGATGTGATTTTCGTTCGCAGCCAAATGTCGTTTGTCGCCCACCTTGTTCCGATGATGGCGCCAGGCGTTCCTTCCGTGCCAAATCCCGACCTGCCCACTTTCCAACCGCTGTCGTCAAACTCAGGTTGCATCCAATTTTCTGGCGGTCGTTCAGTCGTGTATCGCCACTCATGACCACCATGCTGCGCCGACGGCAACACGACCTGCAATCGTTCACGAAAAGTATCAACGGCGACGCTCTCGTGGGATGACCAACCGACAGAGAACGAGAGCGGTTCGGCAAACTTCAACAGCACCGTTGGTTCAACGGGATAGCAACCCATCGTCTCACCGTAAATCGCCATCCCGCCACGATGGACAGCGTTCCAAGGAACTGTGAACCTGATGGCTAACTGCCCCGTTTCTCGCCACCTGTTAACAATCGCGACACCCTCAGGCGAGTTCAGGTTGATTTCCGTCCGCATCAAGTAGCCGTAAGAGCCCCGTTCAATCCCACGCCAATGGGAGAGGACGCCCCGTGCATCGGCAGGGTCGTCGGGCAAGTTCCAAGTTGCGACTTTCACGCCGTTGATGGCAACCTCAACGGTTGTCGGAAACTTTTTGCCATCCGTTTGCGGGTAGTCCTGCGGGTTAACTCGCTCCGCCCAATCCACCTTCTCACGCCCCGCTTTGGCGGCAACTTCGCAAATCAGCGTCAACGATTGCACCTTGTCCAGCAAAACATCGTTGGGCAACTTCAGCCGATACTCAACGAAACCGTGACCACGACCATAGTGCTTTCCGTCAACAGGCACATCGGGCATGGATTGCTCGCTGAACTGGCTTTCCGACCAATCGTTGGGCGAAAAGCGCAGCGCCAGCGTCGTTGCGTCCAAGACTTCGGCGCGCGGCAATCCTTTCTCGCTGCGAACCCACCATTGGGTGTAGTTGATGTGCACTCGCTTGCCTTTTGCATCTTCAAGCCAAGCGACGAGAGTGACGAGCGAAGGTTCGTTTGGCAACGCAAAGGAAATTTCGCCCAACGGGGTCAGTTTGTATGCGGGAGTTTTAGGGCACCTGCGGGATTGAATTTTACCTTCTCGCATGTTTCCAAACCTGTCAATCCACCGCACTTGCCACTTGAGCGTCAACCCGCTTTCGTGCTTGCCGCTCATGTGGCTGAACAAAACGGGAACTTTCACCCGCTCACTCGGCTTTGCGTGTTTGATTGCTGGCACATCCAGAACGAGAAAATCTTCGGCGAAGACATCGCACACGGTCATGCCTGGCGCCCAAAAGTCGTAGCCGAATTCTTTAGGCGACCTATCGTAGTTGTAAACGCCGTTGTGCTCCCATTCAATGTCGGTCAATTCGGTGTAAGTGTAACCGACGAGTTTTTCGCAAGAACGCATGGCGTTGACGACGAACAAGTTGCCCCAACTCCAATCACTGTCGCCGTCGCCAGCACCGACATATCCGAACTCGTTGTTGACAAAAGGTTCGCCCCGCTGTTTGTAGCCTGCAATGTAGTTCCAATCGTTATCGGGCTTAACGCGCTCGTCGTTGATGCGACGATAGTGCAGTCTGAACCCATCAACATCGCGCCCATACCAGTGGAAGGAGTTGAGGTCGGTGACGAGGTGAGCCCAACCAGTGTTGTCTTGCACAAGCCGTGTCGGGTCAAGTCGGCGAACCAATTCCACCATTTTCAGAACCCAATCAATGCGATGTTCCTTTGGGGCAGTTTGCAAGTTGCCGATGCCCCATTCCTCATTGAACACTGTCCAGCAATAGATGCTGGAGTGATTGAAATCGCGCTCTATTAGGTCACGCACCGTTTGCTCAAAGGCTTTGCAGGCGCGTTCGGCGTTTTCGGGCGTGTAGGGCGCATCGCGGCGGGTGATAAGCCAAGTGTTGGGGACATCTTGCTGGATGAGGATGCCCAACTTGTCTGCCCAGTAGAGGCGACGAGGTTCGTCGGCTTTGATGTGAATGCGGAGCATGTTGAAACCAGCCGCCTTCGCCAATTCAATATCACGACGCAGAAATTCATCACTCGGTGCCGTGTAAATTCCGTCGGGGTTAAAAGATTGGTCAAGGGCGCCGCGAATGTAGATTGGCTTTCCATTGAGCAACACGAAAGAATGCCCCATGCCCCGTGTCCCTTGTCCCGTGCCCCATGCTATTGTCCTGATGCCAAAATAGGTGCGAACGAAGTCGTGAACCCTTTCCGTTGCGCTGCGCCCCGAACGGACAACGATTTCAGCGTCGTAAAGGTAGGGCGTTTCAGGCGTCCAGAATTTCGGGTCGGGCACTTTGACAGTCAGTGTCACTGCCTCTTGTTTTGGCATCGCTCTCGCTTGCACCCTCCAAAACTTCCGATCGGGCGAGTGCACTTCTACGATAACCGGTTCTCTCCAGCCCTCAGCCCCTGATTCCCAATCCAACTGCACCTCAAATCGCATCTCGCCCGTCGGCACATGGCGCTTGTCAGCGATGGGGATAATGCGGAACTTTTTGACGCAAACTTGTCCTGTCGCTTCCAGCCAAACGGTTTGCCAAATGCCACTGGTGGGTGTATACCAGCCGACTTGCTTACCCGTCGGCAAAATTGGGTCAGTGGGATCAGTGGCGCGGACAACAAGCAAGTTAGGCACATCAAAACGCACCTTGTCGGTGATATCAAAACGAAACTCGCTATAACCACCTTCGTGCTCGCCGATTCTTTCGCCGTTAAGCCAAACCATTGCATGCCAATCCACAGCCCCAAAGCAAATCCAAATTCGCTTACCTTTCCAATCCTTCGGGACGGTAAAAGTTCGGCGATACCAAGCGACACCTCTGTAATCCTTGCGCTCAACGCCGCTCAGTTTACTCTCCCACGGGAATGGGACAACGATGTGCAAAGGAAACGGTTGAGTGTTAGGGGCGAACCAACCCTCTTTGATGCCGACATCGTTTGGGTCAAAAGCGAACTCCCAAACGCCGTTGAGGTTGAGCCAACGGGTTCGTTCAAAGTCGGGTCGTGGGTGCTCGGGCTTTGGGACAAACTCAGCACTTGTTATGCTCGCTACCCCAGCCATAGCGCTCATCACTGCTGCCACGCAAATCCACCTCCGCAGCATTGCCCTAAATCACCTCATCCGTCAGGCTTCATCTTTTCGCCTTCAAAATGATGCCAAATCGGAAGATATTGTCAAGTCTTTCGCAGTGTGTTCAAGAAGCCTTTCTGAGCGGCTTCTCCACCAGTAAAATCAGCCTCTGGGAGAGCGAGGCTCCTTCCGAGCCGAAATGATCGGCAGGTCGGATAAATTGGGCTCACCAGTTGTTAAGGTTTTGTTTTCACCCCCAATTTGTTAGACCTTGACTTCCTACCGCCCTCTTGCCATAATCATTTGCACAACAATGCCACGGGAAGGAAGGGCGGTGATGTTAATGGCGTTTCCCTGACTGGTGGGATGAAGCACAAAAACAGTTACGGCGCTACCTTGCCGACCCCCAAGACATCGCCAATGCTTTACAAGAAATTTGGCTAAAGTGCCATCGCTATCAGCAGCAGCATAAAAAGCCCCTACCGAAATCATGGCTAAAAAGGGTCATTGACAGCGTGGTCAAAGACTTGCTCTGCGAACGCTCCGACACCCCTACCCCTTTCTCCCAGTTGATGGAGGGAGAAAGCCCAATCAACTGGGAAGAGTTGTTGGAGGCGGAGGAGTGGACGAACCTGTGGCGTCGGCGGGAAGTTCAGGAGGTGTTGGAGAGTCTCTCGCCGACCTATCGGAAGGTTTTGGTTTGGTGCTTGATGGAAGGGCTTTCGCACAGGGAGGTCGCCAAGCGGTTGGGTTGCAAGGAGGGAAGCGTCAAAGTGCTCTTGAGCAAGGCAAAGAAAGCCTTCCGCAAGGTTTGGCGGGCAGGTTAACCCTTTGCCTCTTTTGAGGGTCTTTATAAATGGGGGGGTGAAAAAGGGATGGGGGAGAAATGGAAGGGGAGGGCGATAGTTGTTGCCCTTATCGGTTTGGTTGTTGCAAACGCGTGGATGATCGGGCGGGAGATAGGGCTATTTTGGGCACTTCGTCCTCCATCGTGGGCGGAGGTGATGGCAGAGGAGTTGTGGCGGGAACGGCTCAAGGGCGATCCTTCTTTAGGTGCCCAAGTGCCGCCTTTAAAAGCCTTCAAGGGGAGGCGGATAGTGATCGTGACGGAACGATGCACCGATTGCATCGCTGGGATATTGAAGCAATGGGCAGAAATCGTTGAGGGAACAGGGTTACCCAAGTTGGTGCTAATAACAGGCGATCCAAAAGAGCAAGCCCTGCAAGTCTTAAAGCGCTGGCAAATAGAAGCAGATACCGTGACTGACTCTAAAGGGGAAATTGGTCAAAAGTTACATGCCTTTTTCACACCGAGACTATATGTCTTTGAAGGAGGTCGCTTGATCTGGAAGCAAGACAAAATTAGGGTAAATCCCGACGAAGTGATCAAAGAGGTGATAGGGCAATGAAAGGGCAAAAGGCAAAAGGAATGAGTTTAATGAGTTTAGTAGAATTACTCGTTGTTATCGGTATCGTTTTAGCCTTAATTGTCTTGATATTAAGCGCAGTGCGAATAGGAAGAGAAATAGCGATGAAAACGCAATGTGCGAATAATTTACGGCAGCTTTATTTAGCAGCAAAATTGTATGAACAAACTTTTGGTGAACCTCCTTTAAATACCTGGAAGCATTTTCTTGATTGGCAGCCTTCTTATCGCGCGCTCCTCATTTGCCCTAAAGACCCCTTTAAAGGACTCGCTGCGGGAGGGCTATCATATTGTCATCCCCCGATTCCCCATTCCTATATGCCATCATACTGGATTGCATATAAGCTGCTAAAAGGCAAAATTAAAATATTAGCTTCTCCAGAAATGATTAAAGAAACGATAGCAATGGCGCGAGAAGAGTTGATAAACGGAAACTATTTTATTTGTTGGTATCATGAGATGGCGATATCAATTGATGGCAAAATTAGACGATGGACGCCTCGAAGGAGGGATTAAACATGGAGAAGCTGAGAAGGCTCATTGTTGTATGGGCAACCGTTTCATTGTTGTCTTTTGTCATTAACGGTCTGGGACAATTTCTGAGCCCTCCGGTGCCTTACACCGATGATGCCTGCTTAGCGACTTGTGGTCATTGCATCAATAGGTACCCCATAAAGGTGGAACGGTGGAATTGTTGTAGGTGGGATCAAGGTTGTTGGGCTAATCCCTGGGAACCAGATTATCAAGTATCAACATGCGACCGCCCTGTGGTTTTCTGTGAGGTTGTTGATGCTGGTGGCAGCAACTTTTATGGATATTACTGTTGCGATCCAGCCTATAACTGCTCCGAAATAGATGGCGCTCCTTGCTGTGAACCTTACCATACTCATCCTTGTCCACAACGATTGCGGAGGGATGAAAGGGTTGAGAAAGCAAGATTAAACAATGAATGCCTCTGAGACTTGAGGGAAGGAGGGATTAAACATGGGGGGTAAGAAACTGATGCTCAGAAAAGGGTTAACTTTATTGGAACTTCTTATCACCGTCGGTATCGTTCTGGCATTGGCCAGTTTAATAATTGGCTTAGTGCGAATAGGTCTTAACGTTGCAAGAAGAACCCAATGTGCTAACAATCTCCGCCAAATCTATTTAGCGACTAAATTATATGAAGAGCAATTCGGCTCTCCTCCCTTCTTCCCTAAACACTTCGTTACATGGAAACCTGAATTCGCTCCTATGCTCATTTGCCCATCTGACCCATACCAAGGGCGTTTATTTGAGGGGTCATATGCTCCTGAAACTTTCGTCCCTTACTCTTATTTTCTTAACTACTGGAGTTTTTATCATATCGTTCACTTACCTCGCGAAAACATTCATGGACCTAAGGAATTGACAGACCAGATGCTAAAAAGATGGCGGCATGAACTTATAGCCTCAGATGGCCATTGGTTTGTTTGCCCCTTCCATGAGTTGGCTGTATTCCCAGACGGGAAGATAGGTCAGGCAAGACGATATACGAAGCATGACTTTGAAAGGCCCGAAAATCAATTTTAAAAAGAAAGGAGGCGGTCCCTTATGCTGTCCAAGGGAGAGCAAAAGTTGTTGGCTTGGTATGCGGTCATCACAATGACATCCCTTCTGGTCAATGCTTTCACCCAAGGGCCGATGCCTAACTGTTATGATTATACCGACGACCCATGCACGACGACATGTATCGGTTGCACTTATTTAGTCGGAACCGATACCTTTAAGGAAAGGTGCTGCTGCCGACCAGATTGGGGTTGTTGGGCTCATCCCCTCACCTATGATTCTCAAGTTTCTCGCTGTACCCGCAGGGTAGCTTACTGCGTCGTTCAAATTCCTGGGACTGACCCACCACAATATCACTCATATCCGTGTTGTGTAGAGCCGAGGGACAACGAGGCAACTGGATTTTGCTATGAGGTTGACGGAGCACCTTGTTGTAGTCCAGGTCTTTCCACTGGTCAATGCCCTTGACTCCCGTTGAGGACATGCACCTTTGCAAATCATCAGGGGGGATGAAAGGGATGAGGAAGCAAGGGTTGACCCTAACAGAGTTGCTTATCGTGTTAGTGCTTATGGCAGTCTTAGGGGCGTTGCTCTATCCTGTTTTGATGAACGCTCGCGAGACAGCAAGGCAATCGGTTTGTCTGTCTAACCTCAAGCAGATTGGGATAGGTCTGGGCTTATATTTGCAAGATTGGGGAACAGGTAAGTGTGAAATCGCCAATTTCGGTTTACCCCCTTCACTGTTCCACCTTTTCCCCCATTATGTTTCGTCCAAGGAAGTTTTTCGCTGCCCTAACGATCCCTGCTTCCTTTGCCGACGCAGAGGCAGTATCGTTTCCTACGGATATCAAGTGTGGGTCGGTGATGGAGTGCCTCCCAACCTTCCTCCCTCCCTTCACCTTCGCCCTCGCTATTTTTGCGCGGAAGTGGCGAAGCGCCCGAACGGTTTAAACGATTGGCCGATCGTTTACGACCTTCCTTATCATCACAATTCTCCCGAACAAGTCGCCTATGGACCTGTTCTTTGGCTTATCCTGCGCGGCGATGGACGGGTGGAGAAAAAAGTGACAGGAGGCGGTTGGAAGGAGAGTTTGGAACTTTAATGTTCGGTTTACTATGCTATCCGGTGCACCGAGAAATAAGTGAGTGCGAGGGGAGGGAGCAAGAGGCA
>Ga0101945_1000327_pt2 | contig 13625 bp, 9 predicted proteins | sample DewCreD2012metaG_2_FD_75246 | JGI IMG/M metagenome (GOLD analysis project Ga0101945, IMG submission 75246) | Hot spring sediment bacterial and archeal communities from British Columbia, Canada, to study Microbial Dark Matter (Phase II) - Dewar... ... | reverse complement strand
ACCGCTCCGTTTTCGCACGGCTAAGTGCCGCGATACATGTGAATGCGTTTCTTGTCGGGCGTCGTAGCCAGAAGTTCCGAAATGGTTTTGTGTAGTTCCGGGTGCCGCAAGCTGGGTGCAAGTTCGCTCAAAGGCAGCAAAACGAATTTTCGGTTCGGCAGCTCCGGGTGGGGAATTTTCAGGTTCCGCTTGTTCAAAACCAACCCCTCGTACAGCAAAATATCGAGGTCGATCACCCGGTTGCCCCATTTCTTGCCTTTCACCCGCTTCCGCCCCATTGCTTTTTCGATTGCTTGCAGCTTGCGAAGCAGCTCTTCCGGGGAAAGCTCGGTTTCCACCTCGATCACCGAGTTCACGAACCACTGCGTGGCATCACCGTGTGGCTCGCTTTCATAAAACGACGACTGTTTCACCACCCGCGTACGGGGCAGTTCCTGGATCCTCCGCACTGCTTCCAAGTGGTTGGCTTTTCGGTCGCCGAGGTTCGAGCCAATTGCGATGAACACCTGATGAGGCATCGTCGCTCAACCTCCCCTCTGGCTTTCCCAGCCTCCTCCTAATCCCTCGCGCCCCGGCAAACCGGGCCACCGCAGAACCGCAAGCCGACGTTCGTGTTCATATCGTGGTTTGATGCCCTTGACAACTTTCCAAACGCCATTCTTTCCGCCGCCGCGCCCGTTCGCACGCGATCCACGAGACCGGTCACGCCCTCCTGACCCCCTCAAAAGCCCGGGTCCCGAACTGGCTTCGAGCTCGCTCTACGTTCGCCCTATTCGCCACAGCCGGCCCAATGACGCCCGACACGCACAGCCCCGCATCTCCTCCTGCCGCAACCCCCGCCGCGGGCTGCCAAAGGCCCCGCTGGGTAGCACCCCGTGGAGTCTTCGCGCGAGCGGACACCCCCGCGTGATCCCAGCAGACAAAATTCCAAACCCCAAACCGCTTGAACGTGGGACGCGACCCCGGCAGGATAAGCCCCGTTCGGGGCCGATCCACGGCCCCGCTTGCTCCCCGAGCTAGATGCCTCGTCAGGGCCTTCCGCCGGTTAGATCGCGGAGGTTACCTTCTGGAGGAGCTTGCGGATGTACGGATCCCGATCCTCCAGCCGGAAAAGAACGTTCCGGGCCTCGAATTCTTCCTTGCTCATGCCCCCATGCCACCAACGAACCTGGTTCCACGGCGTGCTGGAAATAATGAAAGAATTGAGCACAACCGCCGGGTCGCCGAGTTGGTGTTCCAAGTCCTTGATCGTTTGATGAAAGCGAATCTTCGGATCGTCCGGGCCCTCCAGATTCCGCAGCCCCTTGGGATCGATGAAGTTTACGTACTGCTTGCCATTCACCACGAGCCAGAGGATGAAATCAGGATAGAAGTTCCCCGCCTCGAAGAAGCCGATGCCGCGCCCACGACTTAGGTTGCGGAGCAGGTAGAGTTCCTTGCCCTTGAGGAACTCCTTGCCGTCGCTCGATTCGCAGAACTTCTGAAGGTCCAGCACGAAGTCGCGCTCGCCCTCGTTCTCCAACACGACGGGCTTGACCTCGATCAGGTCGTCGCCGATGTAGATCAGCGGTTCGTAGACGTGACGACCGAAGGCGATGGCATGTAGGCACTGGAACTCCACATCGCGTAAGTGGCCCGCCTCAATCGCCCCCTTGAGCTCCTCCAGCTTCTCGATGATGTCCTCGCGCGACTGCTCGATGAACAGGCGGTATTCCTGAATGAAGTTCGGATCGTCCTCGGAGAGCTCACGGTACTCCAAGTTCGCCGCCTCGAATTCCTGTTTTTTGAACTTGTAGTACCGGTCGATGTATTTCTTGAGCAGAGAGCAAGCAATTTCTTGCCAACACCGCACCTGTTGGAAGGAGCGGAACTGCATCTCTTCCTTAGGGATCAGCAGCTTGTACCAAGTTGTGTCCTCGAGGAGACGAGGGATGCTCGCGCGTTGCAAGCTGAGGTTCGACCACCCCCGCTCGTTCTTGAAGCGTTGAAGTTCAAAGTAAACTTCCTCGAAGTCCAGAAAGGCCAGGTGCCTCTTTTCCAGGTAGCACTGATCTCGCCGCGCGGGCTGGCTGCTCGTACCGGGCGACCGGCTCACCATGGCCTCCACCTTCGGATACCAATCGAGCACGACTGGATACTTTTTGAGGTGTTCGGGTGGACGACTCTCGAGCACGATGTCCGGGACATCCTTCTTGAAATCAACGCCCTCTTTAAGCCGAACGACCTTCAGCTCCTTGCTACCAAGGGTCTTGATGACCGGAAGCACGAACTCGATCCGGTCCTCGTTCGCTGGCAGGCCTTCCTCTTCGAGATACTCCTTGAATTGGCGCATGTAGTCGGCGCGGATGCCAAAGATGTTGAGCGTCTCCAGCGTCTCGATGTTCTTGGGTGCGGCCACGTTCTCAAGCCTCCGGCTCCGCTTGAGCGAAAAGTCCTTGCCCTTGAGCCGCACACCGCGACCGAAGAGCTGGATGATCTGTGGGCCCTCGTTTCGCCCGACGTTCATGAGCCCCATGGTACTGACACGCCAGCTCGACCAACCCTCAGTGAACTTCTTCGATCCGATGAGCATGTTGATCTTCGATGCTTTGTCGTTCAGCGTACGGAAGAGAGAGTCGGAGAACTCCTTCTCCGTGACGACTAGTTCCCCCTGCCCCTCGCAGAGCTTGCAGAGCGCCGAGGCGTCGCCGACGTTGATCACGCCAAACGGGTCGTTGCCGCCTAGCCGGAGAGCGACCTCACCGTCGGTGCCCTTCAGATTCTCGACGTGCAGCGCTGCAGGCGTGGGGGCATTGAACAGCACGCTTAGGAGCTCGGTAAAGACTTGCTCGGCCGAGAGGCGCAGTGTGTTCAAATACTGAAATGCCCCGGCGAAGATGTCCCGCCCTTGGGCATCGAGCAATCCGGAGCGTCCCTGCAGCAGTTGCTCAATGACGGAAACGCTGTCACCACGCTCCCGAACGAACCGCGCCAGGAACAAAAGGATGTCCACGACGTCCGACACCTTCCGCCCCTGTTGTGTGCGCACTGCGTTGACGCTCCCGCCCACAAAGACCCAAAGTGGGCGCTCGATCATGAAGGGCCGGAACTCCTCCGGCTTGTCTCCGTAGAGCTTGAGCTGCTGATAAAAGGTGAGGAGGCAAGCGGTGAGATAGCGACGTCGGATGCCTTCGTCCGAGTCGTCCGCCAGGTTCAGAATGCGATAGTCCTTGCCGTAGCCGTCGGCGTAAAAGTATTTGTACGAGTAGTCGAAAAGGATGCACTTGGCGTAGGTCTGCTCGAGTTTGCGGTTGCCGCTGGCCTTCATCGCCTGCCCAAACGTCGCGGAGTACTCGAACGAGAAGCCGTTCTCGCAGAGCTGGTTCCGCTTCTGCATCCAAGCGCCAGTCTCGGCACCGCTAGTGCCACGATGGCCTTCGTCCACGAGGACCAGGTTGTTTCCCTCGAACGCGTCCACGGCCACCGTTTTCTCGCCCATCTCGTCACGTAGCTTGTGAATGTCGAGGATCTCTACGGCGCGGCCCGTGAAAAGACCCCGCCCCTCCTTCGAGAAGAGTTCGGCGTCGATGCCCGAAAGCCGGAACTCTTCCAGATGCTGGTGCGAGAGCCCCTCGTTCGGCGTGAGGAGGATGATGCGGTTCACCGGCTTGCCGCCGTGGAGATTCAGGTAGTGTTGGTACTGGAGGATGTTGATGTGCATGAGCAGCGTCTTGCCGCTGCCGGTCGCCATCCAAAAGGCCAGCTTGTTCAGGTCCTGCCTGGTGTACGGCTCGATGGGGCTTGGCTCCGGCGCAGAGTCGTTAAAGCGCTCCACGTGAGCGTTCAGGTCGGCGAGCAGCTTTTCCGGGTCGCGGAAGTACCGGTCGAGGTAGATCTCGGTGAAAAGCAGCGCCAGGTACTGGAAGTACTTCGGATAGAGGAACGGTCCCGCGTGATTCCGCCGCTCCGTGATCCTCTTCCAATGGCGCACGATGTTCTGGTCGTAGGCCAAAAGTAGGTCATCAGGAAGATTCGGCCGCTGCTCCGGTTGGACATAGAGGCAAAGGGCGTGGTAGAAGCGAGTAACGTTGTTCTCGTCGAAGCCCTCCAACTCCGGCGCCTTCAGGTTGGTGGCGAGACGCTCGAAGCTCGACACGCCGAACAAGCCGAGCAGCCACTGGTGGAGCACCAGCCGCTGCTCGAAGCGCAGCGGTTGTGCCGCGGTTTGGGCATTCGCGCCTCGATGTGGTCTCGTTCGCGGCGGCATGTCTACATCTTCTCCACGTGGGGTTTCTCGGTTTCGTACTGAAAGAGTCGGACCTTATACAAGCGCACCTGCCTCTTGCGGACCGAATCCGTCGAGGCTTGCTTCAGAGGAGACGCGCGTTCGATAAGGCGGGGTTTATCGCTCATAGCTACCTCAGCTACCCAACGCCCGCAGTGATGCTGGCGCAATATAGTTGTACCACTTGCAGCACGGTGCCTTTGCCCTTTCCGGCCAGCGCGTCGCCTTCGGTAGCATCCGGCTTGCGAGGGTTCTGGCCCATTCGTCGATCAGAGACTTCTCGCCTTCCCATTCCTCGGAACGCTTGTATTCGTAAAGCTCAGCGTAGCGCCGCAGGATCAGGGCGTACATGTCTGCCACTTGGACAAGTCCTGCGTGATGGGACTTGACCGCAAATGAGCTGTCGATCAGCTGATCCAGACGTGCCTGGTTCTTGCGACGTCCATAATAGGGGTCAGTCCACTCAGGGGGGTTAAAGAGCAGTTCGCTCAATTTGTCGGCTTTCTGCTTATTCTCGTCGATGAAGAGGAACGTGCGACCCTTATTCTTTTTCTTGCCTTGGTGATTTTTTTGAAGCTGTAGGGCAATGTGGAGACTACACGCCAACCACGGATCCGCAGATACCTCCGGGAACCGGCTCCCATCGGCCTGCATGAACCGCTGCCGATCAACCGCTGCGAGAACAATGTGATGCTTGCGGTTTGTTACCCAGTTACAGAGAAAGCCGGCGATGCGATTACGGGTCTCGGGGTCTACATTACGCCACCTGTTACGGCCAAAGATCATCTTCGCCCCTTTGAGCTCCTTCAAATTGTCCTGGAACAGCTGTTGTATGTCATCGAAGATCTCCCCGAATTCCTCTCGGGTCCGATTGAGTCGGTAGGCATCCACGACAATTCCAACTATCACCAGGCATGGGTCGTTTGCATCGTTCCCGCTTTCGTCCACATAGCATACCTTCATAACCGTCTCCCTGTACTACTGGAGCGATCGCATCTGCCGCGACCATGGGGAATCCGGCCGCCCATGTTAATCTTTGCCGTTAACATGGACGGGCCACGCGCCCATGTGGATGCCAGCCGTTAACATGGACAGCGCCCGCCGGCTTATGAATGGCTGCCGTTTGCATGGCGCCTCCTACACGTCCTGCACGTCGAACATGCGCCGGAGGAATTCCTCCTCGATGAGCCGAACCTTCCAGGTCTGGTCGGGTCTCTTGAGATTTTCCAGGTTGTTGTCGCCGTTGACGTAGATGACGTCGTATTCCTGATCCCTGGTGTTGTAGCCCTGCTTGCGGAACCAGTTGTCCAGCTTGTCGTTGGTCAGCTCCTTGGTGTTGCGCCACAGCACGAGCACGCGCTCTCCTTGCGGATTGGTGCCCGTCACGACGCGCACGCCGCGCACGTCGTCCACTGTCTTCACGCGGAGGCCGATCAGGTAGTTGAAGGTCTCAACGAGGTCCACCACCGTCGGCTTCATTTCGCCGGCGGTCCCCGTGGCGATGTTGAGCTTATAGCTGAATGGGTCTTCGAAGCGGTCGAGGTTCAGGAGCGACGCGCTCCCGCGGCTTTCCACGTCCAGCATATAGCGGAGCATGTAGTCCTCGCGGAAGGCGGGGTGTTCTTCCAGAAGAGACTGCTGGGCCGCGGTGCGCTTGAGTTCTAGGTTATTGAGCGTATCTTCATACGACTCGAGGCGCATGTACTTGAACATGTGGCTTGAGCCCTCGCGGGAGACGGGCTTGCCGTCCTTCCAGTCCTTGGAATAGACCACCTTCTTGATGCGGGGCACCAGCACCGTATCGAAGTAGTCACCCATCTCCACCAGGATGTACTTGCGTCTGCCGCCGTCCTCGCGGTTGAGGTTGATGACCGCGTGCGCCGTCGTGCCGGAGCCGGCGAAGAAGTCCATAATGGCAGAATCTGAGTTCAATGACACGCGCACCGTCTCAACGAGCGTGTATAACGATTTGGGATATGAGAAGTCTAGCTCCCGCGTGCCGAACAACCCTTGTAAGAGTTTGGTTCCGTACTCGCTGGCGTCAAACTGGGCGTCTGTCCACAGCGTCCGTACCGTCCCGGTATCCTTAGCGAAATAGATTTCATACTTACCTCTCGTTTCCCGGACCTGTAGCTTAGGCAGTATCTCCTCAACAGACTGTCTTGCATAACGCCATTTCTTTTCGCTCCCGCTTGTATCAATTGGCCACACTGATACAGTTCCATCAGGATTGACCTCGTTCACTGCGCTTGGATGGTAGTCGTCGCTCGGAACTTCCCCGAACCCGATGATCGAATCATCTCGAATAATAATCGGGTAAAAGCAATTTCTAGCGTCGGACCTATCGGACTCCAGCCCGCTGTCTCTGAGGTTTCTCACATCCGGTTCCTCTAGTTTGCGATCGCCAATGTATTTCTTGGTATCCGATGGATACATGAAATAGGCATATTCATGACAGTGGGAGAAATTCCTCCCCTGAATGCCTCGTGGGTTGTGACGAACTGCCACGCAAACCTTCTTATAGCTACCGAGCCAGCTTTCTTCGAGTAGCAATCCGAGACGCTCCATCTCGTTCTCATCAATGGCAACAACATACACACCTTCCGTGATGAAACGGCGGGAAGCTGCAAGTCGATTGCTCAAGAGAGAGAGCCAGCTAGAGTGCTTGTAGTCATTTTTGTACAGGATTTCCGTAGACGGAGAGTTAAACGGAGGATCTATGTAGACACAACCTATCTGTCCGCTAAACCGTTCTTGCAACAGGATGAGAGCCTGGAAATTCTCGCTGTGGACGAGCAGCCCGTCACACTGCTTGTCGAGGTCATCGAAGGAGGCCAGCAGTCGCCGTTTGAAGTCCTCGCCGAAGTGCCGCGTGTCGAGCACCAGGTACGGGTTGGCCTTGAGGAACTCCACCGTGAGCGGCACTGAATACCGCGGCGTCATCAGGTCGCCCTTGATCTCGTCAATCGCGAAAAGCCGGACCCATTCCTCCCGTTGCGCGTCGTTGGCCGCGATCTCGGGGTAAAGTTCCTCCGGCACACGGTCGAGCGTGACGCAATACTGCGTCTCCACCACGAACTTCTTCTTAAGCCACAGTTTCTTCTGGAAGTTCTCGAGCTGCGCCAGAAAGTCGATGACCTTGTGGGCGATGCGGCGGATGGCCTTGATCTTCGCCAGGTACTGCTCCACGCGCGGGGCGGTTTCGTTTTCGATGTCGTCGAGGTGCATCACCTCGTTCTTGATGTAGAAGTCGAGTTCCCGCCGCAGGAAGCCGCCGAGGTCCTTGTGGATGAAGTAGTCAAAGGTGTTGCGCGCGGTGTAGTCCGTAAGGTGCTTCTCAAGCAGAGTACGGTTCGGGTTCTTCTCCGTAGGCCGAGGAGATGCAAGCTCGCGCCGCCAGTCGTCAAAACCTTTAGTGTGTCTCAGGATCCGATCCACTGCTGCCGCGTTGAGGTCAGCTTGCTTGGCCTTGTCGGGATGCGAGCGGTACTCGAAGCGGATGACCAGCTCTCCGTTCTCCTCGGCGAGCGGCTGCGATTGAGAGAGGATGAAGCGCCGCTCGTTGCCCCCGGCGGGACGGTTGTTGTCCTTCTCGGTGTCGGCCTGGACCAGTTTAAAGTGGACTCGCTTGCCGGAGGGAAGCTTGAACGTATAGTTGCGCAGGTACTCGCTCGTCTTGATGTAGTACTGGTCGTGATTGGCCCAGTACAGCTTCACCTCTTCCCCTTCATAGGGGATCGCGTACACACCTTCCTTGTAACGCCGCAGGGAAATGAAATCGCCCTCGGAGTAGTAGCGGCGGAAAAAGTTGTAGAGGTGGGAGTAGACCTCGTTCTCGAGGGCGGTCAGGTCCACTGCCTGGGCGAGCTTCACGCGGAGCTCCTTGACGCGCGGGAGGCTCTCGGGATCCGCGCCGAGTTCCTTGGCCTTCTCGATGGCCTCGGCGAGCTCGGCCTCGACCGCGCCCCGGTTCTCCGCCGCGTAGGCCTGGAGGACCGCGCGCACCTGCGGAAGAAGATCGTCGTCGAGAAAGCGCGTGATTTCCTCGCGCTTCGCGTTCATGATGCGGTAAATGCCGAAGTCCAGCTCGGCCTGGTCGAGCTGGAAGAGTTCAGCCAACAATCGCTTCAGTTTTTCTAGGTTCTGCGACATTTCATCCTCGCTACACGACGCTCCAGCGGATCGTAAACAGGGGTTCGACGTTCGTCCGCTGCTGCATTCTCTTCTCCAGCTTCTCGATCAGGTCGTCGCGCTTGGCCATGATCTCATCCTCAACCTGGAAGATACGCTGACGCTGCCGGCGCTTCACCTTTTCCAATTCCTGAATCTGCTTCTGCAGCGCGTGCTGTTCTTCGATCGTGGTCGCCAGACGAGCCTGGCGCTTGAGCGCCTGGATCCGCTCCTTGGTGTCCTTGAGTTCTTTTTCGGCGGCTAGGACCAGGTCCTCGGCCCACTTCTCGAGTTTTTCCCGCGCCTCTTGGAAGTGGCGATTATTGGTCTCGAGCGAACGGCTGATCGTGGCCTGGACGTGGCGTTCGGCCTCGGCAGCCAGTCGGCTCTCGACGTCGGAGGGAACCGAAGCAAGCGGCTCCGTCTTCGCCTCGCAGTAGAACATCTTTTCCATGGTTTCTTGGTCGAGCGTCCGGCCCTCGTCGTCAAAGCCGGAGAAGAGCAAATACTCTTCCCGCTCGAACGAGTCGATCGTGAGCCGCTGCAGGCGAAGCCAGCCGGAGCGGCCTTTCTGCATCTCGACAAGGGTGATACGCGTGGGCCTCTGGCTAATGTTGAACCGTACGTGGGCTGCCGGCGTGGGCAGGTTCCTGCCGGCCTCGACGACGTATTCGCCCAGCGGATGGGAGAGGCGATAGAGGAACGCTCCGGGAATGTACTCGTGTTCCTTCGAAATCAGTCGGTAATGCCCGGGCGGAATGCCATCGCCCGGCGGTGTTTCCAGGTCGAAGGCTAGGTTCGCCTCGTCGAACTTCGCTCGCCCGTCGAGGACGAACCGGGTAAGCCGCCAGAACATCGTCCCTACGCGGTCGAGCTGTTGCTGCGCCCCTTCCAGTTTCACGCGCAGGCGCGCGTGAACATCTTCGTCGAAGTGCTCGAGGAGCTTTTGCCGGGTCTCAGCCATGCGGGTCTGGATCTTTTCGTCGAGTTCCTGACGAAGCTTTTGGAACGCCGCTCCGATTTCCTCCGGCGTTCGGCATTGCTGGTAGATGTCCAGTACCCGGCGCTCGAAGTCCACGCCGGATTCGATCGTGCCAAGGACTTCGTCGGAGGCCCCGAACACACCGCTGAATAGGCTGAATTTCTCTTCCAGCAGTTCGTGAACGCGCCGGTCGGCCTCGTTCTTTTCGTTGAGGAAGTTGATGACGACAACATCGTGCTTCTGGCCGTAGCGATGGCAGCGCCCGATCCGCTGCTCGATCCGCTGGGGGTTCCAAGGCAGGTCGTAATTAATCACCAAGGAACAGAATTGGAGGTTCAGCCCCTCAGCCCCGGCTTCCGTGGCGATCAGGATCTGCCCGTGGTCGCGGAAGTGCTCGATGATGGCCGTGCGGACGTCCACCGAGCGGGACCCGGTAACTCGCCCACTTTCCCGATTCGCTTCTACCCAACGTTCGTAGATGGCGGTCGTTTCGGGCTCCTTGTTGGTCCCGTTGAACGTGATCACGCGGCCCGCGTACCCGTTTGCTTCGAGAAAGTCCTTCAGATAGGCCTGGGTCCGTCGCGACTCCGTGAAGATCACCGCCCTCTGCGCAGCGCCCATTTCGGCCATCTTCTCGAAACCGATCTCCAGCGCCTTGACGAGAGCGCGGGATTTGGTGTCGATGCCGATACTTCTCGCCCACTGGGAATAGCGGGTAAGTTCCTCGATCTCGGCGAGCAGTTTCTGGCGGTCGATGGTGGGTTCCGGCGCTTGGGGGCGTTGCTGTGATGCTTCGTCACTGGAAGGCTCCGGGGGTGAGTCGAGTATTTCGTCCAGAAGCTCATCTTCGATCTCCTCGTCGGCGATGAGGCGTTCGGCCAGGTTTTCGGGAACCGGCAGATGATCCCGGATCGCGATCAGGCGGTCGCGCATCGCTTCGAGCGTGCCTGCCACCGCCTGAGGGGAAGAGGCAAGGAGCTTGCGCACGATCAAAGCCGTGAGGTGGCGTTGCCGATGGGGAAGCGCGTAGGTGTCTGTGCGCTGCAGAAACCCCGACACCGCCTCGTACAGCTTGTGCTCCTGTTCCGTGGGCGTGAAGGGCCGGGTGATCAGACGCCTCTCGGTATACTGGATGTACTCGACGACCTGCCGACGCAGCGTTCGAATGCAAAACGTCCGGAGCCGGTTCCGCAGCTCCTCCAGATTCCGATCCGCGTTCACGAACTGAGCACGGAACGAACCAAGATCACCGAAGAGGCAGTCATCAATCAGGGTGGAGAGGCCATAGAGTTCCAGTAACGAGTTTTGCAGAGGCGTCGCGGTCAGCAGCACCTTGCGTCGGTCTTCGAGGGCCCAGCGAATGTTCTGCCCCATGCGATTCGACGACCGGTACGCGTTGCGCAGCTTGTGAGCCTCGTCGATGACTACCAGGTCCCATGGGACCGGCCGCATGTCGGCTGCGTGAGTACTCGCGAAGTGCATCGAGGTAATGACAATCGCGTCCGCTGCGAACGGATTCGGAATCCCGTGAGCTTTTCGCGCCTGATATTCCTGTGCGTCAAGAATCAACGTTGGGAGGTTGAATTTCTCCGCCAGCTCAAGGGCCCACTGCTTGCGGATGGAGGCGGGGCAGATCACCAGAAGTCGCCGCCGCCTCTCGGCCCAGAGCTGGCAGAGGACCAGGCCGGCCTCGATGGTCTTCCCGAGACCAACCTCGTCGGCGAGAAGGACGCCTTTAGAAATCGGAGATCGGAAAGCAAACAGGGCCGCCTCGATCTGATGGGGATTCAGATCGACACACGCGTCGAACAGCGACCGCGAAAGACGCTCTACTCCCGCCCCGCCCGTGCGGGTTAACTCGAAGGCAAAGTATTTTGCATGAAAAGCCGTGCCCATCCTCACCGCGCTCCTGTCCACAGCCGCCGGAGTGGCGAGAATCTTGCCTTTCCATGCAAACCTTTCGTTTGCAACGCTACTCGCTGCCCAAGCGGGCCTACTTCGGGTTCGACCACGTCCCCCTTCGCTTGTTTCTCGGCCAGTCGTGCACGGTGAGCGCCGGCCAGCGAAGAGACAAAACTCCCATTCGAGCCCCGTGGATCGAGACCGCCAAGCTCCAGCTAAAAGCCCCCAAGATTTTGCGTGAACTTTCTCGCCAGTGAGCGGCCATCCGCGCCAGAGGAAGGTGGCCCTACGGCGAGACAAAACGCCTCCGAGTTGCAGCGCGGTACCGTGATGGTCCTGGCGAGACGACTCCCCACCGCGGGCTGCTCGGGCATTTTGCACGGACCTGGGGTGACTCGGCGGGTGCCCTGCTTCGGTCGGCACCGCGGACTGGTGCGCCGCTCGGCCGCATGGAGGTTCGCGCGTTGCTCCAATCGGAGCAACCCGGGGTGTTCTTCCCTGACCTTGGGTGGATCCGGTGTGCCGTGTGACCGATCTCCGGGCGCGGCCTAGGTTTCGCGTGCGGTTGTGAGCCTACGCATGCGATGCTACGCGGGAGCGGCTTTTGGAGGAACGAGGAGCATGCGGGCAGCGGAACGTTTGAAAAAAATTCCGCCATACTTGTTCATGGAACTGCGCCAAAAGATCGCGCGGGCGCGGGCCGAAGGGGTCGACGTGATCAGTTTGGCCATTGGTGACCCCGTGGAGCCGACTCCGGCACCGGTGGTGGAAGAATTGGCTCGGGCGGCGCGCGATCCTGCAAATCATCGCTACCCAACCGACGAGGAAAAGGGCATGCTCGCGTTCCGTCAGGCAGTGGCTCGCTGGTACGCTCGCCGGTACGGCGTGGAGGTCGACCCGGCCACCGAGGTGATCGCCCTGATTGGGTCCAAGGAAGGGTGCCACCATTTCGTCTTGGCGCGGGTGAACCCTGGGGAAATCGTGCTCATGACCGATCCGGGCTACCCTGCTTACCGAGCGAGCATCTTGATTGGCGGCGGTGAACCGTACAGCGTGCCGATCCGGGCGGAAGACGACTACCTGCCGCAGTTCGCGGACATCCCGACCGACGTGGCCAAGCGCGCCAGCGCAATGTTCCTGAACTACCCGAACAACCCCACCGGGGCTACCGCTACGCGCCGCTTCCTTGCGGAACTCGTCGACTTTGCGCGCTCCTACGACATCGCCGTGTGTTACGACAACCCTTACAGCGAGATCGTGTTCGACGGGGAGCGGCCCCTGAGCTTCTTGTCCGTTCCTGGCGCCAAAGATGTCGGCATCGAACTGAACTCGCTGTCAAAACCATTCAACATGACCGGTTGGCGCCTCGGCATGGCCCTTGGCAACCGCGACCTCATTGCCGCCATTTCGCAGGTGAAAGAAAACACCGACTCGGGCGTGTTCAACGCGATCCAGTACGCGGGCATCGTGGCGCTCGAGCAGTGCAACGACAACATCCGCCACATGCTGGAAATTTACCAGCGCCGCCGCCGGATGGTGTTGGAGACACTGACCGACTTGGGCATTCGCTTCGTGCCTGGCCGCGGCACGTTTTATCTTTGGGTTCCCGTGCCGGAGGGGATGACCAGCATCGAATTTGCCACCTTGCTGTTCGAAAAGGCCCACGTGGTCGTGGCGGCCGGTGCTGCGTACGGCCAGCATGGGGAAGGCTACGTGCGGTTTTCCCTGACCGTCAGCGATGAGCGCCTCGCCGAAGCCATGGAGCGCATCCGCGCTGCCCTGAAGTAACTCGGGTTCGTTGCTCCCTCGCCGCGGGCTCCCGTTCAGCGGATGCGCCGCACCAACTGTGCCGACCACGGGCAGTAACGCCGGACTACTTCGAGCCACTCCGCCAAGTGTTCCTCGACATACGAAGGACAACCGTCGCAAAGCTCGATCGCAGCCTCGGCAAACCCAACGGAGCACGGCTCCAAGTGCCATCGCCATGGGCCGTTGAAGTTTCCATTGCCAGGGCGCAGCTCTCCGGTCACGATTTTCTGTGGTTCGCTTCCGGCGAGAATTCGCTCCGCTTCTTCGATCGCTTGCGGTTGGCGAAGCAACACGCGAAACGGCTCCCCGCAGGCGTGCACCTCGTACAGGGCCCCGCTGCCTAGCGGGCAACCTTCTAGAAGCCGACCCACACCGGCCACGATCTCGTCGATGGTCACCTGTTCATCGTTGTTGGCATCCGCGTTTGCACAGATGGACAATGGTGCAGCACCAAGCGCAATCAACACCGACCGCACCACTTCGTCGACGGTTACCTCT
>Ga0101945_1002336_pt1 | contig 13648 bp, 9 predicted proteins | sample DewCreD2012metaG_2_FD_75246 | JGI IMG/M metagenome (GOLD analysis project Ga0101945, IMG submission 75246) | Hot spring sediment bacterial and archeal communities from British Columbia, Canada, to study Microbial Dark Matter (Phase II) - Dewar... ... | reverse complement strand
CTCTGTGTGCTGGACGAAGTGGATGCTGCGCTCGACGGGCGCAATGTACAGCGGTTCGCTCATTACCTGAAGCAGATGGCGCAGCGCACGCAGGTGCTTATCGTCACGCACAATCCCATTACGACCGCAGTTGCGGAGCAGTGGATTGGTATCTCGATGACGGGGGGTGTCTCGCGGATTGTGCCTTATGTGCCGCGCCTGTCCGATTCGGAGACGGATGGTCTGGATGTGCGTCGTGCGGCGATCCATCTCCAGAGCCAGCCGACACCGATACCCACACCCCATCCGAGGAGCCATCCACCGACCACATCGGAGGGATAATGCACTCCCACATAGATACGCGCCAGCCCCACCAGCAACGGCAGCCAGCACAGGCGTAGCGCGATTTGCCAGCTGCCCACCACCCCGCTGAGTCCCACCAGCGCTGCCATGTTCGCCGCGTGGGCGGAGGGGAACGAGGGCGAGGTGAGTTTCCCGGTGAGCGGTTCGATGGGCAACGCCACACAGGGGCGTGCTCGTCCCACCCACGCCTTCAGCCAATCACACAGCTCATTCGCGATGATTAGGGTTGGGATAAGTAGCAATGCAAAGGTGCGCGTCCTGCCTCCACGCCATACCAGAAACAGCCATAACAGCAAAACGCCGATGCGCACTGTCCACCACTTGTTGCCCTCCGACAGGAAGAGCATCAACGGGGTGAGCCAGTCCGCCCGTAGCCCTTCGAAAACCCAGTAAAACAGTTGTGTATCCCAGCGCTGGAGCATCGCTCTTGAACCCTATGAGCGACATTGTTACCATTGCAGCAGTACAGGTTCCAGGGGTTGGAGCGTGATCTGTTCCGCCATACGTTCACCGGTGAGCAGGTTCACCGCCCGAATGGGCTGGTTCTTATCGTTGATGAGTCGCACGGTGATGGGTTGCTGGGTGTAGTTGCACAGGCTGGCGACGAAGCCATGCCCATAAGGTGCGGTGCGATAGGCGATTCCCCATGCCGGTTGACCTGTTTCGTTCAGCAGGCGCAGCGGGCGGGCGATGCCCCATTCGTCCAGAAACCGCGCCAGCTTCGAAAGGAGCAAGCGGGCGTCCAGGGTGGCATCGCGGTCGATGGTCTGCACAGGCAGGCGTGAGCTGCGCGGGCGTCCGTACCGATCGAAGCGCAGGATCGGTTCACCCAGTGCTGCCAATCCACCCCCTCGCTGACGATAGGCGTCCAGTGCCAGCAGTGCCTCGTCGGAGATATACTGCACTGCTGGGAGCACGATGCGCTTGGTGCCTGCGGGCAGCTGCCGCGCAGCCGCTTGACGCTCCGTGACGAAGCCAACCCGCACGCCCAGCATCGTGAGCGCGATATAGAGATTGTCGCGTGTCACGACCGCATCCGCGCCTTGCAGCACCAGGTCGAGGGGTGAGTGATAGAGATAGAGGTCGGGTGGCTGATTCTGCAGTGCCGCGATATAAGGTGCAAGGCGGTTCAGGTCGAGCATGGTGTGTCCCAGCCTTTCGAGCAAGGCAGGGCGATGCCGCAGCTCCTCCAGCGAGGGTGATGTTGTGCCCTTGTCTGGGCGCTCTGCCACCCAGAAGATTGCGGCAGACAGCCCTCGGATCGCCTTCTCCCATAGCAATGCACGCCCATATTCAGGGGGCACAGGATGTTCGGCGGAAGTCTCACCAGTTTCTGACGAGCCCCATGGAGAAAATCTTTCGGAATTGAACACCGGGGCATTGCGCAGGGAGCGCTGCAGATCGTGCGCCATCATTGGGTGCACCCAGTCGAACGCGAAGGGGGCAAACGCTATCTTTTTCGCGGCTTCGCTCGGATACTCCGGGGCGTAGTGATAGGGAGTTCGCGTGTTGTTGCCGTTCAGTTCACAGAACGACGCGAACAGCTCTGGATCGATGCCTCTTTGCTGTTCGCGGTCGCTTAGAAAGAGCTGACTGCTTAGCTTTGCATGGATCGGCACGCCCGGCAGGGTTCGTTTCACTTCCTCGGCGAGCTGGCGGTGCCAGCCTGCGGTCCACTCCTGATAGAACTCGCAGAACTCGGCAAAAGGCGCGCCCGATGCATGATTCTCTTCATCATCTTCTGAAGCGAGATTCTCGGTCGGGATGGGAATTTGCTCCCACTGTGAATAATTTGTCAGCCAGCGTGTGTTGAGCGTCAGCAGGGTGCTATGGCGTGTCTGAAGCCATTTATGCCACGCCGCAAGCAGAGGGGGTGTTTGGGCATCCAGCACGCTCATCTCGGGTGAAAGGCAGATGCTGTTCAGTGCGGGTTGATTGCGCAGGCGCGGCGCCGATCGGCGCACCGATTCCTTCAGCGCCTGTAGAAAGCCCTCGCGATTCTGGCGCAGTTCTGGGTACTCCTGCTGCACCCTGTCTGACAAGGCCTCCGGTGTGAGGAGCAGGTCGACACGCATGTTTTGCTGGGTGGCGCGACGCAGCAGGGGCAGAAGCTCTTTCTCCAGTTTCCGCAGGTTGACCTCCTCGTTGCGAGGCAGGATGTCCGACACGCCTATTTCCACCTGAACCAGATTGAACCCCATTCGACGGAGCTTTGCCAGCGTCGTCTCGTCGGCAGCACTTCCAAGAGCGGGTCCTGCGAGAAATACGGGGCGTCGCTCACGCCTGTTGGTGAGTGGGTCTACCGTGTCCGCTATTAGTGAAGCTCCTTTGACCTGCACGGGCGAGGTGACATAGCGCGGCACCGTGGGCAGGCGACGCTTGCCGCGGATGGCATCGTTGAGGGTTTGAGCGAGCCGTTCGTGGATCCGCTCCATCTCGTCCAGCTGCTGGAATGCGCGTTGCAGCTGACCATTCTGCAGGTCGCTCTGCACCGCAAGTATACTTTCTTGCAGCACGGTAAAACTCACCATGGGGTAAGCGATGTCCTGACCGCGCTGTCGGATGGCGTCGAGTTGCGCTTGCCAGTGGCGCAATGACTGGCGCAAGGTCTCAAGTCGCTGTTGTGCTTCGCGACGGGTGAAAAATGTGAGTGAACGGCTCGCTTCGACGGCGGGCAGTTCGGGCGTTTCGATACGAATGTGCAATGTCTGTTTGCGAGCGGGTGGCTCGGCAAATTGGAACTCTGCGCGAATAACCCCCGCAGGCAAGTTCGCTTGCTGTTGCACTCGTTGCTCTCCCAGTTGCGCCTCGATGCGTGCTTCACGAATGGGCACGGGCAGGTAAAACTCGATGGTGCCATGCCACCACGGTTCATTCAGATAGATCTGATCGGGCAGCTCGCTCAGCGAGAGCAAGGGGCGGTCGGGTGCTTCCGCGGGCAGGAAAAAGCTCGGTTCGCGCCCCTCTTCCAGTTTCAGATCATCGATATAAAGCCCGCTGGTGGGTGCCTCGATAGCGATGATCAGGTCGAAGAGGGTCTCGTCGTTCAGGGTGGCGAAGGTGACGGCGGCGCGTTTCCACTGTCCGTTGGTGTCCTCTAGGGGTAATCGCACGCGCCTGTTTTTGCCTCCGCCCACAAAGCCTTGGTAGCCGCCCCTTGCTTTGTAGCGGACGCTGAGTGTGTAGACGGTGTTGGGTTTGACGGGCACACCTCCTTCATAGCGCAACAGTCCGTAGGTATCGGGTGCGAAGGGGGTTGCGCTGGTAAATTTCAAGCAGCGGGTTCCTGTGGCTGCTTCCCCTTCGACCAGTTGCACGGTGGCGTCCGTGTTGCGCTTATCCCACTGCCAGCCGAAGGGTAAACCATTTTGTGCCTGCTCGAAGCTGCCGTTGCGTACCAGATTGGGACGAACGGGGAGCGATTGCGGGGTCAGTTGCAGAGAGAGCTGGGCGGACGCATTTCCGGTTAGCACTATTGCCAGCCATCCGATCAGGCTTCGCATCGGGTGTCCCTCCTTGCCGGGTGTGTGGCGCCCCCGGCAGGAATCGAACCTGCGCACCAGGCTCCGGAGGCCTGCGCTCTATCCACTGAGCTACGGGGGCGCCAAGCTACATGATTATACCCGATTCTACCCTTTCATTGGGCGGGCACCGTCAGCCCTTTGGTAGGGTAAAATGGTCTTACCATGCCGAAGGTCGCGCTCACCACACTCGGTTGCAAGGTTAACCAGTACGAGACCCAGAAAATTCTGGAGCGTTTTGAGGCGCGCGGGTTCGAAGTGGTGCCCTTTGACAGTCCCGCCGATGTGTATGTGATTAATACCTGCTCGGTTACACAATCGGCGGAGGCGAAATCGCGCCAGACAGTGCGCCGTGCGGCGCGTCAGAATCCGAACGCCATTGTGGTGATGACGGGCTGCTACGCGCAGTTCACGCTGCGGCGCGGTGAGCGTGTGGAGGGAGCGCACCTTATTGTGCCCAATCTGGAGAAGCTGCACACGGTGGACAGGCTGCTGGAAGCCTTTCCCGAGCTGGCGGACCAGCTCGCGCCTCGTGAGGGTGTGAGGTCGTCCTCGGTGTATTCCGATGAGGAGGAAATCAGCCCTGACGCTGAGTCGCGTCCGTTCCGTCGCACCCGTGCTGTGCTGAAGATTCAGGACGGTTGCAATGTGTTCTGCTCCTTCTGCTCCATTCCCTACACGCGCCCCATGATGCGCAGTCTGCCCTTTGAGGAGGTGCTTACGGAGGCGCGCATGCTGGTGACGCGCGGTTTCAAGGAGATTGTGTTGACGGGGGTGCTGATTGGCGATTACGGTGCGCATTCGGGTAGCGGTGGGTTGGACCTGCCTGCACTGTGTCAACGGTTGAGCGAGATTGAGGAGCTGGAGCGCATCCGCATCAGCTCGATTGAACCCACCCAGGTTAGCGATGCCCTTATCGAACAGCTGGCGACGAACCCCAAAATGTGCCCGCACCTACACATTCCGCTGCAGAGCGGCGATTCGCGCGTGCTGCAAGTGATGAACCGTCCTTATGATCAGGCGTTCTATTTAAACTTGTGTCGTCGTCTGCGCGAGCGTATTCCTCATCTGGCTATTAGCACGGACATTATGGTGGGCTTTCCTGGCGAGGATGAGGAGGCGTTTGAGAACACCTGTCGTGTGGTGGAGGCGGTAGAGTTTTGTCGGGCGCACATTTTTCGTTATTCACCGCGTCCGGGCACGCCTGCCGCGGCGATGGCGACGCAGGTGCCCGAATCGGTCAAAGCAGAGCGTGCGCAGCGGTTGCAGGCGCTGTGTCGTGCTGCGCAGTTGCGCTATGCTGCGCGTTTTCTCGGGCAGATCGAGTATGTGCGGGTGGAGACTCGTTCGAAGCTTTCTGGGCTGCTGATGGGTACCAGCGATCATTACCTGCAAGTGGAGTTTGCCGGCTCGCCCTCGCTGAGTGGTCAGCTAGTTCCCGTGCGTATTCAGAGCGTTTCTCCCGAAGGCATTGTTGGGGAGGTCTGTGCCGAGAAGGGGGACAGCACTTCCCTCTTCCCGCTGGGGTCAGGGTGAGAGGGGTGAACGCCTTCGTTTACAAAATCCCTTCGGGAGGCAGCACGATGATCTCGTCGATACTGGCGTCGGGTGGTGTGGCAAGGATCTGCACCACGATCTGGGCGACCGTTTCAGGGCGGATCATGCGCTCGCGTTCGGGCGCATTGGGGAACTCGTTCCACAGGTCGGTGTCCACTGCGCCGGGCAGCACGGCAGAGATGCGAATGCCCCGCTTGCGCACCTCGCGGGCAAGGATGCGCGTGAACATCAGCCCTGCGGCTTTGGCACAACTGTAGGCGCTTAGCCCGGTGAAGGGGCGGCTTGCAGCGATGGTGAGTATGTTCACAATTTGTCCGTGTCCCTGCTCCAGCATGAAGGGCAGCACGAAGCGTGTGGTCAAGTAAAGCCCCTTCAGATTGCTTTCCACGATCTGCCACCACTCAGCGGGGTCGCTCTGTTCGATCAGCCCGGCACGCGCGGAGCCGGCGTTATTCACCAGGATATCGATGCGTCCTGTGAGCTGGCGCGTGCGTTCCACCGCGGTGCGAATAGCCGCTTCATTGGCGACATCGGCGACGCAGTAGACGGCACTGCCTCCTTCTGCCTCGATCTGCCGCGCGGTCTGTTGTAACTGGCTTTCGGTGCGGGCGACCAGCATCACTTGCGCGCCCTGTTGCGCCAGCAGGCGAGCGATCCATGCGCCGATGCCGCGCCCGCCCCCTGTAATCAATGCGACCTGTCCTGTGAACGGTTTCTCCATCACCTGTGTTTAGTTCGTCTTTTGCTGTCAGATTCCCTCTAAGGCAGCAGCATGCAACCTCCTGGGATGTCAAAACCTGCTGCGCACCGCAAAAGGGTCGGGCAACGCATGCGTTGCCCCTACAAATCTTTCTCATCGCAGGCGGAAGCCGTAGAATCGCCCGCGATTGTCCGTCCCCCCACTCCGGCACCAGACCAGCATCAGGTCACTAAGTGCCGTGCCCGTGAAGAGGAGATTATCGCCGAGCACGGCACCGTCCACGACGGAGGTACTGAAGAATCGGTTGAAGGGATTGGTGGCGGTCACTTGCAGCACACGAGTGGCCAGCACGCCGCCCAGATCCAGTTGCGCTGCAATGTACACATAGGGCACTTTGCGGTCTGCGCGCTCAAGCGTCTTCAATACAGCCCTGACCACCGGCGCCTCCCCGATGAGCGGTTGCGGGTAGAAGAAGCGAAGAGCACCTGTGGCGGCATCGAGTGAATAGAGCCAGCCATCTTGGGTGAGCATATAGACCGAGTCAGTGGTGAGATCATAGGCTGGCTGGGAGACGATAGGGGCGTGCGCGTTGGCGAACCAGAGCCATTGAAGCTGCAGAGGGCGATAACAGCCAATGCGTGCTCCGCGCACGATGAACAGCGTACCGCGTCGCTCATCAAGCGCTGCGCCTACCATGCTGCCCGTACTGTTGGGCATTGCGTTGCTCTCCAGCAAGATACCCCACCAGACCAGATCAAATCGTCCCTCTTCCCGCCCGACGAACAGGACGCGGTTGGGTAGCATCTGCATCTGCACGATAGGGGTAGGGTTGACAATGCGGAGTTGCTGGACGGTGTTGGACGCAGGCACATAGGTGCCAATATACTGGTTGGTAAGGGCGAAATAAAGCATAGTCCCATCGGAGACTAAGGGCAGGTTCGACTGGGCGACCAGTCCATCCGTCGGAAGCCACCGCGGATAGACGCTTGTGCCGCCGGTTGCCTGCGTCCAGTCGAAGTGGGCGATATATCCCTGGGCACTGATGAGATACCAGCGGTTGCCCATCACTACCCCTTGCCCGCTGGGTAGTAGTCCTATCAGCTTGGCTTCGGTTTGGACGTTGTTCTGGAAAGTGGTCTCGGCGTTCAGAGGCTGCGGTGTGGAGAAGAGGCGGGCATCAGTGCCATTGGCAGCAATCCAGAACAGTCGCCCATTGAGCAGCTGGGGGGGTGATGCCAGGGGATAGTTCGCCCATGTACTGGCGGAGGTGTGTGCAGAAACGCGCGTTTCTGCACCCGCGACAAACTCCGCTGGCGGAAGCGGTTGCGTGTTGCTGGTCGAGAGCATTTTCAGTGTGAGGAAGACGCCGTCGGTGTTCCGGTCGGTGGGTGGTCGCATGCGAATAAACAGACGACGGCTTTCGGAGGGCATAAAGGGGGTTGTCTCCTCCGCGATCATGCTGGCGTCGCTGAAGAATCGGTTGGCGTCTAATTGCTCGAAGAGGTCGATTTGCCAAGGGCTTGTGCCGGCGCCTTCGCTCGTGGCAGTTTTTAGGCGTAATGCATCGACGCCGTTGCCCTTGTTGCGCGCGAGGAGGGTGAACCAGCCCTCGCCTGCAGGCACGGTCAGATAGGGTGGCGATTCATAGTCCCACTGCCACCGGACGACCTGCCCGACGCGCACCTGCGCGGCGTCAGAGAGCGCCAGTGGCAGTCCTGTGGAGCTGGTTGCCACTGCGCGCAAAGAGAGGGTCGTTCCTGCCCACAACATGCCATCGGGCGTGCGAGTCGTCTGAGCCAGTGTTGCGCTGATCAGCACGCCCACTGTCATCCCTGCCAGGATTCGCTTCGCTCCCATTGCTGTGCCCTACCATCCTGCCAAAGCATCTGCTGCCAAGGCGGGATATGCCTGCCATCGATGCCTATAGGCGTGCGCATCAGGGTTTTTTGTTCGGCAAGGCAGCTGCCGCGCTAACAGGAATCACCCACGCGCGCGCCCTGTTTGTTTCGCTCCGTCGAATCGGCTACCAAAACATGCCCAAGCAGGCGCACCGTGGCGGCTTGGGTTGTACTGTTCCAGCCAGACCCTGCAGTTCAACAGAATGGAAGAAGCCTCTCAGCTTCGCCTTTCGCTCCCAAAAGTCTCCTGCCAAACCACCGAGATATACTCTCTATAGAGAGTACCATGTCCTTGTCGCGATTCCTGCTTAATCCGTGGGCGAATCGGGGCGATTCGCGCTGTTTGCTCCCTGTTTTTCCGTCAGCCATTCTGCCCGATGCAGGGCGCGAATTGGCAGACCGGCGCGATGCAGCCCTCCCGCGAGATGCATCAGGCAGCTCCAGTCGCATCCCAGCACGGTGGACGCACCCGTTTGTTGGATCGCAATAAGCTTGCGTTTCAGCAGTGCTTCCGAGAGGTGTGGCAGGTGGATGGCGAACAGCCCGCCGAATCCACAGCACACCTCCGCCTCTGGCAGTGGCACATACTGGACACCCTCCACCGCATGGATCAGGCGCAGGGGCGCGTTGTCTACGCCGAGCATTCGCAACAGATGGCACGAGGGGTGAGCCGTTCAGCAGCAGGGCGTAGCTATGTCGCACCATTGCGGCACATGAGCCTGAGGGCATCACGAGCGGGGTGGCAGGGTCTACCGAGTGCAGCCATGCGATTGCCATTTTGCGCGCGGCATCCCAGTGTCCTGCGTTGAAGGCGACTTGTCCGCAGCACCCGATGCGTACCACCCGATGCGCCTGTACGCCTGCTTGCCTCAGCAGTTGCTCCGCCGCGGTCGTGATGTTCCCACGCCAGCTTTCGACGAGGCAGGTTGCAAACAGTTGCACCTTCATCTATGGCTCCTGAAGCAGCACCGCATACACTTTGCCTGGACCGTGCACGCCGATGGTCAGCACCTTTTCGATATCGGCGGTACGGCTGGGTCCTGTGATGGCGATGGCGGTCACACCTTTTTCCAGTGCGTGCTGTTCCCGCATGGCTTGCACCCAGGCGGCTGCGCAGGGATAGAGGTTGCGCTGGCGGATGAGGGCGATATGCACAGGGGGCAGCAGCGAGGCGGAGCGCAGTCGTCCCGGGCCCGTGTCCATCACCAATGTGCCCGTGTCTGCCCAGGCGGCTACGGCTTCGGTGATGCCGATGTGGGCGGTTGCCCAGCGTTGCAGAGTTTCTGCGCGCTCCGCTGGCTCGTTGGGCAGTGCGCCTGTCAGCACGGTCAGCCCCGTCTGCGCAAGCCATTCCGTTAGCGCACGCCACTCCTGCAGCACTTGCGGCTCTACCAGCAGTGTCTGGGCATCTTCTGAAGCGATGATTTTCTGGATCGCTTCGATTGCCTCGCGTTCACTCTGGCAGGGCATGGCGGACACGCCGAGCGTGTGCCACGCCTGCTTCAGGGCGTGGAGCAGATCGGCGTTCGGTTCCAGCGTCCATGCTGGCTCGCTTTCCGGGGTCGCGGATTTCGCAATCACCCTGTCCTCTCCTCTTTGGGGAGAGGGGAGGTACTGGCTGGGTGGATGGCTCTTCTGGAGGGCAGCGGAGCCGGCCTGGTTCGTTTGAGGTGCGATGAGGTCGCGTGTGAGCGTCCAGCCTTTCAGCGGTCCCCAGCCTTTTTCGATCCAGCCGTTTTTGGCTCGCGTTGTGAGTACGCGCGTGCCCCAGCGGACGAGGCGCGTCCAGAGAGCAGGGTGGCGTGCTGCCCAGCTGTAGAGTTGCAGTCCCAATCGCTCCCACCATGGCAGGCAGTGTTTGACCGCATGGGCTCGCCAGCGCACCAGCAGGTCATGTAGCGGGATGCCGACGGGGCAGACTTCCGTGCATGCGCCGCACAGCGTGCTTAGGTGCGCCAGTTCCGCCCGTCGCTGGTTAGATGCCTTTCCGTTTTTGGCAAGCATAGGCGTCAGGATTGCCCCGATAGGGCCGGGATAGACCGAGTCGTAGGCGTGTCCGCCGATGGCTTGATAGACGGGGCACACATTCAGGCATGCGCCGCACCGGATGCAGCGCAGGGCGTCTTCCATGGGCGTGCCCAGCCAGCGGGACCGTCCGTTGTCCACAATCACCACATGCAGTTCGCTGGGTGCATCATCGGATGGGGGAGGCGGGCTGGGGGTAAGCATCGACACATACACGGTGATGGCTTGCCCTGTGGCGCTACGGGGCAGCACTCGCATCAGAATCTCGGCCTCCTCCCAGGTGGGCACGAGGCGTTCCAGCCCCAGCAGCGCCACATGGAGAGGGGGGAATGTGCTGACCATACGCGCGTTGCCCTCGTTGGAGAAGATCAGGAGTGAGCCGCTTTCAGCGATGGCGAAGTTGACGCCCGTGAAGCCCATCTGTGCGGTCAGGAACACCTCGCGCAGCGCGGCGCGTGCAGCGGCGGTCATTGTGGGGATGTCGTCGCTGAGTGGCATGCCCAGATGCTGGTGCAGCAGGGCAGCGATCTCCTCTCGGCGCTTGTGGATAGCGGGTGTAATGATATGCGAGGGTCGCTCACCTGCCAGCTGAATGATGAACTCACCCAGATCGGTCTCCACCACGCGCATGCCCGCATGCTGCAGCGCCTCGTTCAAGCCGATTTCCTCGCTGACCATCGACTTGCTTTTGGCGATGAGCGACACGCCGCGCGCCTGTGCCAGCTGCACGATGTAGCTGCATGCCTCTTTTGCCGTTTTTGCGAGGAAGATTTTTCCACCGCGCTGTTCCACTTGCTGGATGAACTGCTCCAGATAGTGGTGTAGGTGCTTCAGGGTGCGGGCGCGGATGGCGGTGGCATGGGCACGCACTTTTGGGGCGTCGGGCAGAGCCTTCCATGCGGCACGGCGCGCCGGCTCGAAGCTGCTCACCCCACGCCGCAGTGCCGCCTGCAACGCTTCGTCTGAGAGCGCACGCTCTATCTGCGCCTGAAGCGATCCGAAAGGTCCCTTCACTTGAGCCTATCTCCCAATGCCTGCGTTATCAGCATACCATGCAGAGCGCTGGAACAGCAGGGGCGAACACACAGGTTCGCCCCTATTACAAACCCATTTGACTGCCTATTTCTGAAGCAGGAACTATTTCTGAAGCAGGAACAGGAATCGATCGCCTGAGGGAGAACAGCATTCCGGGCACGGGAGGTTTGCACCCTATGTCGCAGGCAACGGCGAGAACGGGTGGCTATGTGATTGGCGTGGATGTGGGTACTGCGAGTGTGCGTGCGGGGCTGTTCGACCTGAAGGGCGATCGTCAGGCGATCAGCACTGAATCCATCCAGATTCATCGTCCGCAGCCTGATTACGCCGAGCAATCGTCTGAGGATATCTGGCGGGCGATAGGCGTGGTCGTGCCGCGTGTGGTGCAGCAGGCGTCCATTCCGCCGGAGGCGGTGGTCGGCATCGGCTTCGATGCTACCTGCTCGCTGGTGGTGCTGGATCGCGCTGATCGACCGCTCAGCGTCTCGCCGACGGGAGATCCGCGTTGGAATGTTATCATGTGGATGGACCACCGTGCCACGCGCGAAGCGGAGGAGATTAACGCGGGTGGGTACGAAGTGCTGCGCTATGTGGGTGGGGTTATCTCGCCCGAGATGGAGACGCCCAAGCTGCTCTGGCTCAAACGCCATCTGCCTTCCGTTTTCGAGAAGGCGGGCAAGTTTTTTGACCTGGCCGATTTCCTTGTATATCGCAGCACGGGCAACAATCTCCGCAGCGTCTGCACCAAAGTCTGCAAGTGGACCTATCTGGCGCACGAATCGCGTTGGGACGAGCAATATCTGCGGGCGCTGGGCATCGAGTCGATACTGGAGGGTGGGCGTGCTGGTGAGGCGATTCGTCCGCTGGGCGAATCGGCGGGGCGGTTGACGCCGGAGGCAGCCCGTCATCTTGGCTTGACCGAGCGTACTGAGGTGGCGGTGGGCATTATCGATGCGCATGCGGGCGCGGTCGGTTTGCTGGGTGCGGTCTGGAGTGGGCAAGCGCGTCCCGATGCTGCGCAGCTGGAGCGGGCGATGGCGCTGATTGGTGGCACCTCCTCGTGCCTGATGGCGCTCTCGCGTGAGGCTCGCTTTGTACCCGGCGTGTGGGGGCCCTACTACGGTGCGGTGTTGCCTGATATGTGGATGAATGAGGGGGGTCAATCGGCAGCGGGTGCGCTCATCGACTATACCTTGCAACACCATGTGCAGTATGCCACGCTGGAGGCGCAGGCGCAGGCGGAAGGCATCAGTGTTTATGAAGTGGCGAAATCGGCTCCTCGATAAGCTGAGTGCGGGACTGCCCTTCTCCGCGTTGCTCACGCGCGGGCTGCATGTCTATCCCGACCATTACGGCAACCGCAGTCCCTATGGCGACCCGCATTCGCGTGGGATTGTCGATGGGCTGACGCTGGATATAAGCCCCGAATCGCTTGCCCTGCTTTACTATGCCACCTTGCAGGCGCTGGCGTACAACATTCGCGATGTGCTACGCGCTCTTGGCGAAGCGGGTTACCAAATAGAGTCGATCTATGCGACGGGCGGCAGTGTGAGGAACCGTTATTGGCTGCAGGAGCATGCGGACGCGACGGGCTGTCGGGTGATTATCAATCGCGAGCCGGAGGCGGTGCTGCTGGGTGGTGCGATCTTGGGCGCGGTCGCTGCGGGCGTGTATCCTGATATACCAAGCGCCATGCATGCCATGAGCCGTCCGGAGCGCGTGATTGAGCCGAACCCTGCCACCGCCGAGTACCATGCGGTGCGCTTCGAAATCTTTCGCGAGATGTATCAGCAGCATCTGGAGAGGCGTCGTCGGATGGCACGGTTCATTTAAACACCACCCGCAGTGCGTCGGCAATATGGCGCAGCCCCAGCTCTGGAAAGGCGCGATAGCCGCCCACCTCTGCCGTGATATAGCCTGAATAGCCGATTGACTCCAGCGCGGCGCGCACTTCCATCCAGGGCAGGTCGCCCTGCAAGGGATTGGCAAAGCCCTGGATCGTACCGATGTCGAGACGGAAATCCTTCACATGCACCCGTTTAATGCGTGGTCCCAGAATGCGGATCCACTGCTGGGGATAGCCAAATGCCAGCACATTGCCGGCGTCGAAGTAAGCGCCCACCCATTCGCTGTCGATCTCGTCGAGAAAGCGCGCCATTTCCAGCGGGCTGAGCAGGAAGCGGTTCCACACATTTTCCACAGCAATAGAGACTCGCTGTCGCTTGGCTTCTGGAGCGAGCTGTCGGAGCGCGTTTTGGGCACGTGTGTAAGCGACATCATAGGGCACCTCGGGGGTTACTACACCGGGCACGACCAGAACAGCCTCCACGCCGAGCGCGTTTGCCAGGCGCAGCTGGTGGCGGCAGAGTTCGATAGCTTGCTCACGCACCGCCGCGTCGGGATGCGTGAAAGGCACACTCCAGTAGACACCGGTGGAGAGCGAACTCAGCTCGATACCGATCTCGTCCGCCATCTGGCGGATGGCACGGGCGTCGGCATCGCTGGTCTGGGGGCTAAGTATGCCCTGCAGCTCCATATTGAACTCGATTGCGTCGAAGCCCGACTCTTTT
>Ga0101945_1002333_pt1 | contig 13659 bp, 15 predicted proteins | sample DewCreD2012metaG_2_FD_75246 | JGI IMG/M metagenome (GOLD analysis project Ga0101945, IMG submission 75246) | Hot spring sediment bacterial and archeal communities from British Columbia, Canada, to study Microbial Dark Matter (Phase II) - Dewar... ... | reverse complement strand
CGGCTCCTTCACCTTGACCACCATCTCCGCCTGACGCCAGACGGAGGGCGCATCGGGCACCAGCTGCGCTCCCGCCGCCACATACTCGGCATCATCAATCCCTGTGCCCGCACCTGCACCCGATTCCACCAGCACCGTATGCCCATGCTGAACCAGTACCTCTACGCCCTGTGGCGTCATCGCCACCCGATACTCATCGGGCTTAATCTCCTTCGGAACCCCGATCACCATCGCGCCTGTATAGTACCCAAAAGACAGGGTAATCTGTGCTCCTTCAGAGGAACAGATGGTTCCTCTACACCATTATACCCGGTGTGGTATACTCTATCGGTTCTAAGCCTCTATGCCTTTATTGGGATTGGCTGGGGCGTCTAAGGATGGGTCTTTGTTTAGGACTGCTGTATTGCCTCTCTGGATGTGGCTGCAGCAGTCCTTTTATGGTATCATGGGGGTAGTGCAGGACAGGACTGCCCTCGTGCCTTTGATTATACTTGGCTGGCTCTTATGGGGGCTGTGCCTGCAGACGGTGTAGGTTTGGGGTAGTCTGGATGCCTTTAGAGGAACTTGGTCGCCTTCGGGTGTACCTATGTCGGGTGTAGGTGTCCTGCATAGATAGACCGATAAGGCTTATGAGGGATAGGAATAGCTGGGCTTCGCAGTATGCCCAGAATCCTGACCAGTTGTTTGGTAGGGGTCTTATCTTGGATAGCATTCTGCGTAGTCGGTGAATCTGTTTGAAGGTGGCTTCGAGAGCGGTTGCGGGCAGGTCGGGTTCGTTCCAGATACCCCAGAATCTGCCTGTCCATTGTGTTGCTTCTGGTGCTTGATTTTGGAGTGCTTTGCGGGTACTTGTCGCGTGTCCTAAGATGTAGACCATAGCCTGTTCTACTCGCTTTATTTCGATCGGGTCTACTCGTGTGCCTGTGATGGCAAGTTGTTCATCGCCTGTTATTTCTGCCCATGCTCGGCTGATAAATTGTCGCAGTTCGTGTAGGTTTTCGTATTTGGTGGTATGGAGGATGATGTGATAGTGTACCATGCCTCGCAATTGGAACTCCATTTTCCAGATTGCGAGCCATTGCCATCCTTTGTATTTGCGTTTTAGTCTGTGTTTGAGGGCGCTGAGGTCTCTCTTGCTATCCTCTACGGTTCTCTGCCTGTATGTCAAGGTGATACCATAGTTATAGCCTTCTCGTAGTATCGGCAGGATCAGAAAGAGCTTTTTGGCGAATCTTGCTCTGCTCTGTTTGCTCCATGTCGTTGATGCTTTTCCTCGTCTGTTTCCTTTGTTTCCTCTCATCGTGTTGGTGTTTGTGTTTGCTCTGACGATTAACTTTGTAAGGCGTAGGTTGCTTGTAAGATGAGAATCAGGATGCCTCTTTTTGGGTGTGTGTTGCTGGTAGGTTTGGCAATAGGGTTTTTCTTTTTGGCAACTATTTATGGCTTCTTTACTTATAAGTACACGATCAAGGGGCGTATTGATGCGCGGACACCAGCTAAGGCTAAGTCTGTTGGGCTTCGTTCTGAACTGGACACGGCGGGTATTCCGTTTGAAGTACCGCAGGGCTTTGTCGTGCGCACGGTGGTGCGCCGACTGCCTTGCGGGAAAGAAACTCGCTATTATGTTGTTCTGCCTCTTGATGAGCCTTGCTCTGAATCCGCTGATGGCGCAGAGCAGTGATAAAGAACTTTCAGCTTATCAGAAGGATCCTTATAACGCGAGGTTGTTCTATGAGGGTGTTAACCCGGATGGGCAGCGTGTTCAGGTTCCTGTTCCTCATGGATATATGAATTTTTATTGGGGTAGTTGGCAACGGCTTTATTTTGCTTATGCTGATTACTATAGTACTATAACTCAGGATGTATTGGATTATTGCGAGCAGTGTTCTGATAGGCTAGCTGCTCATGGGATTTTTCGTGCCTGTACTAACTTTATTCGATACCCTGCGCCTTGAGGTTTATAATGCGCGGGATTTTGCCTATATTGCGCCTTCTGCTGTTCCTTCTGCTATGCGCGGGCTGATGGTTTCTAAGTATTCGCTGGGTGAAGAGGGTTTTCGGGCGTTTAGGAACTTCGGCTTTAAGCTTGTTCAGAATCCTGATGTTGTGATTCGTATTGGTAATCGGGAGCGTTCAGAGATGCATGGATATTATTGGGCGAATGTTCCTTTTGATGTAAAGTACTATTATTTTCAGTATCGTAAATCAAGAGTTTTTACTTATTATGGTTCTGTATGTGGTTCTTTGACAAGAGCAACGATCTCTTTTGTGATTGATATATTTTTTACTGCTTTGACGGATGGTTCTGATGTTGAGAGTAGGAAACAGGCTATTACGAATTTGTTGGATGCTATCATTGATAGTGCGAATGCTACTTTTGAGAGTCTTGGAATGCGCTATCCGATGACGGGGGCTGATAGGAAAGATATAAACCTCGTCACGATTATGCCTGCTGATTATCGGGATTTTATTGACCTGTTTGAGGCTTGCGATCTCTGTGATGTGCTTGAGGGGATTAATTCTCTGGTGGAGGCGTTTGAGTGGGGTACGGATGCTGATTATTGGGATCGCTTGAATTCTATTGAGTTCAATGCGCCTAATTACTTAAGCTGGATTGAGTTTTTCTATCAGCTATGGGATGTTTTTGCGCCTGTTTATCAACCTTGTTCTGAGGTGGGTAGTTCCTTTATACAGGTCGGCAGCGCGGTTGACAATAGACCATTTGGGCAGGTGGACGCTTCTGTTGCTGAATATGTGCTTTTCACGATTTGGTTTGTGTTGCGCCTTCGTAGGCTGATGGTGCAGCTTGTTGATGGGATGTCTGGAGGTGGGCAAGATGATTAGGCAGGTTGTTGATTGGTTCATTGAGATACTGGAGCAGGCTTTTCTGGGCTTCCTCTCGACTATTGACCGGCTGATTCCGCCTGCGCCTTCTATTGAGCATACGCCTCTTTTCGTGCGTCCTTTCCTTGACTTGATCACTCGCTTTATTGCTCTTGACTGGCTATTTTATTACGGGCTTATTCTCGTTTCTATTTATGCTACGATCTGGGGTTGGCGTCTGTTGCGTCATCTTTGGGAATTGATACCTTTCAATTAGTGGAGGGGGCGATGATCTGCGCTTTTGTGGGGTCTCTCGGTGCGGGAAAGTCCTATTCGATGGTGGAGTTGGGTCTAAGATACCTTGCCGATGGGTATCGGGTCTACTCCATTACGCCTGATATTGTCTATGCGGAAACGGTCGATATAGATGATGTGCCTAAGCTGGTTTCATTTGCTGCTGATACTCGGCAGGATAGCGTGTTGTTGATGGATGAGGCGGGTCTCTTGCTGTTCAGCAGGGACTGGGCGCGTGAAGGAATGAAGCCTATCCTTCAGTTCATCATCACTTCGCGTAAGCGTGGTTTTCATATCTTCTACACGGCGCAGTATAAGGCGATGGTCGATAAGGTACTCCGTGAAGTCACTACCGATGTGGTCTACTGTATGAAGTTTGGTCCTTTCGGTTTCAGGTTTTATCATCCGCAGCTGGAGGTAGAGCTGTATCGGTTCAGTCCTCATATCTGGAAACTGTATGACTCTACTTCTGGATTGAGGCGGGGTGTTTCTTTTCAGCAGGCAGTTGATGAGGGAATACGTAGAGCGGTTATGGCTATAAAGGCTAAGCATGCTCTGAAGGGGAAGAGCGTCGATTTCGATTTCAAGATGGAGGGCTAACATGCTCACGGTAGAGGATCTGCTGATGATTATTGCTGGAATACTCTGCGCAATCGCTTTCCTCATCGGTTTGAGGAGGTAGAGGATGGAGGCTTTCGTGGCTGGACTGGCTGGAGGGCTGTTGTTTGGACTATTCGGATGGATGTTTGGATCCATCCTTGAGATGGTTCGGCGTGCTGCTGAATAGGAGGTGAAACGATGATGGTCTTGGTGAATCGGAACGGGTTTGTGCAGGAAGCGGTGGAGGTGGACGCCTTCACGGCTTGTGTGTTGTCTGATAAGAAAATCGGGCTGACGCTTTATACTCCTGGGAGAGAGGTCTTTTTGCGCCTCTCTCCGGGGGAGTATAGGCGCTTTCTAGAGGCTATTTATAGGCAGCTGGCTTGGGTGGAGCTCAAGGAATCGCCTGATTTCTAAGAATCGACGCACCCAGGTCAGCGAGCCGATTTGCCCCCAGCCCCGCGCCCGATGCATAGGCGCGCGGGGCTGCCCCCAAATCGAGCGAGCGCAGACCACGCACTCAGGTTGCGTCGGCGCAGGATGCCCTTTTGCACGCGCGAGCACGGCCTAAACGCACGCAGCTTCCGTATGGCACGCAGCCCCTGCCTTCCTGCGCCGCGCCACGCAGTACCCTCTCGCCTTGCAGCCCTTTCTCGCCACGCAGCCCTTCTGCGCTATGCAGCCTTTAGGGAAGTGTGCCCTTAGGGCGCGGAGGCACGCGCCAGCGTGCCCCGCGCCTCTCGGGCTTGTATTAATGGTGCATATTCGGCCGCTGGCACTCTCTGAAGATTTCATTGAGGATATAGGTGGCGATCCGAATCAGGGCTTGATGGTGCTTTTTGCCCTCTTTTCGTAGGCGTTTATAGAGGCGGTTCCATCGGCTTTGGGGGGTTGTGGCTCCGCAGGCTAATTGATACAGGGCGGTGCGCAGGTGTTTATTGCCCTGCAGTCCTTGCCTTTTGATTTGGTTGCCTGACTGGGCTCTCTGGTCGTAGAGCCCTGCGTATCTTCGCAGGGTTCTGGCGTTTCTCCAGCGTTCTAATGGGGCTATATGGACGGCGATTTTGATGATGGTATTTTGGGCTTCTGGGTAGAGGACTAAGAGGGTTTCGTAGAGACGGCTTGTGATGGGGTGGCTTTGGATGGCTTTTTTGGCGCGTTTCCAGGCTTGGTTCTCTAAGCGTTTGAGTTCCTTCAGGAACTCGCTGTTTTTCAGCTGGACTTGGTAGCCTGTTGCTTCGGCGTTCTTGAGCAGGATTTCGGTTCTTACTCGTTCGCGGGTGAACTGTTCGGCTTTGTAGACGATTCTTCGCAGTTCCAGGACTTCTTGGAGGTCTTTGTAGGGGATAAAGCGGGGGCTGTTCAGTTCGGATTGAATTTTGAGCAGTTTGGCGATGGCGGTGGCGTCGTGGAGGTCGTTCTTATCGCGGTTGCCTACTACTCTTTTATCGGCGCGGATGCCCTGTGTGCGGTAGATGGAGACGCTTGGGGTGTATTTCAGGGCTTCGTCGAGCCAGGGTTTGGCTAATGCGCCTGTCCATTCGGCGGCGATGTGGTCTCCCTCCTTGAGGATGGAGGCGAGCTGGGTGGGTTTCTCCAGGATCTGGATTTGGATTTGGTCTTCATCCAGAATGGCAATGACGGTTGTGCTTTTGCCGATATCCATGCCGATGTATCTCATCGTTCATCCTCCTCTGTCGGGTATATCGAGAGCATGGAGCGATTGAAAGAAAAGATAGAGGCGCTTCGGCAGCAAGGGAACATCCCGGCGCTGGGGGCGGCAATACTGAACAGCCAGAAGGTGATGGCAATCGCTGTGGCGGGGAACCGCCGCGCCGACTGCGACACACCCGCCGCAACGGATGATCTGTTCCATATTGGCTCCTGCACCAAAGCGATGACGGCTACCCTTATGGCGCGTTTGGTGGACGCTGGCAAACTGCGCTGGAACCAGACCATCGGCGAGACCTTCTCTGACCTGCGAACAACTATGCACGAAGCGTATTATTCAGTGACCCTTGAGCAACTGCTCTATCATCGGGGTGGGTTGCCCGAAGATCGAGAGCCAGATATGGGGTTGCAAGCCCGGCTGTGGGCACTTAAAGGAGATCGACGCGTGGCACGCCGCCGGGCAATCGCCCTCGTATTAGAGCGTCCTCCTGCCACGCCACCCGGCAGCAAGATGCTCTATTCGAACTTTGGCTATATGGTTGCGGGCGCGATGGCGGAACAGGCGACAGGGAAGAGCTGGGAGGAACTAATGCGTCTCTGGCTCTTTGAGCCGCTTCGGATGCAGCGGGTGGGTTTTGGGGCACCCGGTAGCACAGGTGAAAGGCCGGATCAGCCCCGCGGGCACCTTGGCTCATCCTGTACGCCTGTCGAACCTGGCACCCTTTTCGCAGACAACCCGCCCGTGCTTGGTCCGGCGGGCACGGTTCATTGCTCTCTGCGCGATTGGGCACGGTTCGTGCGGCTACACCTGCAGCTCGCGCGAGGCAAAGCGTCGGTGTTGCTGAAAGCTGAAACCGCTGCCAAACTGCACGCCGACCCCTACAAGCAGGGCTACGCGATGGGCTGGGGGGTGGCACAGCCAGAATGGGCAAAAGGCACATTGCTGATCCATGCGGGCAGCAACTCAATGTGGTATGCAATCGCGGCAGTGGCACCCGGCTTGGATCGCGCCTGGCTGATCGTTGCCAATTGTGGCAGTGAGCAAGCACGTAACGCGTGTGAACAGCTGTTGCGACGTCTTACCCGTTAGCTGTTTCGTTCCCTCTGCCAAAAACTGGTATTTTTACTGTTGCGCTGCGGATAGAAACCGGGATATACTAATCTTTGGAGCGGTGAGCCAAGGAGGAAACAGCTCGGCAGGAACTTCGCCCTCCGGTGAATGGCGGTCTCGCCCGAAGGAAAGGAGCGGTAAATGACCATTTTCCTCCAAGCTCCTGTCCGATTTTGGGCAGTTTTTGAGTCGAATAAGATGGGAGCGCCTAAGTGGCTTGCTCCGAAGGAGGTCAAAAGCAATGCGAAGATCAGTGTATCGGTTGATGAGCATCACGCTTGGAATGGGGCTGGCGATCCTTATTGCCAGCGCTCAGGTGCGTATCTACGACACCATCTGGGCAGCTGATGGTCCCCCCACGACCAATCTACCAGGACTGGTTTTCACTGGTGCTACTCCTCGCTACAATATGGGCGACGGGATTGGCGTGAGCCTGTCCGGGAACGCGGAACTAACCCGTCTGGACTTTGTGCTGGTCATAGCCGCGGCAGTTACCAACGCCACGGTTACTTTCACCGTCGATGTGTTCAATAACTGGACGACCGCAGGTGCAGCGACCGATCCTGCCTTCAGTAACCTCGCCGGCTCGTTCACAGGCACACTGTCTGGCATCACCACCACAGGAGCCGCTGCCTTTATCGTCACCACGACCCCACCTGGGGGCATCGTGCTGGATACCAGCCCCAATAAAGGCGTGGTCATCAAGCTACTGTTGAACGGTATGGCGAGCAACACCGCGACGGTTGGTATCGTGAATCGCCTACCCAATCCGGGCACAGAGGGGCTTCTGGCGGATGCCTTCTATCGTGATGTGAACGCGAACGGCATCATCGAGATTGGCGAGGCGCGTACTTTTAGTGAGCCATACACTCCACGCACTCAGGATAACCTCGCTATCACTTTGTGGGTGCCAGAGCCGGCGTCGATGCTCGCGTTAGGTGCCGGACTGGCGGGGCTAATTGCGTTGCGCCGCCGCAGGAAGTAAACGCTTGCCTTCACCCCCCTCTTCTGCCGTATGGGCAGGGGGCACCCTTGTGGTGTGCCTACTCTGGGCACACCACAACTATTTTTTGCCTCCGAAGGACCACTTCACAACCGACGCAGGAGAACCGTGTCAAGGGGTGAATTTTATAAAGCATGTTCACAGGGCTGGTCGAGGCGGTGGGGCGGGTAATCGCGTTGGAACCGCTGCCAGCGGGTGGCGCTCAGTTAACCCTTGAAGCGTTCCCGATGGCGGTTGGTGAGAGCCTCGCCGTGAATGGGGCTTGCCTCACCGTGCGCCATGCAGAAGGCAGCTGCCTGCACTTCGACTTGGTGGCGGAAACCTTGCAGCGCACCAACCTTGGCGAGCTAAAACCGGGTGACCCGGTCAATCTGGAACGTCCGTTGACTCCCCAAAGCCGAATCGGGGGGCACTTCGTGCAAGGGCATGTCGACACGACCGCCCGCCTCATCGAGATCCAGCGCCATGGCAACGGTCACGAGCTGCGCCTGCAGCTGCAGGAGCCGTTCTTCATGCGCTACATTGCTCCCAAAGGCTCCATCGCGGTGGACGGCATCAGCCTTACCGTTGTGCAAGTGGGCGAGGGCTGGTTCACCGTCTGGATTGTGCCCCACACATGGCAGAAGACGAATCTCTCCTCACGCCAGGTGGGTGACCAGCTCAATATCGAGACCGACATCCTGGCGCGGTATGTGGAGCGATTGCTCCAGGCGCAGGGTAGGCTGTAAGAGGGAGCAGGTATTCTCATGCCATGCGACTGCGCCGGACAGGGTTCATCGGCTGGGTACTGCTGTGGGCAGGTACAATGGCACAACTGCCCGACCTGAAGTTCCCTGCACAGTTCGTGATGGAGCGCACGGCGTATGCTCCCGGCGACACCGTCAAGGGGCTTCTGATACTGAAAATCCCCGCGCCCTACCATGTGAATGCGAACCCCGCTTCCGAAGACTATCTGATCCCGACCGAGCTGCGGTTCGAAAAGAGCAGTGCTTTCAGTGAGCCAAAGGTGGAGTATCCCGCGGCTATCGAGAAAGCCTTTGAATTTTCGGGCGGCAAGCCGCTTAAGATTTACGAGGGGCAAGTGTTGATTAAATTCCAGCTGAAACTTGCCCCTACTGTGAAGCTGGGCAAGTTGAGCCTGCCTGCTCTGCTGTATTATCAGGCGTGCGATGACAAGGCGTGCTACCCGCCTCAGCGACTGAAACTCACGCTGACCCTCTCCATCACCCAGCGGGGTGGCGCGTCCAACCCGGAGTATGAGCGCCTGTTGAAGGAGTCATCCAGCGATACAGGGGGCAAGTTGCAAGAGTATCCCGTGGCGGCCGGTGGCTTTGCAGGCTTCGTGGAGAAGCAGTTCCGTCAGGGGCGATGGCTGCTGTTCGTGGGTGCTCTTTATCTGGCTGGTCTGGCGTTGAACCTGACGCCTTGCGTATTGCCGCTGATCCCGATTACGCTGGGCTATTTCAGTATGCAGGCGCGAGGACAGCGGGGTCGGCGTGTGGGGCTGAGCGCGCTCTACGCGCTGAGCATGGCAGCGGTCTATGCTCTGCTGGGCACGGTAGCGTCGCTGGCGGGCAAGGCGTTCGGCTTTCAGTTCCAGAACCCAATCGTGGTGGGCGTATTGATTGGGTTGCTGGTGCTGTTCGCGCTCGCGCTGTTTGGGGTGTATAAGTTTCAGGTGCCGCCCGCCCTGATGCGCTATGTTGGGGCACGTCAGGGCTGGCTTGGGGCGCTGATGATGGGTTGTCTCGCGGGTGTTGCGGCGGCGCCCTGTATAGGTCCCGTGATTGCCGCGCTTATCCCCATCGTTGCTGCACTGGCGAATCCGACCATCGGCTTCCTGCTGTTTCTTGCGCTGGGACTGGGATTGGGCACGCCCTATTTCATTCTGGGTCTGTTCTACGAGCGGCTCCAGAACCGCCTGCCGCGCTCGGGTGAGTGGACAATCTTGGTGGAGCGTCTGTTCGGCGTGTTGCTGTTGGCAGCGGCGCTCTATTTCGCTCGCAGCCTCATGTCGCCCAAGCTTTACGCGATTGCATGGCTACTGTTCTTTGCGCTGACCGCGGTCTATTTCTTTGCCTTTGAGCGGCGTGAGATTACCCAGCCGCGCGTGGTACGCTTCAAGCAGGCGCTGGGGGTGGTCTTTCTGCTGCTTGCGCTCAATAATGGCTACTCGCTGCTGCGTCCCAAAGTACATATCCGCTGGGAACCCTACACCGAGGCGCGGCTGGAGCAGGCGATTCGGGAGCGCAAGCCGGTGATGATCGACTTCACGGCGTCTTGGTGTCAGGCGTGCACAGAGCTGGAGGAGTACACTTATACGCACCCGCGTGTGGTGCGTGAATCGGAGCGGTTTGTGCGTTTGGTGATGGACGCCACCCGTGAGGAGGACCCAAATGTGCAGCGAATCCTCAAAAAACATGGGGTGGTTGGCTTGCCGACCGTGATTTTTATCGGTTCGGACGGTCAGGAGCGACGCGACCTGCGCCTGACCGGCTTCGAACCTGCTGATGCCTTTTTGAGGCGCATGCAGCAGGTGCGCTGATCCCCTCTCTCCGAACAGTCAGGCGGGTGGGCAGGTATACTTTTGTCGATGACCACGCTCGCCTTTGAGACCGTACCGGGCACGAACGCCCTGCTGCTCAATGGCAAGGCAGTCGCCCAGCAGATTCGCGAATCGCTGCGCGAGCAAGTGGCGGAGTTGCGTCAGCGGGGGATTCAGCCCTGCCTTGCTGTCATGCTGGTGGGTGACGATCCTGCCTCGCATACCTATGTACGCACCAAGGCGCGCGCCTGCGAATCGGTAGGTATCCGTTCGATCGTGCATCACTACCCGGCGTCGGCATCGCAGGCGGAGCTGGAAGCCCAGATCGACGTATGGAACAGTGACTCGACCGTGCATGGGGTGCTGATTCAACATCCGGTGCCGCCCCCGCTGAACGAATCGGCGCTGTTGCGCCGCCTTTCCCCCAGCAAAGATGTAGATGGCATCACGCCTGCCTCCCTAAGTGCCTTGCTCACAGGCGAGGAGGCGTTCGGGGCATGCACTCCCCTGGGCATTATCACCTTGTTGGACGCCTATCGTATCCCGATCGAAGGCAAACATGCCGTGGTTGTTGGGCGCAGCATCATTCTGGGCAAGCCGACTGCGCTGATGCTGCTTAACCGAAACGCGACTGTGACCATCTGTCACTCACGCACGCGCGACCTGAGTTTTCACACGCGCCAGGCGGACATCCTGGTGGCGGCGGTGGGCCGGCCTGAGTTCATTACAGGCGAGATGATTAAGCCCGGTGCGGTGGTGATTGACGCAGGCTACAATCGGGTAGAGGGACGCACAGGCGATGTGGGCGATGTTCATTTCGAGTCGGCAGCGCGGGTGGCGTCCGCCATTACCCCTGTGCCTGGCGGTGTGGGACCGATGACCGTTGCTATGCTACTTCAGAACACCCTCCGCGCCGCCAGCAAATGTTCTCATCCCTGATCCCTATCGCGCCCCTGTCAGCCGATCCAGGTGCCGCAGCAGAGGATGCCGCTCGATCCATTCGGTCAGCGAGTATCGCTCTGCCCAGAGATGGAACAGCAGCAACCCCAGCGTCAGCAATACCTGTCCCCAGAGTGGCAGCAGGCGTGTTAGTGCTGTGCCCAGCGCACCTCCAAGCAAGTTGCTGCCTGTATCGCCCAACATGCCGCGTCCTGCCCGATCCGGAGGCAGCACCAGCAGCAACCCCAGCAGCACCCCTGACAGCATCAGCGTGTCGCCTCGGTCGCCCCGTAGAAAAAGCGCGACCAAGCTTGCCAACGCGAGCAGCACGAAGAGGGTTCCCGCCCGTCCCGGACGCACATCCAGCAGGTTAAAAAGGTTCGCCCAGAGCGCAATCATCAGACCACTCAAAAGCGCGTGTGGATCAGTGAGGGGGACATCGTGCAAAAGGGCAGCAATGGCGACGCCCAGTATGATTCCGCCGATGAACTTGAGCAGTCCTGTGGTGGGCTGCCCAGCAAGCAGCGATCGCAGATGCCCGCGCAAACCTTTGGGCGCGCGCTGACCCCACTGGTCGTCCACAAAGCCCAGAATGCCATAGCCTATGGTGAGCAGCCAATAAAGCGGCTCCCGCGCCAGAACGAGCCACATCCCCAACCCCGTGAGCAAGGGCACCAGCCCCAACCGGTCGGGCACTATCTCGCCCCGAAAGTTTGCCCGCTGCCAGCCCAGCCGCGCGCAGAACTTGCCCATCTTCCCCACCGCCTATTGTACCTCTCCCGATGAGCCAGCAGGAATCCCGCCTTTGCAGGCGAATCCCGAACAGGGTGATGAGGATGCAAAAAGACAACCGGCTCACACGGCGCGAATTTCTGAAGGCGTCTGCAAGCGTGACAATCGGCGCGATTGCCACGGGGTTGCCCACACACGCTTTTGTCCATGCTCAGGGTTCCGACAAATTGCGCGTGGGACTGATCGGCTGCGGTGGGCGAGGTACTGGGGCAGCGCGCGATGCTGTGTTCGCCGATAAAGGCGTCGAGATCTACGCGCTGGGCGACCTTTTCCGCGACAAGCTGGATGCGTGTCGCCAGAATCTGCAATCGCTGGGCGAAGCGTTCAATGTAAGCGACGATCGCTGCTTCACTGGCTTCGATAACTATAAGGGCGTGCTTGATAGTGGCGTGCATATTGTCATTCTGGCAACGCCCCCCGCCTTCCGCCCCGTGCATTTCCAGGCGGCTGTTGAGGCGGGCAGGCATGTGTTTATGGAGAAGCCCGTTGCAGTCTGTCCTGCAGGGGTGCGCGCGATTCTCGAGGCGGGCGAAAAAGCCAAACAGAAGGGGCTGGCCGTTGTGGCGGGCACCCAGCGACGACACGACTTCGGCTATCGTGAGACGATTAAACGCATTCAGGAGGGTGCCATCGGGCGCATCGTCGCTGGCTACTGCTACTGGAACCAGGGCGGGCTGTGGGCGGTGCCTAAACAAGAAGGCTGGAGCGACACCGAATGGCAAATCCGCAACTGGCTCTACTTCACATGGCTCTCTGGCGACCATATCGTGGAGCAGCATATCCATAACATCGATGTGATCAACTGGGTATTAGGAGCACATCCCGTCAAGGCGCTGGCGATAGGTGGACGGCAGGTACGCACTGAACCCCTCTATGGGCACATCTACGACCACTTCGCCGTCGAGTTCGAATACCCTGGTGGCATCAAAGTACTGAGCATGTGCCGCCAGATCGATAACTGCGCAAACTTCGTGGGCGAGCGCGTGGTCGGCACAGGTGGGGTTGCCGACCCATCGGGCTGGATTCAAGGCGTCACTGAGTGGCGCTATGAGGGCCCACGCACTAATCCCTATATGCAGGAGCATGTGCATCTAATGCAGAGCATTCGGCGTGGTGAAGCCCTGAACGAGGCGCGACAGGTGGCAGAAAGCACGCTGAGCGCGATTATGGGGCGCATGTCCGCCTATACGGGCAAAGAGGTCCCCTGGGAGCAGGCGATGAACTCCCAGCTGAACCTGCTGGAGCGTGTGCAGAAGTTGCACGAGTTCGGCCCGATGGTGGTGGACCCCGTCGCAATGCCCGGAAAGACACCGCTGGTGTAAACGAGTAAGGTAAGATTCCGCCGCACTCCCTTTGGAGGCGGAGCTGGTTCTATGCGCCCCTGTGCTCGGTGAAGTACGGGCACGGCATGCCGTGCCCCAACTATGGAGCGTTGAGTTCGGCACGCCCTGAGCAAAAATTAACGGTATGGTACACTCTCTGCTGGTATGTCAGTGCTGGAGAGCCATATCAACCCGAACGATGCGGAGTTTCGCGCGAATCGGGCATATTATGAGGAGCTACTGAAGCAGTATCGGGATGCGCTGGAGTGGGCACGCGCAGGTGGTGGTTCCGATGCACTCGCCAAGCATCGCGCGCGCAACAAGCTCACCGCCCGCGAACGCATCGACGCCCTGATTGACCCCAACACGCCTTTTTTAGAGCTTGCCCCTTTAGCCGCCTACAATATGTATAACAACGAGGCGCCCTGCGCAGGCATCGTGTGTGGTGTCGGCGTTATCCACGGCAAGGAGTGCATGATTATTGCGAATGACGCCACTGTGAAAGGTGGCACCTACTTTCCCATCACGGTCAAGAAGCACCTGCGTGCACAGGAGATTG
>Ga0101945_1002331_pt1 | contig 13672 bp, 13 predicted proteins | sample DewCreD2012metaG_2_FD_75246 | JGI IMG/M metagenome (GOLD analysis project Ga0101945, IMG submission 75246) | Hot spring sediment bacterial and archeal communities from British Columbia, Canada, to study Microbial Dark Matter (Phase II) - Dewar... ... | reverse complement strand
AGGTATGGCAAAGAGCAGCAGAATATGATCCAAATCGCAGTAAACCCTCGGCATGGCTTCTTATGCTCACACGCAGTCGTGCAATTGATAAACTAAGGGCTAGTAGTCAAAAGAAAAGGTTTGAGGGGAAATTGGAAATAGATACTCCAAATTCTATAAATGATCCACAGGAGTCATCTTTTATGATAGAAAGACGCAAAGCTATTCAAAGTGCTCTTGCAAAGCTTAGTTCACAACAGCGGCAAGCAATCGAGCTTGCATATTTTTATGGGCTTACTCAGAGTGAGATTTCAGCTAGATTAGGACAACCTATAGGAACCGTAAAGAGTTGGATTCGATTGGGAATGATAAAATTACGTGATTTTCTTAAATCGTTTGAGGAGAAATAATAAATAGGACTGATTCAACTATTTCCCTTATCAAGGAACAGGAATAACTTTTATTATTCCTTGCATGCTATTGTGTCGTTTACAGAAATAATGGTATTCTCCGGCTTCAGTAAAGGTGAATGAAAAAGTTTGACCTTTTGTGAAAAAACCAGAATCGAAGGCCCCTCCAAGTTTTTTAGGCGTCCCGTGAGTTACACTATGCTCGATTGCATCACCGTTTGTCCAAATCACTGTGGTTCCAACTGGCACTTCGAGTAAGCTTGGTTTGAAAGTAAATAGCTTTATATCAACGTTTACTTTCTTTAGTTTGTTTGAATAAGTAGCCTTCTGAACTGTCTCGGCTTTTTCACTACAGCCGTAAGCAATCGTTCCTAAATTGACTAATAGAAACACCATCATTAGAATCACTAATCTAGGTTTAAGTTTCATTTATATCTCCTAGGAACAGGCTCAAAGAAACCTTGAGCCTGTTCCTATTTTACTTTGATTTACTTTGAAGCAAACTTCTTAGGAAACTGCTTCACTATTGTTTCGGCTAGTGGGTCAGCAATCATCTCCATATGACTGGCTGCTTTACGTAGTTCGGTATAGGCCTTTACTTGGTCTCCGGCTGCCTGAGCGTCAATCACAGCCTTTAGGGTGAGAACATGGGTCTTTACCAGGTTAGCAACGACATCTCCAGGAAGAGAAGGGCTAGCTGAGTTAATGAAAGCACCGAAGTCCTTGGTGTACTGAACCAAGTCGGCTACCGCCTTATCCTGTTTGGCTTGGTCTTTGGTTGCTACGCCAGTTGTATAATCAACTACAAAACCTATATGCTTACGCCAGAGCGGTAGAAAAGCTTTCTCTGCATCAGGTCCATAGACTGAGCCAATTGCTCTAGAAAGGTCTAAAGAGTTGCCATCAAGCGCAGTAGCTGCAGCTTCAAATTCCGCTTGGCGTCCTCCTAGTGCTGCTCCGGTGGCCGCAGCGGCTAGAAATACATGTTCTTGAAGCAGAATGTTAAGTTTAGTACGTAATTCAGCTGCTTTAGTAGTGGAAGTGGGTTCCATTATAGCTTTTTTCTTAGTCATTTCTTCCGTTTTGGCTAATGATGGAGCTAGCATTAAGGTAACTAGTGTGAAAAGTGATAAAACCATCATAAATTGCTTTAGAAAAGTTTTCATTTTATACCTCCTTGCTTGTTTGAATTTTCACCTAATATATACGACTGATACGGGGTATTTGGATTAAAATGAAATTCTCTATCCAATGTGACGCTTCAGGAAATAAAGCGTCTTTTTATTAAAATCTTCGGTCTTTTCGTACATAGGTGTATGAGCACAACCCTCGAATACTACAAGCTCAGAGTTTTTGATGCTGTTTTTCATATGATTACCAAAGCGACCTATAGAAGTTATTAAGTCAATCCCTCCAAAAGTAAGAAGCGTAGGTGCTTTTATATTGCTAAGTTGTAGTTCACAATCATGCGATAAAACGGCCAAGCATTGACTTACGAATGCCTCTGTAGGTTGCTCAGGTCTGCTTTTTACAAAATCGCTCAAAGACTTTATATAATCTGGGTTTTTGACAAATAGCTCAGGGCTAAGACACAGAGGAAAGATAAAACTTATAACCGTATCAACTACACTTCCTTTAAATTTAGCTATTTCCATCCATCCGTTCACAAGTATCTTAATGAAGATATCGGTCTTACTCCAGCCACTGTGTATTGATAGTGATTTAACTTTATCTGGATACTTTACTGCAAACTTTAAAGCTGTAGCTGCACCTAGCGAAATGCCTGCTATGTGGGCTTTTTCTATACCTAGCACCTGCATGAATCCAGCTATGTCATCAGCAAGCATATCAGTAGAGTAAGGGCCTGGAGATTTGTCAGTTTCACCTGCTCCCCTTATATCTATGGAGAAACATGTAAAGTACTTTGAGTGAACTACTCCCAGCTTACGCAGGGAGCTTCTCCTGGGCTAAACCCAAGAAGGCTAGTTCCTAACCTTAAAATATTACGTGATGCATTAATGTCTCTATCAAGAACGATATGACATTTACTGCAAATATGAACCCTATCAGAAAGCAATTTAGGAACTCTAGCACCACAGTTGCTACAGTTTTGGCTTGTCCCCCTTGGAGCTACCCGAATAGCATACTTACCAGCACTCTCAGCCTTGTAAGTGATGTATTCAAGGAATTTGCCCCAAGAACAATCACCAATAGATTTAGCAAGATTACCATTTTGCATCATATTCTTGATTTTCAAGTCCTCAAATGCAATCAGGTCATAGGTATCTACAAGTTTTTTGCTAATCTTATGAAGGAAATCATTTCTTTGATTAGCTATCTTTCTATGAATCTTGGCCACTCTAACTCTGGCTTTCTCTCTAGCACGAGTTCCCTTCCTTTTTCTAGAAAACACCCTCTGGGCTTCGGCAAGTTTAGCTTCAGATTTGGTAAGATACCTGGGATTCTCAATCAAAGTACCATCAGAAAGAACTGCAAAACTCCTAATCCCCATATCAATCCCTACTGCATTCCTTATAGCAACTTTATCCTTTCTATCTGGAATCTCAAAACTAACTATCGCATACCACCTATCAATTTCTTTTTTAAGAGTAAGAGTCTTGAGTCTAGCACCCTCAGGAAAATTACGGTGCTTCTTAACCCTGATTATCCCTATCTTAGAAATCTGAATCTTTCTATCACCAAGAAACTGCCACCCACTTTGAGGATAACAAAAACTCTTATACCAGTTTCTACCCTTAAATCTTGGAAACCCTGGCTTCTCCCCATTGCCAAGCCTTCTAAAGAACGCTTTAAAATTCTTATCCAACCTTCTAAGAACATCCTGAAGTACCTGGGAATGAACTTCTTCAAACTCAGGTCTAACCTGCTTAACCTCTACAAGAGAATTAGCCTGCTCAGTATAGGTAACATGGTATCTAGCTTTTTGCCAAGCAGAAATCCTATGCAGAAGTGCAGAGTTATAGAGTTCTCTCGAAAGCTCAAGAGTGGATTCAAGTTTTTGAAGATGAGTTTTATTGGGGTAGAGTCGGAATTTGTAACTTAGCCTCAACATTGCAGATTATATATCAGAAAACAATACAATCAAGCCCTTACTGGCTTAGCTTTCCGTATCCCCAAGCTTACACTTTGGGGTCTTGGAAAGCTAAAAAAAAAAGATAAACGGTAAAGGATGCCATAAGAAGTTGGTTTAGGGGAACAAAGCAGTTTAAAGATAAAATATATTGATCCCTGAGTAGTTTCTTTAAGCTTTGCAGAGTACCAAGTTTATAAAAACGCTTTTTAATTCCGGGAAAGACCGCCATAAATAATACTTGAAACCAAATACCGTATCTAGAAAAACCCAATATCTTAAATTTTTCTCTTGACAAAGATTAACTTATAGTTATATTCTTAACAAGAATGGCTATTGATACAAACAAATTGTTAATTGGAAAAAAATTTAAACAACTAAGAGAGCTTTCAGGTATGACCCAAGAGGATGTTGCAAAAAGGCTTGGGGTTACGAATGAATATGTCTCCATGATAGAATCCGGCAAGAGAACTCCAAGCTTGGAAGTCCTTATTAAGGCATCTAACCTCTTTCAATGTGACCTAAACTCTTTAATTGCTGATAAAGAACAAGAGCTTTCAGAAATCTTAGAAGTTGAGGGCCTTAATGAAGAAGAAAGGAAAGAATTAGAGAAGTTTATAGAGCTTTCCAAAGAATATTCACTCTTAGAAGAATTAAACAAAGAACATCCTGTTATTGCCCCACTATACCCCGATCCTCCGGTTGAAGCTTTAACCAATCATAATTTCCTGCATGAGTTTGCTGAAGAGATGGCAAATTCTGAAAGAAAAAGGCTTGGATTGGGAGATGAACCTATAAGGGATATATTTGCCCTTATAGAAACTCAGGGAGTACGCATTATAAGAAAGGAATTAAAAGAAACCTGGATTAATGGAGCCTTTATTTTTAGTAGAAAGGGCGCTTTTATGCTTATAAATTCCCGACTCCCAATAGAGGATCAGATTTTTATAGCAGCCCATGAGTACTGTCACTATTTAAAAGATAGAGATAAGGGTCCTCAAGTTGACAGGGATTATCAGATAGGAATAGCATTTGAAACGCAAAACCCAAAAGAAATAATAGCAAATGCCTTCGCACTGGGGTTTCTTATACCTGAAACGGGGATAAAGAAGCTAGTAAGAACACAACTTAGAAGCCCTATGAGGCCAGAAGATGTAATTTACCTTAAACGATACTTCGGTGTGAGTTTAGAAACCATGCTATACCGCCTAAGACAACTGGACTATTTAAGGGGGAAAAATATCAATAAATTTAGACAAACTGAGATCCTGCCTTTAGATAATATGGTATTTGGTTTTTCAAATCGAAAACCTTGGGAAGAGTATATCCCCAATAGATTTTTAAAACTCTCTCTCGGTGCTTACTATACCCATAAGATCTCCAAAGAAAGACTTGAAGCTATTTGGAAAAAGTTCTTTGATATTAATACCTCTGTTGGAAAAGAAATCTTACCAAGACTGTATTTGTATAGAGAAAAAGAAAACAACGGAAAGAATAATAAATGAATACCAAAGGAAACATTGGTATGATTTTAAACTCACGTTTATCTGTTAAAAATGAAGGGAATTTAAGTTTCAAGTTGCCGGTTGATTACAGAAGAGGATTTATCTCAATTATTAAGGGGGCAGTAGAGAACCACTCCACTACACTCTTTTCACTGCTTTTTGAAAAGAGAACAGTAAAACCCTATACCTTCTCAGTTTCATTCGGGAACAAGGTAAAGATAGAAGGTGAGAGTATAAACTTTGAACCTCCTGTAGAGTTTAAATTCAGCACCAATCGTCCTGATATTCTAACTATGGTTTATAATTACCTTGTGGGTAAAAGGGAGTTCCCTATTTATAACCTTATATTTAAAGTAGAAAACATAAATATTTCCAGACCAAGAAGAATTGAAAAAGACCAAGTTGTATTTAGAACCCTGTCTCCTGTACTTATAAGAAGCCACAAAAATGAAAGGCATTATCTCTGCCCTGAATGTATTAACTTTAATGGTGATAGTGATTTTAAAGAAGCCATTAAGTTTAATCTGGATGAGATGGTAAAACACCTCTCTAACCTAAATGAAACTGGAAGCTTTGAGTTTAAACCTGTTGAATTAAGAAAACTTGTTGTAAAACACATGGGCTTAAAGATTCCCGGGTTTGTTGGCACTTTTTCCATGAAGGCAAGTCCGGAGATCCTAAACCTGATAAACCAGGTTGGACTTGGTTCAAGACGCAGTCAGGGATTTGGAATGGTGGAGGTTATAAGGGAAATATGAGTGATACAATAACCCTATACCCATCAAACTGGCTTTATAATGCAGGAGTTGTGGGGTTGTTGAGAATACTTCAGTGGGCAAGAGGGGAAAGTATTGTAAATGAGATCCTTTCACATGGTTTAGCCAAAAAACATCTTGAAAATTTTGAAACTTATTACTTCGAGTATGCTACAAAAGCTTACTTAAGAGATGAGTTCTTATTCAGCGAAACTAGAAGAGTTTCTAAGGATAAAGCTTACTCAATTTTTGAAACTGAGAGCAATTTTAGAAAAGATATGGACAATTTAAAAGCACATGACAATTGGGATGAGTTTCTAAAGGAACTAAATGGTTATTTTGATACACATATAAGTAACTTACGAACAACTGTTGGAATAAATGCAGAAAAACTAGAGATAGCCTTAAATAAAGACTTCAACGAAACATATAATAAAATACACAAACTATCTATACAATCAAACTTTTTAGGTAGGTTCTATTTTAATAAAAAGGTAATACATAATCCAAAAGGTAATCGACCTGAAAGAATTAAAAAGTTTAAAGAAGAATATATAGATAAGGCTATATTAGCATTTGATAATGCTCACTCAGGTGAAATTAGCTGCTTCTTCTGCTCAAATAGGTATCCTAATAAGTACTTATTTGAATTCACAGAAGGCGATTTTGCACCTATAAGTGTAAGTACGGATAAATTTTTAAATCTTTTTTATAATGGTAATAACCTACATTTACAGAAATGCTCTATTTGTCAACTTATAATACTCTGTGCCTTTGCTGGATTTAATAAAAAACCTTGGCAAGTTTCTGATGTCGAAGGAACCGATTACATATTTATAAATTTACCTACACTTGAGGAAACTTTTAAAATAAATAACAGCTTTCAGGGTTTATTAAAAAATTATCAAATAGGAACGATAACTGACAATCTCTATTATAAAGGCGTAGAACTGGTAATTTCCACACTTGCAAAGAAGTCAAGGTGGCTAATTGATAATATCTTGTTTATTGAGATAAATCCTACACCTACAAAGCAAAGCCAGAAACCTAAATTTACATACTTTAACATAGACAGATCTTGTGCAGAGGTTTTCTCGAATAAAGAAGTTCAAATTGATAAACTACTGCAATCTTTAGCATTCAGATATAAGATTAATGAAAAAGAAGCTTACCTATCAACAGAGGTAATCAAAAGAGTTTTAAATAAAAAGCCGATAAAAACTATAACTTTTAAATACTTGAAAGATTATCTAAATAAGGAACAGCAAAGACTGTCAGCCTTATGGGCTTTGATAAGCCTTGAACATCTAATAAATAAACAAAGAAAGCAGCTTAAAGGAGGAAGCAAAATGAACCTTAAAAGCACTTATGGGATACTAAGCTCTATTAGAAAGGCTGGAGAAGAAAGCTTTCAAGCTGAAATTGATCAAGAAAAACGTTACCACATCGCTCAAAGGTTTCTCTCCCTTATACGAGGGGGAAGAAAAGAGGATTTTTATAACGAACTTCTTAGACTGTACATTGTATATGAAAAACAAGTACCCAATCAGGTTTTCTCATTATTATCTGAAGATGATTTATTAACTTTCCAGGAGAAGGCCCTTGCATTTTTAACAGGATTTATAGGTTCTTCAAAACAAAAACCTGAATATACGTCAAATCAGGAGGTAGAAGATGAATAAAAAAGGTTTAACAATAACCTACATAGTAAAAGCATTTCCTATGAACTATGATGAAGGTTATGGAAATGTTTCCGTTATGAAAAAGGTTCATAGAGGAGGAGGAGATACTTTACCCTTTACATCAAGGCAAGCTTTAAGGTATAGCCTCACAAAATGGTTGTTTGAGCATGGTTTTTGGCAAATAGGTAAATTAACAAAGGATCAAGAAGTGGTTCAGTTTGATCCAGATGAATTAGATAAATACTATTATGAAGAAGCTGATTTATTTGGATACATGATAACAAAGGGTAGAGGGGCAAATGCCGTTACGAGAAGTGCAGTAGCAAGATTGACACATCTAATAGGTATAGATAGCTATTTTGGTGATCAAGAGTTTTTAAGTAATAAAGGTTTTGCAGACAGGATTAAAGAAAACCCAAACATTGCAAATATAGAAACCTCTTATAACTACTATAAATATACGCTTAACATAGATCTTGATTTTGTAGGTGTTGATGAGAATTTTAAGGTAAATCTTCCACTTGAGGAAAAGATAAGAAGAGTACAATCTTTGCTAGAGGCTACTAAATATCTATATAGAGATATAAGAGGAAGAAGAGAAGATTTGAAACCACTTTTTGTAGTTGGCGGAGTTTATCCTATTAAAAATCCTTTTTTTCATAATGCAGTAAATATAATCTGGAAAGTGGGAAAACCAAATTTGAATATGCAAGCACTAGATCAGGTTCTCAATATACCCTTAAACAGCAAAAAGGTTGTAGACTACACCGCTACAGGTGTACAAAATGGGGAGTTTGAAAATTTAGATTTAGAAGTATCCCCTTATGAAGCTATTGATAAAATAAAGCAACAGGTTGAAGAAGCATATAAAGAATCCCATGAAAGTAATTAGATTACAAGTATTCCAAGAAAAAGCATCATATAGAGTAGCTTACTCTTTTGAAAATATAGAAACCTATCCTCTTCCTCCATATTCAACGGTTTTGGGGTTTCTACATAACATCCTACAAGCAAAAGAGACTATAAATGGAATAAATCTAAGTATTCAGGGCAGGTACGAAGGTCTGGTAAAAAACTATATAAGATTTCACAAATTTGAAAGTAAAAAAAACAAAGGCAAGCCTTATCCTATAGTAGTTGCAGAACTCTTTAATGTAGAACTTATAATACATATAAGAATGCCAAGCGAAAAACTACATATGGATTTACTTAACTCCCTTAAAAATCCACCTTTGTACCCATATTTAGGAAGGCCAGAAGACCTAATTGTAGAAATGCAAGCTGAAGAAGTTGAAGATATACAGAAGGAAATTGAAGATCTTCCCTACAATGCTTATATTCCCAAGGGGCTTGCTGATAAACTTAATCTTGAGCTAGATGGGATACTTTATAACATTGATACCTATTATAACAAAGTAAACAGTATAAGAGTATTTAAAAAAATTCCAGTTTTATATGTGCAAGAGCAATATACAGTTGCTGAAAAAGTAAATCATGATGGAAGTTACCCAATATGGTGGATGAGTTATTAGCAAAAAGCAACCCTGTTCAAACTTTAAAGGAGCATACAGACGAAGTTATAAAAAGGTTAGAAAGCTTTAGCACCTTAAATTTGATCCAATTTACTGATAAAGAATGGATACTTTTAAAAAAAGCATGTTTTATTCACGACTTGGGAAAAGCAAACACTCGATTTCAAAAAAAAATAAGAGGAAGCTTTGTTGTAGATGAATTCCCACATAATTATTTATCTGTTGCCTTTATTAAAGATTCTGAAGAAGAAAAGGAATTACTTGAAAAAATAGTTGCTTTTCACCACTGGAGGGAATTTCAAGATTTAACAGAGGATATCTATAACGATTTACACTCCCATATTGCAAAATTAAAAATAGAGTTCAATGAAGAATTTGAAATTATAAGCTTTGGAAAACTAAAGAAAAAACTTCAAAAATTGGAAAAGTACTATAATCGAAGAAAAGACATACCACCATCTATTCTTGAAGAAAAAAAATTTATTATTTTTCTTGGTCTTTTAAACAGGTTTGATCATAGCGCCTCTGCCGGTGTTGATGTAGAAGGTAATCCTACAGACAAACACTCAACAACTTACAATTTCTTAAAAACTATCACAAACACCCCCTGGCAGCTAAACACATTCAGAGATTATTACTCAAACTGTAACGGTTTGGTCATAGCTTCGACAGGCATGGGAAAAACAGAATTTGGTTTGCTCTGGTCCGGCTATGCCAAGACCTTTTATACCTTACCAATGAGAACATCCACAAATGCTATGTATAATAGACTCTCAAAACTGTTTGGAAACGATAATGTTGGACTTCTACACTCAGATGCACTCACAACCTTAGTATTAAAGGATGAGGATAAAACAGATGATAGTCTTTATATTTATGATCTTTCTAAAAATCTATCCCAAAACATAATCGTAAGCACAGCTGATCAGCTTTTCACAGCAACTTTAAAGTACTTCGGATTTGAAAAAATATATGCAACTTTAAGCTACTCAAAAGTGATAATCGATGAAATCCAATCTTATTCTCCCAAAACCCTAGCCGTTATTATTCAAGGATTAAAAGAAATTAAAGAAATGGGAGGCAAGTATCTGATAATGACCGCAACTTTTCCAACATTGCTAAATGACTATCTCGATGAATTTGAATTTATAGAAAGAAAAATCCCAAGCTTGAAAAAACATAAACTAAAGATAATCAATTCCGATATTTTAGATGAAATCAACTTCTTAGAAAAACTTAGAGAAAAGCATAGAAAGATTCTGGTTGTTTGCAATACTGTTAAGAAAGCCCAAGAGGTTTATAGAAGACTAAAGCAACCAAAAATGCTTTTACATTCAAGGCTTACTAGATTCGATAGAAATAAAAGAGAAAGCATTTTAAATAGCAATTTTGAAGGTATTTTAGTTGCAACCCAGGTTGTAGAAGTTTCTCTTGATATTGATTTTGACATTTTGCTAACAGAGCTTGCTCCCTTTGATGTTTTAGTCCAAAGGATGGGACGTATTCTTAGAAGGTATAAAACCGACGGAAATTTTCTACCGGATGAAGCCAATATATATGTATATTCAAATAACGTTTCAGGAAGAGGAAATATTTATGAAAACTATTTGGTTGAAAAAACTTTTGATTTACTAAAAGACGGAGAACTCTCTGAGAAAGATAAGATACAATTATGCGAGGATTTCTATAGCAAAGAAAATCTGAAAGGAACCTCTTACTTGAGGGATTTCGAAAACGCTATAAACAATATAAAAAATATTATTCTGACGAAAAAGAGCCAAGCTCAAGATATATTCAGAGATATAGATAGTTTAAACATCTTGCCATTATCCTTGTTAAACGAAAAAATTCCAAATGAGCAAGTATTAACAAAACTTGGGATAACAGGGGAAGAAATTACACTAGAACAGTTTTTAAATAAGATAGACGAGAGTTTTTGGAAAAATAGATACAAAAGAATACTTGTATACGAAATAATTAAAGATTTTTTTGTTCCAGTCCCAATTTATTTCTTGAAAGACAAGAATTTTTTCCCTTTAAGTACGTATATAGACAGCAAGAGCAGATTTCTAAAAGGAGTTATTGTAGTTGATATAACTTATGATAAAGAGACAGGCATTATGCAAGAAGAACAACAAGATAATTGGAATATAGTATGATACTTGAGCAACAATTAAAGCATACAGGAACTCTTGTAAACTATTATTTTGTTTGCAAACGGAAACTCTGGCTTTTTGCACATCAAATAAATTTTGAAACCGAATCCGATCTTGTTTCACTTGGAAAGTTACTATCAGAAACCTCTTATGAACGTAAAAAGAAAGAGATTAAAATAGATGAGACTATTTCCATAGATTGGATCGATTTTAGAAATAAAATAATTCATGAAGTTAAAAAATCGGACATCCTTGAAGAGGCACATATATGGCAGGTTAAGTACTATCTTTATTTTCTTGAATCAAAAGGTGTAAGTGGATTCAGGGCAGAGATAAACTATCCCAAATTCCATAAACGTGAACTCATCGAGCTTAGTAACCCGGACAGAGAAAAGTTAAAAGAAGTTACAAAGGAGATTGAGCAAATAATAGCCTCTAACATAAGTCCCCAAAAGGTAAGGATTCCTGCCTGCAGAAGCTGTAGTTATTTTGAGTTTTGCTGGGTATAGGTAGAGATGGAAAAGCCATTTTATATCTTTAGCAGTGGTCGAATAAGAAGAAAGGATAATACGATTTTTTTTGAATACAAGGACCCTTCTACAGATAAAGACGGAAGTAAGGAAACAGCTATATCAAGACGTGTAATACCTGTTGAGTCAATAGATTCCATATATATATTTGGAGAGGTTGATTTAAACACAAAAGTTATAAACTTCCTTGGACAAAACCATATACCTGTTCACTTTTTCAATTACTATGGTTACTATACTGGAACCCTTTATCCAAGAGAGTACGCAGTTTCAGGACACCTGCTTGTAAAACAGGTAGAACACTACATTGATCAAAAACTGAGATTTAATATAGCTTTGGAGATTATACAATCCTCTAACCATAACATACTTAAAAATCTAAAATACTATGAAAGAAGATATGGTGACCTTGAAAAATTTATTTCAGATATTGAGAGTAAGAACAAAGAGCTTTTAACTTCACGTTCTATTGAAGAGCTTATGGGTTTTGAAGGACAAATTCATAGACGTTATTTTGAGGCCTGGAACAATATATTAAAATCTGAATCTTTTCTATTTGATAAACGTACAAGAATGCCTCCCGAGAATCCAATAAACGCTCTTATTTCATTTGGTAACTCCATAATGTATGCAACAGTTCTTAGCGAGATATATAAAACTCAACTAAACCCTGCTATAAGCTATCTACATCAACCAAGTACAAGACGGTTTTCCCTGAGCCTTGATTTAGCTGAGATCTTCAAACCCCTTATAGTAGACAGGTTAATTTTTAGCATGATAAATCATAATCAGATTCGAGAAGACCACTTTGAAGATAACCTAGAGTTCTGCTATCTAAATGAGAAAGGAAGAAAAACCTTTATTAGTCAATTTGATGAAAAATTAAAAACAACAGTAAAACACCCAACACTAAAGCGCAATGTAAGTTACCGTCAGCTTATAAAGCTTGAGTGTTATAAACTCATAAAACATATACTGGGTGAAGAACAATACAAAGGTTTTAAGATGTGGTGGTAGATAAATGTATTATATCCTTGTTTACGATGTAAACCAGAAACGCGTTAACAAAATGCTTAAATTGCTTAGAAAGTATATGAACTGGGTGCAAAACTCAGTTTTTGAAGGGGAACTAAGCGATTCTCAAATAGAGAAACTAAAACACGAAATAAAGAAGTTAATAAACCCCAATGAGGATTCCGTTATAATTTATGCAATGGAAGAAAAATGGCTTGGACGTGATATCATAGGTTTAGAGAAAAAAGAGATAGGAAATATAATTTAAGGAGCTAGTCGTGGATCGGGAATTTTTGCATTTTGACGAGCGACTGAAAAATTGGCAAAATTTTTCACAATTTCTAAAGCATTTTCAAGAGGTTACGGCTAGGACTAGAATTGAACCATGGTGGAATTTAAACTACCCAAATGGGTATGGGCTTTAGTTATTACTTAGACTAGAATTGAACCATGGTGGAATTTAAACTTATAAGCCTAGCACACCCTAGCCAAAAAGTCAAGTACTAGAATTGAACCATGGTGGAATTTAAACGAAAAGAAATTTTAGGGATAAGAAAAAAACTACTTGACTAGAATTGAACCATGGTGGAATTTAAACTTGGCTAAGCGGTTGGCTAAAGTTAGAAGGGATCTCACTAGAATTGAACCATGGTGGAATTTAAACCTGGTCGCGAACAAAATTCACACCCAGCAGGTTTTAACTAGAATTGAACCATGGTGGAATTTAAACGTGGATCACTTTGCCTCTTTTCACGCTTTTTGCCAAACTAGAATTGAACCATGGTGGAATTTAAACAACCTATGGCGAAATAGCCTGCTTCAATGCACTTATACTAGAATTGAACCATGGTGGAATTTAAACTTTTACGCTATACCTAATCCGTGACGTTGGATTAGGACTAGAATTGAACCATGGTGGAATTTAAACACACACAATAAAAGTGTGGGCTAAAGAGGGAAAAAAACTAGAATTGAACCATGGTGGAATTTAAACTTGTAGAAGAGAACAATGGAGATG
>Ga0101945_1002328_pt1 | contig 13691 bp, 14 predicted proteins | sample DewCreD2012metaG_2_FD_75246 | JGI IMG/M metagenome (GOLD analysis project Ga0101945, IMG submission 75246) | Hot spring sediment bacterial and archeal communities from British Columbia, Canada, to study Microbial Dark Matter (Phase II) - Dewar... ... | reverse complement strand
GCCAGACCTCCCGTCGACCGTCGCCGAGGATGCCCGCCTCGACGCCCAGTCCCTGCCGGATCCGCCGCTGCCACTGGTACATCAGATCGCGCAGCGGAACCACTATGAGCGCTGAGGCCCTGTGGCGGGCAATGATTGAGAGCGCGATCTCGGTCTTCCCGGTGCCGGTGGGTTTGACCACCACGCCTCGACACCCGGCCCGCTCCCAGGCGTCAACGGCCGCCCGCTGGTCCGGCCGCAGCGGCGGAAGCGATGGCGCCAGCGCAGGACACTGGAAGAACCGCGGCGCTTCGTCCACAATCGACAACTGATAGGCCGGGGCCTCCTCGCGGATGCGGAGATAGTTGAGCGCCTCGGTGCGCCAGGCCCCGACGCGGCTGTCCCAGACCAGGTAGGGAGGGACCCTGGCGGCCCGCACGGTCTCCAGGCGCAGCGAGCCGCGGTCAAACCGGAGCGGTACCGGCCTGCTCATCGTTTCTCCCTGAGGGTTACGCCGCCTTCGGGCATATCCCTACTTCGGGCATATCCCTACTAAGGTTGGACCGCTGTCGTCCATACCCTCTTAGACCACCTCTCCCGCAGCCAGTGCCAGCGCGGCCTGGGTGATCATCGTGAGGCCCCGCACCATCGTCGCCTCGACCTTCTGGTCGGGCGTCCCATAACCTTGATCGAGCAAGGTCCACCCCTGATCCCGGTACGGCACGGCGAAGCGCGGGCGTCAGCCGTTCGTAGAGGCACCGCAGCACGATGTCGTGGGCGAATTCGAGACCTCCGGTCTGTTCCCGCAGGAAGCGACGCTCCAGCAGGTCCTCCACATGCCTGCCAAGCGCCCTTGTCTCGATGCCGAGCGCGCCGGCCCAGACGGCCACGTCGAGCGGCTCATCCATGGCGGATGCGACCTCCAAAGCGCGGCGGGGTGCCTACGCTCTCGAGCAGACGGCTGAGCGAGTGATCAGCCGCCAGTTCCTCTGCACATCGATGACCGGCGGATCGGTCACGCTCGAGGACGGCCTCGGCCGCCTGAGCAGCCTCGGCGTAGATCGCCGTGGCGTGGCCGATGCGCACATCCCGGCGCGCGCCGGGCGCCTCATAGGGAGTGGGATAGACATTGAATGCTCGGTAGACACGTGCATCGCAGTCAGCCCCGCCACCGCCAGCATCACTCCGACCGGGCGCACGATCCTCGTCTGAACGTCCTCCAGCGTTTCCGGGGCGTCAGTGAGCCGGCCGCGGCTTGATGACGAGGACGCCGTTACCGCCCCACGCGTCCGGCCCCAGGTGCACGTCGCCGGCCTTGCGCGGCGGCGAGGTGGAGAGGTCGATCACCGTGAGGACCGGCGCGTACTTGTTGGTCACGTAGGCCAGGAACCCGCCGCCCTGTTTGAAGCCGTAGGCGACGCCATGGGCGCCCTTGTACGCGGCGACCTCGCTGACGACCCGGATCTTCGCGGGGTCGTCGTAGTCGACCGCGATCACGCTGGCGTTCGCGGTCCCGGTGTTGGCCACGACGACGTAGCGGCCGTCCGGGCTGAACGGGGACTGGATGGGCACGGCCCCCACCCGCACGATCTTGACCACCTTCGGGTTCGCCGGATCGCGCAGGTCCTGGAAGACCACACGGCCCTGGAGCAGCTTGTCGTGGGTCAACAGGATCGTGGTGGTGGCGGCGTAGCGCTTGTTGGGCGAGATCGCCGCGTAGAGCGGCAGGTTGGCGCCGAACGCCTTCCCGTCGAGGTCAGTAAGCTTCGTCAGATCCACGGTGGTCAGCAGCTTCTCTGCGTCGAGGTCGATGGTCGACATCTGCCCCGAGAGGGCATTGGCCACGACCATGATCTTGCCGTCAGGCGAGATCCAGCCGCCGTGCGGTCCGAGCGGCACCTCGATGTAGCGCACCGGCACCTGCGCTGCCGGTACCGCAGGGTCCACCGCCTTGACCAGATCGAGTGCGGCGATGCGGTTGGAGGCATTGATGGTCACGACGACTTTGCCCCGGGGCGTTGTGTGGGTGTGCGCGGGTGACTCGCCGACCGGGATGCGGTTCTTGACGATGCGGCGGGTCTTGGCATCGATGATGGTCAAGTAGTTCTGATGCCAGTTGGTCTGGACGACATAGCGTTCGTCCCAGGAGACCATCATGTTGTGGGGATTGTTGAAATCGCCATCGATGACCTCCTTGACCTTCATCGTGGCGGCATCCACGATCGTCACCGTTCCGGGGGCCTCGCGGTTGGGCCGGGTCTGGAACTGCGTGTCCACCCAGACCTCGCCGCGGCCCCGCACGCGCGGCGCTACCAGGCCCCTGGGGCTGGCCGGTGGCCACGCCTTGATGAACTGGCGCAGGGGGTTTGCCCCGACCGCGATCTGCCCGTCCATGTACGGATGAATGGCGCAGACGTAGACATAGACACCCGGCTTGGTGAACCGCTGGCGCGCCGTGCCCTTGCGGCCGACGATCGCGATGGTCTTCGCCGGCTCGTCGAAACCGGTGAGGAAGGTGATCGTGTGCAACGTGCGGGCGTCAGAGAACGACCAGACGACCTCGTCCCCCGGCTCCACGCGCAGTGTCTGCGGGAAAAACCACGGCGCGAACTCGCTGACGACGACGGCGTTCCTCGGCAGGACGAGCGCCGGCGCGCTGCCTGACGCGTCGGGCGCGGAGCGCGCCATCCCGGCCGGCCCGACGATCGCCGTGGCCGCAATTGCGAGCACCATCAGGGCTCTTCGCACTGTCCGCATGACGACACCCCCGTTTCGTGGGCTGATCGTGCGATCTGGCAGCGTGGACCTTTTCAGGCGCATCACTCAGCTCGCCGCGCGTGCGAACATCTTCCACGCGCGAGAGGCGTCCCTGTCAGGCGCCGGCGCATGGTCCGGGCAGTCGACCCGCAGGTCCCGGTCGCCGAAGGCGGCGTCCACGAACGCACAGTGATACGGGCGGAGAGGACCGGCGTGCACGTGTGGCCGGAAATACCGGCAGGTGACGCACATCCGGCTCGGGGAGATCTGCCCAGCCTCCTGTAACGCTCGGATCACCTTCACGAGAGCGCGCAGCAGGGCCGCCTGCTCGGTCGGGCCGAGCGTGTCGATCGCCGCGTGCACGGCCTCGCCCCAGCCCTGCGCCCGCCTGGCTTCTCGACGACCCCTGGGGGTCAGCGTGACGAGGCGGCCTCGACCGTCGCCGTCCACCGGACGCTTGGCGACGAGCCCTTTGCGTACCAGAATGCTGACCGCCTGGCTCGCACTCGCCATCGTCACCCCCAGCGCGGCCGCGACAGCAGACAGGCGCTGGCCGTGGGGATGGCGGCGCAAGGTCGTGAGGATCAGCCCCTGGGTCGGGGTGAGTCCCCATGGCCCGGCGCCCCGCCACGAGGCCTGGCGGAGCGCCAGTGCGACCTTGGTGAGGCCGATGGCGATGCGCTGCCTTGGGGGATCACCAAGCGCTCCGAATGGGATGAGCTGTGCCATAGGCAGTTTAGTTAAGAGTCCTAACTAAACATCTTGGCTTCGACAGGGCGCCCGCTGGTTCCTGCACGTCGCTGACCCCGAGCTGCTGAGTATCTCCTTTAAGGCATCAAAGAGAATGGGCCGGGGGTGGGGAGCTTGAACCTGACGAGTCCGTCTTGCCGATGCCATCGCCCTCTTGCCAGCGGGACCGAACCATGCTATTTGGTTAGAAAACGCTCCATTGGGTCCGAAGACGTGATCGCGCATCGTCTGTTCTGGCCGACTCGACGAGTTCTGCACGTCCGCCCCCGGGAGTGCATCTGTCCTCCGCGAGGGTGCTAGGGCCCCCGCCCTTGACTACCCTCGCGATTTCCATGGGCTGATTCCTCAAGATACGCGGTAGGACCCGGTCCCCATTAGCGTGTGACCGGTCGGGATCCATGGAACTTTAGGAGGACAGCGATGACGGATACGAAGGAACTAAACGGGCTCGACCTGGAGCAGATGGTCCGGCTGGTCGAGCAGGTGCAAAGCGACCCTGCGGCCGCCCAGCCCCTGAATACGTGGGCGGCCCGCGTGCGCTGGCTGGGCGGCTTTCGTGGCGAGGCGCTGATCCGCGACCACACGTTCGTCATCGACGAACCGGCCGACTTGGTCGGCAAGGATACGGCCCCCAATGCCGTGGAGTACGTCCTCGGGGCTCTGGGAGCCTGTCTGACCGTCGGCTTCGTCCTCAACGCCACCAAACGCGGCGTCGCTGTTCGCCATTTTGAGATAGCCCTCCAGGGCGCCATCGACAACATCCTGACGTTCCTGGGCCTGAGCGAGGAGGGCCACCCAGGCTACCGGGAGGTATCCGTCGACGCCTACGTGGACGCTGATGCGGACGACGCCCTCCTGCAAGAGATCTGGCAGGAAACGGTTAGGACCTCTCCCGTGGGCAACACCCTAGCCCGGCAGGTGGCGGTGCGTCCCCGGCTGGTTCGAGCGTAGAGGTATCACGATGGCCGAGCTCCCGCTCTTCCCGACCACGGTGGTGGGCAGCTGGCCCCGCCCGCCCTGGCTCCTGGACGCCCTCCGGAAGCGCCAGGCGGGTCTCCTCTCCTATAGGGAGTTCCAGGAGGTCGCTGACCGAGCCGTCCTGGAGGCCCTGCACTACCAAGAGGACGCTGGAATCGACATCGTCAGCGACGGCGAACAGCGGCGAGACAACTTCTACTCCTTCGTCACCGAGAAACTCGACGGAGTCCGCCTCATGACCCTCGCCGAGATGTTGGACTACGCGGAGGACAAGACCTTCCTCGACCAGACGCTTCGCCAGCTCGACGCCCCCTCCTACGCCATCAAGAACCCCACAGTGGTGGATCGCATCCGCCCCAGGATGCCGCTCGCCGTGGACGAAGCCCTGTTCCTCCTGAAGCATACGCACAAACTCGTGAAGGTCCCCCTCCCAGGTCCCTACCTCCTCACCCGGTCCATGTGGGTGAAGGGGATCTCCGACCGCATCTACCCCACCCAGGAGGACCTCGCCCGCGATGTGGTGGCGCTGCTCCGCGACGAAATCGTCCGCCTGCGCGATGCTGGCGTCTTCTTCGTGCAACTCGACGAACCGGTGCTGACGGAGGTGGCCTTCAGGCCGCCGGTGCGGGTGCGAACTTTCATGTGTGCTTCGCTGGCTGCCGCCACCGAGAGCCCCGTCCGCGAGCTGGCTTGGGCCACCGCCCTGATCAACCAAGTGGTAGGGGGTATCGAAGGGGTCAAGGTCGGCGTCCACGTCTGCCGGGGCAACTGGACCACCAACGAGGGCGTTCTCCTAGTGGGGGACTACCGCTCCCTGCTGGACTTTCTGACGGTGATGAAAGTGCACCAGTGGGTACTGGAGCTGGCCACTCCCCGAGCAGGGGAGCTGTCTGCCTTCGCCCCCTACAGGCGTGCCAAGGAGGTAGGCATGGGGGTGGTGAACCCTCGCACCGCCGAGATCGAAGCCCCCGAGCGCATCGTCGCCCGGGTATGGGAGGCCCTCGACTACTTTGACGCTTCCCAGGTCTACCTGAACCCTGACTGCGGGTTCGGAACCTTCGCGGAGCGGCCAGTGAACACGCCCGAGGTGGCCTTCCAGAAGCTCCAGGCCATGGTGGAGGCGGCGCGGATCCTGCGCCGTAGGTTCGGTGTCGCGGCTCCACGGGACAGGGTGCCGGCCCAGGGGACCATATCGCCGGAGGAGGTCTTCCCCGCAGACGCAGCTAGGCTGGTGCGGGAGGAAGGAGCGGTCCTGGTGGACGTCCGCGAGCCCTGGGAGCGCGAGCTGGTGCGCATTCCCGGGGCATCCGCCATTCCCAAGAGTGAGGTCCCAGCGCGCCTGGGGGAGATCCCCACGGATCGTCCGGTAGTGGTCTACTGCATGGTGGGGGAGCGGAGCGCCGAGGTAGCCCGCTGGCTGCGGAGCCAGGGCCGTCCCAGGGCCTTCAATCTGGCCGGAGGCCTCGTCGCGTGGATGACCGCGCGCCTACCGGTCGAGCCCTAATGTGGCGGCCTTGGAGGAGGATAATCTGCCTGCGCCACCTGAACGGTTCGAAACGATCGTGGGGGCGGTGCGACCAAACTCCCGCGAATTTCTGGGTAGGAGTGCGGGACCGCGCCCAGGCGCGGCGACAGCAGCGGCAGCGCACGGCAAGCGGCTCCGTGGGTGGCGCACGCCCGAAGTACCTGCTGAGCGGCCTGCTCGTCTGCGGCGAGTGCGGGGGCCGGTATGTCGTCCAGCGGCACCGGTCTGGGGTGGTCCACTATGGGTGCGCAGCGCATTACGACCGCGGGCCGGTGGCGTGCGGCAACGGCCGCCTCGTCCGGCGCGAGGTCGTCGAGGAGCGAGTCCTGGACTATCTACCCGCCGCCCACGCTCATCGACGCTACTCCTTACTCCACCCACTGCACTCGCCCTGGGTCCCAGGTGCCCTCGACGGCGCAGGCCAGCACCGGATCCAGCCATTCCGCGGCGAGCCTGTGCGCCTCTTCCAGCGACGCTTCCGCAGGTGGGTGCCGCAGATGCTCCCGGGCCTCGTTCCCCTGACGTGGCTCCTGCCCTACTGGCGTGGAGTTTCTTGAAAGAGCTGGACAATGTGGCTTCTTGAGGCTACAATGTTCCCGTGAAAACCGTCGGGCTGCGCGAGTTGAAAAACCGGCTCAGCGCCTACGTGAGAGAGGTGCGTGCCGGCCGGTCGATCGCGGTGACGGACCGTGGGCAGGTGGTGGCAGAACTCCACCCTCCGGGGCTGACGCCGGGGACGAGGGTTCCGGCCGCCATAGTCCACCTGTCACGGCGGGGCCTCGTGGCACCAGGCGCTCCCAACACCCCCAAGATCTACCCGCACCTGCCTCGACTGCTCCGCTCCACGACGTCTCGGGACCTCCTGGAGGCCGAGCGGGGCACGGGGTGAGACTCTACGCCGAATCGAGCGCGGTGCTGGCCTGGCTGCTCGGCGAGGAGGAGGGGGAAGACGTCAGGCAGCTCCTCAGCGGCGCCGAGGATATCTTCACCTCCGCGCTCACCCTGGTCGAAACTGACCGCGCGCTCATCAGGGCGCAGGTGGTTGAAAACCTGAAGCCGGTGGAGGTCGCTGACAGGCGCCGCGCCCTGGCACGTGCCAGCCGCTACTGGCACCTGGTCAACCTGGTGGAGGAGATCCTGGATCGAGCGCGGCGTCCGTTTCCGGGTGAACCGGTCCGTACGCTGGACGCGCTGCATCTGGCAAGCGCACTTGTCGTGCGCGCTTCTATCCCCGAGCTGACCGTCCTCAGCCTGGACCACCGCATCAGAAGCGTCTGCACGGAGTTGGGCTTCGAGGTGCTTCCAGGGGCACACGGCTGACGGCACTCGACGAGCCGCGCATCGCCCCGGTCCGCCGCGCCGACGTGGAGCTGGCCCGGGTGCTGCGCGCGAGGTCGTCCGTGGTGCGTGGCGGGCGCCTACCCCCGCCGCATCCCGGACCGCGCGGGGACCAGGTCCCCCCGGGATGTGCGCAGACGGGGACAGGGAACGCCACGACCCGCGCCGCCTGGGCCACGTTCCAGCGCAGGCCTCCAGACTCAACCCACCAGCCGGTCGACCGCCATCGCTGCGAAGACCAGCCCGAGGTAGACCGCGGAGTACCTGAAGACCGTCCACGCTCGCTGCGGCGTGGGGCGCCGCGCCAGCCGCGCCAAGTGTTAGCGATGCCTCTAGAATGACCCTGTGTGATGCTTGAATCTTGACCGACCCCCAGGCGAAGAAACGGTCGCTCATGTGGTTGCCGAAGTCCCTGGAGCGCGAGTTGCCTGTCTCCTCCTCCCATCCGCTTGACGTGTTCGCCTCCAAGCCGGCGGTCCGGCTGCTCCGCTACCTGGTCACACACCCGGAGGCGGTCACAGGCCGACAACTAGCCCGAGCCGCAGGGGTCCATCACTCCGTGGCGCAGCAGGCCCTGGAGCGGCCTACCCGGGAAGGCGTTCTGGAGCGGCGTCGCGTAGGAACGGCCAATCTCTACTCTTTGAACCAGAACCACTACATCATCGCCGAAATCCTGCGACCGGCCTTCCTCAGCGAGGCCGGGTGGCTGAATCGGCTCGGGGAGGAAATCCTGGATGCCTTTCGCCCAGCGGCAGCATCTGTGATCCTGTATGGCAGTTGGGCCCGCGGCACGACGACGCCCAGAAGCGACATCGACGTACTGGTGGTGGCGATGGATGCGGCCGGGCGTGAAGCCCTCGAGCATCGCGCCGACGAAGTGCGTGGACGGCTCAGCGAACGCTTCGCCCGATCCGTTTCCCTGCTGGTCCTGACGGCCGAAGAGATCAGGAAGAGGTTACGAAAGGGTGACCGCCTGGTTAGGGCGATTGCCAGTGAAGGGCGCGTGCTGGGCGGCCGGAGCCTGGCGGAGATCGCCTCCGGTGAGTAAGAAGAAGCCGAGCCGCAGACCGACCGTTCCGACCCGCGAGACATCGTGGACACAGGCGGCCAACTACCTGAAGACAGCACTTGAGGCCATGGCTGCGGGACGATGGGATACGGCTGTGCTTCTGGCCGTACATGCCGGGATCTCCGCGGCCGATGCCGTCTGTGTCGCGCATCACGGCCTGAGGTCGATCAGCCAAACGCATATGGACCAAGTCAGGCTGGTTCGCCAGTTGTTCCCTGGAGACGATGAGGCTGGGAAGGCTTCAGACCACCTGGCGGCATCGCTCGATCGCAAGAACACCGTCGAGTATGAGGGTCGGGTGTGTCAGCCGCGTGACGCCGAAGCCGCTGCCAAGCATGCAGAGCGGCTGCTGGCGTGGGCACGTGGAAGAGGCGGAAAGGGTTGACCTGGAATGTTGTCCCGCCCCGCATTCATACTCGGTATCCGATCGACTGTGGGCTCTCGATCTTACTTCGCGGATTCTATGGTGCCGGGAGGGGGATTTGAACCCCCATGGGTGACCCCACACGCCCCTCAAGCGTGCGCGTCTGCCAAGTTCCGCCATCCCGGCACGGGATGAGGGCACCTGCGATTATAGTCCGCCCCACGAGGGCGGGGCAATCACCCGGCGAGCGGCTCGAGCGCCTCGCGCCTCGGGCGCCTGCGACCTGCAACCCCGGGCAACCACCCACCCCTGAGAAGCGTCAGCGGCTGAGGACCAGGTAGGTGGCGCTGAAGACGAAGAGGATGGAAACCGCGGTGGTCAGGCGCAGCATCAGCGTCTCCCGCGGCCTCGGACCATGAAAGAGGCGGGCGCTGCCACCGATGGCCCCCAGGCCTTCTCCTTTAGGCCCCTGCAGGACGACGATCCCGATGACCGCCATCGCCAGGACCAGGTGCACTATCAACATGATCTCGAACACGGGACCCTCCCTCAGCTTGCACCGCCTAGTCTACTACGCCTGCCTGGCCTCTGCCACCGCTCGGACGATGGCTGCGAAGGCCTGCGGATCCAGGCTGGCGCCTCCCACCAGAGCCCCGTCTATCTCCGGCTGGATGATGAACTCGGCGATGTTCTCGGGGGTGACGCTGCCCCCGTAGAGGATGCGGGCCTGCTGGGCCGCCTCTCCGAAACGCTCCGCCAGCCAGGCCCGGATCAGGGCGCTCACCCGGTTGGCTTCATCCCCAGTGGCGGCCCGCCCGGTGCCGATGGCCCACACGGGCTCATACGCCACCACCAGACGGTCGCCCACAGCCGGGTCCAGCCCGGCGGTGCCCAGGCGCACCTGCCGCGCCACCACCTCCTCCGTGCGTCCGGCGTCGCGCTCCTCCAGGGTCTCGCCGACGCAGAGGATCGGCAGCAGCTCGTGGGCGAAGGCGGCGGCAACCTTGCGGCCTGACTCCTCGTCGGTCTCGCCGAAGTGCCGGCGCCGCTCCGAGTGCCCCACGATGACGTAGGTGCACCCCAGGTCCCAGAGCATCGGTCCCGAGACCTCCCCTGTGTAGGCACCCTGCGCCTCCCAGTGCATATCCTGGGCTCCCAACTCGATGTTGCTGCCGGCCAGGGCGCGACCTACGTCGGCCAGCGCGGTGAAGGGCGGGCATACGACGATGTCCACCTGCTGGAGGTCGGCCACCAGGGGCTTCAGCGCCGTCACGGCCTCGACGCCTTCCCGCGCCGTCTTGTGCATCTTCCAGTTGCCGGCAGCCAGAGGAACGCGCGCCACTAGCGGTCCTCCAGCACGGCGACCCCGGGCAGGACCTTTCCCTCCATGAACTCCAGGGAGGCGCCGCCGCCGGTGGAGATGTGGGTAATGCGCCCGGCCACGCCGGCTGCCTCCACCGCTGCGGCGGTGTCCCCACCACCCACCACCGTCACCGCGGAGGAGTCGGCCAGGGCCCGGGCCACAGCCCGCGTTCCCTCGGAGAAGGCATCCACCTCGAAGATACCCATGGGGCCGTTCCAGAATATGGTCCCGGCGCGCCTGATGAAGTCGGTGAACCGCTCCCTGGTGCGGGGGCCTATGTCCACGCCCATCCACCCCGGAGGAATGGCTTCCACGGCCACCACGCGGATGGGCCCCCCTTCGGGCGAAGGGGCGACGACCACGTCCTCCGGCAGGACGAAATCCATCTCCCGTCGAGCCGCCTGCGCCATCAACTCGCCGGCCAGCTCCACGAGCTCCTCCTCCACCAGCGACGTGCCCACCTGCAGACCCCGCGCCCGCAGGAAGGTGTAGCTCATCGCCCCGCCCAGCAGCAGGGCGTCGGCTTTGCTCAGGAGATGACGGATCACGGGAACCTTGTCCTCCACCTTCTTGCCTCCCAGGATGGCCACGAAGGGGCGAGCGGGGTGGTCCAGGATAGTACCCAGGTGATGCAGCTCCTTCTCCATGAGGAACCCCGCCACCGCGGGGAGGTGCTGTGCCACCCCCACGGTAGAGGCGTGCGCCCTGTGGGCGGTGCCGAAGGCGTCGTTGACGTAGAGGTCGGCCAGCGCCGCCAGTTGCCGGGCGAAGACTGGGTCGTTGCTCTCCTCCCCGGGGTGGAAGCGGAGGTTCTCCAGCAGCAGGACCTCTCCCGGGCGCATGGAGGCCACGGCGGCCTCCACCTCCGGCCCCACCACCTCATGCACCTGCCGCACGGGGCGGCCCAGCAGCTCTCCCAGCCGCACCGCCACCGGAGCGAGGCGCAGGCTGTCCACCACCCGTCCCTTCGGTCGCCCCAGGTGGGAGCAGAGGACGACCCTGGCGCCGCGCTCCGCCAGGTAGGTGATGGTGGGCAGGGCCTCGCGGATGCGTCGGTCGTCGGTAATGCGCCCCTCCTCCAGCGGGACGTTGAAGTCCACACGGACGAGCACGCGCCGTCCTGCTACCTCCACATCGCGCACGGTCTTCTTGGGCATACCGCCTCCTCGCACGGCACAGGGGGTGGGGCCGGACCCCGCACCCCCTGTGGCTTCCCGCTCCTTCGGGGCCTACAGCCCGCGCTCGGCCATATACCGGACCAGGTCGGCGACGCGGCAGGCGTACCCCCACTCGTTATCGTACCAGGTAAAGGTCTTGACGAAGGTATCGCCAAGCACCGTGGTAAGCGGCCCGTCCACGATCCCCGAGAAGGGGCTCCCCTTGAAATCCATGGAGACCAGCTCCTCCTCGGTGTAGCCCAGGATGCCCCGCATCTCCTCTGCGGCGTAGCGCTGGAAGGCGGCGTTGACGTCCGCGGCGCTGACCCCTTTCTCCAGCTCGCACACCAGGTCCACGATGGAGACCGTGGGGGTGGGGACGCGCATGGCGATGCCGTGCATCTTCCCCTGCAGCTCGGGCAACACCAGGAAGATGGCCTTGGCCGCCCCGGTGGTTGCCGGGATGATGTTGAGCGCCGCGGCGCGGGCCTCGCGCAGGTTCTCCCCGACCACGTCCAGGATGCGCTGCGTGTTGGTGTAGGAGTGGACGGTGGTCATGAATCCGCGGCGGATTCCGAATTCCCGGGAGAGGACCTTGGCTGTGACGGCCAGCGCGTTGGTGGTGCAGGAGCCGTTGCTGATGATGGTGTGCTTGCGCGGGTCGTAGAGCTCCTGGTTCACGCCCATGTTGATGGTGATGTCCTCGCCCTTCCCGGGGGCGGTGATCACCACCTTCCGCGCCCCGCCCTGCAGATGACCGCGGGCCTTCTCGGCCTGAGTGAAGCGGCCGGTGGACTCGATCACCAGCTCCACGCCCGCCCGACCCCATGGGATGGCCGCCGGCTCGCGCTCCTGAAAGACCTGAATCGTCTGGCCATCTATCACCAGCTCCCCGTCGCGGGCCTGCACCGTGCCCGGATAGCGCCCGTAGTTGGAGTCATAGCGGAAGAGGTGGGCATTGGTGGCCAGGTCGGCGATGTCGTTGATGGCCACCACCTGCACCTTCCCCTCTCCCCGCTCGTGGATGGCCCGCAGGGACTGGCGCCCGATGCGGCCGAACCCGTTGATCCCTACCCGTACCATGGTGCACCTCCCACTTCTACTCTACGGCGGGGCGCCGCGGGCGCGTTTCACCCGCCGCAGGTAGACGTCCAGAAGGTCGCGGCGGATGAAGCCCGCGTTGTCGAAGATTCGGATACTGAAGGCGATCACCGCGCCCAGGTAGAGGTCCAGCCCCAGCAGGTCCCCCAGCCCGGCCAGCAGCGCGGCGAATCCGGCGTTGACGATGAAGCCCGAGAGGAAGATGGCCAGGTCGAAGCGTGCCTCCAGCTGCGCCCGCACCCCGCCCAGGATGGTGTCGATGGCCGCCAGGATGGCGATGGCCGTGTACTTGACATAGCCCAGCGGGATCTGCACCGGGGTGAGCAGCCCGAGCAGCACCCCCAGGAGCAGGCCGATTAGAGGCAGCCACACGTCGGCGCTCCTACGGCGCTGATTCGCCCACCGGGCGGGCGATGACGAACTGCGTCGTCCCCCGGTAGGCCGGCACGCTCACCCGCTCCAGCCGCTGCAGACGCACCGGGAAGCCAAAGGCACGCAGAACCTCCACAGGGCCCCCGGGACGCTCCAGTTGGGCCAGCAGGCGGGCGGGGTCGCCGATGGCCGTCACAGTGTAAGGGGGGGCGATCCGCTTGGTGTTGCACAGGATCGTGGTGCCCACGCAGTTGATGCCGGTGCGGCTGATGAGCCGTTCCCCGTTCACCGCCAAAGCCTCCGCGCCCGCCGCCCACAGGTCATTGATCACCGCGTGGATGTCCGTGTAGTGCAGGATGGTCTTGTTGGGGTCGTCGCCCGGCTGGATGGACCGAGGGCTGTCCCGCATCTCCACTACGACCCCTGGGCCCTCCAGGGGGCTCAGGCCGGCCAGCGCCCGCAACTCACTCACCCGCCGGTTCATCCGGGCGGCGGCGATCTGCCTCTCGGCCGCCTCCCGCTCCAGCGCGGCCACCTGGCGGCGCAGCTCCTCCACCGCCGCCTCCAGCGCTGCGCGGCGCTCCTCCTGCTTGCGTAGCTGGATGGCCACCTCGTGCAACCGGGTGGAGGGGATCTTGAGCTGCTGACGGATCTCCAGCTCGCTGCGAATCTGGGTGCCGGCGAAGAACCCCCCGGCCACCAGGGCTGTGGTCAGCCCGACCTGCCACCATGAGAGGCGGGGGCGCACCATGGGCCGCGTCGCCACGGCTGTTACGGGCCGCCTGCGAGGGCGGGGGCGACTGGCGGCGCGCCCTGCCGCTCCCTGGCCTCCAGCTTCTTCTTGATCCGCTTCAGCCGGAAGACGTCCTCGCGGGCGCGCTGCTCCAGCACCGCGGCGATGTAGCGGATCTCGCCGCGGATGCGCGGGATGACCACCT
>Ga0101945_1002324_pt1 | contig 13703 bp, 10 predicted proteins | sample DewCreD2012metaG_2_FD_75246 | JGI IMG/M metagenome (GOLD analysis project Ga0101945, IMG submission 75246) | Hot spring sediment bacterial and archeal communities from British Columbia, Canada, to study Microbial Dark Matter (Phase II) - Dewar... ... | reverse complement strand
TCATTTCCCAGGCTGGCGATCCCGAAGATTTGGGCTGCCGGGGTTTCGATGACTACCCGTTGTTGATCGATGATTTCCATCACAATACCGCGAATGCCGGCTGTTACGGTGATTTGCTGTGGTTCTGGCTGAAGAATTGCATAACCGGTTGCAGGATCGACGGCGTAGAGGATGCCATTAACCGGGCTAAGGACACGGCGACTCAGCAGGCCGCGCCGGCGCGCCAGGACGGCACCGGCATTTACCGGCTGACCTATCGGTGCGACGACGGCACGAGCGGCCTGATCGGGTGGTAACGCCAGTGCCTGCGCAAGGTTAATCATGTATGGAGGATTGTGCTTCTGACCACGAGCCACAATATCGTCAGGCTCGACGCGACCACCCTGTCTAACCAGAATTTCCCCCGGTTGGGGAAGTGTGCGATCAAGGCGAGCTACCGTGCTCTTGATAACCGGCGGTACACCATCGGGTACGTACAGCATAGTGTTTCCGTGTGTGGTGCAGGGGTGTTAACTCTGCGCAATTATACCATGTTCGCAGTGCAGACACGCAAGGTACAGTTTACTATCAGCGTTCATCTCGTGCGTTCACGAGTAGTGATCTGTCAGATGACGAGCCTTTTGCGCCTGGTGATGCATGACTCGTTTCATTTGCAATGTTTGGGCAACGATTGCCTACAGGCTAATATCTGGACTACGTTACTGCAATTATCGATCACGGTTTTCACAGCATTGGTGAGATAACCTGATGTATGTCTCGTCAGTATATCTTGACCGGTACGCCGAGATCGGCCCATTCGTAAAGCCACTGGGCATCATCGATCCGTAAATTAATACAACCGTGTGACATCCGCACGCCACTGCCGTGGGCGTTATGCCAGTAGGTTCCGTGGAGAGCAACTCCACCGACGACATACTGAACCCACGGCACATTGGGTACATACCAGCATTCACCACCGAGGCAGCCACTCATTGTTTGTTGGGGTAAGCGGTAGTAGATGGTGAAATCGCCGCGTGGTGTATTGAAACCGTCGCGTCCGGTGGCAACCGGTGCTGAAAAGACTAACAGGTTGTCCTCGTAGGCGAAGAGGTATTGGCGCGCCAGATCGACTTCAATGCGGCGTGACCATAAACCGGGACTCCAATCAACGGCACCAGGGAGACGGGCAACCGGTGTTGTGTTGATGCCGTGCAATGTGGCGATTTGAAGACCGAGATCATCAATTTGAACTTCAAAGAGGCTATCAAGATCGAGGCCGTAGATGGCTTGCTGTTGACGGAAGAAAGGCGCGAGTGATTCCGGTCGGTAGAGAAAACGGGCGCGCTCGAAGTATTGGACAAGCGTGCCGTTCTCGTCACGTTCTTCGCTGAGGGGAAAGCCGAAGACCGGCAAGCCGCCATGGCGCTCCCAGAATTCAAAGAATTCACCACGCAGAGTGTAGCCGGTTTCCGGGAAGAAGGCACCGATTGCGGTGTCGGTCGCGGGCGGAGGGATTGTGGGCTGGTGTGCCAGCCATTCGCGTCCGATCAGACCAAGCTGCACCTGCTGAGGTGTGCCGGCGTATTCGGGGTGGTACTCAAAACGGGCACGTTCAAAGTATTGGACAATCCGGCCATCAATGACCAGTTCTTCACTGATCGGCATGCCGAAGGTGTGAAGCTGACCATTAGCCCGCCAGAAATCGAGAAAGCCGACCCGGTTTGAGAGATGATGGCCGGTAGCTGGAAAGTAGACGGTGCGAACGACCGGTAATTGTTTTGACCAGGTCGCTGATCCTGCCGTAGCCGGGTTGATCCAGTACAACCAGAGTAGCAGGCTACATCCGATCAAACCGGCCAGGATAAATTGAGTGGGTGATGCGTGGCGACCAATCCGCATAGGCAACTCTGAACAATGGCGCTCGTTGGTGGAAAAACTGTCGTCTTTGAGTTTGTCATCCGTTCGAGAAATGGTGTAATTCGGGCGAGATTGTGACTCGTCTCAATGTGCGGCTTTTCTCTGTGTTGGCTTGTGTACTTATTCACTTCGGGCGATCACGCAGGTATTATATCAGGTTAAGATGGGTTATTTTCTTCAAAATCGCTTAAAACTTTTTTCAATATGGTTTTCGTTTGTGATCAGCCGGGATGTGACGGTGTGGGGACATAAATTAGCGCCAACTAGAAGTTGTCTCAAATTACTGACGGATCACATGATCGTGAGGAGCACACACAGTATCCCCGTGACCGGCAGGGTTAACGGCAAGCCACGCGCCGGATCGTGAGCACGGCTGTCGACTCCACACGCTGCGACACGCGCATGACAAGCGGGCAAGGTACCCCATCCGACGCCTGATGACACGACCGGAGCTGCGCTCTGCCAATGGGTCAGGAGCAGGGTAGGCTGTCGTTAGTGATTGGTAAGCGTTCATGCGCTTGTGCGACAGGCTGGGAGCACGATAGTACAGCTTTTGTGAAATTAAGTTCTACCTCCAATTTTATCTCCCCAACGCTACGTGCCTGACAATGTTCACATTCGATATTCTCAACTCACGTTATACTACACGCAATGCGAACGATTACGATGGTAGTGCACCGGTCATTCGGGGCTGGTGGCAAACGCATGGCGTCATCTTCAGGCACCCATACATGTAAGCAGTGAGCGTCATATATGGCCGATCTCTTCACACCGCTACAGGTTGCCGGTCGGCAGTTGCGCAATCGGATTGTGATGGCGCCGGCACCGAGTGGGCTGGCCGGTTCTGATGGCTTTTGCCATAGCGCTCTGATCAGTTATTACGAGCGACGAGCAAAGGCCGGGGTAGGTCTGATTGTTACTGAACCGATGCTTATTTGTGCGCCATCAACACCGACGAGTCATCTCGGTATCTGGCACGATTGTTTTGTTCCTGCACTCCGGCGGCTTTCAGCCGCAGCCCATGCGTTTGGGAGCCGGATTGTCTTTTTGCTGGAAGTTCCGCTTGCTGATATAGCAATGCCCATGCTCGTTGAGAGCTACGTACAGGGTGCCTGGCGTGCATTAGCCGCCAGTGCAGATGGCGTATTCATCTCGGTTGCCGATGGTGGATTGTTAGCGACGATCATTGCGGCAAATCGGCAGTCGGGTAACGGCAGGCAAATACCGATCACTGAACGTATTCTGCCGTTACTGACTATCATTGAACAGATTCGCCGAAACTATGGTCGTCACATATGGGTTGGGTTGCGTATGCCGGCAGCGGAACTGGTGGCGGATGGCCTGACCCACCAGGATGCCCGGCTGATTGCCCGACGGGCCGTGGCTGCCGGTGCGCAATTTCTGGATGTGACGATTAATCGTTATTCGCCTGATGTAGCACGCTTTCCGGGCTGGACGCTCCCCCTGGTTGCGAGTATCCATCGTATCGCCAGTGAAGCAGTTGTGATTGGCTCCGGGCAATTGAGTGATCCGTGGCTGGCCGATGCGGCCATTCAGGACGGAAGTGTTGATTTGGTCATGCTGTGTACCGCTCTGCGGCTCTTGCCTGAATGGCCGCAACTGGCACGCCGGGTGCTGGGAATGGTCAGCGTAAAATGACCAGCATGACTCCTGCCGCCACTGCCGATCCGATCACGCCGGCAACGTTTGGACACATTGCCTGCCAGATTAAGAAGTTGTGCCGATCCTCTGCCTGCGCAACGGTATGCGCAACTCGTGCCGACATTGGGACGGCTGACACGCCAGCCGCGCCGATCAGCGGATTGATTTTGTTACGGGTAAAGAGATTGTAAAATTTGGCGAACAAGACACCGCCTGCGGTCGAGATGGCAAATGCGCAGGCACCAAGGGCAAAGATGGCGATAGATCGCGGGGTGAGAAAGTTGCTGGCCTGCGTACTGGCACCGACGGTCAGACCGAGCATAATGGTCACGCTATCGATCAGGGCGCTGCGTGCTGTTTTGGCCAGTCGTTCGGTGACACCGCTCTCTTTGAGGAGATTGCCGAAGAAGAGCATGCCAAGCAGCGGTAATGTATCCGGGACGATGAGCACACAGACGATCAGGCCAATGATCGGGAACAGGATACGTTGTGTGCGGCTGACCTCGGCGGGTGGTGGCATGCGGATCAGGCGCTCTTCGCGGGTGGTGAGCAGGCGCATGATCGGTGGTTGAATGACCGGCACCAGGGCCATGTACGAGTAGGCAGAGACGGCAATCGCGCCGAGGAGATCAGGTGCGAGCCGTGAGGCAATGAAAATGGCCGTTGGCCCATCAGCCCCGCCGATGATCCCAATTGCCGCCGCAGCCCGCAGCAAACGAAGAGGATCGTTAGCGTCGGCCAGATCGAGGAACGGGAGATACTGTCCCAGAAAGACAGCCATTAAGAGCGTGAAGAAGATACCGAGCTGAGCAGCAGCACCGAGCAAGATCAGGCGCGGCTGGGCAATCAGGGCCGAGAAGTCGGTCATTGCCCCGATGCCGAGAAAGATGAGGGGCGGGAAGACGCCGGCGATGACTCCGAAGTAGATGTAGTTCAAGACGCTGCCCTGGTCGTAGACACCCTGCCCCATGCCTGGTTCAAATGGCATATTGCCGAGAATGATGCCGAATCCAATCGGTACCAGGAGGAGTGGCTCGAAGTTGCGGGCAATTGCCAGATAGACGAACACACAGCCGACGACGATCATCAACAGATTGCCCCATGCCAGATGGGCAATCCCGCTTGCTTCAAAAAAACCAATCAGCCATTCCATCAGGCAAACTCCAGGAGTGGTTGACCTTGACGCACCGAGTCGCCGACTTTCACATTGATGGCACGGATGGTGCCGGCAATCGGTGAGCTAACGTTAGAATTCATCTTCATTGCCTCAATCACGACCAGCGGATCATTTTCCTTTACCTGATCGCCGACATTTACCTTGATTTCGGCCACGATGCCGGCAATGGGTGATACCAGCACGCCTGGGCCGGTTGGATTTGGTGAGGTCGGCCTTGGTGCAGAGTCGGTGCGTGTCGGCGATTGTGGCGGTGGTACGGCATTCACACTGGTTGGAGCATGCAACGCTGGCTCGTCATCGTCGGCTAATACCTCGACTTCGACCTCGTAGGTGATACCGTTGACAGTGATGCGTAAGCGCTTCATATGCTCTCCGTCATGCAGGGTCGTCCTTTTGATCTACACGCCCGTTTAGCGAATATCCTGCAACGACTGATGCAATCTTATCGGCGTAACTGGCGATTAGCCATTACGCTGATGCGGCCCAGTCGTGCCCAGTTCACCGATAGTTGTCGGTAGTAGCGCACACGCAAGATACGTACCGGCTGGTCGAGTGCCGTCACTGCCGCTGCGGTCAGGATGGCAATGAGTTGGGGATCGAGTTGATCGGCAGCGACAGGATTCCTCTCTGGTTTGGATGGCGGTGTGATAGTATCTGGCGTGGTTGAGCGGAAGAGTCGTTGCGTGGCATTGAGTGCGCCTAAGACCAGAGCCACAATTATTAACACGATGAAGACGATGCTTATACCGGTAATCGCGATCTGCAAGCCGGTCAGGAGCGGATTAGCGCCAGGATCGACCATAGACTCTCCTTTGAGATTTAGAGCGGAACCAGGCCGTGCTTCTTTTGCGGACGGAACTCACGTTTGGTGCGCAGCGAGGCCAGGGCCAGGCTGAGGTAGCGGCGGGTTTCGCTGGGGGCAATGATGCTATCGATAAGGTTGCGACCGGCACCGACGTAGGGTGAGGCAAACTCAGCCCGGTACTGGCGTACAAATTCGGCACGCGCCGCAGCCGGGTCGTCCGCCTGCTTGATCTGGTCGCGGTAGATGATGTTAACCGCGCCCTCTGGCCCCATGACCGCGATTTCGGCGCCTGGCCAGGCGGCTACCCGATCCGCGCCCAGGTCTTTGCCGCACATAGCCAGGTAGGCGCCGCCGTAGGCTTTGCGCAGGATGATCGATATTTTCGGTGTGGTTGCGGCGGAGTAGGCAAAGAGCATCTTCGCCCCGTGCCGAATGATGCCGCCGCGTTCCTGGGCCACGCCGGGCAGGAAGCCTGGGACATCAATAAAGGTGATGAGTGGAATGTTGAAGGCGTTGCAAAAACGGACAAAGCGCGCTATCTTATCCGAAGCGTCAATATCGAGTACTCCTGCCATCACCATCGGCTGATTGGCAACAATCCCAACGGTACTGCCGTCGATGCGGGCAAACCCGATCACGGCGTTGTCGGCGAAGCCGCGCTGGACTTCGAGGAAATCACCGTCATCAACGATCCGCTTGATGATGGGAATGACATCGTATGGTTCACGCGGATCATCGGGGATGATGGTGTCGAGCACCGGATCGTTGAACAGGCGTAATTCGCCATCACCCCGCTCAGGTGGGTCTTCGAGGTTGTTCGCCGGTAGGAAACTCAGCAGTCGCTTGCAGATCGCAATCGCTTCCACATCGTTCTCGGCAATGAAATGGGCAACGCCGCTGCGTACCTGAGCTTCAGGGCCACCGAGTTCGTCACCGGTGACATGTTCGCCGGTTACTTGTTTGAGTACTTCCGGGCCGGTGATGAACATCTCGCTGCCCCGCACCATGATGATGAAGTCCATCAAAGCCGGCGAATAGGCGGCACCGCCCGCGCATGGCCCGGCGATAATGGCGATTTGGGGTACTACTCCGGAGAGCAGGACGTTGCGGTAGAAGATGCGACCATAGCCACTGAGGGCATCAATGCCCTCCTGGATGCGAGCACCGCCGCTATCGTTGATGGTGATAAACGGCGAACCGCATTTGAACGCGAGATCCATCGTCTGACAGATCTTATCGGCGTGCATCTCGCCGACCGAGCCGCCGGCAACGGTAAAGTCCTGAGCGGCAACAAAGACCTGGCGGCCATCAACACTGCCACAACCGGTGATGACGCCTTCAGCCGGTATCTCCTTGTCGGCCATGCCAAAGGCGGTACAGCGGTGACGGGCAAAGAGGAAGAGTTCCTGAAACGTTTCCGGTTCAATCAGCAGGTGAATACGTTCGCGGGCAGTCAGTTTACCGGCTTGATGCTGGCGTGCGATACGGTCTGGGCCACCGCCCTGTTCCAGGCGCTGCCGGTACTGGCGCAGGGATTCAATGCGAGCACGCATCGTTGGCGGTGCTTGTCGGGCCAGCTCTTGTTGAGTCATCGCAACCCTCCCTTATATTCATTGCTTCACTCGCCTGGCATTGTCTACACAGGGAGTGAACATCAGGGTTATGGTTGAGCGCTGTAGGGGATGTACAGAAGTCAGTATAGCACTCGCAATTGTTGCGAGCGGTAAGATCGGGTCATTCTTTGCTAACTGTGCATTGTCGTTGTATTCACGGAGTGAACAGATGACAACCATTCCATTTCGTCAAGCAGGGTTTGTGGTAACGGTGCTGGCAGTGTCAGTGCTGCTGGCGAAAGGGACGTGGTTTTCCGCTTCAGCCGTCATTCCGGCATTGACTGCCGAATGGGCCTTGAACGACACAGTTCGGGCATGGCTCACGATGTCGGTGCAGTTGGGTTTTGCCTGTGGCGCGTTTATCTCGGCAGTGCTGGGATTGGCGGATCGCTGGCCGACCCACTGGTTTTTTGCCGGTTCAGCCTTGCTGGCGGCGTTGTGTACGGCGTTGATTGCGTGGTGGGCCAATGGCCCTCTACTGGCGTTACCACTGCGTTTTTTGACGGGCATGGCACTGGCTGGAGTGTATCCGGTTGGGATGAAAATCATGGCGACATGGACGCAACGGGGGCGTGGGCTGGCAATCGGGGTGTTGGTCGGAGCACTGACTGTCGGTTCGGCCTCGCCGCATCTGCTGAATGTTATGGGTGGGATTGATGACTGGCGGCGGACGTTGTTGATGGCTGCCGGTCTGGCAGTTGTGGGTGGGCTGATCGTTGCGCTTATGGTACGCGAAGGGCCACTACGCACAGCGGCACCGCGTTTCAGTTGGTCGCAGGTGGTGGACGTGGCACGTGAACGACCGGTGTTGCTGGCGAATCTGGGGTATCTGGGCCATATGTGGGAGCTGTACGCGGCGTGGGCATGGTTGCCGCTTTTCCTGCTGGCCAGCTTCGAGGAGCGCGGTATCGCGGCGTCGTGGGCGGGCCTGGTGGCTTTTGCCGCGATTGCAATGGGTGGGCTGGGGAGTGTGCTGGCCGGGCTGCTTGCCGACCGGATCGGGCGAACGACCATCACGATAGCAGCAATGGCGGTGAGTGGCAGTTGCGCACTCGCGATAGGCTTTACCTTTGGCGGAGAACCATGGGTGGTTGCTGTACTGGCGATGGTATGGGGATTAACGATTGTTGCCGACTCGGCCCAATTCTCGGCAGCGGTAAGCGAACTCTCACCGCCGGGCCGTACCGGTACGGCGCTGACGTTGCAGACCAGTCTGGGGTTTCTGCTCACCCTGATCACCATCTGGCTCATCCCACCACTGGTCAATCTGGTTGGCTGGCGGTGGGCCTTTGCCGGGCTGGCAGTTGGCCCGGCAATCGGGATTTGGGCGATGGCGACGCTGCGGCGTTCGCCGGCAGCGGCACGGCTGGCGGGTGGACGTGGATAAGAGCGGAAAGGGCATGCAGCCGATTGGATTCTGTCATACAATGACATAATGCAATAATAACTCTTAGCCAATCGGGTGGAGTGGCGCATGTCCGTTGACCTCCTTACCTTATCCATTGCGCTTAATCTTGCTAACCTTCTGCAAAGTGCCGCGCTTACCGGGCTGGCGCTGGCAAACCGAGACAGGGTTGGGCCAGTCTGGTGGGCTGCCGGTATGGGAGTGCTGGCAGCAGGTCTGATCCTGACCACGTTACGTGATGTAGCCCTACTAGCGCTGGAACTACACGCGATCAGCAATGCGTTGGTGGGGATCGGCATGCTCTTGCTTCACTACGGCGTGTGCCGCTTCTTCGGTGATAGTGGCGGTCGGCGATGGTTCTGGCTGGCCGGTGGCCTGATCGTTGCCGCCAATCTGATGCTGGTGTTCACCGGTGATGCACCACCGCTCCGTCGCATCCTGTTTTCAGTTGTGGTTGCTCTGGTCTCCATGCTGATTGCCCAGCGTTTACTACGCGAGTTACGAACTGATACAAGGCCGGTCGTGCTGTTTCTGGCGATAGTCTTTCTCGTTAACAGCACCTTTTTCGCATTGCGTGCAGTTGCCTCGGTAGCAGAATCAGACTGGTTAACAGTTTCACCGCCATGGCAAACTGCCACCTATCTGGTTGCGATAGCAACGACCACATTATGGACATTCGGTCTGATTTTGCTGGTCAATCAGGAACTGGTCAACAGGCAGCATGAAGCTGTCCAGCAACTTGAGCAGATTTTTGCCGCGCAACCCGATGCCGTGCTCTTGTCGCGGTTGACAGATGGTGTGTTCGTGAAGGTCAATCACGGCTTCACGACGATTAGTGGCTACAGCGCGGACGAGGCAATCGGCAAAGATGCGCTCACGCTCAACCTCTGGCGTTCACCAGAGGATCGTCGGCGATGGGCTGAGATCATGCGTCGTGAGGGTGCCTGTAGCGGCATGGAATTTGATTTTCGTCGTCGTGACGGTACCTTTCGCACCTGCATCCTTTCATCGCAAGTGGTAATGATCAGAGGTGTACCACACGCGATTAGCATTGTCCATGACATCAGCGAACGAAAGCGGATGGAAGAGGCATTGCGGCGTAGTGATGCCCGGTACCGTCTGATTGCCGAGAACACAACCGATGTGATCTGGCTGTACGATCCATTCAAATCGCAGTTCACCTTTTTCAGCCCATCGATAGAAAAACTGATCGGCTATTCGGCAGCCGAAGCGCTTGATCTGCCATTGTCAGCTTTTCTGAAGCCAGATTCGATACAGCATGTCAAGACAGCGCTCGATTACATGCTTCACGAGTGGGAAGGAGAACTAACGAACGCGCCACCATGGACAGCCGAGATCGATCTAATTCATCGTGATGGACAGATCGTACAGGCCGAAATCGTCACCTCGTTTGTGCGCGATGAAGAAGGTCAATTGATGGTACTGGGTGTAGCGCGCGATATTACTGCACGCAAGCAGACCGAGATAGAGTTGCGCCTGGCTCGCCAGCAGGCCGAGGCGGCCAATCGAGCTAAGAGTGCGTTTCTGGCGAATGTCAGTCATGAGTTACGGACTCCGCTCCACGCCGTGCTTGGTTTTGCCCAGTTGATGAGCCGTGATGATAATTTAACGGCGACTCAGCATGAGTATCTGGCAATTATCAATCGGAACAGCGAGCACCTCTTACATCTGATCAATGAAGTGCTTGATCTGGCGAAGATTGAATCCGGGCGCTACACCTACACACCAAATCCGCTCGACGTTCGACGATTACTGGCCGATCTGCAAGCGTTGTTTGGGCCACAAGCAGAAGCGAAACAATTACAACTTATCGTCACCTGTGAAGAACAAGTTCCGCCGATGATTGTGAGCGACGAAGCCAAGATTCGCCATATTTTGATCAATTTACTGGGAAATGCGATCAAGTTTACTCATGGTGGCAGTGTTCGTCTGCGAGCTGATACCGATAAACAACAGATGTACTTTATTGTAGAAGATACCGGTGTTGGCATTTCGCCCCTTGAGCAACCGTACCTCTTTCGGCCATTCTTTCAAGGAAAACAGACTGCCAATGCGTCTTCAGATACTGGGGTTGGTTTGGGGTTGAGTATCAGTTATGAGTTTGCCCGTTTGATCGGCGGTGATCTCTCGGTGTACAGTGCGGGCGAGGGGCAGGGTGCTCGATTTACGCTCACATTGCCATTGCGTACCCCCGTCACCTCATCATTTGTATTGCCGGCAGAGCCGGTCAAGCGCGCTATTCAGGTACGTGCCGATCAGCCGGTCTACCGCATGCTGGTGGCCGATGATCAACCAACCCATGCCTTACTGCTGATTTCGTTGTTGCGACGATTGGGCTTTGCGGTTCAATCGGTCACTGATGGTGAGCAGGCGCTGGCCGTCTGGCGTGAGTGGCAACCACATATGATCTGGCTTGACCTGCGGATGCCGCAGATGGATGGATTGACGGTGGCGCGGCAGATTCGCGCAATCTGTGCGACTGAACCAGGATTATTGCAGCCGGTGATTATTGCGCTGTCAGCCCATGTGCTGGGTGACACGGCAGCGAGTGTACTGGCTGCCGGTTGCGATGAATTTCTGGCGAAACCGTTTCCTGAGCACGAGGTGGTTCGACTGATCGAACAACATCTGAATGTGCAATTTGAGTATGCCAGTGTAGTGATACGTGAGGTGCCGGAAACAGCAATTCACGATCAGGGGTATCACCCGGCGTGGTGTCAGGCGTTGCGTCAGGCTGTCCAGGTTGCGCATTTTCAGCGGTTGCAGGAATTAGTGGGAATGATTGAGGATCAACGTCCTGATGATGCGCGGCAGCTCCGCAACTGGATCGAGACGTTCGATTACGAGGCAGTGCGACAGTGGCTTGACCGGTTGGTTTCTTCTCAAACGGTGGATCGTGTTGTATAGTATATGCAGGTTAAAAATGCATATACTATTTTTTTATCCATGACCACAAATCGTTCACCTGTCATTCTCGTCGTTGATGACACTCCGGCGAATCTGCTGTTGCTCACCCAGCTTCTGAGTGCGCAGTCTTACGATGTGCGCCCGGTCACTCAGGGGACAGCGGCCTTAACGGCAATCCGCACCATTCGCCCCGATCTCGTCTTGCTTGATATTCGGATGCCGGATATGGATGGTTACGAGGTTTGCCAGCAACTGAAAGCGGATGAGGAAACAGCGCAGATACCGGTGATCTTCATTAGCGCACTGGATGACGTTGAAGATAAAGTACGGGCATTTGAGTGTGGCGGGGTGGATTATATTGCAAAGCCGTTTCAACCTCTCGAAGTACTGGCACGGGTGCGCACCCACCTGGCGCTGGCCCAGGCGCGCAAAGCTCTCGAAGCTGCCAATCGCGAACTCCAACGAGCATTGGCCCGTGAAGCTGAGCTGGCCCGGATGGATTGGCTGACCGGCGTGTATAATCGGAGCCATTTCTACGAGCTGGCCCGCCACGAGTTTGCGATTGCTACCCGTTATGAACGACCACTGACGATGTGTATGCTCGATGTTGATCACTTTAAGCAGATTAATGATCGCTATGGTCATCTGGTTGGTGATCAGGTCTTACGGGCGGTTGCTCAAACTGTCGCGCACCAGATACGCACTGCCGATAGCATCGGTCGTTTTGGGGGAGAGGAATTCATTCTGTTGTTGCCGAACACGAATCTCCCTTCTGCACTTACGCTGGCCGAACGCTTGCGGGTAACGATTGCCGATTTACAGGTTCACACCGATAGGGGCATTGTCACAGCAACGATCAGTGTCGGCGTGGCTGAACGCCAGTCAACTGATACCACGATTGAGCGTTTAATTGATCGCGCCGATCGGGCATTGTACGCTGCGAAACGGCAAGGGCGTAACTGTGTGGTCGGGGTGTAAGAGTCTGCTCCCACTCCTCTTATCCTTCCTCACCGAGGTGCTGAAAACAAGGAGAACGCGCATGACAATGCCGGTCATTGAACTCCACGACCTTACGGTCTACTATGGGCGGCGGCGTGGTATTGAAGGGCTTGATCTGGCAGTTGAGGCGGGTGAGGTGTTCGGCTTTCTTGGCCCGAATGGGGCCGGCAAGACGACCACCCTGCGGGTGCTCCTCGATCTGATCAGGCCGGTACGCGGTCGGGCGCTTATCTTTGGTCAGGATTGCCGGCGGCACGGGCCGGCCATTCGCCGGCAGGTGGGGTATCTCCCTGGCGAGCTGAATCTGCCACCCCAGCAGACTGCTCGTCAGTATCTGGCAATGCTCGATGCAGTGCGTGGCCGGGTCGTTGAGCCGGCCTATCTGAAACAACTGTGTGATCAACTCGAATTAGATCTGGATCGTCCGCTGCGTACCTATTCGCGTGGAAATAAACAGAAAGTGGGCCTGATTGCCGCTTTTATGTTCCGTCCACGCTTGCTGATCCTCGATGAACCAACTGGTGGGCTTGATCCGCTGGCGCAGCAGGCAGTGATCGAGCTGGTACGGGCCGCACGGAGTGAGGGACGCACCGTCTTCTTTTCTTCGCATGTGTTACCTGAAGTCCAGGCAGTGTGTGACCGGGTAGGGATTATTCGTGAGGGTCGACTGGTGACGGTAGAGCGCATCGACACGCTGCTGCAACGGCAACAGGTGCATCGCATGCGGCTGCGCTTTGCCCATCAATTGCCACCTACCGTGTTTTCCTTGCCCGGTGTCACGATACTGGCGCACAGCGGCAACGACATCATGCTTGAAGTACGATCAGGGTTGGCGGATTTGCTACGGATCGCCGCCGAGCAAGCAGTGATCGAACTGGAGACGATCCCGCTTACGCTGGAAGAGGTCTTTCTGGCCTACTACGGTGGACAAGGAGAAAACCATGCTCAGCCTGTTTTGGCATGAATTGCGTATGCGGCGTATGCTGTTGATCGGCTGGGGCAGTGGCCTGCTGGTCTTTTTCAGTGTCTACCTGGCGTTTTATCCAGCTTTGCCCGCTGAAATGCGTAACCTCGATTTGCAGGCGATTGAACTGTACCGGGCATTTGGTAATCTCAGCATGGCTACCTTTGAGGGGTATATTGGCTCGACCATCTTCCACTTTTTTAGTGTCCTGATCGGAGTGTTAGCCATTGTCACCGGCACCGGTGTGCTGGCAG
>Ga0101945_1002313_pt1 | contig 13764 bp, 12 predicted proteins | sample DewCreD2012metaG_2_FD_75246 | JGI IMG/M metagenome (GOLD analysis project Ga0101945, IMG submission 75246) | Hot spring sediment bacterial and archeal communities from British Columbia, Canada, to study Microbial Dark Matter (Phase II) - Dewar... ... | reverse complement strand
AGGGGGAATGAGCCCGGAAAGGGCGGAGGAGCACCCTGTCTGGACTACCATATAAGAATGTGTTCCGGTCCTTGCATCAACGCAATATCAAGGCAGGAATACGCGAAAATTATCAACGGCTTGAGGGAATTCATGGAGGGCAAACACGAAAGGATTCTAAGGGAACTGGAATCGCGCATGAGGGAAGAGTCGTCGAGACGGGAATATGAACTGGCGGCGAGGACTAGGGATCGCTTGGCAGCCCTCAAGCGCATATTGGAGCGACAGCAGGCGCATACCTTGAAGCAAGGGGATCAAGACGTTTTTTCCGTATACCATAACCAGCTGGATGCCTGTATCACGGCATTTTACATAAGGGGAGGCAAGATACTTGGAAAGAAGGATTTTTTCACCGCCCTTCCGGTACCCAAGGAGGAAGGCGAGATACTGGCGGCCTTGCTGGCCCATTATTATTCGCAAGCTACCCACATCCCCAGGGAGATTCTATTGTCCCATGACTTGCCACAGGCCGACAGGAGATTGCTGGAGGGGTGGCTTTTCGAAAAAGCGGGGAGAAAGATCAGGATCGAGGTTCCATCGAGAGGAGAAAAAAAGCGGCTGGTGGAAAAGGTTTCCCAAAACGCTCGTCACGGCCTGGAAGCCCATTTGACCAAGCAAGCAAGCAATTTCGGCTGGATATCGAGGGCCGTCAATGGGATCCAGGAAGGTTTGGGGCTTGACCGCGTTCCCTATCGCATAGAGTGTTACGATATCTCTAATCTGGGCTCGGAAGATGCAGTCGGATCTATGGTGGTTTATGAAGGCGGGCTTCCGGTGAGAAGAGATTTCCGACGCTTCCTAATCAAAGGCATCGGAGGTCAAAATGATGTGGCGATGATCGAGGAGATAATCGCCAGGAGGATGGCCAAACTGGCTCACTCCGGCAAGGGAAATGCTGATGACGAGAGAGACCGTAAAGAAAAGCGGCTAGATTCCTTTTATAAAAAGCCGGACCTGATACTGATCGACGGTGGCGAGGCTCAGTTGGCGGCGGCCATGAAGGCCGTACAGGAGCTCGGCGTTCACGACGTTCAAGTCGCTGCCCTGGCAAAAAGGATGGAGGAAGTATTTTTACCTGGAAGGAAGGGCGGAATCTACCTGCCACGCGATTCTGAGGCGTTGCACTTGCTCCAGCGCATTAGGGATGATGCCCACAAGTATGCTCTTGATTATCACCGCATGCGCAGGAACAGAAGGGCGAGGGCCTCCGCTCTCGATGATATACCGGGTATAGGCCCAAAAAGAAAACGGCATCTCCTTCGCCATTACGGCAGTTTGGCAGGCATTGCGGCAGCCTCTTTGGAAGAGCTTCAGGGCCTCAGCTTCCTTGATAAGAAAACCGCCGAGAACGTATTCCGGAAATTCAGGACAGCTCCTAGCCGTGAGTCCGTAAAGGAAAGTTCTTGAATGGGTATGGGAACGGTACTTTTTGAGGTGGATAGTCCCTTGGGTGTGATATTTATTGAAGCTGACGGAGACATGCCGGTGAGGATAGTGCTCCCAGGTGGGAAGAGGCCTGGAACCTCTTCCATATGTTCACCGGGCGAAAATGTGCGGCGAGTAGCGAAAGCCATAGAGGCATATTTCCAAGGGATGGACCCGCCAGAGCAGCTAGTGAAGAAGCTGGTGAAAGGCTTGCGCCTTTCTCCCTTCGCGGAAACCGTGTTGTTGGAAGTTTCACGCATACCAAGAGGAAGAACTGCGAGCTATGCGGAAATAGCCGCACGGGCGGGAAAGCCTCATGCAGCCAGATATGTGGGGAATTTGATGCACGCAAACCCCTTTCCAATTCTCATTCCATGCCATCGCGTTATAAAGAGCGACGGCAAACCGGGGGGCTATGGGAGCGGGGAGATGGTGAAAATATGGCTGCTGGGGTTTGAGGCGGCGTCTCTCGTTTTAAGCTGAAGTTTTCCGGCGCGTAATGACATGCTGAGGTTTCAAAGGACAGGTCACATTGGTGCACATGCCGTCTCCACGATTGTATAATCTCCATGGGGGATGATGTTGGGAGGAGGTAAAGAGGCTGGAGATAACCATAATAACCGGCCTGTCTGGAGCCGGAAAATCAGTGGCCATAAAGAGCCTGGAGGATCTGGGCTATTTCTGTGTTGATAATCTTCCTCCCTCGCTGTTGCTTAAGATGGTGGAGGTTTGCTCGCAGAGCGACAGGGCCGTAGAGCATCTTGCGGCGGTGATAGACGTGCGGGGAGGAGAGTTCTTTGATGATCTCAACGAATCGTTAAACGAGCTGGATCGCGGCGGCGTCCCCTACCGCATCCTATTCCTTGAGGCGGACGACGAATCCCTGATAAAGAGGTTTAAGGAAACCAGGAGATCACATCCCATTCATACTGATGGAGGCATAACCGAAAGCATTGCCCAGGAACGAAAGCTCCTACAGACCCTGCGTGGCCGGGCGAATATGGTAATCGATACTTCGAAGAGCAACGTAAATCAGCTCCGAGAGCAGTTGATGAACCGGTACCGGACGGAGGGTTTATCATTAGGGCTTGAAATAAGCCTGATTTCTTTCGGTTACAAATACGGCCTTCCGCTGGATGCGGATATGGTGCTTGACGTTCGTTTCTTGCCCAATCCTTTTTGGGTCGATGAGTTGCGCGAGTTGGACGGCAGGGACGAAAAAGTGCGGAATTATGTGATGGGCCACGAGGAAGGTGCGGAATTCCTTGACCGTGTGGAATCGCTGCTTGATTTTCTGAGGGAAAAACTGCTCCGAGAGGGGAGGCGGTATTTTACCCTGGCCATGGGATGCACGGGCGGGCAACACCGCTCCGTGGTACTGGCAGAGGAGCTCGCCAAACGTCTCCGGGACAAGAACTGGCCCGTGAACGTTCATCATAGGGACGCCCATCGCAGGTGAAAGATGACTTTTACGGCCGAAGTTAAGGATGAATTGGCGCACCTGAAGCCTTCCCGACGTTGCTGCAGATTGGCCGAACTTTCAGCCCTTTTTCATCTTGAGGGAGTACTTCACGTTTTGGGATCACACCGCTTAGCCGTGCACACGGAGAGTGAAAATGCGGCTGTGGCCAGGAAGATGTTCCAATACACTAAGGAGCTTTTCTCGGTTTCTCCACAGCTACGGGTGGAGAAGGCGCCCCGACTGAGGGGGCACAACTGCTATTGCCTATATCTCGGGGAGGAGGAGAGGACAGCCCAGATACTAAACGAGCTGTGTTTGATGGATAATTCCCTTCGCCCCGTGCTGGGAATCCCGGAAAGGCTGATCCGCCGACATTGCTGCCGTATCTCATATTTAAGAGGAGCTTTTCTTGGAGGAGGCTATATCAGCAAACCGGACCAACCGGCCCATTTGGAGATAAACGTGCAGCATGACGAGATGGCAAATGATTTGCGAGATCTTATAGAGCGCTTCGGCTTGGCCTTTCACGTGAATAAACGCCACAGGATGCAAGTCGTTTATTCCAAGAGCCGCAGAGATCAGGTTACTTTTCTGGCTCTAGTCGGTGCCCATAGAGCGGTACTGCGCCTGGAGAGCGATGCCGTCCTGCGCGAGATCAGGGAAGATGTTAATCGCAGGGTAAATAGTGAAACCGCCAATCTTGAACGGGCCGTCGACGCCGCGCAAAGGCAATTGAGGGACATACGTCTGGTCGAGGATCATGCCGGCTTGGAGATGCTTCCTGCCGCGTTGAGAGAGATTGCCGAGGCCAGGATGCGTTATCCGGAAGCAAGCATGAAAGAATTGGGGGGGTTCATGCACCCTCCCATCAGCAAGTCCGCTGTTTATCACCGTTTCCTGCGTATACACCACATGGCTGAAAAGATGGTATGAGCGGCGGTCATGGAGGCAGGCTACGGTCAGCACGGGGGCAATGGAAATAGTGCGGGGGTGCCATCTCTTAACCCGCTTGTTCAGGGGTTTACCGCACCTCGTTTTTGCATATAATGACTTGAGGACATTGTTCTTGCCTCTATAGTTTGCCGGTATAGAAGGTTTGGCGGAGGAGGCCCATAGCCTAGGTTAAAAAGTACGCTTTGCTCGGTGTTTTGTTATCGAGCATTTTTTCAGATAATCAGGGCTCATAAGAATGGTTTTGGAAAAGGAGGTATCGGTCATGGCGGTAAAGGTTGGAATAAACGGTTTCGGTCGGATAGGCCGTCTTTTTGCCCGCGCAGTGGCTGGAAAAGACATCGATATCGTGGCCATAAATGATCTTACGGATCCGGCCACTTTGGCGCATCTTTTCAAATACGACACTGTTTTCGGGAAATATCAGGGCGACGTACAATCGAAGGGTGATGAACTGATCATAGACGGCAAAAGCTCAAAAGTCCTTTCTCAAAGTGATCCCGCCAAGCTTCCCTGGAAAGAATTAGGGGTAGAAGTGGTAATAGAGGCAACCGGGAGATTCACTGATCGGGAAAATGCCGCCAAGCATCTTGATGCCGGCGCAACCAAGGTGATCATCACCGCGCCGGCTACCGATCCGGATATTACGCTGGTGGTGGGGGTGAATGACCATCAGTACGACCCGGAAAAGCACCATATTATAAGTAATGCTTCTTGTACCACCAATTGCCTTGCCCCGGTAGTCAAGGTGCTCCGCGATTCCTTCGGAGTAGAGTCCGGCTACATGACCACCGTTCATGCCTATACCAATGATCAGCGCATTCTTGATTTCCCACACAAGGATCTGAGAAGAGCGCGGGCGGCGGCAGGTAATATCATTCCAACCTCGACCGGTGCAGCCCGTGCCATAGGATTGGTAATACCGGAGCTCAAAGGGAAGCTGGACGGCATCGCTATGAGGGTGCCGGTAATGGACGGGAGCGTAGTGGATTTGGTGGCCATTTTGTCCAAGGAAACCTCCAAGGAGGAGATCAACGCGGCTATGCGCGACGCCTCGGAGAAGAACCTGAAGGGCATCCTGGAATACACCGAGGACCCCATCGTATCATCCGACGTGGTGGGAAATCCCGCTTCATCGATATTTGATGCGCTCTCCACCATGACTATGGGAAACATGTGTAAGGTGATTTCCTGGTACGACAACGAATGGGGTTTCACCAATCGCCTTGTCGATCTCATCGGCATTATCCTGCGCTGAATGGAGGGCTTAATGCGCAAGAAAACGATACGTGATATCGACATCACGGGCAAAAGAGTTCTGGTCAGGGTGGATTTTAATGTGCCGTTGGGCCAGGACGGCAAGGTAACTGACGACACAAGAATAAGAGCCTCGCTTCCCACCTTGCGCTATGTTCTGGGCCATAACGCGGCCTTGGTGATCATGACCCATCTAGGCAGACCTAAGGGGAAGGTGGTTGATTCCCTGCGCCTGGATGGGGTGGCCGAGCGTCTCCAGGACGTTCTGGGCACCAAGGTCCGTAAACTTGATCAGGTGACAGGAGATGAAGTCGAAAGGGTCTGCAAAGAGTTGAAGCCGGGCGAAGTGGTCCTTTTGGAAAATCTGCGCTTTGAGCCGGGGGAGGAAAAGAACGACCCGGATTTTTCGGCTTCCTTGGCGCGCTTGGGGGAGGTGTACGTTAATGATGCCTTCGGGGCGGCTCATCGCGCACATGCCTCGGTCGAGGGTGTGGCTAGGCATCTGCCGGCGGTGGCTGGCTTGCTCATGGAGAAAGAGATAGAAGCCTTGGAGGGCTTACTCCAAAATCCCCATCGGCCATTTGTGGCCGTGCTGGGCGGAAGCAAGATTTCGGACAAGCTTAAGGTTCTGGATAATTTTCAAAAGATTGTTGACCTCATCCTGGTCGGAGGCGGCATGTGCTTTACGATCATGAAATCGCAGGGCATGGAGATAGGTAACTCCATTTGCGAGGATGAGATGCTTGAAGAAGTGAGCGGTCTTATGCGCAAAGCCGAGAGTAAAAGGGCAAGTTTGGTATTGCCACAAGACGTGCTGATAGCGTCCGAATTCAAGGCTGATGCCGAAAGCAGGGTTGTGGAGGCGGGTGCGATTCCCTCAGGCTGGATGGGGCTGGACATCGGCCCGAGAACCATTGCCGAGTTTGTCGGACATGTGGAGAAGGCCAAGACGGTTTTTTGGAACGGTCCTATGGGCGTGTTCGAGTGGGATGCTTTTCAGGAAGGGACTCGGGAGTTGGCGGTGGCCATTGCCAACTCCTCGGCGGTGACCGTAGCCGGAGGCGGGGATACCATCGCCGCCATAAGGAAATATGGGCTTGAAGATAAGTTCACTCATGTGTCTACGGGAGGCGGAGCATCGATGGAATTCCTGGAAGGAAAGGAACTCCCCGGCATAGCGGCCCTTGAAAATGCGGAAACCTGAAGATTGGAGTGGATATGAGAATTCCTTTAATTGCTGGCAACTGGAAAATGTACAAGAACAACCAAGAGGCGGCGGAATTTGTCAGAAAGCTTGACCCGCTTGTTGCGAGCGTAGAGGGAGTGGAGGTTGCGGTCTGCCCGCCGTTTACTGCCCTAAGCGACGTAGCCAGGGTGATCGATGAGCTAAACTCGCGGATCCGTCTGGGGGCCCAAAACGTCTTTCCCCATCCGGAAGGCGCCTTCACGGGGGAAGTATCGCCCTCCATGCTGGTATCGCTGGGCGTTCATTACGTTATCGTCGGCCATTCCGAGAGGCGTGAAATCATCGGGGAGAAGGATGATTTTATTGCCGATAAGGTGCGAGCCGTGTTTGACGCCGGCATGACTCCTATTCTTTGCGTGGGAGAAACTCTGCAGGAAAGAGACGCGGGTGAGGCCATGAGCAAGGTTGAAAGCCAGTTGCAGGCTGATCTGGCATCTTTCGCCGGCGACGGACTTCCCACTGTAGTGATCGCTTACGAGCCTATTTGGGCTATCGGCACCGGGAAGACCGCCACTCCCGAAGATGCGCAGGAAATGACCTCTTTCATACGGCAGTGGTTGGCAGATAACCATGGCTCTGAAGTGGCGGATAAGATTCGGGTGCTTTACGGTGGGAGCGTCAAATCCGGCAACATAAGGGAGCTTATGCTTATGGAGGATATCGACGGGGCTCTGGTCGGAGGGGCCAGCCTTGACGCCGAGGAGTTTTCCTCCATAGTCCGCCTTTCCGCCTCTTCCTGATGCGATGGAAAGTAAAAACAAGCTTCTTCATCCCGTTGCAAGGGTGATCTTATAATTCTGCAGTCGTAGGCGCAGGTAAAGTCTTCGACGTAGCAGGAATGGCTGCTCTCGGCGCTTGGCCTTCAAGTCAATGGAAATAATATTTCGCCGATATAGAAATAGGCCATATTATAGCCGATGGGCTGGAAGACGGGCGAAGATGGCGTCATGAGCAGGAGGTATGTGGTCATGAACGAGATCTGTCCGGAATGTGGGGTTCCACAATACATAAGCACCCAACACCTCTGGTTGAACAACGGGGATATCGTAAACGCCGCTCAATCCACAGAACGCCTGAATTTCCTGGAATCCGAGTTCATGGATCCCCTGATACGTGAGATTGAGAAGCTGGTGGGGGTGCCCATCGAGCCTATAGTGATTATCACCTTCCAGGAGGCGACGCGCGTTTATGTGGAATCGCTACTACCCGAGGGCATAAAGGAGATGGTCCATAACGGCAGCTTGGATCCACGCACCGTCGCCGATGGAATAGCCGCCGTAGGCAAATTAGCGGGTTATGGCGCTTACGGCTATGTGGACATGCGCATGGAGGGTGGGGAGATGGAGTTCTGCACCTACAGGGTGACGAAGCCCTTCTCCGTCCCTATGGGTGTAGCATGCCACGGCGCGGATTTCGAGGCTATACTGGGGGTGGACCAAAAGGTGAGGTACGAACAGAAAAGTCCTGATACCTACGAGGTAACTTGTTATCCCTCCCCGCACCCGGAGGAACTCAAGCGCAGGCTGGCGCCGCGTCAGTATCAGCACCGGGACGGCGATCTGGAGCTGGAAAGATGTGCCACCTGTAATGTCCCTAAGTTACTTTCCGAATTTCAATGGGTACTTGAAGAGGGTCTGGTGGTCAATAAGGCCACCGGAAGGCGGATGGCCATCACCGGACCCAACCAGACGGAGCCAATATTTCAGGAGCTGGAGGAGGAGCTGGGAGAGGAGATCCCACGAACGGTTATCAAGGCGCAGCGGGTTATAGCCAAGTCGGGATTCTTGCCTGTGGAAATCCTGGAAAACGAGGAAGTGTTGCGCATGCAACTTGCGTTGAGGGGTTTGGGGAATCTAAGGTCCCTCCGTGTGGATGAAAAGGGCCTCGCCATGTGCCTAGAGAATGCCTGCCTGCCCCTCGTGGTGGTGGGCTCCATCCAGGGCCTCTACGACTTGCGCTATGGCGTGGACTCCGGGTTGGAATGGGAAATCACTCCCGATCGAGAGTTGAACATTGAGCTGATCGGTTAAACAGTAGCGCTTACTTCTTAACTTGAAAGCAAGGTCAAGGCGGGAGTTGGAAGAGCAGGCGGCAAGAATCGTCAACGCTTGGTCAAGCTTCCTTGGCGCGCCGTGCAAGTGGGGGCAATGTTTGCGCAGGCGGTTATCCGTTGGTGTGGAGCTACAGGAGTTCGCGCCGTTAATCCATCATTATCCGCCTTCTTAACCCGTTGCTTTGCTTTTAGCGATACTCGCCATTTTTTGCGGGATTCTATCAAGGTGATGGGTATTTACCAAAACCTAAAGGGTCCATGAACTTACTGGGGAAGTCATTCATATAGGGGGTTGTGACGCTTTTTTGTAAAAAAACAAGAGGGGGCTGTCGTTAGCGCCCCACCCTTGCCTATGGTAGAATATTCACTTGTACATAGGAGGTTTTGCGGTGAATATTCTGAAATATGCGATGTTAGGATTATTTTTCATCTCCAGTGTGTCCATGACCATTTTCGTACTGCTGCATTCCGGAAGGGGCGGGGGTCTCTCGGGTGCCTTTGGGGGAGCATCCGTGGGCGGATTGACCGGAACCCAGATCGTGCAGAAGAATCTGGATAGAATAACCATTGGAAGCGCGGTGGTGTTTGTTATATCCACTTTAATCCTGATTTTTATCTACAAATGAATGGGGTATGTCCTGCGGTATATTGTCTCTCACGGACGTTTCATATTGAAATAAGGTGTGTCTGGGCCAAAGTATATATCGGCTTATTGAAAAGCCGGCCGTATTAGGCGTATGACCCATGACATGTGGCCCTCGTCTTCAGGGGCGCATAATGGCCTTGAGGTTTGAGTGATTGGAAGGGAATAAATTTCTAGAGCGTAGGACGTCACTACAAGGAGGAAAGGAGCTAACGTGTCAAAGCGCAGTCTATTTACCTCGGAATCGGTAACCGAAGGGCACCCGGATAAGATATCCGACCAGATATCCGACGCTATTCTGGACGAGGTTTTCAAGGACGACCCGTTTGGCAGGGTGGCGATCGAGACCCTTGTAACCACAGGTCTGGTTGTGGTTGCCGGCGAGATGACCACATCGACCTATGTGGATATTCCTAGCGTGGCCAGGAGTACCATCGCTGAGATCGGTTATACCAGGGCAAAATATGGCTTTGACCATGAAACCTGCGGTGTAGTTGTTTCCATAGATCCCCAGTCTTCGGATATCGCGCAGGGCGTGGATCATGCACTGGAAGAGAGAACAGGCGAAATGGATGATGACATGCTGGACTCTCTAGGTGCCGGGGATCAGGGGATGATGTTCGGTTACGCTTGCAACGAGACGGAAGAGCTTATGCCCATGCCGATTTTGCTGGCCCATAAGCTTGTTCATCGCCTGTCCGAGGTTAGGAAGGCCGGCATTCTTCCTTACCTGAGGCCGGATGGCAAGTCGCAAGTTACGGTGGAATATGAGGACGGCAAACCGGTACGTATCGATACGGTTTTGATTTCCGCACAGCATCGTCCGAATGTCGATATCGAGGAATTGATGAAACCGGATTTGATCGAACACGTTATTAACCCGGTCCTCCCTGAGGAAATGGTGGATAAGAATATGCGCGTTCTGGTAAATCCCACCGGGAAGTTCGTTACCGGTGGTCCCATGGGAGATACCGGGCTAACCGGACGCAAGATAATCGTAGACACCTATGGCGGCATGGCCAGGCATGGCGGAGGTTGCTTTTCAGGCAAGGACCCGACCAAAGTGGATCGCTCGGGAGCGTATGCGGCTCGCTACGTGGCCAAGAACGTTGTGGCGGCGGGGCTTGCGGACCGTTTCGAGGTTCAGTTGGCCTATGCCATTGGTGTGGCGCATCCCGTGTCTATCATGATAGATGCGTTCGGCACGGAAAAGGTGAGCCTGGCAACTATCGAGGAACTAATCAGGGAATACTTCGATTTGCGCCCAGCCGCCATTATAAGAGACTTGAAGTTGAGGCGCCCGATTTATAAGAAAACTGCCGCCTACGGTCACTTCGGCCGCAAGGACAAGGATTTCCTTTGGGAGCAAGTGAATATGGCCGAAACCCTGCGCAAGGAGGCTGGTCTTTAACCTGTGGCTGGCGCAGAAGGCACATGAAAGGGCCGGGCCACAAATGTTGATCTGTACCACCTGTGTGCAGGTGCGTGAAGGCAAGCCTCATTTTGAAGGCATGCCTTGATGGAGGTGATATGAAGATGGCCGAATTGCCAATAAGGATTTTCGGCGATCCGGTGCTCAAGGAGCAGTGCCCGGAGGTAAGCATCATAGATGGCGATATTAAAAACCTCGTACAGGATATGATCGATTCCCTGCCCCAGCCGGGAGGCGCAGGATTGTCGGCGAATCAGATCGGCGTGGTAAAAAGGGTTTTCGTCTATGACAACGAAGGCCATATTGAAGCATGTATAAATCCTAGCGTCATTTCCGTTTCAGAAGAAACCACAGAGGAGATAGAGGGTTGCTTGAGCTTGCCCGGAGTGGGAGTGCCCGTTTCCAGGCATTTGTACATCGAGCTTGAGTACATGGATTTAGAAGGAAAAAAGCACCAAATGAAAGCCGAGGGCTGGTTGGCGCGTGTTTTTCAACATGAAATAGATCATCTGAACGGTAAGCTTATTTTGGAAAGAACGGACCGCGAGAGCAGAATTGAAGCTTTGCAAATTCTGGAAGAAAGCTTCCCGCCGAAGTATCATTCGGAAACCAATCACTTTCTTCTATAGTCTGTAATGGGGGAACCATTGAGGACCGTCTATTTGGGTAGCGGTCGATTCTCCGGGGATCTGTTGAACTTCCTGCTGGATAACGGGCTTCATATCCATGCCGTCATTACGCGTCCGGATCAACCGGCGGGAAGAGGCCTACGACCACGGCCCACAGCGGTAAAAACGGTGGCCGAGGAGAGAGGGTTGCCCCTATTCCAGCCCCATAGCCTGCCTGACGAAATGCTGGTAAAGCAACTAGTAAACATAAAGCCTGATTTCTTTCTAGTTGCCGATTATGGGATTAAGCTGCCTCAGGATATCCTGGATCTCCCTTTGCGAGGTTGCCTGAATGTCCATCCTTCACTGCTGCCCCGTTATCGTGGTCCGGCTCCAATTCAAAGGGCCCTTATGGATGGGGTGAAGATTACGGGAGTAACTATGATGTTGATGGACGAGGGATTAGATACGGGACCCATTGTTGCGCAATCCCAAATTGAGGTTAGCGAGGATGCTAATGCAGGATTCTTAGAAAAAGAATTGGCGAGGCTAGCGGCGTACATGATCCCGGAGGTCATGCGGGGGCTTATTTCCGGGGAGCTAGTTCCCCACCTTCAGGATGAAAGCCAGGCTACCTATGCTGAAGCGGTCAGAAAATCCGAGGCATGTATCGATTGGTCGCTTGACAATCGCCGCGTTCATAACCTAATCAGGGCGTTGAGTCCTACCCCGGGGGCCTACACATATTATCGCAATAAGCGTATAAAGATCTTGCGCTCAAAGACGTTGTCGGGAGGTGGCAGCCTGAAACCGGGAGAAATCGGAGTCGAAGGCAAGGAGGTCATGCTGGCCGGTACGGGAGAAGGCGATCTGATTCTTGAGGTGCTACAGCCGCAAGGAAAGAACACCATGAGCGCTGGCGAGTTCTTGAGGGGATACCGACCTCGGGAGGGTGAGACTTTTTCGAACACACCGTTAACGCCCTAGTCCGAAAATGACAGTAGGTCCAACAAAGGGAGCTTCCATTCACGTGCCTGACGCAAGAGAAGTAGCTTATGAAATAACCCGGAGGGTGAGCGAGGAGGGTGCTTACCTGGGGCTGCTGGTGCGATATAGCATGGGGAGAAGCGGGCTTGATTCAAGGGACCGTGCCCTGGTTTCGGAGCTCTGCTATGGCGTTCAGAGGCATCGCGGCAAACTTGACTTTATCATTAGCAATTTTTCTGACAAACCGCTTGAGAAAATCAGACCTGAAGTACTAGACCTTCTAAGGCTCGGCGCTTATCAGATAGCTTTCATGAGAGTGCCTGATCATGCAGCGGTTTATGAAAGCGTTGAATTAGCCAAAAGGAGGTTGTCGCCGGGAAGTGCCGCCTTTGTAAACGCCGTGCTGCGCAAAGTTGCTTCAAGTTATAAGGGTCTGGACTGGCCGGGAAGGGAGGATTTCGCCCGGTTCCTGGAAACCGAGTATTCCCATCCGCGTTGGCTGATTGACTATATTATGGGCTATATGGAAAGAGACGAGGCCGAGGCATTCTGCCGTTCCAACAACAAACATCAAGGCATGACCTTAAGAGTCAACCCCCATATATTTGACAGAGAAACATTGCTGGAGGAAATTCGTCGCAAGGGCGGATCCGCGTCATTGTCTCAGTTTTTAGGTGAAGCCTTGGTAAAAGTTCAGGTTCCTTGGGATGAATTGCAGCGTCTTCTTGAGCAAGGCGCATGTGTGGTGCAGGACGAAAGCTCCATGTTGGTTAGCCACGCGGTGTGTCCGGGGGCGAACATGACCATAATAGATGCTTGCGCTGCTCCGGGAGGCAAGGCCACTCACATGGCACAAATGGGGGGAAAAAGCTGCCGGGTACTCGCTATAGATAAGAGTGCCGCTAGGCTGGAAGCTTTGCGCAATCTCGCAAGAAGGCTGGGCCTCAAGAACGTGGAGCCTGTCATTGGGGATGCCATCCACCTTGGGAGACACATCGCTCTTGCCGCGGATGCCGTGCTAGTGGATGCTCCCTGCAGCGGGTTAGGAACCTTGAGACGTAGGCCGGAGCTGAAATGGAGAAGATCTGAAGAGGAATTGGAGTCCTTCTTCAAAGTGCAGTTGGCCTTGCTGGAAGGGAGTTCGGAATTGTTGCGTCCGGGAGGCGCCCTGGTTTACTCGGTATGTACCTTTACGCGGGAAGAAACCACGCAGGTTATCGAAGCCTTTCTGAAACGACACCCCGATTTTCACCCCGAAAGCCTTAAGCCCTTTCTTCCCCCGCTGTTGCGTGAATGGGTGAGCGAGCAGGGCAATATTCAGCTCATGCCACATATTCATAACATGGAGGGCATGTTCATTGCCCGTATGGCTCGCTCCCGAGCATGAGATGCATGCCCCGTAGAGGACGGGCGATGCCCGGCGAGGCGAGGGTTAAATTGTCACTGCGGAGAAATATAATGCGTAAGTGTTGAGATATGGGTATGGGTTGGAAACAAATAAGAGTTGCCAACACCACGAAGATGCAGGTAAAGGATTGAACGACGAGGAGGATCGAGGTGGAAAAACAGAAGGCATTGGATATGGCTCTGATGCAGATAGAGCGGCAGTTCGGAAAAGGCTCGATCATGAAGCTGGGTCAGGATAATCATCGCTTCCCGGT
>Ga0101945_1002286_pt1 | contig 14029 bp, 2 predicted proteins | sample DewCreD2012metaG_2_FD_75246 | JGI IMG/M metagenome (GOLD analysis project Ga0101945, IMG submission 75246) | Hot spring sediment bacterial and archeal communities from British Columbia, Canada, to study Microbial Dark Matter (Phase II) - Dewar... ... | reverse complement strand
ACGCCGACCAGCTCCATCCTCGATGACCAATTCCGCACTGCCCACGCCCGATGGCACGTAGTACGGTATCACCGTCGTCCCCTCGTGCGGGTTGGGGATGTTGTCGCCGAGCCAGGCGTCATCCCCTTGCATAGGCGTTTGGGGTGCAGCGCTATACCTTGCACTCAGTTGCTCGACGATGGCACGCAAACGTTCAACCTCGCTTCGAAGTTGCTCGACAGGAGCGGTTTGGCGTTCTCGTCGGAGTTGTTCGAGTTCTGTGCGGAGCGCTTCATTGCGGCGATGCTCCTCCTTGAGCGCTTCCACAAGCAACGCCGTCAACCGACTGTACTCCATCCCAAGATACTCGCCCGTCTTCCCATCCCGATCAACAACCTCCGGCACTACCTCGGCAACCTCCTCCATCACAAATCCAATGTCCCGCGTGCCTCCATACTCCGGCTTCCACCGGTACTGCACACCCGTCAACCGAAGCACTTTCTCGAGCGCACCCTCGATGGGACGAATCTCCTCCTTCCACGCTCGCGAAGAGTACGTCGCGTACCCCTGCGCACGGATCCGCCCTACCGCTACGCTCGAATTGTTCGGCAAGTCAACACGATAGTTCCCGCTGCCACCTTGGAAGTCGAGCCGTTGGTTTGTAGTGAACCGTGCTGCTTCAGTGTTGTTGGTTTTTATCACCAACGCTTGGTTGTCCGTTGTACCGAGGAAGTTTGTCCCCGCGGTCGTACCGCTATTGCCCGTGAGTTTCCAGGCGGTCGGATCAGTTTCTGAAGACGATGAAGGAGCGACCCACGAGAGGTTCCCGTTTGCGTCTGTTGTCAAGACACCACCCGCTGTAATGCTTGCCGGCAACGTATAGACGATGTCTGCCGCCTGCGGCTGCGCACGAAATGCAGTAAAGTTTCTGCCGCTTCCAGATGGTTCGTAGAGCCGTAGCTGTGAGGCTTGATTGCGAACGTTGTAGAGCCACAGGTCAACATCCACGAATGCGGCAATGTGTGCAGAGTCGCTCAGATTCGTCTCGACGCCGAGTTCTTGGCCGCTATAACCAAAGCTGTAGTCACCGAGTTTGAGCAGCGTCCCTCCTGGAATTGTCGCGTACACGCCTGCGGCAGTATTGTGCTGGCCACCTCCGACGACGCTTGCTGCGCCACTGGCAACATTGACGCTCCCACCAGCAACAGCGCTGTAGTCACCGCTGGCTGTATTAGCCAGTCCTCCGAGAACACCACTGAAATCTCCCGACGCAACATTACCGTTGGAAAGATCACCACCACCGCCAACGATGCTTCCTACACCGGATGCGGTGTTTCCGCGTCCGCCACTGATTGCCGCATAAATTCCACTTGCGCTATTCATCAATCCGCCGGATACAGTGCTCGCGTAGCCAGTGGCGACATTGAGCGCACCACCACCAACGGTGCTTTGATCGCCACTGGCGGTATTCTCTGCACCACCTGCGATGGTGCTGCTTTCGCCACTGGCAGTATTGCTCGAGCCACCACCGATGACGCTAAAATCACCGCTGGCGACCTGTGAAGGATAGACCCGACCGATTTGCATGTCCACTGCATAGATTCCCCGCGGGTTTCCGCCACCACGGTGGATGCTCCATCCAGCGGTCACCAGGTCCGGAACCTCGAACCGGAACACTTCTTCACCCTTCACTTTGATCACGAGGGGCTTTGCATCGGTTGTCCCAAGAAAGTCAGTCGTGGGGTTTGTTCCGCTATTACCTGCTAAACGCCATGCAGTCGGATCAGTTTCGCCTGGAACGCTCAGCGTGACTGTGCTCACGTTGGTGATGCGCCCCTGTGCATCCACCGTGATCTGAGGAACCTGGGTTGCACTCCCATAGGTCCCGGCTGTAACGCCAGTGTTGGTGAGTGCAAAGGTCACACTGCCAGTATTGTCGAACGTACCGCCGCTCAGACCGGTCCCTGCAGTGATTCCGTACTGCAATGCTCCGCTGTACTGGGTCGCAGTTACAGTCCCAGCAACGCTCAATCGCGATGATGGCGAGGAAGTCCCTATCCCGACGTTACCGCTCGCGTCGAGGCGAATCCGCTCTGTGCCATTCGTCGAGAGCGCAAGCTGATTGGATGCTGGGCTAAACATCCCAGTACTGGCACTGTTGGTAAACCGAAATGCCGGCGAGCTCGCTGTGCCATCGGCGCTCCGGTAGCTGTCGGCACGGATGCTTCCATCAACGCGAAGTTTTCCATCGGCTGCAACATTGCCGATCACGACCGTTGTCGAGGCGGCACTTGCCAAACGCGCCGAACCGGTGACATCAAGCGCGACGCTCGGCGAGCTTGTCCCGATTCCCAGCCGCGCATTGGTGTTGTCCCAGAAAAGGTTCGCATTGCCGATGAGGGCTGTTCCATTCCAGAACGCGACTTGCCCAACGCTAAACGTTCCCACCTGAGGGTCGTCCTCCAATGTTGCTAGCGAACTCCACTGAGGTGTTGTTCCAATCGTCGTCAGAACTTGTCCTGTGCTGCCAGCGGCAAGCTTCCCAACAGCGATCGCTGCTGATGGGCTAATATCGCTGTCGGTAATCGTTCCATCGGCAATGTGGCTTGAGACCACCGAGCCATTCTTGAGCTGAATATTCAGCCCGTTATACGTACCACTGACCGTTGCAACTGAACCAGTGGCTGCTGCAAACTGCGTCGTCGAAGTCAGCAGTACGCCGCTTTCGTTGGGCAGGATCCAGCTTTGCGCTCCAGTGAGCGATGCAGAAGTCAAGGTGCCGACGTTGACATCGCCCCACCGGATCGAACTGCCTGCCGGCATGCGGAGAAATGCCGCAGCGTTTTCGATGCGGAGCGAATCTTTGACGATAGCACCATAGTTGATCAAACTTCCAACCTGGGCGGAGGCGAGCATCCCCGCTACGATCCATGCAGCAAGAATGGAAACGACATGCTTCATGGTTGCACCATTGCATTGTGGAACATCCGTGTGACAACTACCACTCTGAGTAGTTTGGTGTGCGTTCCTCCTCACATATCCTACGTCCAAAATACTGCATCAACAGTGCACGAACACGTTATGGAGGGATAACTTCCCCCATCTCGCATGCTTGATTCTAGTGTTGTTTGCGCTCCCATAAAAAATGCGGGGCACAGCATGCTGCGCCCCGCAACGGAAACGTGGCAAAGTGAGCGTTTACTTGACCAGCTGCATCTGCTTGCTGGCAACGACACGACCGTCGAAGACGAGCTGGTATTCGTACGTCCCCGACGCAAGGAGTGACATGTCTAACGTTACGTTCGTCCACGTATCACGTGCGCTGAGCACAACACGACGAACCAGACGCCCAGCTGCATCGCTGATGGCAAGCTCCGCGCTTCCAACTCCTGCAGGAACGTAGCACGGAATCGTCGTCGTTCCGTCGTGCGGGTTGGGAACGTTTTGCCCAAGCCAGTCACCTTCAACGCGAACGGTGATATGTGATGTGCCAGCGGTTATCTGCTGCCGTGTGGCGAGCTGCTCGACCATCTGCCGCAACTGCACAAGCTCGGCACGCAGTTCCTCGTTGCGGCGATGCTCCTCCTTGAGCGCTTCCACAAGCAACGCCGTCAACCGACTGTACTCCATCCCAAGATACTCGCCTGTCTTCGGATCCCGGTCTACTACCTCCGGTACTACCTCCGCTACCTCCTCCATCACAAACCCAATGTCGCGCGTTCCGCCATACTCCGGCTTCCACCGGTATTGTACCCCCGTCAGCCGAAGTGCTTTCTCAAGGGCACCCTCGATGGGACGTATGTCCTCCTTCCACGCTCGTGATGAGTACGTCGCGTACCCCTGCGCGCGTATCCGCCCGATCGCAATGTTCGAGTTGTTCGGCAAGTCTATCCGATACGCTGGAGTTGCTGAACCAAGGTTGAGCACAGGGTTACCACTGACAGAGCCGATACGGAACGCCTCAGTATTGTTCCGGAGGAATACAACATCGTCATCGCTCGTGGTCCCCAGGGACAGGTCTGCAGTAGCACTATTGCCCCCGAGTGCCCAGAAACTACCGCTGAGCGTGCTTGCATTTGCCCATTGCGGTGAACCGCTACTTGTGACGAGAATTTGCCCATCACTGCCCGCCGCCAGCTTGCTGACCGCTATCGCCGCACTGCTGCTGATGTCAGCATCGGTGATCGTCCCGTCGGCAATCTTCGCACTGGTCACCGCATCGTTAGCAATCGTCGGGTTCGGATACGTCCCCGTCAAATCACCACCAGCACTCCCACTCGGCGGAAAACTCGTCGGCGCTCCCGTGATCTTCCCCCACGATACATCGCTCACCTTCGCATCCGTCACCGCACCATCGGCAAGCTTGGCCGTGCTCACTGAACCATCGGCAAGCGTCGTCGTCAACGTCACGTTCCCCGTCCCATCAAACGACGCCGCCGGCGCCGTCACATCGCCCGATAGCGAAAAGTCGCGCGCTGTCTGCAACGCCGTCGCTGTCGCCGCATTACCTGTAATGCTGCCGTTGATTGCGTTGCTAAACGTCCACGTTCCCGAAACCGTCTCGTTCTGCGTCAAGTTCCCATAGCTGGGCTCCGCCGCCGTCCACACCGGATCAGTCTCCGTGATGCTCACGTTTGCCCACTGGGGTGCCCCACTGACAATTGTCAACACCTGCCCATTGCTGCCCGGCGCTAGCAGCGACCCCTGACCGCTTGCGTTCCCCACAATCAGGTTGTTCTGTGCAACCGCCAGCTTGCTAACTGCTATCGCTGCCGACGACGAAATGTCCGCATCCACTATCGTCCCATCGGCAATCTTCGCACTGGTCACCGCATCGTTAGCAATCGTCGGGTTCGGATACGTCCCCGTCAAATCACCACCAGCACTCCCACTCGGCGGAAAACTCGTCGGCGCTCCCGTGATCTTCGTCCACGATACATCGCTCACCTTCGCATCCGTCACCGCACCATCGGCAAGCTTGGCCGTGCTCACTGAACCATTGGCAAGCGTCGTCGTCAACGTCACGTTCCCCGTCCCATCAAACGACACCGCCGGTGCCGTCACATCTCCCGATAGCGAAAAGTCTCGCCCCGTCTGCAATGCCGTCGCTGTCGCCGCATTGCCTGTGATGCTGCCGCTAATTGGGTTACTGAACGTCCACGTTCCCGTCACCGTCTCGTTCTCCGTCAAGTTCCCATAGCTGGGCTCCGCTGCCGTCCACACCGGATCGGTTTCCGCCCCAATGTTCAGCGACGCCGCCGTCCACTGCGAGCCATCCCACTGCAGCACCTGACCAGTTGTCGGCGATAGCGACCCATCAATCGCCGTCCCTTGGAGCTTGTCTGCATTCCAAATCGCACTGCTGTTGTTTGCCGTTATCAGAATCTGTCCCCCACTTGCATCTACCGCCGTCGTCAGCCCGTCATCCAACACATACCACCACGCCGGCGCAATCCCCGTCCCTTGCGAGACCAGCACCTGTCCTGCGTCCCCGGCACCATTGAGTACCTGAAACTCCCCAGTTAGGGAAAGATTTCCTCCCACATCCACATTCCCACTAGCGAACACGTTCGTGGCAAACACATCCCCATCAGCACCCACGTCCCCACCAGTAAACACACCGCCTGCAGCGCTTATCTGCCCATCTGTGGACAACGTGTTGCCTGTCCCCGGATTGATCGCGATGTCCCCCGTCCGGCTCAACGTCCCTGCTCCATCGTCGTCGAGGCTTCCATTCGCTATTTGATTCGGAGCAACCCACCGTGCCAGCTTCGTCCCCGTCCCCGTCCCGCTGACAATCCCACTCAATGTCCGCACCTGAAGCACACCGCCAGTCCCCCGCACAATAAAGTCGTTGCTCGTCCCTGCTGGCAAATTTGCCGCCGTCACCGTCCCAGCGTTGATCGTCACCTGGTCCGTCGCCGCATCCCCCAACGTCGTGTTCCCATTCACCGTCAGATCCCCCGTCGCCATTATGTCCCCCGTCACACCCAGCGTTGTCCCATCCCATGTCAATGCACTGCTCCCAATCAACGCCCCACTTGCACCACCACTCCAAAATCCAATTTGGTTATCGCTCAACGTCCCCACCTGTGGATCAGTCTCCGTGATGCTCACGCTCGTCCACGTCGGTACTCCACCAACCGTCGTCAACACTTGACCATTGCTGCCCGCTGCAAGCTTGCTCACCCCAATCGCTGCTGCGCTGCTGATGTCAGCGTCGGTGATCGTCCCGTCGGCAATCTTCGCACTTGTTACCGCATCGTTAGCTATCGTGGGATTCGGATAGCTGCCCGTCAAATCACCACCAGCACTCCCACTCGGCGGAAAACTCGTCGGCGCTCCTGTGATCTTCGTCCACGAAACATCGCTCACCTTCGCATCCGTCACCGCACCGTCGGCAAGCTTGGCCGTGCTCACTGAACCATTGGCAAGCGTCGTCGTCAACGTCACGTTCCCCGTCCCATCAAACGACACCGCCGGCGCCGTCACATCGCCCGATAGCGAAAAGTCGCGCGCTGTCTGCAACGCCGTCGCCGTCCCCGCATTACCTGTGATGCTGCCGTTGATTGCGTTGCTAAACGTCCACGTTCCCGAAACCGTCTCGTTCTGCGTCAAGTTCCCATAGTTCGGCTCTGCCGCCGTCCACACCGGATCAGTCTCCGTGATGCTCACGTTTGCCCACTGGGGTGCCCCACTGACAATTGTCAACACCTGCCCATTGCTGCCCGGCGCTAGCAGCGACCCCTGACCGCTTGCGTTCCCCACAATCAGGTTGTTCTGTGCAACCGCCAGCTTGCTAACTGCTATCGCTGCCGACGACGAAATGTCCGCATCCACTATCGTCCCATCGGCAATCTTCGCACTGGTCACCGCATCGTTAGCAATCGTCGGGTTCGGATACGTCCCCGTCAAATCACCACCAGCACTCCCACTCGGCGGAAAACTCGTCGGCGCTCCCGTGATCTTCGTCCACGAAACGTCGTTCACCTTCGCATCCGTCACCGCACCGTCGGCAAGCTCGGCCGTACCGACCACGCCACTACCAAGCTGCAAGTTGTTGTACACGCCACTGACGTCGCCGCTGAACGTTCTCGCCGATGTTAGGATGATACCACTTTCGTCGGGTAGTGTCCATGTACGAGAAACTGTCAAGCCAGCGCTTACCAGCATTCCAACCATGTCCTCACCCCAGCGGAGTGACCCGTCCGATGGAAGGCGAACAAAAGAAGCCGCATTTTCCAGGCGCAGAGAATCTTTGATGATAGCGCCGTAGTTGATCAGGCTTCCGACCTGCGCGGAAGATGGGGTCGTAACGGTGAAGATAACCCCAAGAATGGCTGCACAGAAAAGCGACACATGTTTCATCGCTGCACGGTTGAGATGTGAAACATACTAACCACGAGTGTGGCTGCTTCACATCAGAAGAAATAACCGTGCCAAAATATTCGGGCTTTGCGTAACTTATTGCTTTGTTATAGACTTGTCGAACGCCCCCTTCTCTTTTGTAGGGCACACACACCACTCTGCATCCGCATCACTTGACCAATTGCATCTGTTTGGTGGCAACAACACGTCCATCGAAGAGCAAGCGGTACTCATACGTGCCCGAACTGAGCAAGCTCATATCGAGTGTCACTTGAGCCCATTGCTCGCGCGCCACCAGCTCGACGGTGCGAACGGTCCGTCCCGTTGCATCGCTGACTTCGAGCTGGGCACGCCCAACGCCCGCAGGCACGTAGTACGGAATCACCGTTGTTCCATCGTGTGGATTAGGGATGTTATCACCCAGCCAATTGCCATCAAGGCGGACATGCTGGGAGCTTGTCCCTGCGGTGGGCACTTGTACCATCGCCTGCAACTGTTCGACAGTTTGGCGGAGCTGCGCAATTTGCTGCTGTTGCTGTTGGATTGCAGCGATGAGAATCGGCACGAGCCGTGAGTAATCTATTGCCCAGTGTTGGCATTGTTTTGATGGTGGGCGGACTGCTTCAGGAACAAGGGGAAACACCTCCTGCGCCATCAGACCGATGTTCGGGATGCGCCTGCCATCGCAGAGAAGTTCCTCGAACTGCTTGGGAGAAAGCTGGAGGATTGTTTCCAGGCCATAGCCAAGTGGCTGGACTCCCGTTCGAGTACGGGAGTCCTCTTGTTGCCACCAGCCATTAGGAACGCGATCCTGTCCTACTGCACTCGCAACGAGCACTAAGGCGAAGCCGAGAATCTGTATCCATCGCCTCATCCCACCAGATGACATTGAGCGATTGCTGCCCATAGCGACATCGCTTATGGTTTGATGACAAGGTAGTTCCAATCGAGAGCACCGCCATCAACAGTTCCACCGCTGACATTGCGGATCTTGATCGTTACAGTGTCTGTTGCAGTCACCGCAGCACCTTGGAAGATCAAATCATCCTCGAATGTATCCGGTGGAGTTAGAAACACACGATCGCCTGGTTCAACTCCAGTGATTGTGACAGTGAGGGTCGCTGACGAATTTGCACCAATCGAGGGCGGATTAACCGAAACCGTCCCGTGCATAATTGCGTTCATGGGGTCTCCACTTGTGCCAACCTGGACTGTGCCATTTTCGAACAATGCTGCTGGCTGGACCCCGTTGCTCACGACATGCAAGTATGCACCAAGCGACGAGGCGATACCAATCCCGACAAAGCCGCTCGGATCTATTGCGCCGAGTGGCGTTCCAGATTGGTCACGCCATTCAATGAGATTCGTATTCAGCTGATTTTGTCCCGCTTGCACGACAACCTCCGTAGCCCCCGCACCATTGTTACCGCCAAGAACATGGAACTGAGTCGTTGGGGTGCCGCTGGCCTGATTTTGGATTTGCACAATGCCACTGCTGGTCACACGCATGCGCTCAAGGTTATTGGTGCGAACTACAAGTGGCTGCGCATCGCTTGTGCCGAGGAACTGCGACGAGGGATTCGTTCCTGCGTTGCCCGTCAAGGACCAGAAGGTGCCTGTGCTGCTAATCCAGCTCAAATTCCCTGAAGCATCCGTCTGCAAGAGCCCTCCACCAGCGGGAATACTTGCCGGAAGAGTATAGACGATATCAGCGCTTTGCGCCTGCGCTTGGAATGCAGTGTAGTTGATCCCAGAACCCGAGGGCTCGTAGAGCCGCAATTGCGATGCCTGGTTGCGCACGTTGTAGAGCCACAGGTCAACATCCACAAAGGCAGCAATCTGACTGGAGCCGCTCAAATCGGTCGTTGTCCCGGACGTCTGCCCACTGAAGCCAAAGCTGCGGTCACCCACCTTCATGTTGAACCCGCCAGGGATAGCCGAATACTGTCCTTGCGCGACATTGCCTTGCCCACCGGCGACAGTGCTGTAGCTGCCGTTTGCTTGATTGCTCTGCCCGCCACCGACGAAGCTCTGCGCACCACTTGCACTATTGCTTATCCCAGCAACTACCGCTGCATACTGCTGCGAAGCGGTGTTGTTATCGCCTGCGCCGACAAAGCTCTGCACACCGCTTGCTGTGTTATTAGTCCCGCCAACGATGACTGCGGCACTTCCGCTGGCAACTTGACTTGCACTACTCCGGCTGATTTGGAGATCAATCGCATTTGTACCGCGTGTATTGCCACCATTGTCCCGCTGGATGCTGCCGTTGGTGTTGAATTGAAGCGTCTGCGTACCACCTGCACGGACTACGAATGGTTGCGCCGAACTTGTGCCGATCCACTCCGTCGCTGGATTGGTAATCGCATTACCGCCAAGCATCCACGCGTAGGTAGAAATCAAACCACTGGCCGCACGACGCTCAAGGTTATTGGCATTCCACACGACCACGTCGGTTGCCGTCGAACTGCTTGGGATATTGGGTACCGAGACTGTTGCAGCATTAATGGTAACCTGATCGCCTCCTGCATCACCGAGCGTGGCGTTACCATTGATCGTCAAGTTACCACCGGCAGACAGATCCCCTGTCGTGCTGGTATTTCCGGTAATCGTGGCACCCCCGCTGGAGACAGTCAAACCGGTACCAATAGTTGCGCTCCCAGTAACACTCAAATTCCCACCAACCGAGGCATCGCTTGTGATTGTTGCCACACCAGCGACATGCAGCGTCGTTGAGGGTGTGTTCGTTCCAATCCCAAGCCGCGTGTTTACATCATCCCAGAACAAGTTCGCATTGTTCTGACTCAACGCTCCACCTGTGCCAGCAAAGACAACCGAACCCGGCATCAGACTCGTCACCGTCGCATTCTGCGAGGTGACCGTCCCACTGAACCAACCATCCTTCCACCGCAAACTGCTGCTGCCAAGATCGTAGCTCGCATCGGTAGCAGGATCAATGTTCGAATTCACCCGCGCAGCGAACGTAACGTTGTCGCTAGTCCCATCGCCAAGCATGACGTCGTAATAGAACTGTGCATTACCACTTTTCCAAATGATAAGAGCATCTGAACGCGTTCCGCTGTTCTGTCCATTTCCGACAACGAAAAGTCGGTCCGAAGCATTCCATGTTGTCTCGCTCAACGCAGAATAGTTGGTATTGTACGATCCGACCACAACTTCGCGGTAGGAATTCGCAGACAAGCCCATTCCAATTGCCATTGCAGCATCTCCACTGACACCGTTCTCGGCACCTGCCAGGATACCGGAATAGGCACCAGATGCACTATTCAAGGAACCAGAACCGATGAACGCATACGATCCACTCACACCATTTTGAGACCCGGCGACAACTGCAGAAAAATCAGCGGTGTTCGCGATCATATTTTCTGCTCCGGCACCAATGAATGCACTTTCACTTTCAATCGAATTTGCAACACCAGCTACGATCCCTGAGCTTGGACCAGAGATAGCGTGATTGAGTCCACTGGCAATGACAGAATTGTCTGCATCAATACTATGCCCGCGCCCACCGCCAATGACAGAACCTTCGTTGCCAGATCCAACAGCATTACCAGCATCTCCCCCAATAATGTTCGGGACCTGATTTGCAGTACCGCTTGTTGGCTCGATACGCAGTGCTCGCGTATTGTTGACATACACCTCAACCGGGAAATCGTCTTGGTGACGGAGTTCAGCTGTACCCGACGTTGTAATACCAACATCGAAGCCGGATGCAGCGGTAACATTTGTCAAGCGCAAAGAGACCGGATTACTCCCCGCATCGTTAAGGTGAAGTTGCACTGCTGGGCTAGTCGTTCCAATGCCGATGTAGCCATTGTTCCGCCACACAGCAAGATCATTCCCAGTGCCATCAGTCACAAAGAGATCATAGTTCTGATCAATGCGCCACCGATACTGCCCACTGTTTTCTTCAATTCGGAAGAAGTTATCTGCTGGCGCGGCACCACCACGAATGACTAATCCGCGCTCGTTGTTCTCCAATCGAAGGTCGAGCGCAGCCGTCGGTGCGTTCGTCCCAATCCCAAGCCGCGTGTTGGTGTTGTCCCAGAAAAAGTTTGCATTGTTCTGGCTCAACGCCCCGCCGGTGCCCGCAAACACCACCGACCCCGGCGAGAGACTCGTTACCGTGGCATTCTGCGAGGTGACCGTCCCGCTGAACCAGCCATCCTTCCACCGCAAACTGCTGCTGCCAAGATCGTAGCTCGCATCGGTAGCAGGATCAATGTTCGAATTCACACGGGCTGTAAATGTCACGTTGTCGCTCGTGGCATCGCCAAGTTGGGTATTGCCAAGCACACTCAAATTTCCATCCACGCGGGTATTCCCAGCAACGTGGAGCATCTCTGAGGGTGCTGTCAAACCAATGCCAACATTCCCCCCAACAGGATTGAGCGCCAGAGGACGTGTTGCGACGCTTTGTTCAACTGCTTGAATTTGACCGTAGTCACCAGTCGTATTGAACCCAACAATGATTTGTTTGTTCTGGTTAGTCTTCCCAGAAACGGTGAGCTGACCACCTCCTGGTGTTGCATTGTCTTGGGCAACATGGAGCGCAGTAGATGGGGTGGTCGTACCGATGCCGACGTTATTGCCGAGTGGATTGATTGCCAGTGGCTGGTTATCATAGCTTTGGATCCAACGATAACTGCCATTGATGCTTCCAAGCTGGAGTCCTGGACCTGGGCCTGGTGGAGCGCTGCTCCCCGTTACAGCAATCTGCCCGCCGTCTACGTGCAATCGCTGGCTTGGTGCTGTTGTACCGATGCCGACGTGGCCGGTAGTACCCTCGATGACCATTCTGTACAAGCTACCTGTTTCATCAAAAAAACCGAGTTTACCAGCACCTGCGCCAGCACCTGTTCCTGTTGATAAGACGGTAAATGTCTGCCCCCCACTACTACCGCTGGCATCGAAACGAATACCAGCACCTGTGTTATCGGCACTAGTAACATTGATTGCGTTGTAGCTCGGAGCATGCACATGCAACCGATGGCTCGGCGCGTTCGTCCCAATCCCAAGCCGCGTGTTGGTGTTGTCCCAGAAAAAGTTTGCATTGTTCTGGCTCAATGCTCCACCTGTGCCAGCAAAGACAACCGAACCCGGCATCAGACTCGTCACCGTCGCATTCTGCGAGGTGACCGTCCCGCTGAACCAGCCATCCTTCCACCGCAGCGAACTTGACCCTAAATCGTACGTCGCATCAGCCGAGGGAAGAATATTTGAGTTCACCCGCGCGGTGAACGTCACGTTGTCGCTCGGAGCATCGCCAAGTGTAGTGTTACCTTGCACGGTCAAATTTCCTCCGACACCGACATCACTGCTGACACCCAGTGTCCCCGTCACCGTGCTATTGCCCGTGATTGCTGCCCCTCCCGTAGTTACTGTCAGTTGCCCGTCGAATCGGCCGGTACCTGCAACGTGTAACCTTGCCGTCGGTGCGTTCGTCCCAATCCCAAGCCGCATGTTGACATCATCCCAGAAAAAGGTCGCATTGTTTTCGCTCAGGGCACCACCACTGCCAACGAACAGGACAGATCCCGAGGTAAAGCCGTCGAGTGTCAATCCGCCGGCTGTTACCGTACCTGCGAACCACCCATTCCGCCAACGAAGGCTTGTAATGCCAAGATCGTAGGTATTTGTTGTAGTGGGAATCAGGTCCGACGCAACTTGTGCATTGACTGTAAGCTGATTGCTCGACGATGTCCCAAGCGTTGCATCGCCGTTGACGCTGAGGTTTCCGGTCATCCGTGCACTGCCATTGACATCAAGGGTAGCACTTGGCGAGGATGTTCCAATCCCGACAAACCCACTGCTGGAAACGCGAAGCCGTTCTGTGTTGTTGGTGCGAACGACTAGGTCGACTGCATCGGTTGTGCCAAGGAAATTAGTTGCTGGATTTGTGCTTCCATTCCCGGTCAAGCTCCAGCCGAGCGAGCCAGACAAACTGGTTGCGGTGCGGATTTTCATCACACCATTGGCATCCACAACCAGGATATTATCGATCGTGTTATCGGTACTCAATCCCTGAACTCGAACAGGATCACTCGAGCCCACGATGTGCAGAAGATTCGATGGGCTTGTTGTGCCAATCCCAACGTTCCCACTGGCATCGATCCGCATCCGTTCGGTGTTGCTGGTCCGTATCACCAGTGGCTGCGCATTCGTGGTACCCAAAAAATGCGTACCGCTAATAGCATTCCCCGTCAACGCCCATGCATCGGTTGATACCGGCGAAGGGTCCCACTGCGATCCATTCCACCGAAGATAGTCGCCAGTAGCTGCTCCCATCTGGTTGAGTTTCGGCGCGGTCACGGCCCCAGGCGCTAACTTATCAGTCGTCACCGCCGCCGTAGCAATCTTGAGTGTAGTCACCTTGCTGTTGCCAATGTACGGGTTCGGATAGGTCCCCGTCAAGTCACCGCCGGCTGGACCGCTTGGAGTGGTCTGCACAGTGACCCCTTTGAGGGCATCAGGCGTCAAGCCCTTTGCCACATCGGCCACCGCCGCGCTCTCCGAGCGCAACGCATACGGCACCGCCGTCAACATCGTCCGCGGGCGAAGCTCCTCCGAACCGTTCACGCTGATCCCAACGTAATAAACACGGTCGAACGTTAGTCGCCACGGTAACGGCTCGACCGTCCCAATGAGCACATTGACCACA
>Ga0101945_1002283_pt1 | contig 14053 bp, 11 predicted proteins | sample DewCreD2012metaG_2_FD_75246 | JGI IMG/M metagenome (GOLD analysis project Ga0101945, IMG submission 75246) | Hot spring sediment bacterial and archeal communities from British Columbia, Canada, to study Microbial Dark Matter (Phase II) - Dewar... ... | reverse complement strand
GTCATGTATGCTGCTTCGGAAGTTGAATTTGACCCAGTTCCAGCTATAACAGGAACCCTGCCGTTTACGGCTTCAACTGTTATCTTTATTACCTCAAGGTGTTCTTCATGTGATAGCGTTGGTGATTCGCCTGTGGTTCCGCAAGGGATAATGGCAGCAGCTGCCTGCTCGTCTATTAAATAATCGATAAGAATTCGAAGACCAGCTTTATCAATCTTATAATCCTCAGTAAATGGCGTGATAACTGGGATAAGGCATCCCTTTAAATCCCATGTTTTTCGGCTCATCTTAGTTCCTCCTTGTTATTACATCTTTAAATATTACCCCTTTTTGCGGTAAGTACGTCAAGCAGTATTTAATTTTTTAAGAAATTTAGCATGAGATAGCTCACTGTGATTGGCTTGGCATTATCGAAATAAAGGCTGAGGAATTGCGAAAGCAGGTGCGTATGCAACACATGCGTAAAATTGATTAACAGTCGCTTGCTCCAAGAAAATCTTCGACTTCTTTAACTCCGCGCTCAATTTGACTTCTTATTGTCGCTTCAGATAGGAGCAATTGCATTTTTTCGTGAGCTTCAATAATCTCATTAAGAAGGTCCTTTATATGGTCAAGTTTTTTATTTTGGGAATCAGCCCATTCTCCAAAATCGCTCATATAGATATACTACCATATATTACCAGATTATGCGAGTGCTGGTTTTCGAACCTATCTCATCAGGTCTCAACAATCCCTCTTGCGCCCCAATTTTGCTAACTACCGAGGCAGAGTTAATTGCCGCTATGAGCATGGCTGATTGAATATCGTAACCCTTAATGAGAGAAGCTACAAAGGTTGAACCGTAAGCATCTCCAGCACCTGTTGCATCCAATACCTCCGTCTTGATGGATTCTTGAAAGTAGATTTCTTTTCCATCGCTTGCATAACTACCCTCAGGCCCGCTTGTAACAACCACTATTTTAGGGCCAGTTTTTATAAGTTCGCGAATAATGTTATGGATGTTCGAAGCATCAGAATTGGGGTCCTTTGACTTAAGAAGAAGCGCGGCCTCGAATCGGTTTAAAACCAAGACATCAAGGCCTTTCAAAATGGGGGCCATGTAATCAAAGCCATTTTCAATCTGCCCTATGCCAGGGTTATTGGCTATCTTAATTGACTTACTGTTTGCAAATTCAACTATTTGTCTTGGTAGGCTAGGTTTTTGCCTGGTAATGGGGCCCATGTAAATCCATTTAGTGTCCTCAAGCTTATGCCAATCACGGATTTGCATATCCCGATTTGCGCCCGAATAGAAAAGGACAGTTCTATCCCCTTGTCCTTCAGGGATTAAGATGACTGCTGTGCCTGTTCTAAGCCGCTCATCCATCCAGACATGCTTGGAATCTACACCTTCTTTGACAAGTTCTGTAAGGATATACTGACCTAACTCATCTTGTCCAATGCTTATATGCGGGGCAACTTTGAGCCCTAGGCGTGCAAAGCATGTTGCAGCATTCAAAGCTCCACCACCATCGGAAATATGTGCATCCTCAATTGAAATTTTTGCGCCTAAGCTAAAAGCAACTAGTTTTCCGTCGATGGTTGAAGGGTCTGAGAAAACCCTTCCACGCTTTGTTATGAAAAAGATGTCTATGCTTGCGCTTCCAATTGTTATAACATCTAACATAGTTTATGCTTCTCCAATAGTCTGAAGGGCCCAAGGAAAAATGGATGTAAAGGTGTTTACATAATCACTGAAAGGCTATCATCTAACTGAGAGATGGTCAAGAACACCCTTCTCTATCTTGGCCTACCAGGTAGATCTTCAATAATAGATTTAAGTTCGTGCACTGTTTCAACTGCTGGCAAGCATATCCTGCCTATACATGGGTACACGGCTGGATGGTGCTCTACTGGAAAGCCGCTCTTTTCTATTAACTCAAAATTCTTTACGGGGTCAAGAACCCTTGTTTCTTTGCCTGGCAAGTAATAACTCCATACTGCCTTTAAGAGCGTGCCCATGGCTGGCTCGTCTTTCTTACCAATTACAGTAAAAATGACTGGCAATGTTATGACCTCATCAACAGCTAGCCCATAGTGCGCAGCCGGAATTGAGGCTTTCATAGTATCGACATTTAAGTAGGAAAGAATTGCTTCGGCCATTTTTTCATATCGGTCATTATTATCAAGATACGAAAGTCGGTAAAGCTGACGTGCCATCATTGAGTTTTCATTAACTGGCTTTTTTCTAATAAAAAGGGCACCTAGCTCAGGTTCATCGCTCCTTGGTGAGCGGTCGAAAAATGTGTTATCTTTATCAAGAAATAATTTTTCACAAATCCCCACGAGTATTCGAGCAAAATCAAGATATAAAAAATCGCCGGTTATGTTATAAATATCGATAAGTGCCCCTATCATATTTGCTTGGTCGGATAGCCATCCGATAAAATGAGGCCTATCATCATAATAATGGGCCATTCCCTTATCGCGTGAGTAACAATTATCAAGCAAAAATCTAACTGTCTTGAGGGCAAAATCAAGATAGTTTCGCTCACCTGATACCTTATATGCCTCAACATAAGCTGAAATCATTAGCGCATTTGCGTCTACATAAATGATTGGGTCAATGTACGGTATTTTAGCTTTTAATCTTTCTTCTGCATCTAATTTGTAAAAGTGCTCATCAGCATCTTGACTGCCATAAAAGCCCCCGTTTTCTTTATCTGTAAGAAGAGCGTCAACATATTTAAGCGTTTTACTAGCAATTTCTCGGTAGTTTATCTGATCAGAGATTTGGTAGGCATGCAAGTAATTTTGGATAAGCATAGCGTTTTCAGCAAGTATCTTTTCGTAATGAGGCGCTCTCCAATCTCGTTTAGTTGAGTAACGAAAAAAGCCACCCCAGATCTTATCGAAAATTTCGCCCTTGGCCATATGGTCAAGAGTTAATGTTGCCATCTCAAGCAAAAAAGTTTCGTTTTCCAAGAAAGCTCTTCTTAGTAAAAGTTCAATTGCTGGTGGATTCGGAAACTTAGGTGCGCTATTAAATCCACCGTATTGAGAATCAAACGACCTATTTATTGACTGTATAACTTCGTTGACCACGATGCGTCCGATTTCGTGGTAAGCGGGTTTTTCTTTAGATTGGCTCTCAATTATTTGGTCTCTTTTTAGCTGCGATGCCTTCTCTAGCGACTCTCTTTTCTCTTGATAGTAGTCGCTAGTATTTTTAAGAAGCTTCTTAAATTGGCTTGGTGGCACATATGTTCCACCAGTGATGATTTCGCCTGTGTTTGCCAGTATTGCTATTGTTGGCCAACCGCCAAGCAAATAACGGTCTTGGACATCTGGCCGTTTATCTGCATCGACTCTTACAGGAATATATTTTTCATTTATAAGTTTAATTACTTTCTCGTCAGAGTAGGATGTCTCGTCCATGATGTGGCACCAATGACACCATACAGCAGCGATGGAAAGCAGAATCGGTTTTTTTTCTGTTTTAGCTCGATTGAAGGCTTCGGCTGACCATTCAAGCCAATTTATTTCGTGTGCTCTGTTAGGATTTGGCGAAAAACGAAATGTTGGAATCGTCTCTTTTGGCTGCGGCTTTGGAAAAAGCATCGCCAGTCTCCTTTCATATTTACTGTGTGCGATATCTTATGTATATCCACATTGCCGTCCCAACCTAACAGTGCAGACAGAAGAGCAGACCGGAGACGGGCAAAAGATAGGGGTAAGGGTCCAGGGTAGAATATGCTATAAACTAATTTCGCGGCAGGTCGAAACTATTAGAAGATTGTTTATTAAGAGATTAAAGCGACTGTTCTGGAGGTTACCTGGCATATGGCCTTGATCATACTTATAAATGCGGTAATTGGTCTTTGGGTTGCACTTCTTTATTATCCTGGTTCGCCTTTTTATTTATTCCAAAATATAAAACTTGAGGAAGTATGGCTTTGGGCAAAATATTCAGCGTTCCTGGCGGGTCTTCTTTTTATACTTGCCCTGTTATCAGTTGATACAGATAGTCGGGGGCGTGATATCGCAAGAAGCTTGGCATCGTTTGTTGCTGTGCTGCAGGGAATCTCAAACGTGCCTCCCATCATCATGTATATAATTTTTCTTCGCGGTTTCGCCACGGCTAACATAGTTATAAGAGGAAATCTTATCAGCATTTCCTCAAGAGAACTTATCCTGCATATAGCGCTAGCTATAATTTCCTTCTCAGCTGCAGGCTGGCTTGCTTTTGTAGGAAGGAAATCTAAATCTACCGAGTTAATTAAACAAACAGAACATAGCTCAACCAGCAAGGCTTAAGGCATAGCAACTGGCAAATCCGCAGCAAATGATAAACGCAGCAAATGATAAATTTTGGGTATTAAATAAAATAAAAGACCTATAGCTATATTAAGGATTAGAGCTATGCTTGGTGACATGCATGGTTGTCTGGAGCAGAGATGAAAATACTTGTTGTTGGTGCAGACGGCGACATCGGCTCTTATCTTATCCCAGAATTAACGTTGCAGGGTTATGATATAAGAGCTTTGGTTAAGACACAGAAGGAAGCGGATAAGATCCGGATGCCAGGTGTTGAAGTATATCTTGGTGATGTAACCAATTTACCCGTCTTCCACCCCCGTCTCCGGTCTGCTTTTTATTTGAGATTGCCACGTCGTTCACTAACGTTCGCTCCTTGCAATGACAGTTTTTATTCCCTTCCTTGAGGTATTTAGTTGAGCTCTCTTTTTTAATTTCACTTTAGGCTTGAAGCTTTCATAATGACAGTTGTCAAGCACCAAGAGGATTGAATTACAAAATTCCTAATAGGGGATTAAAGAGCTATAATTAACCACTATGAGGGTAAAAGTTGAGAAAATTAAGAAAAGAAAATGGGCAATAATTGGGCTAGCATTTCTTTTTGTAGCATGCAGCTGGTTGTTTTTAAATAGGAAAGAGAGTACTAGAAAGTTGGCAGCTTTTCATAAGCGCCACCCAATTAACTTTCTTCACATTTATGGGTACTTAAAATGGATGCCAGCCTATCTAAGACCCATAAAGTATGTTCTTGAACATCCTAGATATTTTCCCCGGCAGTTTTATAGAAAAGCTGGCAATCGCATGATGCAGACGCACCACTCTAAAGTAATAACCATTGATACGGCAAAGCAACTGATTGATATTAAGGAACCTATAAGAGTTAGCAACTCTGAAAAAGTTTTGCCCTTTGAAAGAGCAAGGGATGTAATCCTTAATAATCCCAATAGCATTGCTGTTATGGACTGTTCATGCCGGCTGATATCAAATAATCCTTGCCGACCTCTTGATGTTTGCTTAGTTTTAGGCGAGCCGTTTGTGAGTTTTGTAGTTGAGCATAGAAAAGGACGCTCCCGAAGAATTGATGTAAGCGAAGCCCTGGATATTCTTGAAAGGGAGCACAAGAGAGGCAGAGTACATACTGCTTGGTTTAAGGATGCTGCAGGGGATAGGCTTTATGCAATCTGCAATTGCTGCTCTTGCTGCTGTCTCGGCATAAAAGGAATTAAGCACGGATTTGAAGTCGTAGCATCTTCTGGATATACAGCTAAAGTGGACAGCTATATTTGCACGCTATGCGGCGATTGCAGAGCAGCATGCCAATTTGAAGCTATTAGTTCGTTGGCCGATGCGACTTATGTTAATGAGGACAAGTGCAAGGGCTGTGGAGTATGCGCTGAAGTTTGCCCAACTAATGCTATCTCTCTCCGTATAGATGCAAAAAAGCCTAGCCCGCTTCTTGAGCCTCTGCCAAAATGAGCAGCCATTAAAGCAGCATAGGTCAGCACAAACCCACCAAGTTGTTTAAATACCGAACCGCTCAAGCAGATTTAATGATTTAAATCACAGGGGGGTAGAGATATTTATGCTTGTCCCTACTCCTATGTCGGATTTTATATCAATCGCTCCACCCACCAATTTGGCCCTTGTAATTATTCCATCTATCCCCAGCTTGCCATGGCGGGAAAGTTCGCCAGGCGTTGCTGGAATTTTAAAGCCCATGCCATTGTCAGTAATCGAAATTTTAGTTTCTGTGTCTCTAAAATCTATACTAACACTTGCCCTGGTTGCTCCGGAATGTTTTGCAATATTTCTTAAAGCTTCTTGTATTATACGAAACAATGTTATCTCTATTTCTGCGGGGAAGCTTCTTTCTTCACCTAGAACTATTAGTTTGGTTTCCACTTTATGCTCGGTTTTTAATTGTTCGGTTAGCCATTCTACTGCAGAGAGAAGTCCCAGGTCGTCTAGTATTGAGGGTCTTAAGTCGCGGCTTAGTTGGCGTACGTCCTGCAATAATTTTTTAATTTGGTCATGTAGATTCCACAATGTTCTTAATCTGGCCATAGGTAGGTGCTCATCGTCTTGGCAAAAGCTCTCTAATTGCTGCAATATAGCAATAATGTCCTGCGCCATTCCATCGTGAAGGTCACGCGATATCCTTAACCGTTCATCTTCATGCGCTTTGGTTATTTGCTGCAGATAAAATCGAAGGTTCTCTTGCATTGTTATTTCTTTTGTTATATCTCGGCCTATAAATTGAAAGCCGCAAGGATGGCCTTCATTTGAAATTAGATTGGTAGTTATTGTAAGAATCGCCTTAGTGCCGTCTTTTTTAACGACTTTTTGGGTGTACGGCTGTGTTAAGTCATGATCGTTTAGAAGTTTATATTGCACTTGTTGTGAAAAATTCAGGTCTTCCTGAGAAATAAACATGCGGCTATCCATTCCCAACAATTCAAGGGGGTCGTGGCCAAAAAGTTTGGCGGCTGCGTTATTAGCTGCAATAATTTTGCCATCAAGGTCTTGGACCCAAATAGCATCATGGGCGTTCTCAAAAAGCTGGCGATATCTTCGCTCGGACAACTGGAGTTGCGCTGTAGTAATCTCTCTTTCACGGTTTAAACGGGAGTTTTCCATGGCAATACCTATCAAGTTGCCTATGGAGGTAAGCAGCTCAGCCTCAGATTTGGTAAAAAGGCGTGGCGAGCGAGAAGCTACGCAAAGTATGCCTGTAATTTTACCTTGAGATAACAAAGGTACACTTAATTGCGCTTGAAGTTTTTCCTCTTTGGCTTCAGGTCTACCGAACTTTGGATCGGTTGAAATATCATCAACTATTATAGGCTGACCTGTCATAGCAGCAACTCCGCAGGACCCATTTCCTAGTTTAGTTCCATCCAAAGCCGATATATACTTCTCGTCAACGCCAGTATAGGCGGCAACTCTTAGCTCCTTGTTTGCTTCATCAATTGAAAATATAATCACCACTTTGACTTTCATCAGTTGCATAACCATATCCATTGCAGTTCTAAAGATTTGCGGCATGTCAAAGGTTTGAGTCATCATTGCTGAGAAATTGGCTATATTAGCAAGCTGGCTTTCTTGTTGGATTGCAATTCTTACTTTTGATTTCAGCTTTTTGTAGGCAATCTCAAGTCTTTGCGAAGTGGTCTCAAGGCGTTCTTGTTGAGTTTTGTGGAAATTAACCCAGGTTAAAACGACTGATCCTGCCATAATAATGATGCACATGATTAGAAGAGAATTCATTGGGCTAGCAGATATAATGAGTGCTTCAGGCAACATGGCAGCCAAGCAAATGCTTAGGAAAATAAAGCTATCCTTTAATTTAAAGGTATAAGCGCTGTAAATAATTGGAGCAAGATAAAGAATCTGAGAGATCGTAAAATTAACTCTAAAACTACCGGCGCCAAAAAAGAATTCAGGCAGAAAAGACGGAACAAGAGATGTGTGCTCCGCATAGAAATATATCGTAACTAAGAAGAAAAAGAATGCTGCAATTCCAAAGTGCATCTTAGTCTAAGCCAACCCAGCCTTTTTTAAGAGCGATAATCACAGCCTCTGTTCGTGATCCAACTCCAAGCTTGCTGAAGATATGCGCTATGTGAGATTCTATAGTGCGTATGCTGACGCCAAGGATATCAGCAATTTCTTTATTGCTTCTGCCTTGAGCCGCCAGCCCGATAACATCTAGCTCTCTCTCAGTAAGCAGATTAATTGGTCTGAGTTCGTGGTTTTTGCCAGGATTTCTGAACCTTTGCATTACTTTGCGCGCAACGGTAGGGTGAAGCACTGAATCGCCCCTATATATCGCATAGATAGCCTTTACAAGCTCCTGAGAGCTGATGTCTTTAAGCAGATAACCATCTGCCCCAGCATCAAGAAGAGTAAAGACATACTGGTCAAAGTCATAAGCGCTAAGGACGAGAATTTTTACTGGTAGGTTTGTCTCTTTTATCCTGCGAATTGCATCTATCCCATTAATTCCGGGCATCGCAACGTCGGCAACAATGACATCTGGCTTGAGTGTCTTGGCGAGTTCTATGAGCTGTTTCCCGTCGCCGGCTTCGCCGATAACATCAAGGCCGGAATCCTGTTCGAGAAATCTGCGAATGTTTTCTCTAACAAGCACATGGTCCTCGGCCAGTAAAACCCGGATTTTCTTCATATTAACCCGGCGTCAAGCGCCACTCCGCATTATATGCCACCCTGCGTGGTTCTTAGCAACCAAATATTAAAAACTTCTCCATAAAAATACTTACGCTTGTCAACTTAAATACCCAAAAGAAGGCAGCTTAAAACTGTATGCGCAGTGCGCTCAATCTCAATATTTTTTGTGATTGCAAAACCAGTACCGCCTCTGATGTGCTATTTGATCCGCAGTGATTTAATGATCCTACAACGACCGTAGTCATAAAATAACAGTTTTAACTACCTCTGTCAAGCATCATATTCATGAGAGGAGGGTTGGAAATGGGACTGAGGGCTTACTTGCTAGTTGATGTAGCTGATGATATGGATCAGCAGCAGTTTGTTCGCATAGTGAGAGATTTAGAAGACACAAATGGCGTAGATTTTGTCGATCCGGTAATTGGTGGCTGCGATATGGTTATCATGGTTGAGGCACCGGTTAGCGTTGAATCTATTGCCGACAAAATTAAGGAGAATTCATGGGTTAAGAATCTGGAGATTTTGCGCATTGTTAGTATTTATGAAAGGCATCGATCCTCAAAAAAGCAGTTGCTTAAGTCTTTAAATCATAGTGGCTTTGGAAAGGCAGCTACAGGGGGCAGCTAAAGTATTTGATGCCTAGAGCTAGAAGGCACAAAATTTAGTTTCAAATTTCAAGAGCAAAGACCGAGAATTTTAGGACTTTAATGTTTGATTGGGAGGGTAGAGATGGCTACCGAAGTGCAAATTCGGAAAACTCCTAGTCTTGTAGTTATCGATGATATAATCCACAAGCACAACTCAGAAAGAGGCGCTGTAATTCCGATCTTACAGGAAATCCAAAACATGTACGGCTACATACCGCCTGCCGCAATTGACCGAGTTGCTAAGATTACTGGCATAACAAACGGTGAAATTTATGGGACTGCCACCTTTTATAATATGTTCCGCCTAGAGCCTCTTGGTAAAAATCTTGTAAAAGTCTGCCATGGCACCGCTTGTCATCTTGCGGGGGCCGAGAGGATAGCTGAGGCCATATTCATAGAGGTGAGAGCAAGAGAGGGCGAAACAAGCGCTGATCGTAAATTTACTGTTGAGCAGGTAGCGTGTTTAGGATGCTGTAGCTCTGCCCCAGCTTTAATGCTTAACGAGGAAGTAGTTGGTCGACTGACGCCCGAATCGGTTCGCAAGGTGCTTAGAAAATGCAAGTGCGACGATGGGGATGGTGAGTGATATGAAAAGCGGTAATGGAAATGTTGTAATCAAGGTTGGGCTGGGCTCTTGCGGTGTAGCTGCGGGCGGGCGTGGTATCTTTGATGCCCTAGTAACAAAGCTTGGCAACTCGAATATTTCCGTGCAGAGGACGGGCTGCCTTGGCATGTGCTACAAAGAACCTTTGGTTGAAGTGATGCTACCCGAGAATAGGCGCTACGTTTACGGTGATGTAACGCTTGACAAGCTGGACCGCATAATTGACGAGCATATAATAAATGGACAGCCCATAGCGGAGTGGCTTCTTTTAGCCGACGGCATAACCGCAGAAGAGACAAATCCCCTCAGCGGGCAGCAAAGAATAGTGCTTAGGAATTGCGGCATAATCGACCCTGAAAGCATTGATGATTATATCGGAGTTGGCGGATATAAGGCATTGGAAAAAGCGTTGAAAAGTATGTCGCAAGAGCAAGTTATTGATGAAATAATCGCTTCTGGCTTAAGAGGAAGGGGTGGCGCGGGTTTTGCTACTGGTATAAAATGGCGCTTTACTAGGGAGGCCAAAGGTTCCCCAAAGTATATTATATGCAATGCTGATGAGGGAGACCCGGGTGCTTTTATGGATAGAAGCGTTCTTGAAAGCGACCCCCATAGCGTGCTTGAGGGTATGCTTATTGCAGGATATGCTATAGGCGCTTCAGAGGGATATATCTACGTTCGCGCCGAGTATCCGATGGCAGTGCGTCGATTAAGGATTGCCATAAGGGAAGCTAAAGAAAAAGAGTTTATCGGAGAGAAAATACTTGGCAGCAACTTCAGTTTCGATATTAAAATCCGCGAGGGGGCCGGCGCGTTTGTTTGTGGCGAAGAGACCGCCCTCATAATGTCGATTGAAGGAAAGCGCGGAATGCCAAGGTCAAGGCCGCCTTTTCCAGCTCAAGCTGGTCTTTGGGGCCGGCCTACCAGCATAAACAATGTGGAAACATTTGCTAACATCGCCTGGATTATCAATAACGGAGCCAAGGCCTACAGTAATTACGGCACCGAGAAAAGCAAAGGAACAAAAGTCTTTGCGCTTGCAGGCAAAGTTGCACGCGGAGGGCTTGTGGAAGTTCCTATGGGCATGACCATCCGGGATATTGTCTTTACTGTTGGCGGTGGGACATCTTCCAATCTTACATTTAAAGCTGTGCAGATGGGTGGACCGTCCGGCGGGTGTGTGCCGGCGAGCCTAGCTGATACGCCTGTAGATTATGATTCATTAACAAACGTAGGGGCGATTATGGGCTCGGGCGGAATGCTGGTTATGGACGAAAGTACCTGCATGGTTGATCTAGCAAAGTTCTTCCTCAACTTCACTCAGGATGAGTCATGCGGAAAGTGCGTGCCTTGTCGTATTGGAACAAAACGAATGCTTGAGATACTCGAGCGTATCACGCAAGGTAAAGGTAGAGAGGACGATGTAGAATTACTTGAGGAACTAGCAGTAAGCATAAAAAGGGCGTCGCTGTGTGGCCTTGGTCAAACTGCGCCCAATCCGGCATTGACTACCATTAAATATTTCCGCAATGAATACGAGGCGCATATCGCCGAGAAAAAGTGCCCGGCCAAGAAATGCCAAGCGCTTATTATCTACAACGTTATTGCCGAAAAGTGCAACGGCTGCAGACTTTGCCAGAGGTTTTGTTCAACGGGTGCAATTACTGGCAAGAAAAAACAGCCCCACACAATTGATCAAAAGAAGTGTATTCGCTGCGGGCTCTGTATGAATGTGTGTAAATTCGATTCTATATCTGTGGATTAAGGAGGGTAGGGATGGATAAAATTAAGTTTTTGTTAAATGGCCACGAAGCTGAAGCTGAAGTCGGAAGCACGATTTTAGAGGCAGCTAGAAAAAATGGCGTTGAGATACCAACCCTATGCCATGATCCAAGATTAAAACCCTTTGCAGCTTGCCGTATGTGTTTGGTTGAAGTGGAAGGCGCTCGCGGTCCCTTACCTGCTTGCGCCAATCAGGTTAGCGAAGGTATGAAAGTATCAACGATGACCGACAACCTAACTACCCTCCGGCGTGTGATTCTTGAGTTGCTTGCCTCAGATCACTATGGAGACTGCATAGCTCCTTGCAAGCTTGCTTGTCCTGCAGAAATTGATATACAAGGGCAGCTAGCTCTTATTGCTGATGGCCAGTACGTCGAAGCTTTGAAGCTTATAAAAGAAACAAATCCATTACCATCGGTGTGCGGTCGGGTTTGCCCCCGCTTCTGCGAACAAAAATGCCGCCGGAACTTAGTAGATGAGCCTGTTGCTATAAATGCATTAAAGAGATTTGTGGCTGATTTTGATATGAAAAATGGCCCTTATATGCCTGAAGTCAAGCCGTCAACAGGGCAGAGAGTAGCGGTTGTTGGAGGTGGGCCAGCTGGCTTGTCGGTTGCATATTTTTTAGCGTTAGAAGGTCACCAAGTAACGATATTTGACTCAAACCCAAAGTTAGGCGGCATGCTCCGCTACGGAATCCCGGAATATCGGCTTCCCAAATCAATTTTAGATAAAGAGATAGCAACTATAACGAGCTTGTGCGAATCGGTTTACCTTAACTCCACTTTAGGGCGAGACTTCACCATTGAGAGCTTGAAGAAAGATGGGTACAAAGCAATATTTATTGCCCTTGGAGCGCAAGCAAGCTTGAAGTTGCAGGTGGAAGGTGAAAATGCAGAAGGTGTGCTGCCTGGCGTGAATTTTCTCCGCGATGTTGCCTTTGGCATACATGTTAATCTTGGAGAAGCGGTTGCTATCATAGGTGGCGGCAACACAGCGATGGATGCAGCTAGAACGGCACTTCGCTTGGGTGCCAAAAAGGTAACAGTTATCTACCGACGTTCACGAGCTGAGATGCCGGCAGCTGTGGAAGAGGTTGAAGAAGCTGAGCATGAAGGCGTTGAGTTCATGTTTTTGTCAGCTCCCACAAAGATTATTAGTAGAGATGGACGGGCTGTTGGCGTTGAGTGTGTTCAGATGGAATTAAGCGAGCCTGATGCATCTGGCAGACGCAAGCCAGTTCCGATTGAAGGATCTGGTTTTACAGTTCAAGCAGACACCATAATAGCTGCAATTGGTCAGACACTTGAGATGCCTACGCTAAGCGATGGTGAGCAGCTGAAGCTTAATAAAAAAGGTTATATTGAAGTTAATAAGGAGACTCTAGAAACCTCAATTGAAGGAGTCTTTAGCGGTGGCGATGGAGCTACAGGTCCAGCCACAGTTGTTCAGGCAATTGGTGCAGGGAAAAGAGCCGCTCGTTCAATAGATTTATACCTTAAAGGCAAGCCTGTAGTTCCACCAACAAAACCATTTAATGGAAGTAAAGGCGAACTTACTGAATTAGACCCGGTGGAGTTTGCAGATAAGGAAAAAATTCCCAGGGCAAAACAGTCTATGCTTCCTTTGAAGGAAAGGAAATATAATTTTAGAGAAGTTGAGGCAGGGTTGTCTGAGGAGGCTGCAAAGCAAGAAGCAATGAGGTGCCTTTCCTGCGGCTGCGTAGATGTCTTCGATTGTCAATTAAGAAAACTTGCTACCGACTATGGTATAGAGGGTATGAAGTTTAAGGGTGAGAAGCATAACCTGCCGATTCCAAATGATCACCCATACATTATTAGAGACAATAATAAATGCATTCTATGCGGACGTTGTGCAAGGATTTGCTCTGAGGTCATGGGGTCTGGAGCAATTAGTTTTGTTAAGCGGGGATTTAAAATGCTCATCCAACCATCCTTAGGCTTGCGTCTTGAAGAAACTCAGTGCGAGTCTTGCGGCCAATGTGTTTCCACGTGCCCCACGGGCGCGTTAACGGTAAAAGGACCAGCGCCTAAGCCTGGCCCTTGGAAAACACAGGATGTTCCCTCTGTTTGTCCACAATGCAGTATAAACTGTTCTCTTTCTCTTCGAGCTAAAGGAAATCGAGTAGTTGAGGTAACATCTCCGCTGGAAAATGCGGTGAGTGATGGCAACCTATGCAAGAAAGGCGCCTTTGGGACGTTTTTTGTGCATAGCAGAAATCGCCTGGAAGTGCCTCTAGTCAGGAAGAACGGCCGCCTGCGGCCTGCAGGCTGGGACGAGGCTTTGACTGTGGCAGCTAAAGAGTTGCAGAAAGTAAAGTCCCAGTTCGGTGCCAGCAAGATTGCTGTACTGGCTTCTCCTAAACTTATAAATGAAGAGAATTACCTAGCACAGAAGCTAGCAAGGATGGCTCTACATACCAATAATGTAGGGAAATCAGTAGAAGTTCCTGAAAACAATGTTCTTGCGGAGAGTTTTGGCAGAAACTCATCAACTTGTTCATTTGCCGAAATTT
>Ga0101945_1002279_pt1 | contig 14092 bp, 8 predicted proteins | sample DewCreD2012metaG_2_FD_75246 | JGI IMG/M metagenome (GOLD analysis project Ga0101945, IMG submission 75246) | Hot spring sediment bacterial and archeal communities from British Columbia, Canada, to study Microbial Dark Matter (Phase II) - Dewar... ... | reverse complement strand
TTCTTTGATTATGAGCTTAACCCCAGGGACGCATCCCACCCGTTTCCCTGGCACACCAACGGCCTCGTCACCTGCGGGAATATCTATCTCCTGGCCTCGGGGAACCGGGTGCGGCTTGACGTTGCCCACGCCTACGCCTGGAGCTGCAACGTGACCCACGCCAACCTGGCCCTCCGGCTCGGGGCCCCGGCCCTCCTCGACTACGCCCGCCGGTTCGGTTTCGAATCGACGATTCCCTTCGACCTGCCGGTAACCCCGAGCCGGCTTCAGCAGCGGCCGGACTTCTTCACCGGCCCCGAGGCCCGGTACGCCCTCGCCTCCACCGGGATGGGCCAGGGTGAACTCCTCGTGACCCCCCTCCAGATGGCCCTGGTCGCCGCGGCGGTGGCCAACGACGGCCGGGTGCCCCGGCCCCGGCTCCTGGCCGACCGGCCGGCGGAGACCTGGCGTCAGGCCATCCGGCCTGACGTGGCCCGGCAGATGCGGGCCTTTATGACCATTTCGGTGGCCGAAGGCTGGGCCCGGCCGGCCGGGGTTGCCGGGGTGGCGGTCGCCGGGAAGACGGGCACCGCCGAGGCCGTGCCCGGTCGGCCGGCCCACTCGTGGTTTATCGGGTTCGCCCCGGCCGATAACCCCCGGGTCGTGCTGGCCCTGGTGGTGGAGGAGGGCGGCTCGAGCACCCAGGTCGCCGCCCCGCTGGCATCCCAGATTCTTCGGGCCGCCCTGGCTGCCGTAAGATGAGGCTGGCGCCTGCCGAAGTCGAGCTGGCCCTTTACCGGGCGGGGTTCCGGGCCGTCGCCGGGGTCGACGAGGCCGGGCGGGGCGCCCTGGCCGGGCCGGTCGTTGCGGCGGCAGTCATCCTGCCCGACCCCTGGGACTGGACTCCCGGCTGCCCGGTGGTGGACAGCAAACTGCTCTCCCCGGAAGAGCGGGAGGCGGCCTTTACGGTCATCACAGCCTGCGCCCGGGCCTGGGCGGTTGGGGCTGCCGGACCCGACGAAGTCGATGCCCTGGGCATCGGCCGGGCCAGCCGGCTGGCGATGGTCCGGGCAGTCGCCGCCCTGAAGATCCAGCCCGATTTCATCCTGGTGGATGGGCCCTGGCCCCTCGGGACCGGCCTGCCCGAGATGCCCCTGGTCCAGGGCGAGCACCGGTCGGTTTCGGTGGCCGCGGCCTCGGTCGTTGCCAAGGTGACCCGGGACCGGCTGATGGTTCGGCTGGACCAGGAGTACCCGGGCTACGGTTTTGCCCGCCACAAGGGCTATCCCACCGACGAGCACCTCCGCCGGCTGGCCGACCTGGGCCCGTCGCCGGTCCACCGGCGCCGCTACCGGCCGGTGGCCGAGGTTCTGGGCCGGGATGTCCCGGGCGGATGAGGCCGGCCGCCGGGCCGAAAGGGCGGCCCAGGAGTACCTGGCCGGGCTCGGCTATGCGGTCCGGGAAACGAACTTCCGGACCCGCTTCGGTGAAATCGATGTCATCGCCGAGAAGGACGGCTGGCTGGTCTTTGTCGAGGTGCGGGCCCGGCGGGCCGGAAGTCTGGTCGGTCCGGCGGAATCGCTGACGGCCCGGAAGCTGAGGCGGCTTCTTCAAACGGCCCTGGAATACTGCGCCGTCCGGCCGGAGCTTCCCCCGCGGATGCGGTTCGACCTGGTTGGGGTTGAGCTTGACCGGGCGGGGCGGCCCGGCCGCATCGAGCACATCGAAAACATCCTGGAAATCCCGCCCGGCCTGATATAATCAGAGGGTTGCGAACTTCAGCCGTCGGCCGGTTGACTTATGCCGATCTACGAGTACCGCTGCAATCGGTGTAGACGAAAGTCCACCATCTTTGTGCCGAGCATATCGAGCGTCTTTGAACCTGTCTGCTCCCACTGCGGCAGCACCGACGTCCGCCGGCTGATCTCCAGCTTCGCCTTCCTGCGGTCCGAGGAGGATCGCCTTGAACAGCTTGCCGACCCGAGCAACTTCGCCGACCTCGATGAGAATGACCCCCGAAGCGTGGCCCGCTGGGCCCGCCGCTTCAGTAAGGAGCTCGGGGAGGACCTGGGGCCGGAGTTTGACGAGATGGTCGACCGGCTCGAGGCCGGCGAAGTACCCGAGGAGCTGGGCGGCGAGGCGGACGGGGAGGACGGCGAGGACGGGGGCGACGACCTGGACGTCTGACCATGCCCGTCTATGAGTATTTCTGCCCCAACTGCCGCCGGAAGGTGAGCATCTTTTACCTCTCGGTCCGGCAGGCCGAGGCCGACCCGGCCTGCCCCGACTGCGGCGGCCGCGGCCTCAGGCGGCTTTTTTCCCGGTTTGCGGTCCACAAGTCCGAGGCCGACCGGATGGAGGAGCTGGGCTCGGCCATCGACCACCCCACCGAGGAGTACTACAAGGACAGCCGCAACATCGGCCTCTGGGCCAGGAAACGGCTTAAGGAGCTGGGGGTCGAGCCGCCGCCCGGCTTCGATGAAGTCGTCGAAAAGGCCCGGTCCGGGGAACTCCTCAAGGAGTACGAGACCCCGTGGTCGGAACGGACCACGAACCCGTAACCCGGCCGGCCCTCGAGCTTGCCCGCCAGCGGATCCGGGGCCTTTATCTCATTGTGGACCCCCAGGCGACCCGGGGCCGGGACGTAGTCAGCGTAGCCGGGGCGGCGATTCGGGCCGGCGCCAGGATCATCCAGTACCGTGATAAAGTAAGAATGAAGGGCGAAATGTTGCCGGAAGTTCGGCGTCTGCGGGACCTCTGCCGGCAGGCTGGAGTCCTGTTTATCGTTAACGACCACGCCGACCTGGCCCTGGTGGCTGGGGCCGATGGGGTCCACGTCGGCCAGAAGGACCTGCCGGTTGCAGACCTGAGGCGCATCCTTCCGCCAACCATGATTATCGGATGCTCAACCAACAACCTGGCTGAGGCCCGCAGGGCCCGGGACGACGGGGCCGACTACGTCGGCGTCGGGTCCATCTTCCCGACGACAACCAAGGTTGACACCCGGCCGGCCGGCCTCGAAACGATCCGGGAGATCAGGGCGGCCGGCCTGGGGCTGCCGCTGGTCGCGATCGGGGGCATCACGGCCGAAAACGTTGCCGAGGTGGTGCGGGCCGGCGCGGATGCTTATGCGGTGATAAGTGCCGTCTGCGGCGCCGACGACCCGGCGGCGGCCGCCGCCGAACTCATCGCCCGGGCCGAAGCGGCCGTGGGGTAAAGATGCTGCGGACACCCAAATTCCAGGAAACGGTCGAGCGAATTCGGGAGCACCTGGACGCCAAGTATGTCGCCCGGGAAGAAGCCCTGCGGCTCGCCCGGGAAGTCGTCCGGGGGGCGGCGAATGCCATCCGGGCCACGCACCGGGGCGAGTTCGCTCTGGCCGAAGACCTCCTCGCCGAGAGCCGGCAGAAGCTCCGGGCCGCCGTTGACCTTCTCGCCGAGCACCCGGACGTGCTCTGGGCCGGCTTCATCGGCGATGCCGCCAAGGAGCTGGTCGAAGCCTGGGTGACCCTCTCGGTTATCGCCGACCGGCCGATTCCCACGCCGGAAGAGCTGGACGTTGAGCCGGTAAGCTACATCCAGGGGCTTGCCGAGGCGGTGGGCGAGCTCCGGCGCCACCTGCTGGACCTGATTCGGACCGGTCAGCTCGACCGGGCCGAGGCGATCCTTGGGGCAATGGATACCATTTACGAGGTGCTGGTCACCCTTGATTATCCCGATGGGATGACCGGCGGGCTGCGGCGGCTCACCGACCAGGTGCGGGGGATTCTCGAGCGGAGTCGGGGCGACCTGACCATTTCGATGCGGCAGTGGGAGCTGGCCAGGTACCTGGGCACGCGGGATATAGTAGCGCCGCACGAGTAAGTTCGGCTAAAATCCTATTCGTGAAATTTTTCCCAATATAAGGGGGCCGGTGATGAACCTGGCGGTTGCGGGTCCCATCGGCGGGCTTATTGGGCTGGCTTTTGCGGGTCTGACGGCCTACTGGGTTTTAAAGCAGGACACCGGCCGGCCGGAGATGGTGAATATCTCCCGGGCGGTTCAGGTGGGGGCGATGGCCTTCCTTTTGCGGGAGTACCGGACGCTGGTCCCCTTTGCGGTTGTTGTCGCCGTTATTCTCGGCCTGGTTATCCATCCCCTGACCGCCCTCTGCTACCTGATCGGGGCCTTCTGCTCGGCCCTGGCCGGCTTTATCGGGATGAATGTGGCCGTCCGGGCGAACGTCCGGACGGCGGCCGCCGCCACCCGCAGTCTTAACGATGCCCTGCGGGTCGCCTTCTCCAGCGGGACGGTTATGGGCATCACCGTGGTCGGCCTCGGGGTTTTGGGCCTCTCGGCCCTCTTTCTGGCCATTGGCGACCCGAACATTGTCGCCGGGTTCAGCTTCGGGGCCTCGTCCATCGCCCTCTTCGCCCGGGTTGGGGGCGGAATTTACACCAAGGCGGCGGATGTGGGGGCTGACCTGGTCGGCAAGGTCGAGGCCGGTATCCCCGAAGACGACCCCCGAAACCCGGCGGTGATTGCCGACAATGTCGGCGACAACGTGGGCGACGTGGCCGGGATGGGGGCTGACCTTTTTGAGTCTTACGTCGGGTCGATTGTGGCGGCCCTGGCCCTGGCGGCCATTACCCCCTGGGGCGAGGCGGCCTACGGCCTGCCGATCCTGCTGGCCGTGGCCGGCATTATTGCCTCGATAATCGGCACCTTCTTTGTCCGGGTCGGGGAAACCCCGGAGATGGGCCGGCTTCTTAATGCCCTGCGGGCCGGGGTCTTCGCGGCCACGATTCTTACCGTTCTCGGGGCCCTTGGGCTCATCCTCTGGCTCGGGGTTGGGGTCGGCCTCTTCTGGGCCACGGTGGCCGGCCTGCTGGGCGGGGTGGCCATCGGCCTGAGCACCGAATACTTCACCTCTTACTCCTACGGGCCGACCCGGCAGGTGGCCCAGGCGGCCCGGACCGGGCCGGCGACGGTCATCATCAGCGGCCTGGCCGTGGGGATGCTGAGCAACATCCTGCCGATGCTGATCATGGCCGCCGCCATATACGTGGCGTATCTCTTCGGCGGCCTCTACGGAGTGGCCCTGGCCGGGGTCGGGATGCTGGCCACCCTCGGCATCACCCTGGCTACCGACGCCTACGGGCCGGTGGCCGACAACGCCGGCGGCATCGCCGAGATGACCCACCTGCCCCCGGAGGTCCGCCAGCGGACGGACGCCCTGGACTCGCTGGGCAACACCACCGCGGCCACCGGCAAGGGCTTCGCCATCGGCTCGGCGGTGCTAACCGCCCTGGCCCTGCTGGCGGCCTACTCGCAGGCGGTTCGGCTGGACCTGATGAACCTGCTCGACGTCCGGGTGATGATCGGGGCCCTCATCGGGGCGGGGATGCCGTACATTTTCTCGGCCCTGGCGATGTCCGCCGTTGGGCGGGCGGCCTTTGAGATCGTGAATGAGGTCCGGCGCCAGTTCAAGGAGATTCCGGGCCTTATGGCCGGCGAGGCCTCGCCCGATTACGCCCGGTGCGTCGACATCAGCACCCGGGCGGCCCTGCGGGAGATGATTCTGCCGGGTCTGCTGGCGGTGGTGGTGCCCCCGGTGGTGGGCTTTGCCCTCGGGGCGGCGGCCCTGGGGGGGCTTCTGCTCGGGGCGATCCTGAGCGGCTTCCTGCTGGCTGTAACCATGGCCAACTCCGGGGCGGCCTGGGATAATGCTAAAAAATACATTGAGGCCGGGTATCTCCTTGACGAGAACGGCCAGCCTATCAAAAAGGCGACGCCGGTCCACGCGGCGGCCGTTGTCGGGGATACGGTGGGTGACCCCTTCAAGGACACGGCCGGGCCGTCGCTCAATATCCTGATAAAGCTTATGAGCATCGTTTCGCTGGTGCTTGCGCCCCTCTTCGTTTAACGCCAAATCCCACGGCTATCCGGTTGGGTAGCCGAGCCCGAAAGGAGGCCTGTTAGCGATGGAGCTGGTGTGGATAGTACCGATTTCCGGTCTTCTAACGATTTTGCTGGTGGCCTATCTTGCCTGGGATGTCCTCAGGCGGGACACGGGCACCCCGGACATGCAGGCCGTTGCCAGCATGATCTACGAGGGGGCGATGGCCTTTCTTAACCGCCAGTACCGGACCATCCTCCTGCTGGCCATCGTCACCGCCGTGGTAGTTGGGGCGATTATCGGCTATTTCGACCGCAGCGTCGAGCTCGGCTGGCGCACGGCTCTCGCCTTCCTGGTCGGGGCCTTCTCGTCGGCCGTCTCGGGCTTTATCGGGATGTACGTTGCCGTCCGCTCAAACATCCGGACGGCCAGTGCCGCCCTGCGCAATCTGAACGAGGCGATTAACGTGGCCCTCCGGGGCGGGGCGGTCTCGGGCTTCCTGGTGGTGGGCCTGAGCCTTATCGGGGTGGCGGTCATATTTGCCCTCTACGGGGCCCTCTTCGGCTCCGAGGGGATGCGGCAGGCCCCATTCATGATCGTCGGCTACGGCTTCGGCGCAAGCTTTGTGGCCCTCTTCGCCCAGCTCGGGGGCGGCATCTACACCAAGGCGGCGGATGTGGGGGCTGACCTGGTCGGCAAGGTCGAGGCCGGCATCCCCGAAGACGACCCCCGCAACGCCGCCGTCATCGCCGACCTGGTTGGGGATAACGTCGGCGACTGCGCCGGCCGCGGGGCCGACCTGTTCGAGTCGACGGCGGCCGAGAACATCGGGGCGATGATCCTGGGCGTGGCCGTCGCCCGGGCGACGGGCAACGACGCCTGGATTCTTTTCCCGCTGGTGGTCCGGGCCTTCGGCCTGATCGCCTCGGCCGTCGGCCTCTTCTTCGTCCGGGGCCGGGAGGACGAAGACCCGATGCGGGCCCTGGACCGGGGCTACTACGTTGCCCTGGTCCTGTCGGCCGTCTTCATGTTCGTGGCCACCCGGACCATGCTGGGCGAGGCCTGGATGTGGTTCTTCTTTGCGGGTTTGACCGGCCTGCTTACCAGCATCGCCTTTGTCTACATCACCCAGTACTACACGGCCGGTTCCTGGCGGCCGGTTAAGGAAATCGCCAATGCCGCCCGGACCGGTCCGGGCGGCATTGGCGATTTCCTTAACCGGCCGCCAGGAACCGGCCGTGTAGTACTGGGTGATGTAGACAAAGGCGATGCTGGTAAGCAGGCCGGTCAAACCCGCAAAGAAGAACCACATCCAGGCCTCGCCCAGCATGGTCCGGGTGGCCACGAACATGAAGACGGCCGACAGGACCAGGGCAACGTAGTAGCCCCGGTCCAGGGCCCGCATCGGGTCTTCGTCCTCCCGGCCCCGGACGAAGAAGAGGCCGACGGCCGAGGCGATCAGGCCGAAGGCCCGGACCACCAGCGGGAAAAGAATCCAGGCGTCGTTGCCCGTCGCCCGGGCGACGGCCACGCCCAGGATCATCGCCCCGATGTTCTCGGCCGCCGTCGACTCGAACAGGTCGGCCCCGCGGCCGGCGCAGTCGCCGACGTTATCCCCAACCAGGTCGGCGATGACGGCGGCGTTGCGGGGGTCGTCTTCGGGGATGCCGGCCTCGACCTTGCCGACCAGGTCAGCCCCCACATCCGCCGCCTTGGTGTAGATGCCGCCCCCGAGCTGGGCGAAGAGGGCCACAAAGCTTGCGCCGAAGCCGTAGCCGACGATCATGAATGGGGCCTGCCGCATCCCCTCGGAGCCGAAGAGGGCCCCGTAGAGGGCAAATATGACCGCCACCCCGATAAGGCTCAGGCCCACCACCAGGAAGCCCGAGACCGCCCCGCCCCGGAGGGCCACGTTAATCGCCTCGTTCAGATTGCGCAGGGCGGCACTGGCCGTCCGGATGTTTGAGCGGACGGCAACGTACATCCCGATAAAGCCCGAGACGGCCGACGAGAAGGCCCCGACCAGGAAGGCGAGAGCCGTGCGCCAGCCGAGCTCGACGCTGCGGTCGAAATAGCCGATAATCGCCCCAACTACCACGGCGGTGACGATGGCCAGCAGGAGGATGGTCCGGTACTGGCGGTTAAGAAAGGCCATCGCCCCCTCGTAGATCATGCTGGCAACGGCCTGCATGTCCGGGGTGCCCGTGTCCCGCCTGAGGACATCCCAGGCAAGATAGGCCACCAGCAAAATCGTTAGAAGACCGGAAATCGGTACTATCCACACCAGCTCCATCGCTAACAGGCCTCCTTTCGGGCTCGGCTACCCAACCGGATAGCCGTGGGATTTGGCGTTAAACGAAGAGGGGCGCAAGCACCAGCGAAACGATGCTCATAAGCTTTATCAGGATATTGAGCGACGGCCCGGCCGTGTCCTTGAAGGGGTCACCCACCGTATCCCCGACAACGGCCGCCGCGTGGACCGGCGTCGCCTTTTTGATAGGCTGGCCGTTCTCGTCAAGGAGATACCCGGCCTCAATGTATTTTTTAGCATTATCCCAGGCCGCCCCGGAGTTGGCCATGGTTACAGCCAGCAGGAAGCCGCTCAGGATCGCCCCGAGCAGAAGCCCCCCCAGGGCCGCCGCCCCGAGGGCAAAGCCCACCACCGGGGGCACCACCACCGCCAGCAGACCCGGCAGAATCATCTCCCGCAGGGCCGCCCGGGTGCTGATGTCGACGCACCGGGCGTAATCGGGCGAGGCCTCGCCGGCCATAAGGCCCGGAATCTCCTTGAACTGGCGCCGGACCTCATTCACGATCTCAAAGGCCGCCCGCCCAACGGCGGACATCGCCAGGGCCGAGAAAATGTACGGCATCCCCGCCCCGATGAGGGCCCCGATCATCACCCGGACGTCGAGCAGGTTCATCAGGTCCAGCCGAACCGCCTGCGAGTAGGCCGCCAGCAGGGCCAGGGCGGTTAGCACCGCCGAGCCGATGGCGAAGCCCTTGCCGGTGGCCGCGGTGGTGTTGCCCAGCGAGTCCAGGGCGTCCGTCCGCTGGCGGACCTCCGGGGGCAGGTGGGTCATCTCGGCGATGCCGCCGGCGTTGTCGGCCACCGGCCCGTAGGCGTCGGTAGCCAGGGTGATGCCGAGGGTGGCCAGCATCCCGACCCCGGCCAGGGCCACTCCGTAGAGGCCGCCGAAGAGATACGCCACGTATATGGCGGCGGCCATGATCAGCATCGGCAGGATGTTGCTCAGCATCCCCACGGCCAGGCCGCTGATGATGACCGTCGCCGGCCCGGTCCGGGCCGCCTGGGCCACCTGCCGGGTCGGCCCGTAGGAGTAAGAGGTGAAGTATTCGGTGCTCAGGCCGATGGCCACCCCGCCCAGCAGGCCGGCCACCGTGGCCCAGAAGAGGCCGACCCCAACCCCGAGCCAGAGGATGAGCCCAAGGGCCCCGAGAACGGTAAGAATCGTGGCCGCGAAGACCCCGGCCCGCAGGGCATTAAGAAGCCGGCCCATCTCCGGGGTTTCCCCGACCCGGACAAAGAAGGTGCCGATTATCGAGGCAATAATGCCGGCCACGGCCAGCAGGATCGGCAGGCCGTAGGCCGCCTCGCCCCAGGGGGTAATGGCCGCCAGGGCCAGGGCCGCCACAATCGACCCGACGTAAGACTCAAAAAGGTCAGCCCCCATCCCGGCCACGTCGCCCACGTTGTCGCCGACATTGTCGGCAATCACCGCCGGGTTTCGGGGGTCGTCTTCGGGGATACCGGCCTCGACCTTGCCGACCAGGTCAGCCCCCACATCCGCCGCCTTGGTGTAAATTCCGCCCCCAACCCGGGCGAAGAGGGCGATGGACGAGGCCCCGAAGCTGAACCCGGCGACAATGTTCGGGTCGCCAATGGCCAGAAAGAGGGCCGAGAGGCCCAAAACCCCGAGGCCGACCACGGTGATGCCCATAACCGTCCCGCTGGAGAAGGCGACCCGCAGGGCATCGTTAAGACTGCGGGTGGCGGCGGCCGCCGTCCGGACGTTCGCCCGGACGGCCACATTCATCCCGATAAAGCCGGCCAGGGCCGAGCAGAAGGCCCCGATCAGGTAGCAGAGGGCGGTCAGGGGATGGATAACCAGGCCGAGAATAACGGCGACAACAACCGCAAAGGGGACCAGCGTCCGGTACTCCCGCAAAAGGAAGGCCATCGCCCCCACCTGAACCGCCCGGGAGATATTCACCATCTCCGGCCGGCCGGTGTCCTGCTTTAAAACCCAGTAGGCCGTCAGACCCGCAAAAGCCAGCCCAATAAGCCCGCCGATGGGACCCGCAACCGCCAGGTTCATCACCGGCCCCCTTATATTGGGAAAAATTTCACGAATAGGATTTTAGCCGAACTTACTCGTGCGGCGCTACTATATCCCGCGTGCCCAGGTACCTGGCCAGCTCCCACTGCCGCATCGAAATGGTCAGGTCGCCCCGACTCCGCTCGAGAATCCCCCGCACCTGGTCGGTGAGCCGCCGCAGCCCGCCGGTCATCCCATCGGGATAATCAAGGGTGACCAGCACCTCGTAAATGGTATCCATTGCCCCAAGGATCGCCTCGGCCCGGTCGAGCTGACCGGTCCGAATCAGGTCCAGCAGGTGGCGCCGGAGCTCGCCCACCGCCTCGGCAAGCCCCTGGATGTAGCTTACCGGCTCAACGTCCAGCTCTTCCGGCGTGGGAATCGGCCGGTCGGCGATAACCGAGAGGGTCACCCAGGCTTCGACCAGCTCCTTGGCGGCATCGCCGATGAAGCCGGCCCAGAGCACGTCCGGGTGCTCGGCGAGAAGGTCAACGGCGGCCCGGAGCTTCTGCCGGCTCTCGGCGAGGAGGTCTTCGGCCAGAGCGAACTCGCCCCGGTGCGTGGCCCGGATGGCATTCGCCGCCCCCCGGACGACTTCCCGGGCGAGCCGCAGGGCTTCTTCCCGGGCGACATACTTGGCGTCCAGGTGCTCCCGAATTCGCTCGACCGTTTCCTGGAATTTGGGTGTCCGCAGCATCTTTACCCCACGGCCGCTTCGGCCCGGGCGATGAGTTCGGCGGCGGCCGCCGCCGGGTCGTCGGCGCCGCAGACGGCACTTATCACCGCATAAGCATCCGCGCCGGCCCGCACCACCTCGGCAACGTTTTCGGCCGTGATGCCCCCGATCGCGACCAGCGGCAGCCCCAGGCCGGCCGCCCTGATCTCCCGGATCGTTTCGAGGCCGGCCGGCCGGGTGTCAACCTTGGTTGTCGTCGGGAAGATGGACCCGACGCCGACGTAGTCGGCCCCGTCGTCCCGGGCCCTGCGGGCCTCAGCCAGGTTGTTGGTTGAGCATCCGATAATCATGGTTGGCGGAAGGATGCGCCTCAGGTCTGCAACCGGCAGGTCCTTCTGGCCGACGTGGACCCCATCGGCCCCAGCCACCAGGGCCAGGTCGGCGTGGTCGTTAACGATAAACAGGACTCCAGCCTGCCGGCAGAGGTCCCGCAGACGCCGAACTTCCGGCAACATTTCGCCCTTCATTCTTACTTTATCACGGTACTGGATGATCCTGGCGCCGGCCCGAATCGCCGCCCCGGCTACGCTGACTACGTCCCGGCCCCGGGTCGCCTGGGGGTCCACAATGAGATAAAGGCCCCGGATCCGCTGGCGGGCAAGCTCGAGGGCCGGCCGGGTTACGGGTTCGTGGTCCGTTCCGACCACGGGGTCTCGTACTCCTTGAGGAGTTCCCCGGACCGGGCCTTTTCGACGACCTCATCGAAGCCGGGCGGCGGCTCGACCCCCAGCTCCTTAAGCCGTTTCCTGGCCCAGAGGCCGATGTTGCGGCTGTCCTTGTAGTACTCCTCGGTGGGGTGGTCGATGGCCGAGCCCAGCTCCTCCATCCGGTCGGCCTCGGACTTGTGGACCGCAAACCGGGAAAAAAGCCGCCTGAGGCCGCGGCCGCCGCAGTCGGGGCAGGCCGGGTCGGCCTCGGCCTGCCGGACCGAGAGGTAAAAGATGCTCACCTTCCGGCGGCAGTTGGGGCAGAAATACTCATAGACGGGCATGGTCAGACGTCCAGGTCGTCGCCCCCGTCCTCGCCGTCCTCCCCGTCCGACTCGCCGCCCAGCTCCTCGGGTACTTCGCCGGCCTCGAGCCGGTCGACCATCTCGTCAAACTCCGGCCCCAGGTCCTCCCCGAGCTCCTTACTGAAGCGGCGGGCCCAGCGGGCCACGCTTCGGGGGTCATTCTCATCGAGGTCGGCGAAGTTGCTCGGGTCGGCAAGCTGTTCAAGGCGATCCTCCTCGGACCGCAGGAAGGCGAAGCTGGAGATCAGCCGGCGGACGTCGGTGCTGCCGCAGTGGGAGCAGACAGGTTCAAAGACGCTCGATATGCTCGGCACAAAGATGGTGGACTTTCGTCTACACCGATTGCAGCGGTACTCGTAGATCGGCATAAGTCAACCGGCCGACGGCTGAAGTTCGCAACCCTCTGATTATATCAGGCCGGGCGGGATTTCCAGGATGTTTTCGATGTGCTCGATGCGGCCGGGCCGCCCCGCCCGGTCAAGCTCAACCCCAACCAGGTCGAACCGCATCCGCGGGGGAAGCTCCGGCCGGACGGCGCAGTATTCCAGGGCCGTTTGAAGAAGCCGCCTCAGCTTCCGGGCCGTCAGCGATTCCGCCGGACCGACCAGACTTCCGGCCCGCCGGGCCCGCACCTCGACAAAGACCAGCCAGCCGTCCTTCTCGGCGATGACATCGATTTCACCGAAGCGGGTCCGGAAGTTCGTTTCCCGGACCGCATAGCCGAGCCCGGCCAGGTACTCCTGGGCCGCCCTTTCGGCCCGGCGGCCGGCCTCATCCGCCCGGGACATCCCGGCCCAGAACCTCGGCCACCGGCCGGTAGCGGCGCCGGTGGACCGGCGACGGGCCCAGGTCGGCCAGCCGGCGGAGGTGCTCGTCGGTGGGATAGCCCTTGTGGCGGGCAAAACCGTAGCCCGGGTACTCCTGGTCCAGCCGAACCATCAGCCGGTCCCGGGTCACCTTGGCAACGACCGAGGCCGCGGCCACCGAAACCGACCGGTGCTCGCCCTGGACCAGGGGCATCTCGGGCAGGCCGGTCCCGAGGGGCCAGGGCCCATCCACCAGGATGAAATCGGGCTGGATCTTCAGGGCGGCGACTGCCCGGACCATCGCCAGCCGGCTGGCCCGGCCGATGCCCAGGGCATCGACTTCGTCGGGTCCGGCAGCCCCAACCGCCCAGGCCCGGGCGCAGGCTGTGATGACCGTAAAGGCCGCCTCCCGCTCTTCCGGGGAGAGCAGTTTGCTGTCCACCACCGGGCAGCCGGGAGTCCAGTCCCAGGGGTCGGGCAGGATGACTGCCGCCGCAACGACCGGCCCGGCCAGGGCGCCCCGCCCGGCCTCGTCGACCCCGGCGACGGCCCGGAACCCCGCCCGGTAAAGGGCCAGCTCGACTTCGGCAGGCGCCAGCCTCATCTTACGGCAGCCAGGGCGGCCCGAAGAATCTGGGATGCCAGCGGGGCGGCGACCTGGGTGCTCGAGCCGCCCTCCTCCACCACCAGGGCCAGCACGACCCGGGGGTTATCGGCCGGGGCGAACCCGATAAACCACGAGTGGGCCGGCCGACCGGGCACGGCCTCGGCGGTGCCCGTCTTCCCGGCGACCGCCACCCCGGCAACCCCGGCCGGCCGGGCCCAGCCTTCGGCCACCGAAATGGTCATAAAGGCCCGCATCTGCCGGGCCACGTCAGGCCGGATGGCCTGACGCCAGGTCTCCGCCGGCCGGTCGGCCAGGAGCCGGGGCCGGGGCACCCGGCCGTCGTTGGCCACCGCCGCGGCGACCAGGGCCATCTGGAGGGGGGTCACGAGGAGTTCACCCTGGCCCATCCCGGTGGAGGCGAGGGCGTACCGGGCCTCGGGGCCGGTGAAGAAGTCCGGCCGCTGCTGAAGCCGGCTCGGGGTTACCGGCAGGTCGAAGGGAATCGTCGATTCGAAACCGAACCGGCGGGCGTAGTCGAGGAGGGCCGGGGCCCCGAGCCGGAGGGCCAGGTTGGCGTGGGTCACGTTGCAGCTCCAGGCGTAGGCGTGGGCAACGTCAAGCCGCACCCGGTTCCCCGAGGCCAGGAGATAGATATTCCCGCAGGTGACGAGGCCGTTGGTGTGCCAGGGAAACGGGTGGGATGCGTCCCTGGGGTTAAGCTCATAATCAAAGAA
>Ga0101945_1002270_pt1 | contig 14171 bp, 16 predicted proteins | sample DewCreD2012metaG_2_FD_75246 | JGI IMG/M metagenome (GOLD analysis project Ga0101945, IMG submission 75246) | Hot spring sediment bacterial and archeal communities from British Columbia, Canada, to study Microbial Dark Matter (Phase II) - Dewar... ... | reverse complement strand
CAGCTCCGCCACCAGCACATCGCCTTCGTAGAGGTAGTAGCGCTCTTCGGTACCCACCTTCGCCCACACGCGGTTGCCAAACGCATCATAACGCGCCTCGTAGACCAACTGCCCGTTGCGATACACTTGCGTCAGGTTGCCCCAGACATCGTACCCATAGTTCCAGTTGCCTTCATATCCCTCAACGGGGTTATTCTCCTCACTCGCACGAGCGCTGGTTGGTCAGTCGCCCCGCATCGTCATAGGTGAAGCACTGTGTGGAAGAGTTATAGCGGTCGGCGTCCCAAGTGTCGTAAGTGAAGGCAGTCTCGGTTATGGGGTCTTGAGAAAGGGTCAGCCAACCCGCCGAGTCGTCTTCGTAATACGCCAAGCGTTGACGCTCCAACGCCGATGTTATCGATTCCGTTGCCGTCGGGGAACTTCCGACCCGACCTCTTGATAGAGCGGGTTGTCCCTTCGCCATCCCCCGGAGCCAGAGGGATTGGAAGTGGAGTTTTTACACATATCAAATCAAATTAAAATTTCTGATGGGTACAATCCTGACTAAATGCCTACCCTGCTTATCTTGGCAACACGCGCCAGTGTCCGTGCTCCTGACGAGCAATATAGCCTGTTCCGATAAGCAGCTGGTGCAGGGCATCTTCCAGCGTCGCATCGTGCACATCCAGAACAACCGTCGGGTTCGTGCTATAGGTGGCGGGTAGCCACTCGATGGGCGCCTGATAGGCATCCGCCAGCATTGCGAGCGCCTCGCTGAGACTCGCTCGCAGGCGCAAATTTGCTCGTGCCATCGGTGGGTAGCCCTCTGGCACAAAAAAGGCGCGGTGCTGATCGTCCACTGTCCACCAGAGCGTGGCGGCATAGCGCGGGCTGCTCTGCTGCAACAGCAGTGGTAGTGGGATCTCAACGGCTTTGCCCGGTTGAAGTGTGCCCTGCCAGATGCGCTGTGCCAGACGCGGCGGCACGCCAGGCTCGGACGACCAGGCAAGAATCGCGCTTGCTTGGCGATTCAGCGCAGCATGGAGCACCGGGATACGCTCACCCCCGCCCACGGCACGCCATTCCAGTCGGATGCCCGACGCCACAGGGCGCGAATCTTGCTCAACAGACGATTTACCAGAGCCGAACAGCTTGAAATCTGCCATGACCCCACCGGGGCGTGCGCTGAAAAAGCCCAGCAGGAACAGAGCCGCAGCAGCGACTGCAGCACCAACCCAGCGCCAGAGGAGTCCCCGCAGACTCTGGGCACGGGCACGTTGATGACCGCGCACATAGGTCATAATGCGAGCATGCAGGTCAGCAGGCGCATCGGGCGCAGGCATCCGCTGCAGAGAGCGCCAGATACCCCGCTGCAACTGCCACTCGCGTCGGCAATCAGCACACGCGCTTAGATGAGCCCGCAGCGATTCTGCCATCGCCGGGCTAAGCGCACCTTCCAAATCATCACTCAGCAGAACTCTGACCTGTTTGCACCGCATCGTTTGGCTCCGACCATGTTGGACTATCGCCCACCTCAAAAAGTTCCCGATAGGGCTCGAGCAGTTCGCGCAGGGTCGCCCGGGCGCGATTCAGGCGCGACTTGATTGTGCCCAGCGGCAAGCCTGTGACGGTGGCAATCTCCTCATAGGAAAGCTGCTCCACATGGAACAGAATCATCACTACACGCTGATAGTCAGGCAGCTTGTCGATCGCTTCCCGCAGTACCCGTTGCCGCTCCCGCTCCAGCAGGAGTGCGTCCAGGTCCGCGCTCTCGTCGGGGATTGGCAGCTCCATTAGCTCATCGCCCTCTTCGGACGAGATTTCCAGTGGCAGGTGCTGATGACGCTGTTCACGCTTGTAGAAGTCGTAGTAGACATTCTGCACGATTCGGTAGAGCCATGTGGAGAGTTGCGCGTCGCCGCGAAAGCGTCGGAGCGCCGTATACATGCGCAGGAAGGCTTCCGCAGCGACATCGGCGGCGTCGTCGGGATTGCCCGTCAGCCGATAGGCGTGCTGAAAGACTTTTTGTTCATAGCGACGCACCAGCTGGTCAAAGGCGGTCTCATCGCCTTCTTTGAAGCGTTCGATGAGCCACTCATCGCTCAGTTCAAACCGATCCAGCCCGTTCACACTCGCGCCTCCGATTCGCTCCCTCGCGCGACCGCCTCCCGTATGGCGAGCTGCTCCTCGTCTGAAAGCCCGATGACAGAACGCATCCGCTGAATGGGCTTGGCATACACACGCATCTCCTGACGGCTGTGAATCCCACTCAGCACAATCCCATCACCGTGGCGGTTCAGCAAGGCAATCGCAAAGCTTTGCTGACCCCCGCTGTCGGGAAAAGCGTCATAGCGCAGGATGCCCACCTGCTGAATACATCGATCAGTTTGACTCTGCAACTGCTGCAGATGGTTCCCGTGCGCTTTGAGCGTCTCGTCCATCAAGGAGACGCGGCGCAGGGTCTCATAGAGCAACTGTTCCAGCGAATTGCCCTCACTGCCCGTCATCAGCTGACGCCAGCGTTTCTGCAGCGCGCGCCAACGCATGGTCAACCACAAGTTCCAGATGAGCAGCGCCACAACAGACAGGGCAAGTAAAAGGTTCGCCTCCACGCTGCCTGCCCAGTCCCGAATCGCCTGCCATTCCATCGGCAAGATTCTACCGAATCGATAGGCGCAGGCATTTTGGGGTATAATAAAATCACCCTGCCGTGCGCGTGATGCCCAAGATGGGTCGAACCGTCGCCAGATACTGGCAGGGAGTGACGACCATGCCAAGTGGCAGCGTCGGCGATCCCGACGAATCGCGAGGGTGGTCTCAGCTCCCAAAAGGAACCTGTGGGGTTCGCGACCCCAACGGTACACGGCACGGCGGGGTTAGAGCAACGCACACAACAAAAACGGTTTGTGGTGGGCTGAGAGGCAGGAGTCGAGGGGGCACCCTCGAATTGGCGTCCCTGTCAGGAGGGTCTATGCATGCGAAAATATGCAACGGCGGACGAGTTGCTCAATATCTGCTACGAGCGGGATGCATCGGACATTCATATTGTGCCGAATGAGCCACCCACTTTGCGCCTCTACGGGCGACTGGTGCGTTTAGAAGAGTTCGGCGAACTCAGTCCGGCAGATACCGAACGCCTGTTCCGTGAGGTGGCACCGCCCCGTGCAATTCATGAGCTGGAGCGTGTGCGTACCGCCGACTTCGGCTATACCCACGAGAAAGCGCGTTTCCGTGTTGCCGCCTACTATGAAAAAGGCGCAATTGCAATTAACTTCCGTCTGATCCCTTACCGACTGCGCAGCTTCGAGGAGATTGGGCTGCCTGACCATGTCAAACGATTGCTGCACCTCCCACGCGGACTGATCCTGGTGACCGGACCCACCGGCTCTGGCAAAACCACCACCCTCGCCACGATGATCGACTATATCAACACGCACCGTGAAACCCATATTGTGACTATTGAGGATCCCATCGAGTATTTCCACGAGCCGAAGAGGTCGGTGGTAAGCCAGCGCGAGGTGGGTGTCGATGTGCCCAGTTTTGAGGAGGGCGTGGTGCGTGCCCTGCGTATGGACCCCGATGTGATTCTGGTGGGCGAGATGCGCGACCTGCGCACAATTCAGGCAGCCATCACCGCCGCCGAGACGGGGCACCTCGTCTTCTCCACCGTCCACACCACAGGCGCGGCGCGCACCGTGGAACGCATCGTCGATGTGTTCCCGACGGATCAGCAGGAGCAGATCCGCGTGCAGCTCAGCACGAACCTGGTCGCGGTCATCTCGCAGCTGCTGCTGCCCCGTGCCGATCGTCCAGGGCGCGTTGCCGCGTTTGAAATTATGATCTGCACGCCTGCTATTGGGCACATGATTCGCGAGCGCAAAATCCACAGCATCGAATCAGCGATCCAGACAGGGCACCAGCTCGGCATGATCACGCTGGACAACCACCTACTGTTCCTTTATCAACACAAACTGATCTCGCGCGAGGAGATGTATCGGGTAGCGCAGAACCCAGAAGAGATTGCGGCGCGCTTGGGCGAGACGCTGCCCGAAACGGCACTGGCACGACAGGCGATCTAAGGGCACGGGTCTGAAGCGATGCGGTTTCGTGAGAAGGTGGTCTGGATTACGGGCGCGTCGTCAGGCATCGGGGAAGCGCTTGCCTATGCCTTCAGCCGTGAAGGGGCCCACCTGGTGCTTTCTGCACGCCGTCAGGAGCGGCTGCAACAGGTGCGCGACAACTGCACAGGTGCAGGCAAGGTGCTGCTCCTACCCTTCGACATCACCCAGCTCGAATGCCACTCCACGATGGTCGCGGCGGTCATCGAGCATTTTGGGCAGATCGACATTCTAATCAATAACGCATTTCCCACTAATCAATAACGCATTTCCCAGCGATCGCTGGTGGAGGAAACGCGCCTGAAAGTGGACAAGCGCATTATGGAGGTGAATTACTTCGGCGTCATCTCGCTGACCAAAGCGACACTGCCCTTCATGCTCCTGCGTGGCAGTGGGCATCTGGTGGTCATCAGCAGTCTGTTGGGCAAGTTCGGCATCCCGTTGCGCTCCGCCTACTGCGCCTCCAAGCATGCGCTGCACGGCTTTTTCGACGCGCTGCGAGCCGAAGTGCAAGATCGGGGTATTATGGTCACCCTCATCTGTCCGGGCTGGGTGCGCACAGAGGTCTCCCTGCATGCCCTGCGCGGCGATGGCAGCGAGCATAGGCAGATGGACACCCCCATTGCCAAAGGCATGGACCCCCATGTGTGTGCCCGCCATATTCTGAACGCGGTCTACAAGCGCAAGACGGAGGTTTATATTGCCGGTGCTGAAAAAATGGGTGTCTATCTGAAACGGTTCACACCTGGCCTGTTCAACTGGATTATCCGCCGGATGCGTGTTCAGTAGCCGATAACAGGTACAATCTGTTTAGGATGCAGCAGACGAGGCGGCTGGAACAGGCATGGCGGCAGGTGCGTATTGTGCTGGAAGCCATCAAATTTGAGCACACCATCTTCGCGCTGCCCTTCGCCTTGTTGGGGCTGCTCTATGCCGCTGATCGGTTGCCACCTGCCCGCGTGCTGGGCTGGATTCTGGTCGCGATGGTGGGCGCCCGCACCGCCGCGATGGCTTTCAACCGCATTGCCGACCGCGATGTGGACGCTTTAAACCCGCGCACACGCCATCGTGCACTGCCTGCCGGTCTGCTCACCGTTCGCCAGATGGCGACGCTGATGGTAGGGGCGATAGTTGCCTTCGTCTATGCCGCCTGGCAATTGAACTGGCTCTGCTTCTGGCTCAGCCCGATGGCACTGCTCATCATTCTGGGTTATTCCTACTCCAAGCGGTTCACTCCGCTCTCGCACTACTGGCTGGGACTGTCGCTGGGGATTGCCCCCAGCGCAACTTGGATTGCCGTGCGTGGCACGCTGGAGTTGCCTCCCATCTTGCTCACGCTGGGCGTTGCCTTCTGGGTAGCGGGGTTCGATATCCTGTATAGCCTGCAGGATTATGAGTTTGACAAGCAGTATGGCTTGCGCAGTTTGCCCGAAACGCTGGGCAAGGCACGGGCGATCGCTGTCTCGCGCCTGTCGCATCTACTGTGCGTGCTGTTTTTCGCGGTGGCGGGCTGGACCCTGTCAGCAGGCTGGCTCTACTACGCAGGAGCGAAGGCGACTCCTGCGTAGTAGAGCCAGCCTGCTGACAGGGTCCAGCCCGATGATCTGAGCCGACTGGATCTCGCTTTCTTCACGATGAACGGCTATGTCAGCATCGGACTGTTCCTCTTTAGCCTGCTGGATCGACTCCTATGAGACAACGCCTGGTGATTGGTAGTGTGCCCTATATAAACGGCGCACCGCTCACCCGCTGGTTTGAGACGGAAGCGGGGCAACGGGTGGCGGAAGTGCGCTACGCGGCGCCGTCGGTGCTGGCACGCTGGCTGGAAGCGGGCGCGGTCGATGTCGCGTTGGTCTCCTCCGTGGAGCTGTTCCGCCGTCCGCAAGCTCCGTGGGTGCCCGGTCTCGCAATTGCAACCCGCCGCGAGGTGCTAAGCGTGCGCCTGTTCAGCAAAGTGCCTTTCGACCAGATCCGCACGGTTGCGCTGGATGAAAGCTCACTCACCTCCTCCACGCTCGTGCGAATCCTGCTAACACGGGTCTATGGCGCCCAGCCCTACTACCAGCATCAGCCGCCTGATCTAAAAACCATGCTGCAACAGGCAGATGCCGCGCTGCTGATTGGCGATGCTGGCATGAGTGCAACAGGCGAGGGTCTCTTTGTCCTGGACCTGGGCGAGGCATGGCATCAGTGGACAGGTCTGCCGTTCATCTGGGCGGTGTGGCTGGCGAACCCCGACGCACCCCTGCCACTGTTGACCGACCTGATGCACACCGCCTTCGCATGGGGCGAGGCGCACATGGAGCTGATTATCGAAAGTGAGGCACGACGCACCGGGCTGCCTCACGCGCTCTGCGCTCGCTACCTGCGTGAGGTGATGACCTACCGTATTGACGAATCGTTCCTGCAAGGGCTGGCACGATTCCGCCAGGAATGGCAGGCTTTACAGACTCCCCCTCCCCAAAAGGGGAGGGGGATTGAACGAGAAGGTGAAGGCTCCGGGTTATTCGCCGCTGCCGAAGCCGAAGAGCACGGTTAGCAGGTCCGCGTCGTCGATGACACCATTACCGTCCACATCACCTAAGGTGACTGTTACCGCACCCAGATCGGTCGGGCTGCATGGGTCGGTGCTCCAGCCAGCCGACGGGCGCGTGAAGGTCGCCGCCAACGCATTATCCCAGCGACGCACCTTAATCGCACTGATCGCCGGGTCTACGGGTAGCGTGAAGCGACCGTTCGCATCGATGTAGGTCACAAAGCGCGAGGAGAAGGGTGTGGCGGCGTCATTCGTAACCGTGACCTCGATGAGGTTGCGTCGCAGCCCCTCCTCGACACCATCCCCATCGGGATCGGCAGTGCCATCCTCGTCAATCTCGATGGACCAGAGATCTTTCGGCTTCGCGCGGTCCGCCAGCGCACTGAGGTCTAACTGCCCTACGAAGTTGTGCGTGCCACGCACCGCAAAGGCGAGGCTGCCCTGAGGCAGAACTGAGAACACAAAACCTCCAGTTGCCATCGGATCGGTGCGGAAGTAGCCGCGTCCGGGCAGGAAGGAGGTATTACCGGGCGTGCTATTGGAGATGATCCAGCCGACCGTGGTGGGGGTGCCGAACGGCGCGCTCAGCTTGATCCATGTCGCCTTGGGCACGGGAAGAGGGTTGCCATTGTTCGCCGCCGCTATATTCCATGTCAGCAGTACCAGACTACCTGCAGGGAGTGTAACCCCGGTGGCGGTCATGGTAAAGATAGAAGGAAGCGCACCCGTACCGAAGATGCCGGTCCATGGGTGAATGTTGAGAGTGATATCCACCGTTACATCCGTTGTGCCTGCGTTCACCAATAGCGTGTCGATCTCGCTGATGCAGGCAACGGGGGTGGATGTATCATATCCCGTGCCAGGATCGACTGCCGCGCCGCCAAACAGCACCATATCATCGGCGCGCGTGTTTGTGGTACCCGGCACCAGCGAAGTATAGCTGAGAGCAAGTCCACCGGTCGGTGCCCAGCGCACCATCATCGTCTGGGCAATACATATGGGTCGGGCAATGTACCAGCGGGTTGAAAATCGCTCCCCACGCGGATGCGGTAAATATGCAAGTTTGAGGGATCGACGATAAATGTACGGGGCGTTTCTTCTGCCAGCGTTGCAACGGGCGCCGCATTCTGCGCGCCTACTGGCACGAACAGCAACTGAGTCGCCAGAACAGCGATGCCGAAAATCAAGAACCCATGTCTCATCATTGAACCTCCTTTCGTGGGTGGGTGTTTGTGTTGCTGATCCCACCACGCTACCTAATTATACCCCAACGTAAGGCTTTGTCAAGGGAGCTTGAGGAGTCTGCCGCGCCGTTTGGGTTGGGAGGTGTTGTTGAGTGAATCGTTGGGCGTAGGCATAGATGTGCCCAACCGGGAGGGGGTCAAAGTTGGTTTTGGGGGTTTAGCGTGTTGTCGTGTTGTATCGTCTTCAGAATACCCGACCCCAACGGAATTTTCGAACAGCCTCCGTCCCCCTTGACAAACGCCCTCTCGATGGGGTATAATAAAATCGCCTGCGGTGAAAAAAGCAGGCAACCCTGTGTGAGGAGGTCTAAAACAATGAGAGGATTGGCGTTAGCAGTGCGCAATGCCCTCCAGCACAATGGCGCGGGGGGGGCAGACTGGCGCGCGTGGCGTAAGCGTTCCCCGCAATTCAACGCGTCTGGCAATTGAACGCTTCTCTCAGGTACTGCTGATGTGGCTCTGCGTCCAACTGTTTCTCCCTGTGCATCTCTTTGCCCAAGACCCTGCCCGTCAAGGGCGATGGGATCAGCTCTATTTTCTCGATCCCCAGAGAAACGAGCCGCCCAAGGTGGTGGTCTGGCGGTACAACGCAGCGGAGTGGAGCGACCAAGATCAAGCGCGAGGGGATTATGTCCCTGATGGCGCGTGGCGCAGGGTTTATGGCATTCACGCGGCGTTGCTGCCGCTGACGGGCGACACCCTGCAACACGGCTGGGTGATATTGTGGGGTTATGGACACACCAACACCTCACTGCTGCGCGTGCGTCGCGAGGTTGCTGAACCCTACTACTTTGGTTCCCTTTTCTTTGGTAATCCGGGGCTGGACTACTTTCTGGACCCGGTGGCAATAACGCCTGTACTGTTCTGGTACCCGGTGGCGCCCCCGATGGATCCCTTCTACGCGCGTTCTGTGGCGTATGGCTATGTGCGCTATCTGTTTGACAGCGATGCTTGGAACCCACTCACGCCGACCTGGCCCGTGTACGACCTCTTTTGTGCAGGGCATGCCTTCCTGCCCGATGGACGCCTCTTTATCGCAGGAGGGAATACCAGCCTCCGTACTTCGGTGGGTGAGGGTAGGCATGCAGGATTGCGGCTATTCACCGTGTTGCAAAACCAGTGGTTTCAGCGTGGGGACGTACGAGAGGAACTGGGTCGTCCGGATCGGCAGGGCGTGGCAAACCGCTTGTAGCGGGTGTATGAACCAGAGCGGCGCAATACAGATGAGCCACCCGAGCCGCGCTGGTATCCGAGCGTGGTGGCGCTGCCTGATGGCAGGATGCTGATTGTAGGTGGCATCCGTTATGATGGGAACAGGATAGCGAAGGATTATGAGGCTGCTTATCAGACCCTGCCTGATCGCTACCAAGGGCGCACCTTGTACCACGAGCTGTTTGACCCCTGCACGGGGCAGTATGAACGCGGTCTCTTCCGTGTTCCTGATCAAAGTGACGGTCAGAGGCACGACACCGACCTGAATCGCACCTATCCTCGTTTGCATCTGGTGTCGTTGTGGGATGGGCGAACGGTGCAGGCACGGGTGGTGTCCACTGGACCGAGCATAACGAGCTACGCGCTGAAGGAGGACTGGGTGTCCGTTGTCTGGCAGCGATTACTTACTGCACGCAATGTGGGTCGGAGCGATGGCACCTCGGTGCTGCTGCCCAACTTCAGGGCGGACAATCCGCACACAATGGCGGAGCAGGCGCTCTATGAGGTGATGGTGATAGGCGGCGGTTATGTTCGGCAAGATGACTATATTTCTAATGCCCATGACAGCACCGAAATCCTGACCTTCTCCCCGCTTACCGAAGCACCTTATACGCATATGGAGGTGAGGAACGGTCCTAGGTTAGCCTTTCGGCGTGCCCATCTGAATGCCGTGCTGCTGCCTACGGGGCAGATACTGGTTATCGGGGGCATCAGTGGCACCTTTGACCCGGATGGGGCTGGGGAACAGGTGCGTCGCTGGCTCTATCCTGACCAGTTGGTGCTGGCGACGGAGCTGCTGACCTATACGCCTGCGGGCTGGCAGGTAGAGGAGGTTGCCGCTGCTCCTGCCGAACTGAACGATGAGGTGGATGACCAGCGTCCTCCCGATGTGCCGAAAGTACCGAATGGGGCGCGGGTGTATCATTCCACGGCGCTGCTGTTACCAGATGGGCGCGTGTTGGCAGCCGGTTCCGCGACGAACGCTTATTATCGGAGCGATTACTATGACGACGGTCGCAGGGACTATCTTCCGATGGATTTTGACAACTATGTGCCGACCCTCTACTCGCCGCCCTATCTGTTCAAACCCGATGGCTCCCCACGCGGGGCAAACGACCGTCCGCGCATTCTCCTAATCAACCCTGCCCCGACAGAGCTGGACTACCAGCAGGTGTTCAAGGTGACCTATGCGCTCTCCAACGAAGGGGCAGCCATCCGTTCGGTGGTGCTGGTGCGTCCCGGTGCAGTGACCCACTCGGTCAACTTTGAGCAGCGGCTGGTGCGGCTGCACTTTGTGGTGGCGTCCTCTAATGGGCTGCATATCACGGCGCCGTGGGATCCCGCGATTGCGCCGCCGGGGTGGTATATGCTCTTTCTGGTGGATGGGAACGGGGTGCCCTCAGAGGCGGCGTGGGTGCGCTTGAAAGGGTGTGGCTTGCAGGCAACGCAGCTCACGGTGACGCTGGAAGGGGTGCAGGGCATCAGCGCGGAACAGGCGGAGGCGATAGAGCACTCTCCGATGACGCTGGAGTTTCGGAATGCGGCTATGGGGGCGACGAGAGCGAGCTACACCTTGCCGATGATGCGTCCTGATGAGCAGGGGCGGGTGGTGCTGCGGTTGTGGAGCGACCTGCCTGCGGGGGTGTACGAGCTGTATGTGTATCCCTATCGGTCGTGGTTGGGTCGGCGGGTGCGGCTAAGTTGGCAGCCGGGTGGCAGCTACTCGCTGGTGTTGCGCAACGGCGATGTGGTGAAGGACAACGTGGTGGACTATGGGGACCTGCTCTCGGTGCTGGCGCAGCAAGGGCTTGAGGGTCTAAGCGAGGCGGATGTGAACTGCGATGGAGTAGTGGACGCGGAGGATGCGGCGCTGGTGGCGACGAATACAGGCACACAGGGTGATGAGTGAAGCAATGCGGGGGGAGGGGTGTTTTGCCCCTTTCCCCTGCACGAACACCTAACAGGAGGGGAGAGCGATGCGCAGTTGGATGGTGCGTGGTCTGTTGATGGGGCTGCTGCTAAGCGGCAGCAGCAGCTTCGCCCAGCGGTTGATTACTATGGAGATTCAGGGCTTTTCAAGGCTGAGGTTGTCGGGGGATGGGCGAGTGGTGCTGGATGGATCGGGTAACATCTGGATCTGGGCGGAGCAAACGGGTTGGCTCTACATACGCGCGGATGGCGGATTGGCACGCCGCTGGGAGGAGGGGATGCGTGTTCACACGTTCGGCATTTCCTACGATGGTGCGGTGATAGTCGGTGATGATCGCTCACGCACCCAACCCTACCCCGAGGGACAGGCGTTCCGTTGGCGGTTGGGGGTGGGCGTAGAATATCTGGCGGCGCCGCCTAACAGCTGGCTATACACCGTAGCAATGGCTACCTCGTGGGACGGGCGTGTGATTTACGGGTATGGGGCATTGTCGCCGATTCGCTGGCGTAGCTGGCGATGGCAAGATGGAACTGCGATAGAACTCCCTCTCTCGTATGTGTGGGCATGCTCGGCAGATGGTTCCTGCGTGTTGGGACAGTCGGGTTTCGACGTACGCTGGTGTGAGGATATGGGTATCAGTGGTCCTGGTGGCCACGACATTTCAGCCGACGGACGGATCGTGGTCGGAGGCGACTGGCGTTGGGTGGAGGGGCGTGGATTTGAGCGGATAATACCCCCGCAGTATCGTGGAACGGCGTTCACGGTTTCGGGCGATGGGCGCATAGTCGGGGGAGTCTATCACCGCAGCCGTGAGGACTGGGATCTGGAGCCTTGGGCGTTTATCTGGCGGGAGGGGATCGGCTTTGAAGATTTGACCCAGAAGTATGCAGGGCTGCTGAGTGAAGGCGCTCAATTAGAGGAGGTTCACGACATCTCAGCAGACGGGCGCTATCTGTTAGTGGTAGGTACTCGCCCGAACCCCCGTTGGGGAAGGGATGGATTTATAGGAATTATAGACACGCGGGTTACGGGTGATGTAGACGGGAATGAGTGTGTGGACGATGGGGATCTGCTGCGGGTGCTGTTTGCGTTTGGGCAGGTGGGTTCGGGATTGCCAGAGGATGTGGATGAGGATGGGATGGTGTGGGATAGCGATCTGGTGCTGGTGCTGCAGCATTTTGGTAGGGGATGTCGCTAAACTCTCAGCGTGAAAGTCTCTCTCAGGTAGCCCTTGTGATGTTTCTCCCGCCGTCGTTGCCGGCTCAGTCTTCGGGTATCATGGGGAAGTTGGCTCAGGCAGTAAACCCAGCGGAGGTGCCCTATGCAAAATGGGCTGCAACGGCAGCTGGAAATCTTTCGGCAGGGCTTAATTGGGCAGCGGGAAAGGAATTTTCGAACACCCTCCAAACCCCCTTGACAAAGACCCCTTTGCACAGGGTATATTAATAGGCGGTTGTGCGGGCGTGGTGGAATTGGTAGACACGCTAGATTCAGGTTCTAGTGGGCTTTCGCCCGTGGGGGTTCGAGTCCCTCCGCCCGCACCACTGCTCTGGCGGCGTAGCTCAGTTGGTGAGAGCGACCGGCTCATACCCGGTAGGTCGGCGGTTCGAATCCGCCCGCCGCTACCAGTCATGTTCCACACCCTCAAACCTCGCTGAAACCCTCTACCCGTAGTGGGGCACCTGACGCAGAAGAGAGAGCATGACCCATTGGACAACGAATGTGTGGCTACATACACACAACAGAACTGAACTGCAGGAGTTATGGCTGGGGAATGTAATCGCGCGAAACCTCACAGAACATTTGACAGCCTATCCGCCCCGCAGAGGAATACCTTGCCTGAAAAAGGAGCTTCAAGGTGAGTGTCTCTACCGCCCTTGTTTTCTCATCTCTGCAGCGACTTCCGCCAGCGCGTAGACGCGCCATGAGGGGTCTTTGACGCGCCGCGCCCATCGTGCCGCCGTCCTGTACTCGCCTCGCTTCGCCAGCCCTATCGCATAGCCCACTTCATAGAGAGTGTTCAGATACCAGTCAACGCGCCCTGCGGCACGGCGTAGCCTTTCTGCCTCTTGCAGCTGTCCCACCTGTGCCGCAGCCGCCGCCGCTTGCATCAGATACTTCTGGCGTGCATACCCCAACCAGTCGTCGTCTTCTTCATACGCCAGTGCCACCTCGCCCAAAAGCAAATCATAAAATTGATGATAAATTGCAAATCCTGCTATCTCTTGAAGAGAATATTCTATCTCAATACTGAATTCCGAGTTATTGATGCTTTGCCAGTAGCGCAGCACAAGGAGCAATTCAGGGTACAGCCGTGCATCGCGTAGTCTCAAGATACGGTAGGACGCATCGGACAGAATAGCCTCTAACTCATGCAACAGGCTACGCCGACTGACTGGAGTGGGAGACGCGAAGCGAAGTGGTTCCAGAATTTGCAACGCCACTTCATCATAGCGCAATATCGTATAAATGGCGTGAACCACTTCAGGGGGCATCGAATTGGGCGGTTGCCTCAGAAATTCCAGCATGTTCCGCAAGTCCTGTGCCTCGTCCCTGAAGGGGACGGCACGAAGAAGTTCGTGCGCCTCTTGGATGCGTCCTGCACGCGCATAGCGAAGTGCTATCTCAGCAATCACGAGCTCTTTTAGCGTGGGTGATTGGATAGAACGCAGCCATCGCTCTGCCTGGCTGATGCGTCTCTGTTCCGCAGCGGTCAGGGAAAGCAGTCGATACACCTCGTCTACCACATACCGATCAGCAAAAGTGGGAAGTATCTCTTCCAGCGCACGCTCACGCCCTGAAAGCGCAAGACCGCAGAGAAATCCAATGTCTATGTGTGTTTCGGCGCATTCGTAGCGCCGTGTGGGGAGTCGAAGCAGCATGCGGTGCGCTTGGCTAAAGGGCAACAAGGTTGTCAGGCGGGCGGTCAGGTGCGTTAACAACTCGTAATCAATGGTGCGCTCGTTATGGCGATTCAGATAGTCAAGCAGTGTCTGTTCCGCAAGAGTTAGGGCGCGAGTGGTCTGCCCCCTGCGGGCTAATGCTTCGACCTGACGCACTCGTGCTATGAGGGTGGATGGTAGCGGCGCAAAGAGCTTTTCTATTGAACGAGGAGTATACAGGAGCGATGCACTCTCATAATAGCGCTGGAG
>Ga0101945_1002264_pt1 | contig 14215 bp, 23 predicted proteins | sample DewCreD2012metaG_2_FD_75246 | JGI IMG/M metagenome (GOLD analysis project Ga0101945, IMG submission 75246) | Hot spring sediment bacterial and archeal communities from British Columbia, Canada, to study Microbial Dark Matter (Phase II) - Dewar... ... | reverse complement strand
TGCGCCGCAGCCTTTCGACGACCAACCTGATCGAGTCGTGCCTCTCGACGGTGCGGCATGTGGCGCGGAACGTCACCCGCTGGCAGGGCGGCGACCACCGCGTGCGCTGGGCCGCCGCGGGGTTGCTCGAAGCGGAAAAGAAGTTCCGCAAGGTGAAAGGCTATCGGGAACTGAAGGAGTTGGCTGCGAAACTGAATCGGCACTCGACTCCACAGCAGCAGGTGGCGTAAAGTGCAGACCGTCGAGAGCCGCCTGTTTCAACTAAACTTGGGACATGCTCAGCGTGGAATAGTAGAGACCACAGTGCTTGCTGAAAAAGAATTGGTGAGCAAGAACCAAAGCAGGTTCCTACCATACCTCGCAGTTCCATCGGTTGAGAATGTTCGAACCTGGCGGTTTGTACCAGAAAAGCGCGCTACGTTTATCGTGAAGTACATGTATCGGATCGAAGGAGAAGAAACATTGGTTCCGGAAAACCCTAGAGTTGAACTGGACCTTCCCTCGCTCGTGACAGTCATAGCCAAACCGTTCAAACCGACGTGCAGCGGCTGTGTGCTTTAAACTGCTTTACACTCTACAACCGGTGGCAAAGCTGGGTACAAGTGTTGATGGTGCCACAGTCAGTCTCCTCGGTGCGCAGTAAAAAGGAGATGCAGCGCCAGGGGGAGGGCCGATGCCGCGATGCGGTCGGTTGTTGACCGACGCGCAGTGGGAGAAGATTCGGCCCCTGCTCCCCAAAGCGGTTCAGCATCGCCACGGCGGACGACCACGAGCCGACGACCGCAAGGTGCTGGAAGGCATCCTGTGGATTCTGCGCAGCGGCGCTCGCTGGCAGGACCTGCCGGACCAATTCCCGCATCCTTCGACCTGCTGGTGGCGGCTGCGGGACTGGGAGGAGCAGAGCAGCGGCAACGCCTACAAATTCACCGGCAAAGAACGCGACCCCGAGACAGGCCTCGATAACTTCGGGGCTAGGCACTACGCCTCGACGTTGGGTCGCTTCATAGAGCCCGACCCGCTCTACCTTGAACTGCGCCGACGGGCTGATCCGCAGCCATTGAACCTCTACACGTACACAAGGAATAATCCCCTTCAGCACACAGATCCGACGGGATTGGACATCAAGCTCACCTGCGAGGACAAGAAGGACTGCAAGCAGACGGTGCAGGACCTCAACAAACGAGAGGGTAAACAGTTCGAAGTGAAACAGGGCAAGAATGGTCTCTTGGAGGTGAAGGGCAAGGTCGATCCGAGCAAGCTATCGAACTCGGAGTTGGCGCTGTACGAAGCGATCACGGACAAAGATAACCATGCGACATTGAACGTCGTGCGTCAGAGCGACGAGGTAGATTTTGATAGGTTCGATGGAAATGGGACGAACCGAATCGACCGGTCGGACATGAACCTCCTGGCGAAGCAAGATCAGTCGCTGGCTGGGCATATCGTGGCCCATGCTGCCCTCGAAGCTTACGCCAACGCGAGATACGGTGTCGGCTACGAACCCGGAAGTTTGGTCGGGGCGCATGGCTATGCGAGCAATTTCTTCGCGGGTGCCTCGATCGCCGGGCCTCTAATCTTTGGGACAACCTTCCATATGAGTTTCAACTTCCCAACAAAGGCCATCGAAGTGATAGGCGTCGTCACTTCGCCTCAACCCGAGTTCCGCGGAAACATCACCCAGGTCGAGGTTAGGAGGATTCCATGAGAGCGGTGCTGTTCGTTGTGTGTCTGGTCCTGTGCATGCAGGAGCCCTCTCTACCACAGCTTCCACTTTGGCAGTTCCCTTCCGGCCATCATATTATCCGGGGCCGGATCGTTCTTTTCGCGTGGCCTCTGCAATGGTTAAATGCCGGAGGCGACTTCGTTGTGCGCGCCGTCGACAAAGACGGGAGCCGACGCTATGTCCGAGTGATTTACATTCGCAACCCACAGGCCCCGAGAGGATACTACCCGCCACTGGATCCGATGGCTTTTGTGGGGAAAGGTCCACCGTGGACATTCTACGTCGTCAAGCCAGAGTATCCCGAGCTTGAGTGTAGGGTCCAGCCTGACTATAACTACCAGGACGGAAACGAGAAGGGGACGATCCCGGCGTACATCAAGACTCCGGGTGCGGAGCGTGATGAGATACCTGCTTTGGAGTCTCTGCCTTGCTACCTACTCGTGAGAAAAGGCCTTGTACCGCCACCCCGAGCCGACAGTGCTGTTCTAAGCCCCAAGGACGGGAGGTGAACCTTACCATCCTGGTCGTGGCGACCACCGAAGCGAAGCAGTAGGTGGCCGTGGCAGGCTTCGCGCCTTGGCCTTGTTTTTAGCCGTGTGTAGCCGCCGTGGAGGCCGGTTCGCGGGGGCTAAACCGTGGTTAACCGCGAGCGCCCCAGGAGCGCCGCTTTCAGCGGCGGGTGGCGAAGCTGAGCGGCAATCCGCCGCAGCCTTACAAGCTGTATTGGTACGGCATGAGCAGCCTGGATGCGCTGGTGGAAACCGACGCCGCAGGCAGCAATCCAGTGCAGGACGAGCGGCGGTGGAAAGCGGAGCGTGCACGGATGCAGGACGTTTTGCTGAAGACGGACCCTTCCGGTAGCGACTCTTGCTTTTTGAAGTTGCACAACCTGCCGGAGCCGTTGTGGGCAACCCGCGCTGCAGGTGGTACCGCGACCGAGTACATCTTTTCCTTGGCTGTCCCCGGGAGAGACGACATGTTGAGCGAAGCCATGCTCGGGACCGACCTGACCAGTGACAACGCGACTGAGCATAGCTTTTTTGCTGGCAAGCGGGTTGCGCGGCGGGAGGCGAGCGGCGCGGTGTTCTACTACTTCGCTGACCACCTCGGCAGCGCGCGCATCGTCACGGACGCGGCCGACACCATTCTCGATGACTCCGACTACTACCCGCTTGGCCGCGCGTGTGTTGTGATGAACGCGACCGGCGCGATCCAGGACGAGTCGGACACTACCCATTTGGTGGCGAGCGTGCGGTTGCCTCGGGCGCAGGATCGTCGGCAGGGACCCCTCAAGGTGTGCGCCATCCGTTCGGCGGCGAACGCGTCGTCGCCGCGGGCACCGGCAACGCCTACCAATTCGCTGTAGTGATTCGCGCGGAAAAGCCGTCTGCTTCGCTTGTCGCCGCGGGCAGCGGCAGCGCCTACAAATTCACCGGCAAGGAACGCGACCTCGAATCGGAGCTTGATTACTTTGGGGCTAGGTACGCCAGCTCATCGCTGGGAAGGTTCCTGTCTGCTGATCTTTCAATGGAGAGCGTGGTACTGAGGAACCCACAGAGCTGGAACCGCTTCACGTACACGCTGAACAATCCTCTCCGGTACATTGATCCGAACGGCGAGCTTTGGATTGCCGCAGAGAACAACACCTACACCTGGGTGGACAAGTGCGATGAGAGACAGACATGCTATGAGTCCGTCTCCGCTGTTCAAGGCAACAATCTGGTAATCTACGGCTCAAAGAACGTGAAAGATATCACCATAATTGGGGCGAACGATGAAGGCTATATCGACTTGAATGAACTGGCAAAGCACCATGACGCTGCCTTTACGGTAAAGGAGGGAGCGGCATCCTTCTTGAACCTCCGAACGGCTTCTGACTTCTATAACACTGCCGCGCAATACAAGCAGGAGAACCCGGGCAGCGACAAGCTCGTTGTCACCGCCGCGGGGAAGCCAGATGGAGCTTCATACCCACCGCACAAGACCCACGACTTGGGGCGCTCGGTTGACTTACGGTATCAGGATGAAAAGGGGCGAAATCTTCAGGGCAACACCGCAGCGGACAGAGCTGATGTGGGTCGGACTCGGAGTCTGGTGGATGCCGCAAAGGCTCACGGATTTCACCAGAACTACAGTGCTAGACCGAAGGAGTTTGGAACCCGCTATGCACCAGGACATCAGAACCACTTGCATCTCGGGAAGATCAGGCCGCCGAATAAATAGCCTAGTCGGCGTAGTGACCATCGCGCTTGTGCTATACCAAGCTTCTGCGACCCCTGCGCAGCAGAACATGGTCTCCGAGTACAACGTGCCGCAGGAAGTGAAGCGCTGTATGAAATCGCTGGGAACCGGGTATGAAATCAGTGGAAAGATCAATCCCTTCTATCTGCGTGGAGACTTCGACGGCGACGGCAAACCTGACTATGCCGTGCTGATTCACAGGGACGAGCAACAGGGAGTCATGATCTGTCGAAGCGTAGGGCTGAGACCTGAGGTTCTAGGCGCGGGAGTCGAGTTCAACCAGATGAGGGACCTCAACTTCAACGCTTGGCAGGTGCACCCGAAGCATCGGCCGGTGGAAAGAGGCGTTGAGGAGGGGCCACCCCCCAAACTGGTGGGTGACGCAATCGAGGTCATCTGGGAAGAGCAAGCGAGCGCCCTAATCTATTGGGATGGGAAAGGGTTCGTCTGGTACCAGCAAGGTGACTGAGAAACCGCTTAGGAATCGCTGTGCTGTCCTTTGGGACTTACTATTGGTACGGCCGCGGTTCTGACGTGTTGGCCGAGACCGATCTGTCGGGCGTCTGGAAGCGGGTGTACATTTGCCTCAACGGGAGTCAGGTGGCCAGACACGACCCAGGCAGCAACTGGTTCTGCTATTTCGCCGACCACCTCGGCAGCTCGCGCGTGGTGACCAACGCTACGGGCACGATCCTCGACGACTCGGACTTCTATCCCTTTGGTGGCGAGCGTGCGGTTGCCTCGGGCGCAGGATCGTCGGCAGGGACCCCTCAAGGTGTGCGCCATCCGTTCGGCGGCGAACGCGTGGTTGCTGCGGGCAGCGGCAACACCTACAAATTCACCGGCAAAGAACGGGATAGTGAGTCAGGGTTGGACTACTTTGGGGCCAGATACTACACCTCCACTTTAGGCAAATTTGTGACTCCTGACCCCCTCATGGCTCGCGCACACGTTAGCAACCCTCAAACGTGGAATCGCTATTCGTACACCCTGAACAAGCCACTCCGGTTTGTCGCTCCAGACGGGCTGGAACCGAACCCCTGCCAGAAAGACGCCGACAGCTGCACAGCAACGGTCAAAGTAAACGTCATCTACGACAAGGACGCGAACAACGGAAAGGGTCTGACTGACCAACAAAAGAAAAAATTCGAAAAGGAACTCCTGGCCAAGGCGCAAAAGGAGTTTGGGAAGTCGGACATTAAGTTGGATGTGGCTTATACCCAAAGCTCCCTGAACGTGAGCGAACAGGGGGTTACCGTCAGCGGGCTACAAGCGGGTGCCGTCAATGTTGTCGTGACAGACCGCTTGCCTTTGGACCTCGCGCCCCAAGGTCAGGCGGGCGTGGCTTCAAAGGCCGGTGATTTTTATACGATTGGGATCGGGATCGCGCAAGACGGAAAGGGTTTGCTGGCGCACGAGTTGGGACATCAGTTCCTGGGCCATCCAGACAGGCAGTTAAGCAAAGATTTCTTCTTTGCCAATCTGCAATACATGGTTGGTGAGGTATCAGTTGACATCCGACGCCTCGGACAATCTATCGGCATCCGACAGGATGCGTTCAGAGAAGGCGCGAAGAAATTCTCTGTTCCGCCTGACCAAAAGGCGAACGAGCCGAGGAAGCAATGACGAAGAGGCACATATATTTGATATTGGTTTGGAGTATCCGTGCTTTCCTCGCCGTAGTAATTCTCCTCGATCTCTTCGTGGTTGGGAATGTGGCTTTCCACTACTACGAACGGGGCTGGGACGGTGTGCGGGCATGGATTGGACACCTTGAGCAGGTCAACTATCCGGAAAACTGGCTGGAAGGAGGCGACCGATTGGAGGGCGCCATACGCAGGGTCCAGTCGGCTTACGAGCATTTTGCGATAGGCTGTCTGGTACTAATTTTCGCCACATGGCTGGGCTTGCGCCTCCATAGCTGGCTGAAGAACAGGTTGAAGACGCTGCCCGCCAGCCCATCTACGATGCCGCCGGATGTTACACGTACGACTACGGCGGGGCAGGCATGACGAACAGCCTCCCAGACACGTACCAGTGCGCCGAGGATGCTTACAAATTCACCGGCAAAGAACGCGACCCCGAATCCGGCCTCGACTACTTTGTCGCCCGCTACTACTCAAGCGGCCTCGGCCGCTTCCTGCAGGGGGATCCCATTGCGCTGGGTCATCCTCATGCATTTGTAGTAATCGACCCACAGCGATGGAACTCATACGCATATTCGGTGAACCGACCACTCATTTTTATTGATCCGGACGGACGATTCAGTGGGAGTGTCCACTCACGGATAACAGAAAACGCGGGCACCAAGAAGGAATACAGTAAAGCAACTGTGAAACTTCTCGTTCAAGCTAATCTCAGGGGGACCGTCCAAGCAACTTTTTCAACAACAAGGAACATGGGATTCCAGGAATGGTGAGTCGCGGAGAAGAAAGCAAAAAAGCGATCACGGGGATGATTGAAAACAGAAAAACTGAAGCCGTTTACAAGGCTATCTCCGGAGACTATAAAGGAGCAGTAGAATCGCTCGGGGCTGGACTGCACACAATACAAGACAAGGTGGCGCACGAGGGTAAACCTCTCCTAGCGCATGGGGGTGAGGGCAAGAATGACGCAGACCCAGCAAAGCTTTCCCAGGCTGAGGCGGAATCAACTCAATTCCTCAGTGATTTTGAGGCGGCCGTGATCAAGGCGGTGGGTCCGGAGAAAGGTGCAACGATAATACAAAACGTGAAGACGGCTGGAGATACCAGCGCAGAATCGGAAAGGCAGAAATCGGGCATCTTGGAGACAAAAGAGAAAAAGCTCGATGGGAAGAACCCTAAGAGTGGAACCTAGGAGTTTTGTCAAACAGTTTGGAGGAAAAGTTGAGAATCGCAATCAAGAACAGCTTTTTAATTCTGATTATCGGCGTAATTTTCGGCGCTATGCTTTTTTATCTGGTTGAACCGAGACTTCTCGGATGGCGAGCTAGTCCCCTTATTGAGCGAGAGGCGTTGATGCATCTCATTCTAAGGACATACCCCTTTGTTGTATTGCCTTTTACTGTTCTCGCCGTGGCTTTTTTCGACCTGCAGTCAAGAAAAGAGTGTTTTCTGGGAGCGTTCTTCTTATCAGCAGCTCTGCTTCTTCCCATTCCTTTGGTTGACTACTGGCTGGTTGCGCCGGGCGTGTATGGCGAAGGGGCTCTTTCCGCACACATTTTATTAGATATCGTAACGGTAGCTACAATCCTGTTAGCCCTTGGTGTGGTTAGCGGTGGCGTGGCAGCACTGGTGACCCCACACCTCCGCCGCGTGTTTTTCGCAAGGCGGAATTCTTCGCTGTAATCGTTTTCTCATGACCTATCAGACAAAGAAAACGTTGATTTGGCCTCGGCATGCTGCATCGGCTCACCGGGAAAACCTATTCCAACGGCGACACCGCGATCAGCTACTTCTACGATCAGACCAGCTACAACGGCTTGGCCATCAGCAACGGCGTGGGGCGGCGGACGGGCATTAGCGACGAGGCGGGCAACCGGGTCGTGATCACCGACGAGCAGGTGTTAAGCGGGGAGGTGCAGGTGAGCTTAAGGGAGGACGGAGTGCTTTCGATCACCACTCCGCAGGGCACTTTCACCGCCGTGTTCTTTGACCCGACGCCGGCCACGGTATGGGTGATTCCCGATCCGCTTCCGGCTGGAGTAGCCGAGGCCCTGTCTCAGGCGGGGATTGCAGCCGAGGCAGGTATCAAGGGTGGAGCGAGTTTCATGGCTGGGAACGCTGCCTTGGCTGGCCTAGGCGCCGGCTTAGGACGTGTTGGAAGAGCCCTGCCGAGCCTCACCAACTTTCGCATCTTCCAAGGCACAAAGGTCGTAATCGATTTTGTACGACATCGAATCATGGAGTATAGACCTGGGCACATACCGCCGCCTGGCACCATGGAGCAAGTAAGACAGGCCGTCACGCGCGCATAGAAGCGGGATGGTATATCTGAAGGGCGACGGCATATTTGAGGGCGCCGCCCAAATCAACGGCGTTGCGGTCGGGTTCCGGGGCCGCTTCGTGGGTGGTGTGGCCCGAATCTCCACAGTGTTTACGAAGCTATGAAAACTACTCGAGGCCATTTGTACAGCTTACAAGGAGTGCCGAGGAGGCCACTCACCGCACAGGAGCAGGCCTGGGTGCACGAGATAGTTTCGGCCAATCCGGACTGGGCAGACGCGAACCTGGGCGAGCTGTTCGTTATCGCGGAGTGTACCTGTGGCTGCCAAAGCGTGATTTTCGAAGAGCCGCCCTTTGTGCAAAACCCAAAGTTTTTGGGGCGCCAGGCCATTGTCGGCGAGATAGACATACACTTTCGGGTTGACGACAAGGACGATTGGATGCTCGTTTTGCTGCACTTTACCGATGGAAAGCTGACGTATCTGGAAGTCGTTTGGTATAACTTCCCCGAGCCTGTGCCCAAGAACTGGACCGAGATAAACCGTATCGTTCGCACGGCAAGATAAGACGGACGCCCCAATGATGGCTTCCGGAGGGACCGGACTGGGCAGATCTTCCAAGCGCAACAGCCGTTGCCTCACTTTCCTAGCCTATACGTTTCGGCACGGTCACAGCGCCGAGACTCCTTCAACTCGGAGTTTCGGGCAGAATTTAAGCGGCGACCGTTCGCCTGACGAGGCATGTCGCTCAGCGGGCCGCACAACGAGAGATTTCTCAAGCCGAAATGAATGCTGCCGTCGAGAGTGCAAAGCAGGCGGGCAGGGTGGTTCAGCAAACAGGGAAATACGGCACTTCGCAGAATGTGTACCAGGGTACGAACGGCGTGACCGTCGTGGTGGAGACCGCTGGCAGAAATGCCGGAAAAGCAATCACTGTGTACCGACGGGGCGCGCCCTAGTGACACGAAGAGGATCCTAAATGACTGACCTGGTCGAAATGATTCGCGCCATCTTGAATCGTGAAGATATCGAAGGTCTCTTGGCAATCGGTGCGCCTCAAGACGAATATGATTCCGAGGCCGAGACGATTGGGCGAGCGATCGCAAGTGGAGACATCAAACCGCAGAAGCAGGAACTGGTTGAGTTTCTGAAACAGATTTGGCAGCAAAGCTTCGGTCCATTCTCCGAAGAGGAATGGCAGAAACGTGAAGATTCCATTGCACGCGTCGCACAGCAGATCTCTGAGGTCCTGTCAAGCAAGGGAACATGGGCAGGTACGAACTCGAAGGCAGAGAGCTGAGGCTGAAGCCCCGGTGAGTGAATGTTGGTTTTGCAGGCATTTTTTTTTGGAAAAGATCCACCGCCGAAACAAGCTACATCGGCTTGGCCATCAGCAACGGTGTGGGACGGCGCAGTAGTTCGAACCGGGTCTCGCCGACGACTATGTGATCCCGGCTCTCGTAGGGGGAATCGTCGGTGCCATCAGAGGGGGAATCCGAGGCCTGCTGGGCGCTGGCGCAAGCAACGCCGGGAAGGAAGCCGCCGCTGGTGCAGCCGCCGGGGTAGCCTCTGGTGCAGGTAGAGGAACCGGCCAAGTCTTGATCCAAGGCACGAAGGCCGCTGTTCGCGAAGCAATCGAGAAAGGCGCTGTAAGTTCGGCGCAAAGAGCTGCCGCGAAGAGTGCCATCAACAGGGCTGGAAACAACGCGACGGCCACGCTCCAGAAGCTCGCCGATGGCTCGATTAAAGTTATCACCCAGCGTCCGGGAGCTGTCAGCAGTTATCAATCGAGAAAGTGATTGATCTTGGCGATAGAACAATTTCTGTTGGAAAATATGCTTACGATGCTGCAGGAGCAGTCGTGAAGTATGAGCGCAAGTTCTAATCGCCGTGCCCTGACCAAGGAAGAAATCGCGGCTCTTGAGAGATTCGCGCGGCTGGAGATCTCTTTGGAGGAACTCCAGCGGCAGCTTGCGGGCGTGATGAAGTTCGATTTCCGGCCAGAACACAGATGGCTCGAACCGTATTTTGACCCACCTGACCCTCCTATTCGCATCGACAAGCAGCATATCAACAACGCACTCGACAAGAAAAGGCGTGGAGAGGTCACCGAACAAGAGCTCGCTGATTGGGCCTCGATGCTCCAGCTAAACGAAGCGTACGATTGGGAGGGAGAGGACGAGGACGAGATCGCAGAGTGGTTGTGGATGTTAGCGGATGACATACCAGCTAGCGGAAAAGGGTAAACCTGCCACAGACCTGCTAACGGCAACGGGCAGGGGCAAGGTTCGTGACTACGACACCCAAGCCCGCTTACTGCGACATGGCAAGCTGCATCTACGATGTGCGATCCCGCCATCTATCCCGAGTTACGTGGCCGAGTCACCTAAATTCACCGGCAAAGAACGCGACCCGGAGACAGGCCTCGATTACTTTGTGGCGAGATATTTCGGTGCAGGCCTCGGCCGTTTTCTCAGTCCGGACCCGGGTAGTGCCGGGGCGCATGAGGCCATTCCGCAGACGTGGAATGCATACACGTACGCCGGCAACAACCCTCTGAACGCGGTCGATCCGGACGGGTTGGACTACTACCTAATCGGCGGGGACCGGTGCGGGCATGAGGTCCGGTGCGACGACGAAGGTTTCGTGGTGGACGAGGCGGGCAACCGGGTCGTGATCACCGACGAGCAAGTGTTAAGCGGGGAGGTGCAGGTGAGCTTGGGGGAGGACGGAGTGCTTTCGATCACCACTCCGCAGGGCACTTTCACCGCCGTGTTCTTTGACCCTAACCCACTAACAATCACGGTCAGCCCGAGCTTCGAAGAACTGAAGCTGATGACGCTGGAAACTGCCGGGGAAATGGCTGACCTAGGCGTCAAGACTGCCATGGTCATGACTGCTCCGGCTTTCATCGCTGCTGGAGGTGCAGGGATCGCACTGGCGGGCGAAAGCGCTTCGATTATAAGCAGCGTTGTTTTCAGGCCAGTTACACCTAGTCCTCGCCAAGTTGCTTATGTGACTCGGATTCTCGTGCAGGGTGGACGAAAGGCGCTGGAAAAGGCGATTCGTTCATGGGAGCGATTACTTGCTGATGACATTGCGAAGCTTGATGCGGCTAGCCGAGCCGGCGGTCCTACGAGTTCCATTGAATCCGAAATTCGCAATTTTCAGGCATTGATCAAGGCGGCCAAAGACCTGTTGGGGAAAACGCCATGATCGTGTTTCCCTGGAAGCAGAAAAAAATTCTCACGAGCAGAAAGATGACCCAACTGGCGGAACGGCTTTCGAGATGTCCGGATGTGACGCGTTTCAATGAAGGTCGATGGAGAGAGGAGTGGGTTCTGGCTTACTGTTTCGACGGCATTGAAGATTCGGCACGCGATTTCTTGAATGACCATCTCCCCGGCATCATGCGATTGAATATCGAGGAAGAAGAGCTCACAAACTTGTTGGTGGTCGAAATCTTAGAGGATTTTCGCCATACGCTCTATCACATTCGAAAGCCCAGGTTCTACGGTTACCTTCAGAAGGAGGATAGTGCAAGGCTCTCCAAGGCGGGGCGCAACCAAACCGCACGCCCGCGAGAAGAACATGCAAGCTTGGCTGGATTGTTCAAGGAAGCCAGAAGCCGCGAGGATTTGACGGCACGGCTCGCCCGACTCCCGCAGGTCAAGCAGTATGACACGGACGACTGGAAGGAAGCGGAAGCGATCGTTGACTGCTTCGCCGGTGTGGCGGCGTCGTTCCGAGACTTGTTGGATGACCAGTTTCCAAAGCTGACGAAGCACAGACTTCGGCCCGAAGAGGCTTGCCATTTGCTTCTCCAGATTGGTGCGAATTTTCTGCGCATACTGAAGCACATCAAAGCCTCACAGTTTTACTGGTATCTGTTGGAACCTCTCGACCAAGAGTGGATAGAAAGACCGGGCTCCTGAACGCTTGGACGAGTGTTGTCGGGTTGGACGCTCTAGCTTAGAAGCTCTCCAAATGTCCCCGAACTCACACGGGGTACCACCGAGAAGGAAAGGAGATATGGAAACTCGTGGCGCTTTGATAGTAATTCAGAGGATTCAGCGTATCGCCTGCAGTAGGGAATTCTTACTGTCTCTGGCTGGGGGAGTCCTGCTGGTGTTCCTTAGCGATCGGGCGGTTTTGAGCAACCATGTCCATCTCCAGCAAGTCGGAGGCGCGATCCTGTTTCCCGGGTTTTTCATTTCGGTGCTGCTGTTCCCAGCAGAAATTCACGGCGGCGAAAGGCTCATTGTCAGCACGATTGTGATCAATGTGGCCCTCTACACAGGTCTGATTTACGCGGTTTGCCGGCTCTTGGCTAGAAGAAGGAAATCCGGTCCGGGGCAAGCGCATCAAGCCAGGTGAGGGGGAGCGGGGCGGTGTTCTACTACTTCGCCGACCACCTCGGCAGCTCGCGTGTGGTGACCAACGCCACCGGCCAGATTTTCGATGACTCCGACCACTATCCCCTTGGCCGCGCGTGTGTTGTGATGAACGCGACCGGCGCGATCCAGGACGAGTCGGACTACTACCCGTTTGGCGGGGAGCGCGTCGTTGCCGCGGGCAGCGGCAACGCCTACAAATTCACCGGCAAAGAACGCGACAGCGAAAGCGGTTTAGATAACTTTGGAGCAAGGTATTTCGGGTCAACCATGGGCAGGTTCCAAAGCCCTGATCCACAGAATGCTGGAGCTTTCATCCAGGACCCGCAGAGTTGGAATGCGTATGCGTACGCGAGAAACAACCCGCTCCTCTTTGTTGATCCTGACGGGAGAACGTATTGTCAAGTCGAAACGGACGAGGAAGGAAAAGAAACCCTCGTCAATTGTATTTCAGATGAGGAGTACAAGAAGGACCCTCGTAAGTACGACGAGCTCGGATACATCCGTGTGGTCATGGACACGACCGTTGTCGCGGAGTCCGAACCAGAACCAGGTCCGGACCCAGCCTGGTGGGATCTGCCGGGCCAATGGTTCGTGTCTTTCGTCGATTGCTTCTTAAACGAGAGCGCCGGTGGATGCGCCCGCTTCGCGTGGGACACCCTTAGCAGCGGACTGGCCGCGTTGCCTCTGGTTAAGACTGGCGGCGGTGCAGTTCTTATCTTCGGCTCGGGATCCAGACTGGGGCAAGTCGCCAACATAGTTTCGAAGGCCAATTCGGCAGTCGGGAATCAGGCGATTCACGGCGTAGAGCAGGCTGTTGCCGCCGAAGCTGCCGAGTCCTTTCTTGGACCGGGAGCTCAGCCCCTCATCCAAAACTTTGGTTCCCGAGCGGGGCAAGTCGTAGGGCAAAAGAGTGCGGACGGCTTGAGGATTGTTCGGTGGGATCTAAATGCGGCCAAGCCCCATTTGAACTTTCAGAATCTCCAGACCGGCGGCAACCTCCACGTCTATGTGAGGTGACAACAAATGGCAGAAGAAACTCTGATAGAACTGCTCAAAAAGCTGGTCAACAAGAAAATCCGTGTCACAACGACGACGGGGGAGACTTACGTTGCTATCCTACTGCACGTTGACGAGGAACATCGAGATGTCGTCCACGAAATCCTCTCAACTGACCGACCTGAGCGTTACGAAAAGATGGGCACGTCAGTGCCCGGCTGGTACGTGACGCCCTTTGAGTACATTGCACATGTCTGCGAGGACGACCAGGATACAAGCATACGGTGAGGCCTGGAGATGCTGCACCGGTCGGTAGTCCGCTTCCCCGTAGTTGCTGTTGGTTAACCCAGAGCAGCCTGGGGGCGACGCGGTTCTCACGATCGGCTCAGGACCCAGACTGTGGCAGGTGGCCAACATAGTTTCGAAGGCGAATTCGGCAGTCGGGAATCAGGCGATTCACGGCGTAGAGCAGGCTGTTGCCGCCGAAGCCGCCGATGCCTTTCTCGGGGCTGGGGCTAGGCCTTTTTTCCAACACTATGGCTCCCGAGCAGGGCAGCAAATCGGAATCAAGAGCGCCGACGGCACCAAGCTCGTGATTTGGGACCTGCACAAAGCTCAGCCTCATCTGAATTTTCGTAACACTCTTACCGGCGGGAACTTGCACGTTTATGTTAAGTGAGAAGCAAGATGAAAGCGGACGTGTTGGCATTCCTAAAAAGCAAGCTTAATCGAACGATTCAAATCACGACAACCGAGCAGGAAACTCTTGTCGCAATAGTTCGTGTCGTAGACGAAGAAGAGAGATATGTGATTCTTGACCTTCTTTCTACGAACCAGCCAGAGCGTTACGAAAGGATGGGAAGGCCGGTCCAGGCCACGTATCTGCTCCCGTTCGAGTTCATCGAAAGCGTGCAAGAGCTTCCCCGAGGCCTT
>Ga0101945_1002261_pt1 | contig 14254 bp, 11 predicted proteins | sample DewCreD2012metaG_2_FD_75246 | JGI IMG/M metagenome (GOLD analysis project Ga0101945, IMG submission 75246) | Hot spring sediment bacterial and archeal communities from British Columbia, Canada, to study Microbial Dark Matter (Phase II) - Dewar... ... | reverse complement strand
CCGGCGAGGTCAGCAGGAGCTCGATGGTGCCGGTCCGCCGCTCCTCGGCCACGAGGCGCATAGTCAGGGCCGGACCGACGAGCAGGAGCAGTGTCGTGACGTTGTAGAAGAGATAGCGCATGGTCGCCTCGCGGGAGTAGTAGAGGATGACCCAGAACAGGTACCCGGCGACCAGCAGGAACACAGCGGTGACGGCATGGGCGATGGGCGATGTGAAGTAGCTCGCCAGCTCGCGTCTGGCGATCAGCCACGTGTTCTTCATCGACCTTCACCTCCTTGGCGGCGAGGGGCCGGTGTGGGCCTGTCGGCCTGGCCCGCCGGTTCGGTGGCAGCATCCTCCGTTGTCAGGGTCAGGAAGATCTCCTCAAGGCTCATGCCGACCGGGCGAAGCTCGAGGAGCCCCCATCCGTGCTGGACCACCGCCTCGGCGATCTTGGGCCGCGGGTCGCCGTCGAGGGCCGACTCGATCTCGTAGCGGCCGCTCTCTTTCTCGTTGACCCTCAGGACCCCCGCGATGCTCTGAAGGACGGAGGCGGTCTCGCGCGTCGGGCGCGCGACCTGGACCAAGAGCTGCTGAGCGCCGCGCAGGCGGGCGGTCAGGCGCTCGGGTGTATCCTCGGCCACGAGGCGGCCCTTGTTGATGATCATGACCCGCTCGCAGACCTGGCTGACCTCGGGGAGGATGTGGGTGCTGAGGATAATCGTGCGTTTGCCCCCGAGGCTCTTGATGAGGTTGCGCACCTCGATGATCTGGCGCGGGTCGAGGCCGATGGTAGGCTCGTCGAGGATCAGCACCTCGGGGTCGTGGATCAGCGCCTGCGCGAGCCCGACCCGCTGCCGGTAGCCCTTGGAAAGCTTGCCGATCAGCGTATCCCGCCGGTCGGCGACGCCGCAGGCCTCCATCGCCTGCATGGCTGCGCGGGTGGGCCTGGCAACTCCGCGGAGGGCGGCCATGTACTCGAGGTAGGCGCTGACGGTCATCTCGGGGTACAGCGGCACCGTCTCTGGGAGGTAGCCGATACGCCTGCGGACCTCGAGCGAGTTCTCGGTGACGTCATAGCCGGCAACGCGGGCCCTGCCCGCAGAGGGCGGCATGTAGCCGCTCAGGATGCGCATGGTGGTTGTCTTGCCGGCGCCGTTGGGTCCCAGAAAGCCGAGGATCTCGCCCTGGCGGACGCTGAAGCTGAGATCGTCGATGGCTGTCACGTCGCCATAGCGCTTGGTCAGATGCTCAACCTCAATCATACGGAACCTCCTGTGCCTGCCAGGGGTTAGCTGGCGGCGGATTCTACTTGGCGGGTAGTGCAAAGTCAAAAGGGGGATATACCCTTGTGGACAAGAGCCTGGAATTGCGGTAGAATTCCGCGAAGCAGGGAGGGAGGTGCCTGGCGCATGGGAGAGTTGGAGCAGCTGGCCGCCGAGATCGCGCAGTGTCAAAAGTGCCCCCTGGGCCGGGGGCGCACCCACACCGTACCCGGCGAGGGGCCCGCGGATGCCCGCCTGATGTTCATCGGCGAGGCACCGGGCTTTCATGAAGACCGGCTCGGGAGGCCGTTCGTCGGCCCGGCCGGGCAGTTCCTCGAAGAGCTGCTGCGCTCGATCGGGATGACCAGAGACCAGGTCTACATCTGCAACGTCATCAAGTGCCGCCCCCCCAACAACCGCGACCCCCTGCCCGAGGAGATCGAGGCCTGTCGCCCCTACCTCGACCGCCAGATCGAGGTCGTGCGGCCCCGCGTCATCGCCACCCTCGGCCGTTACTCGATGGCCCGCTATCTCCCCAACGCCTCAATCTCGCAGGTCCACGGTCGGCCCCGGCGGATCGGGGACGTTATCGTGCTGCCTCTGTTTCACCCGGCAGCCGCTCTGCATCAACCGCGGTACAAGGCAGCCATCGAGCAGGATTTTCTCAAGATCCCCGAGCTGCTCCGCGAGGCAGCGCCGGAGGAAGATCGATCACAGGCCGGAGCGGAGCAACTGAGCCTGTTCTAGAGGCGCCGCTGGCGCCTGAGGATGGAGCCTTGCTGCGGTCCCCACGGCCTGTTCTTGCATAGGATAAGAGAGCCGGTTTTTGCCCCGGGCCGGTCGGCCCGAGGCGGCCGGCTGTTGGTACCCGGCTGGTGCGTGTCTATCCTGGAGGGACGATTGGGAGACCAGAGCGTACGCATCATTCCCCTCGGCGGCCTTGGCGAGATCGGCCGCAACATGATGGTGCTCGAGTACGATGACAACCTGATCGTGATCGACGCGGGCCTGATGTTCCCCGAGAACGAGATGCTCGGGGTCGACATTGTCATCCCCGACATGCGCTATGTCATCGAGCGGCGCCAAAAGCTGCGAGGGATCATCGTTACCCATGGGCACGAGGACCACACCGGCGCCTTGCCCTTCCTGCTGCGGAAGGTCTGGGCGCCGGTCTACGCCACACCGCTGACGCAGGGCCTCATCGAGGTCAAGCTTCGCGAGCACAATCTGCGGGATGTCGAGTTCAAGCCTATCCGCATCGAGACGCCTATCTCACTGGGCCCGTTCGAGGTCGAGTTTTTCCGGGTGACCCACTCGATCCCGGACGGGGTCGGTCTGGCCATCCGCACGCCGATCGGCACGATCGTGCACTCTGGCGACTTCAAGTTCGACTACAGCCCGGTCGACGGTCAGCGCCCGGATTTTGCCAAGCTGGCGGACCTGGGGCGGGCGGGAGTGCTTCTCCTTCTTGGGGACAGCACCAACGCCGAGACGCCCGGCTATACCCCGTCCGAGCAAGAGGTCGGCCAGACCTTTGAGCGGCTGTTTGCCAAGGCGCCGGGGCGGGTCCTGGTCGCGACCTTTGCCTCGAACATCTCTCGGGTGCAGCAGGTGATCGACACGGCCGGCCGTTACAACCGGAAGGTTGCTGCCGTCGGCCGCACCATGGTCAACAACGTCCGGGTTGCGATGGAGTTGGGCTGCCTGCGGGTGCCCGACGGGCTGCTGCTATCGGTAGAGGACATCAACCGTCTGCCGCCGCGGCAGGTGGCGATCGTGTGCACGGGGAGCCAGGGTGAGCCGACGTCGGCGCTGGTGCGCATGGCCTACAACGACTATCGGGCGGTGAGCCTGATGCCGGGCGACACGGTGATCGTGTCGGCGCGGCCGATCCCGGGCAATGAAGAGTTTGTCAACCGCACTATCAACAACCTCTTTCGGCTCGGCGCCAACGTGTACTACGACGAGCTGCTGGATGTGCACGTCTCGGGGCATGCCGCGCAGGAGGAGCTCAAGCTGCTCCTGAACCTCCTGCGGCCCCGCTTCTTCGTGCCGATCCATGGCGAGTACCGGCACCTCGTGCTGCATGCCGGCCTTGCAGAAAAGGTCGGCATCCCGCCGCAGAACATCGTCGTCATGGAAAGCGGCGAGGTGCTCGAGCTCACGCGCACCTCGGCACGGGTGGTGGACCGGGTCGCCGAGGGCTATGTGTTCGTGGACGGCCGCGGGGTCGGCGATGCCGGCGAGGCGGTCCTCGAGGATCGGCGTATCCTCTCCCAGAACGGCTTTCTGGTGGCCAGCGTGACGGTCGACAGCAAGACGGGGAGAATCCTTGCCGGTCCGGAAGTGGTGACCCGCGGGCTGGTGTACAGCCAGGAAGCCGACGAGTTCATCGAGGGCGCCCGGGAGGTGGTGGAAGAAGTGGTCCGGGTGGCCTCGCCCTCCGAGCTGCGCGGGCGCATCCGCGAGAGCCTGATCGACTATGCCTACAACGAGATCGGACGGCGGCCGCTGGTGGTGGCGCTGGTGATGGAGGTATAGGGGCTCGTGAGCGCCGGCGCCCGGTCGGTGGCTGGGGCGCCTCGAGGCCGAGTCGCCGTGGTGTCGCTCGCCTTTGGGCCAAGCTTGCGCGACTTGGGACACAGCCGAATGTCCGATATCGTCGGTCTTGGGCCACTGCTCGTCCGACCATGCCGGGCAGACGTAGCCCGTTGCCGCATGGCAGGAACCGCCACGACTGCGCGAACACCTCGGCCCAGCCCCCGAAGGGGGCTTTCCTCTTTCAGCCCGACGCTTGAGCGTCGGGCGGCAAAGGCCCGCTACGCGCGCGGCATCGCGCGGGGCTGAAAGCCCCGCGCTAAAAGGGATAAGCCCCTTCGGGGCTGGGTCCTTGAAACCTCTCTCTGCGACCACGGTCCCGTAGCCCCCGGCGGGACTGTGATGGAAACAACCGACAAGACCAAGCGTGCACAGGGGAGGCGATGGACCCTGGCCGGTACAAGCTCGCCCGCAGACAGGACTGCACCTGGTGGTCCGCGCCGGTTTGACACCCTCGCCGAGGCGTGATACACTAGCCTCAGATCATGCGCATTCTACTGCGCCTTGGGAGCACGCTGTACGTGATGCACTCTGAACCCGCCTGCGGAACCAAGGGCTTGCGACGAGTGAGGCGAAACCGGCTTCGGATGTGAAGTCCGGATCGTTCCGCGTGGGCCGCGATCAGCGTTGATTGAGCCAGCTTTCCGGGCTTCCGGGAAGCTGGCTTTTTCATGGGTTGCAGCCGGCGGGTGCGGAGGCAGGTACAGTCGCAGGCGAAGGCAGCAGGGGTAGCACCCGAGCGAGGGAAAGGTCCGATGATCAGGGTTGGGGTTTTCGGCGCAACGGGCTATGCAGGCTATGAGCTGGTGCAGCTCTTGCGGGGGCACCCCGATGTGCACGTGGACATCTTTCCGACGCCTATCCGTGCTTCGATAGCCTCGAGCTCGTGTGCGCCGAGGAGGCGCCGCTGGGCGAGGTCGACTGCGTCTTTTGCTCGCTGCCCCATGGCGCGTCGATGGGCACGGTGCAGCGCGCGCGGCGGGCCGGGGTGCGCGTGATCGACCTGTCGGCAGACTTTCGCCTGGCGAGCGCCGAGCTCTACCAGAGGTGGTATCGGGTGCCCCACGAGGCGCCGGGGCTCCTTGCCGAGGCGGTCTATGGCCTGCCCGAGCTGCACAGGGAGCGCATCCGCGACGCGGGCCTCGTGGCCAACCCCGGGTGCTATCCCACGAGCGTTATCCTCGGCTGCTACCCCCTGGCGCGCGCCGGGCTGCTCGCGGATGGACACGTCATCGCCGATTCCAAGTCGGGAGTATCCGGGGCCGGGCGTAGCCCGAGCCTGACGACGCACTTTTGCGAGGCGAATGAGAACCTCTCGCCATACAACGTGGGGCATGTGCACCGGCACGTGCCCGAGATGGAGCAAGAGCTGGCCCGCGTGGCAGGCCGGCCGGTGCACGTGACCTTTGTGCCGCATCTCGTGCCGGTGAACCGCGGGATGCTCACCACGCTCTATGTGCGCGTGACGCCCGGACAGGACCTGGCGAGCCTGCGCAGGCTGTACGAGGAGGCCTATGCTGCCGAGCCGCTGGTACGGGTGCTGCCGGAGGGCAAGGTCGCGACCATGCGCTGGGCGGAGCACACCGACCGCTGTGTCCTGTCGCTGCACGACACGGGTCATCCGGGTGAGCTCGTGGTCGTCTCGGCCATCGACAATCTGGGCAAAGGCGCGGCCGGGCAGGCGGTGCAGAACATGAACCTGATGTTCGGACTGCCGGAGGTTGCCGGGCTGAGGGTGTAGCTATCCCGAGGGTGGCCTGATTGTGGGGGGCGAGGCCGGGATGTCTGAGATCGTAGTGCTCAAGATCGGCGGCAACGAGGTCGATGACGATGCGTTCCTCAGCGGCCTGGCGAGGACGGTCGCGGCGCTGCGGAGCCGGTTCGCGCCGGTGGTGGTGCACGGCGGAGGGAAGGAGATCGCCCGCCTGCAGCAGGCACTGGGGTTGGAGCCCCGCTTCATCGACGGGCTGCGGGTGACCGACGCGGAGACGCTGGCCCTGACCGAGATGGTGCTTTCTGGGGCGGTGAACAAGCGGCTGGTAGCCCGCTTCCTCGCCCATGGCGTGCCGGCCGTCGGCCTGAGCGGCGTCGACGGCGGGCTGCTGCGGGCAAGGCGCCTGGTGCACCCCTCGGGTGACCTGGGCTGGGTGGGCGAGGTCACGGAGGTTGACCCGACCCTGCCCCGGCTGATCCTGGGGCAGGGGATGGTGCCGGTGGTCTCGCCGGTGTCCCTGGGGCCGGAGGGCCGCTCCTACAACGTCAACGCCGACCATGCGGCGGCTGCGCTCGCCCGGGCGCTCGGCGCGCGGAGCCTGGCGTTTGTGACCAACGTGCCGGGGGTGCTCGCCGGCGGCCGCGTGGTCGAGCGGCTCCTCGCCGGCGAGGCGGAGCGCTGGATCGCGCAGGGCGTGATCTCGGGGGGCATGGTGCCCAAGGTGCGGGCAGCGCTCGACGTGGTCTCCTCGGGCGTGCCCGAAGTGAAGATAGTCGACCTCGACGGTTTGCAGACCGGTGGCGGGACGAGGGTCATCGCCGGCATGCCGGCCTCTGACCGGCCGTAGCTTTCAGAAAGGCTGAGGCAGTGGAAGCAGACGAGATCATCCGGCTGGAGCAGCGGTACGTTCTGGGCACCTACAAGCGCGCCCCTTTCGTCCTCGAGCGGGGTGAGGGCGCCTACCTCTACGACACGCGGGGTCGGCGGTATCTGGACATGGTGGCCGGAATCGCCGTCAACGCCCTCGGCTATGGCGATGCCGAGGTTCTCGGAGCGATGGCCGCGCAGGCCCGGCGGCTGATGCACGTCTCCAACCTCTACCACACCGCGCCGCACGCGCTACTCGCCCGCGACCTGGTCGAGTGCTCCTTTGCCGACCGGGTCTTTTTCTGCAACTCGGGCACCGAGGCAAACGAGGCTGCGCTCAAGTTCGCCCGCAAGTGGCAGCGGGTCAATCGCCCCGGAGAGGACCGGAGCGAGATCATTGCTTTCACCGGCTCCTTCCACGGGCGCACCATGGGGGCGCTCTCGGTCACACACCGCGAGAAGTATCGGACTCCCTTTGAGCCGCTGCTGCCGGGCGTGCGCTTTCTCCCCTTCAACGATGTTGCCGCAGCTCGCCGCGGCATCGGCCCGCAAACGGGCGCGGTGATCGTGGAGCCGCTGCAGGGGGAGGGTGGTGTCAACCCTGCCACGTCAGAGTTCCTGCAGGCGCTCCGCGACTCTTGCGACGCCCATGGGGCGTTGCTCATCTTCGACGAGGTCCAGTGCGGCCTCGGACGCACCGGCACGCTCTGGGCTTATGAGCCCTCCGGGGTGACGCCGGACCTGATGACCCTGGCCAAGCCCCTCGGGGGCGGCCTGCCCCTCGGCGCAACCCTGCTCACCGAGCGTGTGGCGGCTGCCATCGCCCCCGGGGATCACGGGAGCACCTTTGCTGCCAACCCCGTCGTCTGCGAGGTGGCCCGTGTCGTTCTGTCGCGGATTACGGCGCCCGGGTTTCTCGAGGACGTCCGGCGGCGCAGCGCCTACCTCGAGGAGCGTCTGAGGGAGTTGCAGCGGCGTCACCGGCTGGTGGTGGAGGTTCGCGGTCGTGGGCTGATCTGGGGCGTGGAGCTATCGGTCGACGCTGCGCCGCTGGTCACTGCCGGGTACGAGCGGGGCCTCATCGTGACGACTGCAGGCGAGCGCGTGTTGCGGATCGTGCCGCCTCTCGTGGTCAACGAGGCGCAGATCGACGAGGCAGTGACGATCATCGACGGCCTCCTGACCGAGGCCGCGCGACCAGAGGCATAGATGGTAAAGACGGAAAGAGCCCTCCAGGGGGCGGATGGGACCCTGGCACCGGCGGAGGCTTCGGCGGTCATCGTGCGGCCGGCCGTGGTCGCCGACGTCGAGGCCATGGCGGAGCTGATCAACACCTTTGCGGCACGGGGCGAGATGCTCCCCAAGTCGCTCAATCAGGTCTATCAGAATGTGCGGGACTTTGTAGTGGCCGAGCAGGGCGGGCGGATGATTGGCTGCGGCGCACTGCACGTCCTCTGGGGGAACCTCGGCGAGATCCGGTCGCTGGCGGTGGAGGAACCCAGCCGTCGGCGCGGGATCGGCAGCCGGATCGTCCGGGCTCTGCTCAGCGAGGCGCGACAGCTTGGCCTGCCGCAGGTCTTTGCGCTGACCTACAAGCCGCGCTTTTTCCAGGCGCTCGGCTTCAGGGTTGTCGACCGCGAGCTGTTGCCGCGCAAGATCTGGGTCGACTGTATCGACTGCGTTCGGTTTCCGCAGTGTGACGAGGTAGCCGTGATCCTGGACCTCGAGGTGACGACGTGATCCGTCGGCCGCGTGTGCAGGACGTGCCCCGGATGGTGGAGATCATCAACGCCCGCGCCGCGCGCGGTGAGATACTGCCGCGCTCCCAGAACCACGTGTACCAGAACATCCGCGACTTCTTAGTGATGGAGCATGAGGGCGCTGTGGTCGCCTGTGGGGCGATGCACGTGCTGTGGCGCGACCTTGGGGAGATCCGGGCACTGGCCGCCGCGCCCGAGGCGCCGGAGGGCTGCGAGGAGGCGATCGTGCGGGCGTTGTTGGAGGAGGGGCGCCGGCTCGGCCTGGCGCGGATCTTTGCCTTCACCTACTTCCCGGACTTTTACATGAGCCTGGGATTCGTGCAGGCACCGCGGGAGAGCCTGCCCCGGGTAGCCTGGCGGGAGTGCATCGACTGCGTCAAGTTTCCGGCGTGCGACGAGACGACCGTCGTGATCGACCTCTGAGCCCGGAATACCCTTCGGGCCGTGTTTGCGAGAGATGAGGGCAGCTTGGACGCACTGCTTGCACTGGAGGATGGCACCGTCTTCACCGGGCGCTCCTTTGGGGCGCGCGGGGAGCGGGTTGGCGAGGTTGTCTTCAATACGAGCCTGAGCGGGTACCAGGAGGTCCTGACCGACCCCTCCTATCGCGGCCAGATGGTCGCCATGACCGCGCCGCAGATCGGGAACACGGGCATCAATGACGAGGACATGGAGTCCGAACGCCCCCAGGTGGAGGCGTTTTTTGTGCGACAGGTGTCGCCATTGGCCAGCAACTGGCGCGCCCGCAAGGACCTCGGGCAGTTCCTTCGCGAGCACGGCATCGTGGCGCTCAGTGACGTGGATACCCGCGCCCTGACCCGGCATGTGCGGGCCTTTGGCGCCATGAAGGCGGCCGTCTCGACGGAGGACCTCTCGCCGGAGTCGCTGATCGCCAAGGCCAAGGCAGCACCGGACATCTCCTCGCGGAACCTGGTGTGCGAGGTCTCCTGCCGGGCGCCCTTCGAGTGGAAGGCGGGCCTGCCTATCGGCTGGGGCGAGCCTCCGCCGCCGGCGCGGCGCCACATCGTGGTCGTTGACTGCGGAGTCAAGCGCTCGATCCTCTGCCAGCTGGTCCAGGGCGGGTCACGGGTGACGGTGGTCCCCTGGAATACGCCGGCAGCGGAGCTCATGGCGCTGGAGCCTGATGGCATCCTGCTCTCCAACGGGCCGGGGGATCCGGCGAGCGTCGGCGAGCTGGCTGAGACGGTTCGCGAGCTCTTGGGGCGGCGTCCGATCCTCGGCATCTGCCTCGGGCATCAGCTCCTGGGGCTGGCGCTCGGGGCGCGCACCTTCAAGCTGCGCTTTGGGCACCATGGGGGCAATCAGCCGGTCAAGGACCTGGCGACCGGTCATGTGGACATAACGGCGCAGAACCATAACTATGCGGTTGATGCCGGCTCGCTCGACGAGGGCGAGGTCCGCGTGACGCACATCAACCTCAACGACCGCACGGTTGAGGGGATGCGGCACCGGCGGCTGCCGATCCTCAGTGTGCAGTACCATCCCGAAGCCGGGCCGGGCCCTCACGATGCGCTGGGGCTCTTTGGAGAGTTCTGCCGGCTGGTAGACGAGTGGTGGGAGGAGCGGCGCGTGCGCGTCGCCGGGCTCTAGCACAGCCGCATACACAGGGGTGACCAGCTTTGCCAAAACGGACTGATCTGCACAGCATCCTCATCATCGGCTCGGGTCCGATCGTCATCGGGCAGGCCTGCGAGTTCGACTACTCGGGCACCCAGGCCGTCAAGGCCCTCAAGGAGGAGGGCTACCGCGTCATCCTCGTCAACTCGAACCCGGCCACGATCATGACCGACCCCGATCTGGCCGACCGCACCTATGTGGAGCCTCTGACCGCTCCCGTGATCGAGCAAATCATCGCCCGCGAGCGGCCAGATGCGATACTGCCGACCGTGGGCGGGCAGACGGCACTGAACCTCGCCGTCGAGTTGGCCGATAGCGGCGTGCTCGAGCGCTACGGGGTCTCTCTCATCGGCGCCCGGCCGGAGGCGATCCGCATCGCCGAGGACCGGCGCCTCTTTCGCGAGACGATGGTCAGCATCGGCCTCGAGGTCCCGCAGAGCGGCCTGGCCGGCTCGGTTGAGGAGGCGCGCCGGATCGCCCGCGACCTCGGGTTCCCTCTTATCGTACGTCCTTCCTTCACCCTTGGGGGCACGGGAGGCGGCATCGCCTACAACGCCGAGGAGCTGGCCGAGACGGTGCGTCGCGGCCTCGACCTGAGTCCGGTGCATCAGGTGCTCGTGGAGCAGTCGGTGCTTGGCTGGAAAGAGTTCGAGCTGGAGGTCATGCGGGACCTGGCGGACAATGTGGTCGTCATCTGCTCCATCGAGAATGTGGACCCGATGGGCGTGCACACCGGCGACTCGATCACCGTGGCGCCGGCCCTAACACTGACGGACCGCGAGTATCAGCGCCTGCGGGACATGGCTATTCGCGTCATCCGCGCCGTCGGTGTCGAGACGGGTGGCTCCAACATCCAGTTTGCCGTGCACCCTGAAACGGGCCGGGTGGTCGTGATCGAGATGAACCCGAGGGTCTCCCGCAGCTCGGCCCTCGCCTCCAAGGCGACGGGCTTTCCCATCGCCAGGATCGCGGCCAAGCTGGCGGTGGGCTATACCCTCGACGAGTTGCCCAACGACATCACCCGCCAGACACCGGCCTCCTTCGAGCCAACGATCGACTATGTCGTCGTCAAGGTGCCGCGCTGGAACTTTGAGAAGCTGCCCAACGCCGACCCCACCCTCGGGACACAGATGAAGTCGGTCGGCGAGGCCATGGCCATCGGGCGGACGTTCCAGGAGGCGCTCCAGAAGGCGCTGCGCTCGATGGAGGACGGGCGGGCCGGCTTTGGCGCCGACGGCAGCGAGGATCGCATCGACCCCGAGCAGCTCCGGGTCAAGCTCTCCATTCCCACGCCCGAGCGGCTGCTCTACGTCCGCTATGCCCTGCAGAGTGGCTGGTCGGTAGATGCGGTAGCCGGACTGACCCACATCGACCCCTGGTTCCTCGCCCAGATGGACGAGCTGATCAACCTCGAAGGGCGCCTGCGCGCCTTTACGCTCGAGAACGTCCCCCCGCGGCTCCTGCGCGAGGCCAAGCGGGCCGGTTTCTCCGACCGCCAGCTGGCCCGGCTCCTATCCGTCCCCGGTCAGGGGGCACAGCCGGCGCTTGCCGTTCGTCGCCGGCGGCTGGAGCTGGGGATACGCGCCGTGTACAACCGGGTTGATACCTGCGGCGCCGAGTTCGAGGCCTATACGCCGTACCTCTACTCGACCTATGAGAGCGCCTGCGAGGCGGCGCCGAGCAGGCGCCGCAAGGTCATGATCCTCGGCAGCGGGCCCAACCGCATCGGTCAGGGGATCGAGTTCGACTACTGCTGCTGCCATGCGGCCTTTGCCCTGCGGGAGCTGGGCATCGAGTCCATCATGGTCAACTGCAACCCCGAGACGGTCTCTACCGACTATGACACCTCGGACCGGCTGTACTTCGAGCCGCTGACCCTGGAGGATGTGCTCAATATCGTCGAGGTCGAGCAGCCGGAGGGCGTGATGATCCAGTTCGGCGGCCAGACCCCCCTCAAGCTGGCCCTCGACCTTGAAGCGGCCGGGGTGCGGATTCTCGGCACGTCGCCGCGCTCGGTGGATCTGGCCGAGGACCGCAAGCTGTTTGGCGCCTTGCTCCGGGAGCTGGGCATCCCGCAGCCGGAGGGAGGTGTGGCAACCTCCGGCGAGGAGGCGAGGCTGGTGGCCTCGCGCATCGGCTACCCGGTGCTGGTGCGGCCCTCCTATGTCCTCGGCGGCCGCGCGATGGCCATCGTGTACGACCAGGCGGGGCTGGATCGCTACATGCGCGAGGCGGTCGAGGCCTCTCCGGACCACCCGGTGCTGATCGACCGTTTCCTCGAGGACGCCTTTGAGGTCGACGTCGACGCCGTGTCGGACGGCACCGACGTGGTGATCGCCGGCATCATGGAGCAGATCGAGCTGGCAGGCGTTCACTCGGGCGACAGTGCCTGCGTCATCCCGACCTACATGGTCAAGCCTGAGCACCTCGAGACGATGCGCTGCTACACCCGCGAGTTGGCCCGGGCGTTGGGTGTGGTTGGACTGATGAACGTGCAGTACGCCATCAAAGATGACGTGGTGTACGTGCTGGAGGTGAACCCGAGGGCCTCGCGCACCGTGCCGTATGTGAGCAAGGCGACCGGCGTGCCCTGGGCGAAGGTCGCCACGCGGGCCATCATGGGCCAGAGCCTCGCCGAGCAGGGGATTCGGGGAGAGGTTCCGGTGCAGGGATACTTTGTCAAGGAGGTGGTCCTTCCCTTCGTCAAGTTTCCGGGGATGGACACCCTTCTCGGACCGGAGATGCGCTCGACCGGCGAGGTGATGGGCGTGTCCGATCACTTTGGCTGGGCCTATGCCAAAGCCCAGATGGGGGCAGGCTGCTCCCTGCCGCTGGAAGGGACCGTCTTTGTCAGCGTCAACGACAACGACAAGCCGACGGTCGTGCCCATCGCCCGTGAGCTCGCGGCCCTCGGCTTTCGTCTGCTGGCAACGCGCGGTACCGCCCGGTACCTGCAGGCGCGCGGCCTCGAGGTGCAGGCGATCGACAAGGTCGGCGAGGGGCGCCCCAACCCGGTGGACTATATCGTGAACGGGGAGATCCAGCTTATCATCAACACGCCAACCGGCAAGACGGCCTTTGTGGACCGCGGCGTCATCCGCCGCGCCGCCGTCGCCTATGGCGTGCCTACTCTGACCACCCTCTCGGCCGCATCTGCTGCTGTGCAGGCGATCCGTGCCATGCGGGCAGAGCCACTGGCAGTGCGCAGCTTGCAGGAAGTCCGGACTCGCATAAACTAGGGCTGCCAGAGGGCGAGAACCTGGCTGGCCGTCCAGGTGTCTCCCCTGAGCTGGAAGGCTACCTCGGCGCCGCAGGAGCCCTGGGGTGCCCTGCCGGCATCGCGGGTGGCCTTGCTGATCGCCCAGACAAGTGACAGGCGCACCCTGGCCCTATCGTCCTGGAGCTCGACGCGATCGAAGCGCAGGTAGAGATAGTCCCCCTCGCGGTTGGCCCGAGCGCGTATGGCACCGGAGTCCAGGAGCGTGACCGTGCGGCCGGGGAGCGAGAGCCGGCGACTGGCCGGGGAGCCATCGTCCTGGACGACAATGGTGGTATAGCGCGAGAGCATGTGACCGTCTGGGAAGGCGCAGTCGATCCCCGGCGGCTGCTGGCCGAGGACGGCCCACTCCAGCATGGTCTGACGCAGTGCGATCTCTTGCCGGAGCTGGGGCGAATCGGGGGGAGAAGCACAGGCTCCGGCAAGGACAAGGAGCGCAAGCGGCAGGAGAATACCGCAAAGGGGCCTGCGCATCATGGGTCGGGCCTCCGTGGGGCGTGGTGTGATCAGGTAGCGAGAATGATACCAGAGACCTGCCTGCGGTCCAAAACGCCGCTGGCAGGGGCAGGCTGGACCAGGTGAGGGGAGGCGATCCTTGAGTCGGCCGGTGGTTGTGCTCTCCCAGCCGATGCATGCAGATGCTGTGGCGCGCCTCGAGCAAGAGGCTGAGGTGCGTGTGTCCCCGGGCTGGGACGAGCAGTCGCTCATCGCCGCGCTGCGCGATGCCGATGCCCTGATCATGTTGGGGACCGGGCGGGTGACGCGCCGGGTGATCGCGGCGGCGCCAAGGCTGCGCATCATCGCCCGCCATGGGACGGGTACCGACAACGTCGACCTCGACGCGGCTCGCGAGCGCGGCATCATTGTGACCAACACCCCCGATGCTACCACCGCTTCGGTGGCCGAGCACACTGTAGGGCTGCTGCTGGCCGTGTCCCGGCGCATTGCTCTGGCGGATAGGGGCCTGCGGGCCGGGAACTGGGGAGTGCGCGGGCGCTGCCTGGGGCTTGACCTGGCGGGTCGGACGCTTGGCGTGGTTGGCTTTGGGCGCATCGGCCGGCGCGTGGCCACGATCTGCCATGACGGACTGGGGATGAGGGTGGTATACCATGACCTTCAACCACCCCCGACCGGGTGGGACTGGGCGGAACGCTT
>Ga0101945_1002258_pt1 | contig 14269 bp, 15 predicted proteins | sample DewCreD2012metaG_2_FD_75246 | JGI IMG/M metagenome (GOLD analysis project Ga0101945, IMG submission 75246) | Hot spring sediment bacterial and archeal communities from British Columbia, Canada, to study Microbial Dark Matter (Phase II) - Dewar... ... | reverse complement strand
TCCCCGACGAGCACCTCCCCTCCCCCGTGGACGCCGCCGCCCAGAGCCTCCTGGCGGAGGAGCTGGAAAAGGCCCTTTCCAAGCTCTCCGAACGCGAGGCCATGGTGCTGAAACTCCGTAAAGGGCTGATTGATGGACGGGAGCACACCCTCGAGGAGGTGGGGGCCTACTTCGGGGTCACCCGGGAGCGCATCCGTCAGATCGAGAACAAGGCCCTGAGGAAGCTCAAGTACCACGAGTCCCGCACCCGAAAGCTTAGGGACTTCCTGGACTAGCCGGGACCCCACCCCACACCGAGGGGAAAACGGGCCACCTCCTGGAGGTGGCCTTCGTCTTCATCCCGCACCAAGGCCACTTCCCTCACCACGAAGGAGCGCCTTTGGGGAGCGGGAAGCTCCTGCGCCAGCCTCCGTGCCTCCTCCTCGGATAGCCCCAGGGCCAAGGTGATGTGGGGCAGGTAGCTGGGTCCTTCGATCTCCTTCAGGGGCGGGGCCAAGGGTTCCAGGGCGTGGTATAGGCGCCGGAAGGGGGTGCCCCCGTAGGCCCTCAGGTAAACCACCCCCTGGGGGAAATACCCCCACCCCCCGAGGCGCAGGCGAAAGGGAGTGTGCCCCCGGAGAATGCCCGCAAGGGCGATCTTCAAAGCTTCCTCCTCATAGGGCCAGTCAAAGGGTTGGCGCAGGTTAAGGTGCGGGGGGCCAAAGCCCCTTATCCCGTAAAGGGCCTGAAGCTCCTCCAGGAAACGCCTCAGGTCCTCCGGGGGCCACACCAACACCCCATACACGCCGCCAGTATACCCGCTGGGCTTTCCTAAGCCCTCTCCAAACTGCCCAGGGGAAAACCCCCCCTCGACCCGGCTCCCCGGGACATATTACCCTTGACTTAAGCGACGGCAAGGGTGTGAGCTATCCTCGTAGGGAGGTGGCTTTTATGAAAAGAGCCCTACTGGCCTTGCTGGCCCTCGGCCTGATGGTGGCCCTGTCCAACAAGGAGGCCATCCAAAAGGAGTGGGAACAAAGCGCCCACAACAACGGGGTAATGGGGTTCAAAACCCTGAGCGTGGCCACGGTGGAAGCCCGGGCCGAGGGCGCCGCCCACTGCGCCCGCTGCCACAGCGAGCAGGGCTTCCTAGCCTGGCTGGACCAGCTCAAGAAGGGCAATCCCGGAAACCTGGTGGGCCCGGACGGCAAGCCGGCCACCGTGGACTACCTCAAGTCCTTGGGCCTGACCCGGGACCAGGTCAAGCCCATCACCTGCAAGGCCTGCCACGACGAGGACGGGGATCTGCGCCTGGCTAACGACACACCCCTGCTTCCCTCGGGGTTCAAGGCCACGGCCGTGGGCAACGCCGCTTTGTGCATCACCTGCCACAACACCCGAAACGGCCGCATCACCTGGAACGCTGAGGATCCGGGCCGCTACACCTATCCCCACGCCTCGAGCCAAGGGGACGTGATCCTGGGCAAGAACGCCTTCTTCGTGGACGACACCAAGGAGTGGCCCAACCCCCACGCCTTCTTCACGGGGAACGCCTGCTCCACCTGCCACATGAGCCTGGCGGGGACCGGGGAGTACTCCAGCCACACCTTCAAGACCCCGGAGAATCTCTGCGCCTCCTGCCACGGCACCAAGTACACCAAGGAAATGGTCCAGGAAAACACCGCCCACCTCCTCTCCCTGCTGCGCAGCAAGGTGAACGCCCGGGTGCTGGCGGTAAGGGACCGCATCAAGACCGTGCGGGCCTACAACCCCGAAACCGGCCAGTTCACCCCCAACACCCCCGTCAGGGCTCCGGTTTACCGCGTGGACATCACCTCCATCGCCGGGCAGATCGCCTTCAAGATGACGCTCACCGACGGTACCGTGCTCTACAGCCAGCTTGGGGACATCCGGGACGAAAAGGGCCAGCCGGTCTTCCCCACCAAGGACCCCATCGTCCGGGCCAGCTGGAACTACCTACTGCTGGAGAACGACGGCTCCAAGGGCGTGCACAACCCCACCTTCACCCGCGCCGTCCTCCTGGCCACGCTGAACGCCCTTCAGTGATCCCCGCGCGGTGGCCCCGGGGGGTGTTCCCCGGGGCTTTTGGCCTTAACATGGGGACGTGAGCCGCACCTATCTCTACCGGGGCCGCATCCTGAGCCTGGCCCTGGAAGGCCGTTACGAGATCGTGGAGCACAAGCCCGCGGTGGCCATTGTGGCCGTGCGGGATGGAAGGATGCTCTTCGTGCGCCAGCACCGTCCGGCGGTGGGCTTGGCCCCCCTGGAGATCCCCGCGGGGCTCATAGAACCTGGAGAGGATCCCCTGGAGGCTGCCCGTCGGGAGCTGGCCGAGGAAACCGGGCTTGCGGGGGATCTTACGCCCCTTTTCAGCTACTACGTCTCCCCAGGCTTCACCGACGAAAAGACCCACGTCTTTTTGGCCAGCAACCTGCGGGAAACCCAGGCCGTACCGGACGAAGAGGAGGAGATCGAGGTGGTCTGGCTAGAGCCGGAAAGGGCCTTAGAGATGCACCAGAAGGGCGAGGTGGAGTTTTCCGCCACCGGCCTGGTGGGCGTGCTTTTCTACCATGCTTTTCTCCGAGGTCGCTGACGTTCCCAAGGGGGCCAAGGTGGTGGCGGTGGGCTCCTTCGACGGGGTACACCTGGGCCACCAGCATCTCCTCCACCAGGCCCTGGCCGAGGCCAAGAGCCTCCACCAGCCCCTTCTGGTCTACACCTTTGACCCCCCCACCAAGGTCTTCACCCGAGGAGAGGGGTTCCTGATGGACCTCACGGAGAAGGTGGAGGCCCTCAGGGCCCTCGGGGTAGAGCTGATCCTGGCGGTGGCCTTTAACGAAGCCTTCGCCCAAAGGGAGGCGGGGGAGTTTTTGGAGGACCTCAGAAGGCTTGGAGCCAGCCGCATCTACGTGGGGGAGGATTTCCGCTTCGGCAGGGGCCGGAGCGGGGGTCCAGAGGACCTGGCCCAGGTGGCCCCTGTGCGTACCGTTCCCCTTTTGACCCTGGGAGGGGAGCCGGTGAAGAGCAGCCGCATCCGCGCCCTTCTGCAAGAGGGCCGGGTGGAGGAGGCCCGCCACCTCCTGGGCCGGCCTTACGGGGCCTACGGGGTGGTGGTGGAAGGGGACAAGCTCGGGAGGAAGCTGGGCTTTCCCACCGCCAACCTGGCTGTTCACCCCCAGAAGATCCTCCCCCCAGGCGTGTTCGCCGTGGAGGCCCAAGGATCCTTTGGCCGCTACAAGGGGGTAGCCAACGTGGGCACGAGGCCCACGGTAAACGGTATGGAAAGAAGGCTCGAGGTGCATCTTCTGGGCTTTGCCGGGGAGCTTTACGGGGAGGAGATGCGCCTGTCCTTCCTCAAGCGCCTGCGGGAGGAGAAACGCTTCGATAGCCTCGAGGAGCTCAAGGCCCAGATCGCCAAGGATGTGGCCTCGGCCCGCGCTTACTTTGGCCTCTAATACCACCCCAGCCTGGCTTCGCCAGGCTGGGAGCCCCGGTAGGCGGCCCAGCGCCCCTCCCTTTCTTCCTTCCTACTCCCGGTCGAAAAAGGTGAGCTTGGGGTACTTGTTGGCCCGCACCTCGTCCAGCCGCCGCACCGGGGTGGTGTAGGGAGCTCCCTCCAACCACTCCTTGGGCTTTTGCAAAAGCTCCCCCATGGCCTCGGCGAAGGCCTCGAGGGTCTCCTTGCTCTCCGTTTCCGTGGGCTCGATCATCAAAGCCTCCTTGACGATCAAGGGGAAGTACACGGTGGGGGGGTGGAAGCCCATCTCCAAAAGCCCCTTGGCCAGGTCCAGGGTGCGGAAGCCCTGGGGGGGCTGGGCCACGAACTCGTGCATGCAAGGGCCGTCGTAGGGCACCTTGTACCCCTTCTCCTTGAGGAGTTCCTTGAGGTAACGGGCGTTGAGCACGGAAAGGGCGGCCGCCTTCTTGAGGCCCTTTAGCCCTAGGGTGCGGATGTAGGCCCAGGCCCGCACCAAGGCCAGGAAATTCCCGTAAAAGCTCCGCACCCGGCCGATGCTCTTGGGAAGGTCAAAGTTCAGGTAGAAGCCCTCCTCGCCCCTCTCCACCGTGGGCACGGGGAGGTAGGGAGCCAGGTGGGCTTTCACCCCCACGGGCCCCGAGCCCGGCCCACCCCCCCCATGGGGCACGGTGAAAGTCTTGTGCAGGTTCAGGTGGACCACGTCAAAGCCCATGTCCCCCGGCCGGGCCCAGCCCATGATGGCGTTCAGGTTGGCCCCGTCGTAGTAAAGCTGCACCCCGGCCTCCTTGCTGACGCGGGAGATCTCCAGGATGCGCCGCTCAAAAAGGCCCAGGGTATTGGGGTTGGTGAGCATGATGGCGGCCACGTGGGGACCAAGCTCCCGTTTCAGGGCCTCGAGGTCCACCTCCCCATCCGGCCCCGAGGGTACCTCCTTCACCTGGTACCCCGCCATGCTGGCGGTGGCGGGGTTGGAGCCGTGGGCAGAATCCGGCACCAGAACCACTCGCCTCTCTTTCCCCTCCCCCCGGTCCTCGTGGTAGGCGCGGATGATGAGGATCCCGGTAAGCTCCCCATGGGCTCCGGCGGCGGGCTCCAGGGTGATGGCGTCCATGCCCGTGAGGGCCTTCAAGTACTCCGAAAGCTGCCACATGAGCTCCAGGGCCCCCTGGACGGTCTTGGGATCCTGGTAGGGGTGGAGGTCAGCGAAAAGCCGCACCGCCTCCTCGTGGAGCTTGGGGTTGTACTTCATGGTGCAGCTACCCAAAGGGTAGAAGGTGGTGTCCACCCCCACCTGGCGGCGGGAAAGCCCCGTGTAATGGCGCACCAGGGTGAGCTCGTCCACCTCGGGGAGCCGGGGTGGGGCCTTGCGCAAAAACTTCTCCGGGATGTAGCGGGAGGCCTCAGGCGTCTCCTCTACCAGCCTCAGGCCCCGCCTTCCCGGGCGGCTTCGCTCAAAGATCAAGGGATAGCTCATGCCAACACCTCCCGCATGGCCGCTTGTAGGGCCAAAAGGTCCTCCTCCCGGTGGAGCTCCGTGGCAGCAAAGAGGGCGAGGTTCTCCCCGTACTCCTTCGGCACCGGGGTGGCGGCATGGAAGCCCCTTGCCGCCAAGGCTTCCCGCACCGCCTCAGGTTCCTTGGGAAGCCTGAGAACAAACTCGTTGAAGAAGGGCTTTGGGGTGAAGGGCTCCACCCCTGGGATCTCCAAAAGAAGCTCCCAGAGGCGGTGGGCCATAGCCACGCTTTGCAGGGCCACCTCCTTAAGCCCCAAAGGCCCCAAGGCCGCCAGGTACATGGCCCCCATGAGGGCGGTGAGCTGGGCGTTGGTGGTGATGTTGCTCTTGGCCTTGGCCCGGCGGATGTACTGCTCCCGGGCCTGGAGGGTGAGGATGTAGCCCCGCTTTCCCTCGGCGTCCACGGTTTCCGAGACCAACCGTCCGGGCATCTGGCGCACGAAGGCCTTCCGGGTGGCCAGGTACCCAAAGTGGGGCCCGCCAAACCCCATGGGCAGGCCCAGGGTCTGGCCATCCCCCACGGCGATATCCGCCCCGTAGGCCCCCGGGGGCTCCAGAACCCCCAGGGAAAGGGGATCGGCCACCACCACGAAAAGCGCTCCCACCCCATGGGCCCTCTCCGCCAAGGGGGCGAGATCCTCCAAGGCCCCCAGGTAGTTGGGGTGCTGGGCCACCACGGCCCCCGTACCCTCGGGCACCTCCCCCAAGGGGGTGCGGCCCTCTTCCAGGGGCAGGGTGATGAGCTCCGCCCCCACCGCCTCCAAATAGCTCCTGAGCACCTCCCGGTACTCCGGGTGCACTCCTTGGGAAACCAGGACCCGCATCCTTCCCGTTTCCCTCAAGGCCAGAAGGACCCCCTCTGCCAGGGCAGTGGCCCCATCGTACATGGAGGCGTTGGCCACCTCGAGGCCCGTGAGTTCCGCCACCATGGTCTGGTACTCAAAGGTGGCCTGCAAAACTCCCTGGCTCACCTCCGGCTGGTAGGGGGTGTAGGCGGTCAAAAACTCTCCCCGGCTCGCCAGGGCTTGGACCACGGGCGGGGTGTGGTGGCTACGAACCCCACCCCCCAAAAAGGCCTTAAAGGCCGGTTTGTTTTTCCCCGCAAGCCGCTTGAGCTCCTCCAGCACCGCCCACTCCGGCAAGGGCTCGGGCAGGGAAATCTCGGGGTTTAAAACCTCCTTTGGCAGGTGCCGGTAGAGGTCCTCGAGGCTTCCGGCTCCCACCCGTTCCAGCATGGCCTGGATCTCTTCCTCGGTATGGGGCGTGTAGTCCATAGGTTCATCCTTAAACACAACCCCCGGGCCATTTGACCCGGGGCCATAGAAGGGCTCTGCCGCCCGGCTAAGGGCATCCGGGCACCCCAAAGCCCCGAGATCGCCATACCGGCCGCCTTACCCTTCGCTCTCCAAGACCTCCTGGTAGCCGGCAGCATCCAGCAGGTCATCCAGGTGCCCCATGTCCAAGGGACGGATGCGGAAGATCCAACCCTCCCCATAGGGGTCCTGGTTGATAAGCTCCGGGGTCTTCTCCAAAGCGGTGTTCACCTCCACCACCTCACCCGATACCGGGGCGTAGATGTCGGAGGCGGTCTTCACGCTCTCCACCACGGCCACCGCCTCGCCCTTCTCCACCTTGCGCCCCACCTCGGGTAACTCCACGTACACCACGTCCCCGAGCGCATCCTGGGCATAGTCGGTGATGCCCACCAACACCGTGTCCCCTTCGGGCAGGGCCCACTCGTGGGTCTTGGTGTAAAAGCGGTCCTTGGGTATGTCCATAGCGCCTCCTAACCCCCGCTATTTTAGCGGCACAAAGGGCAATGGGCTAAGGGAAGCCCCCGCTTTACGCCCCCGAACCTCCACAAAGAAGGGCTCCTGCGCCCCCTTCTCCACGTAGGCCAGGGCGATGCCCTTTTCCAAAAGGGGAGAATAACCCCCGCTGGTCACCCGGCCCACCGGGCGGTCGCCGGAATACACCCTATACCCCTCCCGGGGAATTCCCGCCTCCAGCACCAGGCCGATGAGCTTCTCGGCGCATGGCGTGGCCAGCATCGCCTCCTTGCCGTGGAAATCCTTCTCCTTCTTCACCACCCAGGCCCAGGGGGTGCACAGGGGGTTGGTGTCGTCGGTAAGCTCGTGGCCGTAAAGGGGAAACCCCGCCTCCAGCCTCAGGGTGTCCCGGGCTCCCAGGCCCGCCGGGGTCGCCCCCGCCCCCAAAAGAGCTTCAAAGACCGCCTCGGCATCCTCGGGAGCCAGAAAGAGCTCAAAGCCATCCTCCCCCGTGTACCCGGTGCGGGCCAGGCGGGCGGGCCGGCCCGCCACCCGGGCGCTGAACACGTCGTTCTTTTTCCTTTGGGAAAGGTCGGCGTCGGTCAAGCCCTGGAGGAGGGAAGCCGCCTTGGGACCCTGCAGGGCCAGGAGGGCGGTTTCCTCGGAGAGGTCGGTGAGCTCCACGGCAAAGCCCCGGGAGAGCTCCTTCAGGTGGGCGAAGTCCTTGGCGATGTTGGCGGCGTTCACCACCATGAGGTACTCCTCCTCGGCGAGCCGGTACAGGTAGATGTCGTCCACCACCCCCCCTCGGGCGTTGGGAAGCATGGAGTACTGGGCCCGACCCACTTTTAGCTTGGCGGCATCGTTGGCCGTGGCCCACTGGAGGAAGGCCAGGGCCTCAGGGCCCTGGATGAGGAACTCCCCCATATGGCTCACGTCGAAAAGCCCAGCCCCCCGGCGCACCGCCAGGTGCTCCTCCACGATGGAGGTGTACTGCAGGGGCAAAGCGTAGCCGGCAAACTCCACCATGCGCCCCCCGTGGCGCAGGTGGGCTTGGTAAAGCGGGGTCTTCTTCATGGCAAGCCCCATCCTACTAAAAGAACTCCCTTCTCAAGGCCTCGGCGGAGTTGTCCTCCAGGACCTCTTCCCGCTTGGTGGCCCAAGCAGGGAAGGGAAAGCGCACGAGAAGAGGCACGGGGATCTCCGGCTGGTGCAGGATCACCATCCCCTGGGGCAGGATCAGGGCCCGCTGGCGGAAGGAGGTGGGGAGGTAGCGGTACTCGGGCCGCTCGGCCTCGGCGGCATCCAGCCTTCCCACCACCCGGATGGCGGCGTTGCCCACCACCCTTCGCTCCACCTCGCTGGCGGTCTGCTGGGCCCCGATGAGGATCACCCCTAAGGAGCGGCCCCGTTCGGCGATGTCCAGGAGCACGTCCTTGATGGGGCTTTCCTCGTCCCGGGGAGCGTACTTGTTGAGCTCGTCCAGCACCACGAAAACCCGGCCCCGGTACTGGCCCCGCTCCTTTTTGGCGAAGAGGTCGGAAAGAAGGCTCCCCACCACGAACATCTGGCCCTGGGGGGAGAGTTTGGCCAGGTCCACCACGTGGACCTGTTCCCCTCCTTCCAGGGGGTCCGGGGGATTGCCCTTGCGGTCTCCCCGAACCAGGTGGCCCACGTTCTCCACGCTTGAACGGAGGCGCCGGACAAAGGCCTCGAGGGTCCCCCGGGCCTGGCGGGCGACCCAGGTCCGGTCCCCCTCCCCTTCCCCCGTTTCGGGGCCCAAAAGCTTGTACTCCAGGTAGCGCACCAGGTCGGCGAAACTTGTCAACCGCACCCTGCCCAGGTCGTCAAAGGTGATGTCCTCGGGAAGCTCCCCTCCGGGCCAGTCCGCCACCAGGAGGTGGGGCCCCTTCTGCCCCTCCGCAAGCCGCCTTAGCTTCTCCGTCACGTGGGCCACCAGGAAGCCCAGGTTGGTGAGGGCCCCCTTGTCGGTGAAGAGGAAGGGGAGAAGCCCCTTCTGGGCAAACTGCACCAGGTCCCAGTGGTACGCCTTCACCCCCTCCAGGCGGGTTTCCACATCAGGGAGAATCCCCTCCTCTCCCTTCTTGGGCGGGGCCAGGAAGCGCACGCTCCCAAAGGGGGTGGGGGGAAGGCCCAGGCGGCGGTACTCCTCCTTGGCCTCCTCGGAAAGCCTTAGGTTCGGCTTGTCCAGGAAGAGGAGGTCCTCCCCCTTCACGTTGAAGAGGAGCACCCGGGCCTGGTGGGCCTCCTCGAGGACCCCGCTTTCCAAAAGGCTCTTCAGGAGGAAGGTGGCGTAGCTGGTCTTGGCCGCCACCCCGCTGATGCCCGAGATGTTCACGTGCCCCCCCTTTACCCCGTTCAGGAACTCCAGGTTGAGGTAAGCCACCTCCCCGCTTTTTAAAAACCCCACAGGGAGCTTGGTGCTTCCCCTTTGGTTTTTCATGGCGTCGTAGTAAAGGGCAAGCTCCAGGTCCTCCTCCCGGGCCAGGTACACAGCAGAGCCGGGATCGGGGGGGAAAAACTCCTCGGGCACGATACGGGTCACGCTCACATGGGCCACATAGGCCAAGCTTACGGGGATCTTCCCCTCCACCGCCAAAAAGGTGTCCGTGTCATAGCTTTCTCCCTCGTGGGCCTTGGCCACGTGGTCCACCATGCCGAAATAACGGACCTTGCCCACCTTGGGGTGGAACCCCTCCACCACCACCAGGTCGTCCAGGCGCAGAAGGCCCTCCCCCTCCACCCCCACCCAGAACTCCAAGGGAGTGGCCTCCCGCCTGCCCAACACCACCCCGATGCGCTCCATCAACCACCTCCCAGATCATCCTGGTGCCGGGCAAGGATGCGGGCCACCACCTCGCGGCTCCCCATCCTGCGGGCCAGCTCCCGCTCAAGCCCCCCAACGGGCAGAAGGTTTTGCGGGGCCCTGGGATCCTTCACCGGGTGGGAGGCCAAGGCGGGAAAGAGGCTTAAGGACAGGTCCGCCAGGGCACCGAAATCCCCCTGCAGCGGGGTTTCCACCCGCAGAAGCCCGCTTTCCGGTGGGCGCACCCCCTCCGGGGTTAGGGGCAGGCGCAGGTACCAGCTGGCCAGTTCCTGCCCCTTCCGGCGCACCCTAAACATGGGGGTGCGCTCCCCGGGTTTCAGGGTGGCGAGGAGGGCTTCCCTGTCCTCGGGGAGGTAACGGGCCCAATGGACCTTGATGTATCCCAAAACCGGGCCCTGCCGCCTTAAGCGCACGGGGCCATCCACCACGAGAAGGCCTCCCGCGAGGGCCCTGGCCAGCTTTTCCTCCAAGAGGGTCCTGGCCTTCCGCAAACCCTCCTGAAGGGCCGTGAGGATGTCCCCGGGGGCTGGATGGCCCTCGAGGGGCAGGGGTTCGTACACCAGCTCTCCCAGGCGCAAGGCCTCCTCCAACCCCACCCCCACCCGGCGCACCCTGGTTTCCAGCAGGCGCATATTCCCTTGCTGATAAACCACCGCGCCCGCGGCCACGCACCCCAAAAGGGCGAGCTTCCTCCCGTCGGAAAGCACCGCCTCCACCCGCTCCCGGCCGTCCACGAAGTAAAGGGGTTCAGGCCAGGGCACGGGATCAGCCCTTCTGGCCTCCCATGGCTCCTCCAGGGGCTGGAAGCTGGCAGGGTAGCCCTCCTCCCAAACCGTGGCCCCAGAGAAAGCTTCCCCTGCCATGCCCTCGAGGCGGGAAACATCCAGGGCGTAAAGCCGCCAGGCCATGCCCTTAGATTACCGGGGCCGGGCGGTAGGGGAGGTACTTGGGCTCCCAGAAACGGCTACGCACGAACTCCATAAGCCCCTTGAAGGAAAGGCCCATCACCCGTTCCTCCTCCGCCACGCCCTCCTCGAGGGCCTTCTGCATCACCCGGGCCGCCACGTAAGGGGAAACCTCCCTCAACCGGGAAACCGGGGGGTAAAGGAGCTCGGGGAAATGGCTTTCCGTGTAGTCGTAAAGGGCGTAGGCCGCCTCCAACACCATCCCGTCCGTCACCTCCCGGGCCCGGGCCAGCACCGCCCCCAGGCCGAGGCCTGGGAAGATGAAGGCGTTGTTCCCTTGGCCGATGGGAATGGTCCGCCCCATGTAGCCCACCGGGGGAAAGGGGCTACCCGCCGCCACCAAGGCTCTTCCCTCCGTCCAGTAGATGAGGTCGTCGGGAAGGGCTTCGCAGGCCGAGGTGGGGTTGGAAAGGGGAAAGATCACCGGGCGGGGGGTATTTTCCATCATGGCCCGCACCACGGGCTCGGTAAAGCTTCCCCCCTGGCCGGAAAGGCCCAGAAGCACGGTGGCCCGGGCATTGCGGATGGTTTCCAAGAGGTTGGGGCAGGAACCCGCAAACTCCCACCCAGCGATGCGCTCCCGCCTTTGCGCATAGGGCTGCTTGTAGGCCTCCATGCTCCGGCCTTCCACCAGGAGGCCCTTGGAATCCAGCACCAGAACCCGAGCCCGGGCCTCCTCCTCGGAAAGGCCTTCCCGCTTCATGCCCTCCCGCAAGGCCCAGGCCACCCCGATGCCCCCAGCGCCTGCCCCATAGATCACGATCACCTGGTCGGAAAGCTTCTCCCCCTTCAAACGGCAGGCGGAGAGCACCCCCGCCAGGGCCACCGCCCCTGTTCCCTGGATGTCGTCGTTGAAGGAGGGTATCACCTTGCGGTAGCGCTCCAGCACGTTAAAAGCCGCCTCCTTGGCAAAGTCCTCCCACTGGATCAGGGCCTTGGGGTAGCGCTTGCGCACCGCTTCCACAAAGCGGTCCAGGAAGCGGTAGTACTCCTCGCCCCTCAGGCGCTTGTGCCGCACGCCCAGGTACAGGGGATCCGTGAGGAGATCCTCCCGGTCGGTGCCCACGTCCAGCTCCACGGGAAGGGTCTTGTCAGGTCCTACACCCCCCACGGCGGTGTAAAGGGTGAGCTTTCCGATGGAGATGGCCATGCCCCCATACCCCTGGTCCCCGATCCCCAGGATGGCGGAGGAATCCGTGGCCACGATGAGGCGGACCTCCTCCAGGGGAACATTGGCCAGGGCTTCCTCGATGCGGTCGATGTTCCGGGTGCTGGCGGTGAAGCCCCGGGGGTACCGGTAGATGTGGGAAAACTCCCGCACCGCCTCCCCCACCGTGGGGGTGTAGAGGATGGGCAGCATCTCCTCCAGGTGGTCCACCAAAAGGGCATAAAAGAGCACCTCGTTGCGGTCCTGGAGGTGGCGGAGGTAGATGTGTTTCTCCAAAGGGCTCTGGATAAGGCGGTAGCGGCGGTAGACCCTCTCCTTCTGCTCCTCGAGGGTGTTCACATGGGGGGGAAGGAGGCCCTCGAGGCCCAAGGCCTTCCGCTCCTCCTCGGTGAAGGCCGTGCCCTTGTTGAGGAGAGGAAGCCTAAGCAGGAGAAAACCGGAAACATAGGGCTCCAGATAACGCTCACCTCGTTCGTCCCGCTTGACATCGTAATAACGGCTGACCGGCATAACACTATTTTTCCACCGCTAAGGCTCCAAGGCTAGGGTAGGAACACCCCAAGCGGGCCACCCCTACATGCGGGGATGACCCGGAATTGCCTCGTCTTCATCCACCGCTTCCCCTTCCTCCAGCCCGCCTTCCGCCGCAGGCACCCTACCTCCCAGCTTGCGACCGGAGGCAGCTGAGTACGGCCGCCCAGGTGCGCCGGTTGGATTCCCAGTGGAGCTCCGGCTCCACAGCAGAGACGGGCACCCACTTCCAGTCGTCGTGCTCCTCGGGGGCAATGCGGATGGCGGCCTCAGAAACCTCCACCCAATACAGATCTTTCCGGATGACCTGATGGGGTAGCTGAAACTCCCAGTGCCCGGCAACCTGGTGGAGATCCTCAGCCCGTACGCTCAGGGACGTCTCCTCATAGATCTCCCGAACGCAGGCTTCGTGCGGAGCTTCACCCTCCTTGATTCCTCCCGTAATAGGTTGCCAGAAGCCACCCGGGGTATCGGGCTCCTCCCCCACGTGCAGGAGAAGCACGGCATCCTCCTCACCCATCCCCCGGCGAATGATCCAGCACTCTATGCTATTCCGGACGGATTCGCTCGCCATGCGACCTGCCCCTTCCATAGCATTCTAGCCCAAGCCGCTACAGCGCTGCCCCTCTTCCTTTCACGGGCCGACCACGGTGCGGAGGACCATGTAGGGATGGAGTTTGCAGTAAACCGAATATTCCCGAGAGAGGGCAAAGGTGTAACGGAAACGCTCCCCCGGGGCCAGGATCCCGCTATCGAAAAGGCCCCCACTCTCTGTGGCGGTATGGGGATGCTGGCCCTGATTGGCAAAGACCACGACGGTTCCCGGAGAAATCCGCAGGGTGTCCGGCCGAAAGGCGAAGTCCTCCATCGACACCACCACCTCCCGAGAGGGAGCGGCATAAGGCTCCAAGTCCGCTGAGGGCACTCCTTCCCGGGGAAAGCAGGCTGCAAGAACAAGGGCGAGGCCTAGGACCGCCAACCTCATAAAAAGACCACATCACCCGTGAGGGCAGGCCCGAACACGGAGACGAACTGAAGGCTTCCCTGGAACTGGTGGATGGCCCCGGCGGGTATCAGGACCAGGCTCCCCGGTCCCACCCTCTTACGAGTTAACCCCACCTGGGCCACTCCCTCCCCGTACGGGGCGTTTCCAACTCGGGGTCAAAGTACTCGGCCTTGTTCCAGATGCGCAAGAACGTTTCCTGGACGACGTTTTTAGCCTCGTCTTTATCCCTAAGGATCCGCCTGGCCAACGCGTGCACGTAAGAGGCATGACGGCGGTACAGGGCCAGCAGGGCCTCCTCGTTCCCCAGGATTACCTGCCGGAGGAGCTCCGCGTCCTCGGTATTCCCCATCATCCAGGTATACCCCTTGTCCCCATACCTTGGATGTCGTTTCCACCCTTTTCCCGATGGCACCTTCCCCCGAATGCCACACTCCTTCCAGCCCCCAGGGGTTCGGGTACCGCTAGGGTCGCCCCCTTTGGAACCCCCGACTCCACGGCTGGCATTTCCCCTGCGGAATCCTCGAGCCACCAACCCCAGCACCCCAGGAGCAGGATGAACGAGATAAACAGCCCGGGCTAGCCTTATACTCCCCTTGTGCCTGGGTTCCTCGGCGAAGGGACAGGGGTTATAGACCGCCTCCTCAAGGAATGGAAAGCCAGGGCCAAAGCATTTAAACGGGAAGTCAGCGTTCTCTACTTGGCCCTTCGCCATCCCCGGCTGCCCTGGCATGTCCGCCTCCTAGCCTCTTTGGTGGTGGCGTACGCCCTAAGCCCTGTCGACCTGATCCCCGACTTTGTGCCCATCCTGGGTCACCTCGACGACCTCGTGCTGATCCCTCTTGGAATTGCCCTGGTACTCCGCCTTATCCCCGAGGAAATCCTGAGAGAAGCCAAGGAAACCCACATTCCGCACCCCCTTCACTCCAGCAGGTAATATCGCCCGGCCCCCAGGAGGCGCGCCGCGGTCTCGTGATGGGGAGCCAGGTTGAGG